>Ga0208566_1000083_pt1 | contig 68004 bp, 62 predicted proteins | sample PL_2010_150m_FD_184159 | JGI IMG/M metagenome (GOLD analysis project Ga0208566, IMG submission 184159) | Freshwater microbial communities from Powell Lake, British Columbia, Canada to study Microbial Dark Matter (Phase II) - PL_2010_150m... | ecosystem: Environmental > Aquatic > Freshwater >...
GTATCGACTCCGCGCATGATCTTTCTTCTCCTGTGTATGAATGTTCACTGAACAATCACTTAGACGTACCACAGAAGACTTTGTTTCGTACAAATTACCATATATCGACTTTTTCCGCAGCCTGCTAGTGTCGTTTCAAATAAAACATCTTGAAGTGTTCATCGCGGAGACGCCGAGACCGCACCAGCCCGCCATGCGGCCCGCCCGAACGACTTGGTCGGGCGGGTCTGGCGGGGAGAATCGCGGAGAATACAGTTAATACCTCTGCGTAGCTCCGCGAACTCCGCGTTGAGGACCAAGAACAAAGAATACACAACCGTAATTTCTAGACGCGGTACTAGTGCCATTTCAAAGAAATAATATTGTAGTTTTTATCGCGGAGACGCCGAGACCGCGGAGAATCGCAGAGAACAAAGTCAATATCTCCGCGTACCTCCGCGAACTCTGCGTCTCCGCGTTGAGAACCAAAAACAAATAAAACACAACCTTGATTTCTAGACCCGGCACTAGGCAGCACTAGAGCGTAACGAATTTCTCCGCTTTCGCGCCGCAGATCGGGCATGGGTTTGTCGGCTTTCCTATTTCGATGTATCCGCACACGGGGCAGAGATAGAACTCCACGTCTGTCAGGTCTTTTCCCTGTTTCACGGCTTCGAGTGCCATCGTGTAGAGCTTTGCGTGCACCGCCTCTGCTTCCACAGCGTAACCGAACATCCGTTTCGCCTTGTGATTATCGGCTTCCGCCTGCTGAAGCATCGGGGGATACATTTTGGTGTATTCGTATGTCTCGCCATCGATGGCTGCCTGAAGATTTTGCGCCGTGGAGCCAATGCCATCAAGCGACTTAAAATGCCCCTCCGCATGGAGCTTCTCAGCTTCTGCGGTCAGGCGGAAGAGTTTCGCGATGTTCTTGAATCCATCCTGCTCGGCCTTCTTGGAAAAGTTGAGGTATTTTTGGTTTGCCTGGCTTTCGCCCGCAAATGATTCCTTCAGGTTATCGATTGTGGTGGCCATGGTTTTTCTCCCTGTTTGCTTGATCTGTGAATGTGATTCGGTGCGCAGCTAAGGTTGTCTGGTCAAGATGCTGGAATCCATCTCAAAAACCCCTGTCACTCCCGAATGTCTTAGTCGGGAGTCCAGAAAGCGCCGTCTGGATTCCCCGCCAGCCTCACAGAGCATCGAGGCGGGCTGGCCGCTTAAGGCGTGCGGGAATGACATCGGTGACGGGGGGACAGCATTTTCGGGATCACTCCAAATCAACTGCCCGCCAGTATCTTCTCGATCATTTGCAGCTCATCGTCAGCAAACGTCGGGTTGTTCAACGTGCCCACGGCGTCATCGATCTGACGCGTGCTGCTTGCTCCAATGAGTGTCGAAGTGACCTGAGGATGTCTCATGGTCCATGCCAGCGCCATCTGGGCCAAGGTCTGCCCGCGGGTTTGGGCCATTTCATCCAATCGCCGGACCTTCGCGATCTTTTCTTCCGTGATCTGATGAGGCCTGAGAAACCCATGCGGCTTGCCGGCTCTCGAATCCTGCGGAATTCCGTTGAGATACTTGTTTGTAAGTAAGCCCTGCGCGAGAGGAGAGAAGGGAATGCAGCCGATCCCTTCCTCGTCCAGCGTCCGGAGCAAGTCGCTCTCAACCCAGCGGTTGAACATGTTGTACACGGGTTGATGGATTACGCACGGCGTTCCAAGATCCTTCAGAATTTCTTGTGCCTTGCGGGTCAAATCGTGCGGGTAGTTTGAGATCCCAACGTAGAGCGCCTTTCCACTCCGGACGGCAGCATCAAGCGCCCCCATCGATTCTTCGAGAGGCGTGTCCGGGTCAGGCCGGTGATGGTAGAAAATGTCCACGTACTCCAATCCCATGCGCTTGAGGCTCTGATCAAGGCTCGCGAGCATGTACTTGCGCGATCCCCATTCTCCGTACGGGCCCGGCCACATCAGGTATCCGGCTTTCGACGAGATGATCAACTCATCCCGGTACGGGCGTAGATCATCCCGCAGTATTTTTCCAAAGTTTTCTTCGCCCGATCCGGGAGGAGGGCCGTAGTTGTTTGCAAGATCGAAGTGCGTAATGCCGAGATCGAATGCGCGCCGGAGTATCGCTCGCATTGTATCAAATGAATCCACGCCGCCGAAGTTGTGCCACAGCCCGAGCGAGATGGCCGGAAGCTTCAAGCCGGTGCGGCCGCAGCGGTTGTACTTCATTGAATCATAACGTTTCTCTGATGGAGCATAGTGCGACATCTGTACCTCCGACTTGTTCAATGTTCGGTATTCGAATGTTCTACATCCGGAAAGAGCCAAAAATCCCACCGCAAAGGCACAAAGACACTAGAATGAGAGGTTCTTCATTTCTCTTCTCCGTGACTTCGAGACTTTGTGGCAGATAAAAACTTGTGTGCGTAAGCCTAGGTTTTCTTCAACGCTTCTTTGATTCTCTCAGGTGTCATCGGCAGCTGATAAAGCCGTACACCGATCGCATCGTAGATGGCATTGGCGATGAGTCCCCCCATCACCACGATTGCCGGCTCACCGCCCCCCTGAGGATCTGCCCCCTTGTCGTCGAGAATGACGGTCTCTATCTTTGGCAGCCACGAGAATCTCGGAATCTCATACGAATCGAAATTGCGATTCAGGACTTCGCCGCCTTTGAACATCACTCGTTCCGTTAGTGCATACCCAAGCCCCATCATGATGCAGCCTTCCATCTGTATCGTAGCCCCTTCGGGGTTGATGACCAATCCCATGTCCTGTGCACAGACGACCCTCTTGACCTTCACGCCCCCAGTCGACATGTTCACTTCAACCTCGGCAATCGAAGCCACAAATGTTCCGGCATCGATACCGCACGCCACGCCGAAACCCCGGCCGCTCGGTGACTTGGCCGGCTTCCATCCGAATTTCTCCGCGGCCGCCTTAAGGACCCCGAGCATTTTCTTGTTGACCATATTCTGCAGGCGGAAATCCACCGGATCCATCCCCGCCTTTTCGGCCATCATGTCGATCTGCACTTCTCTCGCGTAGGAGTTCGTGTTGTTTCCCGGGGCACGCCACGGACCTGTGAGGAACGGATGAGAACCCGCCGCTCCCACCCAGCTCGAGTTGTAGGCAATGGTGCTGTAGTTTGGTATGTCATAGAACATCTGCGATCCTCGCTCGCCGGCGAAATAGACGTGGTAGTCCCAAAGGCTGATCTTGCCTTTCTCCGTGATTCCCGATTTGATTTTCACCACCGCCGCCGGGCGGAACGCGTCATAGAAGAATTCTTCCTTCCTGCTGTACGCCACCTGTACGGGTTTCCCCGTCATCTTTGAAAGGCGCGCTGCTTCGACCGCCTGAAGATTTCGCGTCTTTCCTCCGAACCCGCCGCCGACGAAGGGAGTAATCACCCGGACGTTTTCCGACGGGAAGCCAAGCTCTTTTGCGATCTCCTCTTTCGCGGTGAACGGATTCTGCGTTGAAGGCCATACGGTCGCCTTGCCGCCTTCCACGATCGCAACGGCGGTGTGCGGCTCCATTGGCGAGTGTGCTACGTAGTCGTTGAAATACGTCGCTTCGACCAGGGTCTTGGCGCCGCTTTCGCCCGCCTGCAGGCTTCCTTCCTTTGCAACGACCTTCCCCGCAGGTGCGACCTTCAGAAGATGGTCGAAGATGTTCTTGTCGTTGAGATCGGATTTCGGAATCTCAAACTTTGCTTTGACTTTTGAGAGCGCAACATCGGCCACATCCGGGTATTTATGGAGGACGGCAACGAAATCTCCTTCTTTGATGACCTGCACGCCGTCTACCCGTTTCGCCTCGGAGATGTCCGCGCTGATAAGTTTGGAGTCGTGAGCAGGCGGTCGAAGGATTCTGGCATGAAGCATGCCAGGAAGCTGGATGTCGCCGGCGTATTTCGCCTTGCCGGTTACCTTCTCCTGTGCATCTCTGCGAACCAGCGACTTGTTCATGATCCTGAATTCGCCCGGTTTCTTGACGCTAACTTTTCCGGTGGGGCGTCGCTCGATTTTCTTTCCCTTCGCGAGCTGGGCGTATGCTACCTTGTGCTGCTCGCTGGTTGAATCGAGCACGAATCCGTTTTCCGTCGTCAGACGATCAGTCGGCACCTTGAGATAGTCCGAGCCGAGTTCCAACAGCACTTGCCGCGCCTCGGCACCGGCCATGCGCAATGAAGGTCCGAACGATCGCGTTGAAAGCGAGCCGAATGTGCCCATATCCCACGGACAGAGATCGGTATCACCCATCACCATATCGACAGATTCGAGAGGAGCATCAAGTTCGTCTGCCAGCATTTGTCCGAGGGAGGTGACAACGCCCTGGCCCATTTCAATTTTTCCCACATAACACGAAACGCGCCCATCCTCGCCGATTTTCAAGAACGCGTTGAAATCGGTTGGAACTCCACGCTGAGGTCTTCCTTGTCTGTCCTGAGCGGACATCAGCGAATCCCCGATGGTGAAGAGGAGGAAGATGCCGCTGCCCGCTGTCTTGAAGAAATCACGCCGGTTGATCTCGTTTCCGGAAGGCTGCTCCAGGAACTCGAGCCCTGTGTATTCATCGTTCTTCATGTTAGCGCCCTCCTTCCATTTCTTTCGCAGCTACGTGAATTGCCTGGACGATGCGCGTATGTGCTCCGCAGCGACAGAAGTTGTCGTCCATTCCTTCGACGATCTCCGCATCCGACGGACGTGGATGTTTTTTCAGCAGGGAGTAGGCGTTCATGATCATACCCGGTGTGCAGTAGCCGCATTGGAGCGCGTCGTGATCCATGAAGGCTTTCTGCAACGGATGGAGTCTTCCGTCTTTCGCAAGTCCCTCGATGGTCACGATCTCTTTGTCATGAACATATTTGAGCGGTGTCGAACAGGAACGGACCGCCAGGTCGTTGACCAGGACTGTGCACGCGCCGCAGAAGCTTTCGCCGCAACCGAATTTCGTTCCTGTCAATCCGAGATCGGTGCGCAACACCCAGAGCAGCATGCGGTCCGTATCGGCGGTCAGTTGCAGGGGTTTGCCGTTGAGTTTGAATTTGATTGTCTCTGTCATTATGAGCTCCTTGTTTTGAACCACAAAGGCAAAAAGACTGCACAAATGTACTATTTCCTCCTCAAACCTCAAGAGATGTGTTGCGAAGCGTTCAGGCCTGCAGCCCAGAATAGCCCCGCTTTTGAGGGCGGAAAGTCAGGAAAAAGCTCTCCCTCTATGGTAAGATCACAATTCTGAGAGCGACCAAGAGGAGAACGATTCCTCCAACAACCTGAGCACGTGGGCCGATTCGACGGCCGGCCCGCTGTCCGGCAAAAATCGCAATGACCGACAAAACCATGGTAATGAGTCCGATGACGACGCTTGGATACCAGACGGAGATTCGGAGGGCGGCGAGCCCGAGGCCAACAGCGAGGGCATCGATGCTTGTGGCAGTCGCAAGCGTCACGAGCGTCCATCCACGAGTGGGATCATTCGCTTCCCGCGTGTCGGGTGGTTCGTTTGCGGAGCGGATCATGCGCACGGCGACGAATGCAAGAAGACCGGCTGCGATCCAGTGATCAAACAACTTGATGTAAGGCTCGATTCGAGTCCCGATGGCCCAACCGGCCAACGGCATCAGGAACTGAAAGAGGCCGAAGTGAAATGCGATCCTGAACTTCGCACGCGTGTTGCCGAGGTGTCCGGCAGCGCTCAACGCTAATGAGACGGCGGCTGCGTCAAGAGAAAGTGAAAATGCCAGGATGAGACTTTCTAGATTAGACATCGTTGCCCTGAGTTTGAGGAAAAATCCTAAACTCGAACCTCCCTCGAATTTCGAGTTTCAGATTTCGAATTTACTTTAGCCACTTGCCATATAGCTCAGGCCGACGATCGCGCAGAAACAGTTTCTTTGCGTGTGATCGCTCGACCATGCCGAGATCCAGATCGCAGAAAAGAGTCTCCTTTCGTCCTTTTCCGGCTCGGGCGATGACTCTTCCGTCAGGGTCGCATACAAACGATTCGCCTCCGAATTCCAGCTTAGGCTCTTTACCAACGCGATTGCAGAGCGCGGTGAAGTATCCATTCTGGAACGCAGCCACGCGCATTTCGGCTTCATACAATCCGTCGGGCCACTCATCAACCGCCCCTGCCTGCGGAATCACGACAACCTGGGCGCCGGCAAGAGCCAGTGCACGCATATACTCAGGATAGTGTCTGTCATAGCAGATTGCAACACCAATTCTGCCGACCTCAGTGTCATAGACCGGTGCTCCGCAGTCACCCGGCGCATAGTATCCCTTTTCATGAAAGCATGTGTAGTCAGTCACATGAACCATTCGCGTCCTGCCCAGGAGTCTTCCGTCGCCACCAATGACTGGCGACGTGTCGTATGTTCGTTCTCCATCTCGCTCGAAAAGATTGAGGACAAAAGCAGTGTGGTACTTGCGCGCAAGTGAAGCGAATGCCTCGGTTGTCGGGCCGGGAACGGTTTCAGCCAGATCCGCCACGTTGGCTGAAGCTTTTTCTTGAGGGTAAAACGGCTCGAATGCCAGCTCGGCAAAGCAGATAAGCTGAGCGCCTTGCCTGGCGGCTGCCTCCGCGGCTTGAAGACCCTTTCCCCGGTTGGCTGCTTTATCGTTTGTGGCGCGTTGCTGGATGAGCGCAATTCTCATGATGGTGGACTCCATGTGATCGAAATCGATGGCGAGGTCAGGAGCCTGCCCGAACCGCGAGACGGGCGGATTGTCTCCAGCAACACTGTTTACTTCTCAGACTTCTTGTAGCTGATCGCAACACCGGAACCAACAGTGTTGAATGTGGTCACGAAATTCTTGAGGCTTATGACATACTCGGTATAGTCCTGAATGCCCCCATATCCGCCCCGGCGCCCTGGCACGTTATGGGCTGTGAAGCATCCGCCTGCCTTCAGTTTGGGCGCCACGTCGATGAAATACTGTTTGTACCATTCCTTGTCGGCATCACTGAAGACGAAGTCAAAGGGTCCCTTGAGTTCTTTGACAAGATCATGAGCATCCGCCAATCTGGCATCGATGAATTCCGAAAGACCGCACTCTTTGAAGTTGGCGACGGCCTGCTTGTGGCGATCTTCATCGATGTCGATCGTGATCAGTCTACCGCCTGTCTTGCTCAGAGCCCAGGCAATCCAGATGCCGGAGTGTCCGGTGGATGTTCCGATCTCAAGCGCGTTCCTGTAGTTGTTCTTTATGATCAGGTCATACAAGAGCCTTCCGTCAGACGTCGGGATGTTCATGTCGTGCCATCGGCCCGCGTGGCTGTCGAGGAACTTCTTCACTCTATCATTGAGGGCCGGGTCTTCCTTCTGGTCTTGTGATTGAACCGCGCAGAATACTCCGCCCACAAAGAGCAGGAAAGAAAGCATCACAAACAGAGTACGTGGCTTTGATTTCATCTAAACCTCAACGTTGATCGTCAGACCGCTTCTATGGTTGACGGCGGCTTTGGCGCGATATTGTAGGTCACACTGACCACACCCGGCACCTTGCGGGTAATTTCTCTAGCAATCTTTTCCAGGACTTTGAACGGGAGCTTCGTTGGTGTCGCCGTGCGGGCGTCGAGGCTGTCCCAGCAGCGCACTTCGATCTGCTGACCAAACTCGCGCTTTCCATCGCGCATGCCCGTGACGCGATCTTCGTGCAGGATCGCCAGATACTGAAATGCTCCGGTGCCCTTCAACAACTGCTCGACAATCGACGTCGCTATCCGCACTGTCTCGATACGCTCGGGCGTTGCTTCACCGATGACGCGCGCCGAAAGGGCGGGCCCGGGAAAAGGAATACGCTTGAAGATCTCAGACGGAAGGCCGAGGGCCTTGCCCACTTTTCTTACGCCGTCCTTGCGAAGCTGGATGAGCGGTTCGAGGATGCGATATCCGAACGTTACCTGTGGATCGATCCCGAGTTGTTCGAAGACGTTGTGCTGGCGTTTGATCCCCGCCACGGTCTCGTCGACGTCCGTAAGAATGGTTCCCTGGAGGAGAACCTTCGCCCCGCTTTCCTTCACAATTCGTCCGAACACGTGTCTATAGAATGTCTGAGTGATCGCTTCACGTTTCTGCTCAGGATCCGTGATTCCTTTGAGTGCTGCGAAGAACTCATCCCTCGCATCGATGATTTCAACGGCCGCGCCGAGTTTGCGGAAGAGGCGTACGACGCGTTCCGGTTCCCCTTCGCGCATCAAACCATTTTGCACAAAGACCGTTCTCAGGTTTTTTCCGAGGGCCCGATGGCCCAGCATCGTGACAACTGAAGAGTCGACGCCACCGGAGAGCGCGTTGATCGCTGTGCCGTCGCCGATGGCGGTCTGGATCTCCTTGACCTTTTCGTCAATGAAGCGTTTTGTATTGAGTTTCTGGGCGGTGATTTCTTTGATCATGTGAGAGCTCCCTGGGAAAGTGGATAGATCGTAGCAGGAAGGTAGCAATGAATAAGGAAAAAGCAAAAGAGATTGGAGCTTGCAGCAAACAGCAAGCAGACTGAATGTGGGATGTCCACGATCGCGGGATGTGTGACGAGGCTGGATTTCCCCTGTTGTTTAAGATGGTTTTTTGGTAATATTCCGTCCGCTGTCAAGGGATGCAGAATAACCTCTTTTTGACTTCTCATTATGGCCGATTTTGAAATAGCTGTCATTGGTGCCGGTGTTGTGGGCCTGGCGATCGCTGCCCGGCTTTCGGAAAAGCGTACGAACCTCGTTGTCCTCGAAAAGAACGAGAAATACGGGATGGAGACATCCAGCCGGAACAGCGAGGTCATTCACGCCGGCATTTACTATGAGCCCGGCTCGCTCAAGGCAACACTGTGTGTCGCGGGAAGGGATGAGCTTTATTCTCTTTGCCGGAAGCACGATGTCGGGCACAAGCAGCTCGGTAAAATTATCACCGCCACAAACGAAAAAGAACTGAACCAGCTCGAGGAGGTCTATCGGCTCGGAACCAGGAATGGCGTCGAGCTTGAGATACTCGACAGGAATCAAACACTCCGCCTGGAGCCCCATATCAACACCGTCGGAGCAATTCTCTCGCCGAAGACCGGAATTGTGAGTGCACACGAATTGATGGACCATTACTATCATGCAGCCGTCAGCAACGGCGCTACCGTTCAACATCACTGCGAGGTGAACGGGATCGAGAAGACAAATAATGGATACCTGATAACGGTGAAGGAGGGCGGCCAGACATCGACATTCACGAGTGAAAAAGTCATCAACTCGGCCGGATTGTACTCGGACCGCATCGCGGAGCTCGCAGGGATCGATATCGACAAAGCGGGATACAGGATGGTCTATGCAAAAGGTTCGTACTTTTCAGTCGTCTCATCGAAAGCGAAGCTTGTCTCGCGCCTCGTCTACCCGATGCCCAACAAGGAAACCCTTGGAGTTCACGTGGTACTCGACCTCGGCGGCCGGCTGAGGTTTGGGCCCGATACTGAATACCAGGACGACAGAAATTTCGACTACAGGGTTGACGACACGAAGCGGAACGTTTTCGGCAATTCTGTACGCCGGATATTTCCGGCGATCACAGATGAAGACCTGGCACCCGACATGAGCGGATTCCGCCCTAAGCTGCAGCGAAAAGGTGAGCCGGAGAAAGACTGGGTCATCGTGCATGAGAAGGAGAGGGGATTGGAAGGATTCATTAACCTGATCGGGATGGAGTCGCCCGCGCTGACCGCGTCGGCGGCAATCGCACGGTATGTGGAGACGCTGCTCGAATGACAACTGTCGCACCCGACCCGAACCCACAAGAGCGCAAGAGCGAGCCCCTCTTCCCTGATCCAATAGTACAATTGGATCGTTCGATGGGGTCAGGTCAATCCGGGAACTGAGAGCACCACTTCCTGGCAAGAAGGCAATTTGCTTCCAGACAATAATTAGATAGATTATGTCCCGTCTTTCCTTCCCCCCATATCCGAGATCGCTGTGACGATTCTTCTTCTCACGCTGACACTTTTGCTTCTCTCTCTTGTGTACGAGCGGGTGGTGTTGAACCGACTTCGGAATTCGATCCCGCTGGTGGTAGCTGTGACCGGAACGCGGGGGAAATCGAGCGTCGTGCGCATGCTGGCGTCCGTTCTTCGGGAGGCAGGGGACACCGTGTTGGCCAAGACAACGGGCTCGCAAGCCCAGTTCGTCCTGCCGGATGGTACGGTTCAGGATGTGCCGAGGCGAGGGATTGTATCCATCCTTGAGCAAAAGAAGGTCCTCAGGAAAGCCGTAGAGCTGCGCGCGAATTGTCTTGTGGTGGAGATCATGAGCATTCGTCCGGAAAACCATTTCGTCGAATCCCAGCAGATCCTCAAGCCTGACATTGTTCTGGTCACGAATGTTCGTCGTGACCACACGGAGGCAATGGGGGAAACCGAGACAGAGATCGCGTCCGTGCTCCGGCTGGACCTTCCGCCCGCCGCTTCGGTTTACGTTCCGGAAGAATTCCGATCCCTTCTGGATCCCCCGAGTCCCGGGGTGAAATCTGCTCGAATCAGTTCTGTCCGACAGGGATGCTCTGATCCCCTGAGGGCCGCTCTCAAAGCGCGGCAGATGACAGAATTCACCGAGAACCTCGATCTCGTAGCCTCAGTGGTGAGAGATCTCGGTGTGCCGGATAATATTGCATCACGGGGCATTGAGAACGCCCGCCAAGACATTGGGAAATTCAGGGTGTGGACGTATCGAATCGGTGGGAAGCGAATATTCCTCGTGAATGCATTCGCAGCAAACGATCCGGATTCGACGATGAGGATCTACGAAAAGGCCCGCCGGACTCTTGCGGCTGCTCCAGCTCTTTTCACCGGCCTGCTGAACCTCCGTTACGATCGTCCTGACCGGACTGTGCAGTGGATCGAAGCCCTGAAGGAGGAAGCATCAAGTCACTTCAAGAACCTCTACGTCGTTGGCGGTCACGCACACGTTGTTCAGAGAAAAGTGAAATCCGCTTCAATCCTGCCGTATTCAAGTCCTGACGAAATCACGAATGTCATCGCCGAATCAATGGAGGAAGACGGGATCCTCTTTGGCTTCGGCAACATCGGCGGCGCAGGGCGAGCACTGGTTGAACACTGGCAACGCCTCGGTGAAGAATATGGAGTATGAACTGATCTTTGTCGCATTGCTCGCCTCTCTGCTCTTTGCCGGGATCACGGGCATTTATCCCGGCGGTATCATCGTGCCGAGCTATCTTGTGCTGTTCGTGAACCAACCGTCGCGTCTGCTTGGGACACTCATCGCAGCCCTCCTGACCTTCCTGTGTTACAAAATGGTGTCGAGGTACCTTATCATTTTCGGCAGGAGAATGTTTGTCTTTATGGTTCTGGTCGGGGCGCTCTGGACGTTTTTCTGGATACAACTCGTCCCCATTGTCTATCCTGCTGCACTGGAATTCAGAGTCATCGGGTGGGTAGTCCCGGGACTGATTGCGAACAACTTCGAGCGGCAAGGGGTGTTCCCGACGACGGCCGGACTTGTGACGGTGACTGTTGCTGTATTCTTGCTTGGTCGAATTCTTGGCTTGGTAGCATAGACCGTGTCTGATCTCTCAGCTAGAGCCTGGACGAGAACCTGCTTTCTGCCACAAAGACACCAAGGCCCAAAGAAAAAGAACAGAAAAAATAAAATTCATCACACTCCTTGGTGTCTTCTGCGCCAGAGGCGCATGAGCCTTTGGCTCAGTGACTTTCCTGCCCGCCCCGAAGTACTGAGATGGCAGGCGGGGTGGCGGCACTTTTCGACCGGGTCTCTAATGCGCAAGTATCCTATCCTCACTCCACAACACCGTGCGTTACTCCTCTTCACGCTCCTCAGCATCGCTGTATTCGCGGCTTCGAACATGCTATCACCGCGTGAAGTACCGCAGGATCAGCGAACAAACATCCGTGCCGCAACGATGATGGAGCGGGCGATTGCCTCTCTGCGAGAACACGCTCTTTCACGGGGCCAGCTCTTCGATGATGCTCTCGATCCGAACCACACCGGCCTTATCGGTGTGGAATATTCGGAGATCACCACCACCCTGGGAAGTCTGGAAGCCAAGCGGACAACGACGAATCCGAATATGGCGGCGGTGCTTGTTCAGCTTCTGCAAGAGTCAGGCGTCTCTGCCGGTGATACGATCGCTGTCGGATGTTCGGGTTCATTTCCTGCGCTGGCGATCGCCACGCTGGCTGCATCCCAGGCCATGGGCGTTTATCCCGTCGTGATCCTCTCGCTGGGAGCATCTTCCTTCGGAGCTACGAGGACCGACCAGACGCTGCTCGACATCTATGAAGCGATCAGGAAACGGGAGGACTTCAATATCCCGGCTGCAGCTGTGTCGCTTGGAGGGGCCGATGATGTCGGGTCGGAGCTTGAGCCTGAGGTCAGGGAGAAGTTGATTGACAAGATCCGGCAATCAGGAGTTCCGTATATTCATCAATCCGACCTTCAGCAGAATGTGGCAGAGCGGATGGGGATTTATTTTGGGTCTTCGTCAAAAAGGAGAATTGCAGCCTTTGTGAATATCGGCGGCAGCTATGCGGACATGGGAACAAATCCCGCGGTCTTGAAACTGGAACCCGGCGTCAACAAGCAGATGACGATTCCGGCGCACGAGGAAGAACATGGTGTTGTTTTTGCGATGTCCAAGCGCCATATTCCAGTGGTCCACCTTCTGCACATCAAAGGACTTGCGCTGAAATACGGCCTCCCGTGGGATCCGATGCCCCTGCCGGTTGTCACCGGAGGTGGAGTATCGCATGCGAGCTCCGGGTTCAATGGTGTCACCATGACACTCACCGGCGCATACTTTTCATTGATAGTCCTGGTTTTTGTCTATTACAGAAAAGCATTCTTTCGAAAATACTCTTGAAGGAAACCGCTATGAAATGCATTTCATGGATCATCACAATTGCCGTTGTGCTTGGATTGGCTTTTTCTCCAGCCTCGGCACAGAAGCAGACGGTCAAGCTTGAGCAACCCGTGCTTCTCACATCGTGCGGGCAAAGCCCCGGTCCGCTGAAGATCAAAGTGTTCTTCGGCAGGCTCAACGTAGATTATGTGTATAACTTGCAGGCATCGGCTGGCGATCTCGTGGCGAAGAAGAAAGAGGGGAAGCAGTTCAAGTCTCTCATCATCGTTACCGGTGCGAGCCTGAAAGGCATGGGGGCCTCAAAGGTTTCGATCGAGGACGAACTGGACCGGACAAAGAAGTTGATCGCAGAGGCGAGGAAACAGGGGATGAAGGTTGTTGGAGCGCATGTCGAGGGAATGGAGCGGCGTGCACAGGGAGCCACTCCCGGCGACAATTCTGATGAGCTTTCAATCGATGCGGTCTGCCCGCAGTCGGATTTGCTCCTGGTCAGAAAAGACGGCGATGAGGACAAACGGTTCACGGCCATCTCGACCGGGAAAAAGATACCACTCGTGACTTTCGAGAAAAACATGGAACTCTCCGACGTCCTGAAAAATCTCTACCAGAAGTAACCTATGGATCTGACGACGTATGCCCTCATTGTTCTCGGCGTGATGGTGCTCTTCTACGCCGGAGCGAAACTGCTGAAGCTCTCGACCGAGATCTCCATGTTCATCGCCGCGGCCGCGGGATGTGTAGCGGGCGGCTTCGGGTTTTCGGCCCGTCACATTGCCGAAGGGGCGATGACGTACCTCGACATCAATCTCATCTTTATCACTGCCACTCTCTTCATGAATATCCTCAAAGAGTCGGGCGGTGTTGCATTTGTGGTGCGGGGGATGTTCAGGCGATTTCGCCGGCAGCGGGCAATCCTTTTGGTGCTTCTGACAATCCTGCTCCTGATTCCCGGAGCGTTGACGGGGGCTGGAAGCGTCACTGTGTTGATAACGGGCGGCATGGTCTCGACTGTGCTGCTCGGGTTGGGGGTCCCGAAGGTGAAAACAGCGGCGATTGTATTTATCGTCGCCGGATTGAGTGCCGCGGCGCCACCGATCAGCCTCTGGGCAATGATGACTGCCGCGGGTGTCAACATGCCCTATGTCGGGTTCTTCTGGCCGTTGATGGTGCCTTGTCTCGTCGCGGGATTGCTGTCGATGTTCATCCTCGGTTGGAAGGGCGCTCCGGCAGATCTCGAAAAGGCATTTGAAGAACTTCCGGTTCCGCCAGCAGGAATGAATTGGCTGAAGATTATTCTTCCCTTCGCGGTATTCCTCGGGCTTATCGTTATTGGCAGAACATGGCCGCATTCAACGGTTGTGACGGGGCTTCCGTTGATGTTTCTGTGTGCCGCACTGACTTCCTACGTGCTCTCGCCTCAAAAGATGGACCTTTTCCAGATTTCCCGAAAGACGATTGAGCAGCTCCTGCCACTTCTCGGTACGCTGACGTGCGTGGGAATTCTCGTTCAGATCATGACCCTCACCGGTGTCCGGGGCTTGCTTGCCGTGACGACGGTGACGCTGCCTGTCGCCCTGGTCTTCGCGACGCTCTTCATTATTCTTCCGGTTTCGGAGGCGGTTCTGATGTGGGGCGCAGCTCCCGTGATCGGCGTGCCGCTGATCCTTCTCTTCAATACGATCGGCCTGAATCCGATTGTCGCGCTTGCTGGAATGAGTATCATCTGGCCGCTTGGCGATGCGTTGCCGCCAACGGCGATTATCGGACGACTGACGGTGGAGATTACTGGCTACAAAGGATCATACACGAGTTTTCTGAAAGCATGCATCATTCCGGCTATCATTATTTCCATCATTGGCACACTGATGGTCATATACAGCAAGCAACTTGGTTTTCTCACGGGTCTTTAACCGGTTGATCGCGGGATGCGAAGTAGCGATTCGAATTTCGTGTTTTGGAGTTCCTTCGGATTTCGATATTCGGATTTTCACGGCGTCCTCCGACGATTGAAAATTTCTTAGAGGAAATGACATGGAGCTGATTGTCAGCATCATCTACTACTGTCTTGTTGGATTTGTCAGCGTCCTGTTGATCTACAATCTGATCAAGACAAAGGAATGGCAGAAGGAAGTTCTCTACATTATCGTGCTGATTCCGTTCCTCCTCAGACTCTTCATGTTGAAGTGAGAACTGTATGAAGGCGTCGATTCGTAAACTTGGCTTCAGCATCGCGGGATTGGTACTTCTCATTGTCTCGGGGGTCAGCTTCTACGAGAGCAGGCATATGAAGGAACCTGTTGTTCTCAGCGATGGAGTGACGCAGGTGATGAAGCTCAGCAAGTACTTCCCCGACATCGAGGGGACAGCGAATGACTGCAATATCTACGTGCTCGAAGGGAAGGAGCCAGGCGCGACGCTCTGCATCCTCGGCGGTACACATCCTGAAGAACCGGCTGGACGACTTGCTGCCTGGCTCTTCGCCGAGAACGGGGTGATGATGAAGGGAAGACTCATCGTTGTTCTGAGCGCTAACCGGAGTGCGACGACCGTCACGCGTGTCGGCGGTGCGTATCCGCCGGATTTCACCATCCCGTCGCCATGGGGCGGACAAACATTTCGACTCGGTGATCGGTGGTCGAACCCGCTCGATCAGTGGCCCGATCCGGAAGTCTACATACACTATCCAAGCGGACAATATCTCGCGTATCTCGACAGCCGCAATCTCAATCGATGCTGGCCGGGACGACCAAATGGAACCTTGACCGAGAAAACAGCGTACGCTTTCCTTGAGATGATCAAGAAGGAAAAGGTGGATATTGTTATCGATTTGCACGAGGCAGAGCTGCAGTACCCGGTGATCAGTACCATCGTCACGCACGAGAAAGGTCAGGAATTGGCTACAGTTGTTTCCATGACTTTGACTGACCTCGAAGGATTCAAAATGGGGTTGGAGTTCTCGCCGAAAAACCTTCACGGCCTTTCTCATCGCGAAATCGGAGACTATTCTGATGCCATTTCGCTCTTGTTCGAAGCTCCGGAGCCGTTTCTCGATGCGACGCGGGGAAAGACGACGAGGGAACAACTGTTGACCGGGAAAGACGAATTTGTAGTGAAAGCCGGTAAGCACGGACTCCTGTTCGAAAAGATTGACGAGAAGGGCTGGCCCATCGATGTCCGTGTGGGGAGACATACCTCGGCAATCCTGCAGACCATGGCCAGTTGGACGGAAGTTCATCCCGAGAGGCCTATGCTCTGCGACAACGTCCCGCGCTATGCGGAAGTCATCGAGAAAGGAATCGGCAAGTTTCTCCAGGACCCGGCGCTAGGCAAGCCCGGACGTGTTCTTTTTGAGTGAGAAGATAACGTAAGTACACCACAGCCAATACCGAAAGGACCCAATTCCATGGAATCCCTCGTTAGCCGAAGTTATAGGAGGCACCTGCTGCTTCTGTTTTCGCTGCTTCTTGTCGCGATCTGGTCGCAGGCACTTTCACAGCACCAGAAAAAACAGATAGAAACGGATGAAGGATGCACAAGCATCATGGTTGGTCGCCTGGCGTCCACCGACGGCTCTGTGATGGTTGGCCATACGTGTGACGGCAACTATCGGACATGGCTCAATATCGTGCCGCACAAAAAGCACGACAAGGGCGCCACGCGAAAGATCTACTGGGGAAACCTGCATACGGAATATGTGACCGATATGCGCGGCAAGATTCTGAAAGGCGAAATCCCGGACGTTGAGGAAACCTACTCGTACGTCAATGTCGCGTACCCCTGCCTCAACGAAAAGCAGCTCGCATTTGGCGAGACAACGATCAACGGGCGGGACGAACTGCGGAACGATGAGGGAATGTTCCTCATCGAGGAACTGCAATCGATAGCGCTCGAGCGCTGCACGACAGCGCGCGAAGCAATCCGCCTGATGGGCAGCCTCGCGACGAAATACGGCTACGGCGATTGGGGGGAATGCCTGACCGTCGCTGACACGAAGGAAGTCTGGCAGTTCGAAATCTTCGGTGCTGGTCCGGCCGAGAAAGGTGCGGTCTGGGCTGCTGTTCGGATCCCGGATGATCACATTGGCGTATCGGCAAACATCCCGCGCATCAGTGAACTCAACATCAAGGACTCCGAGCACTACATGGCATCGGAGAATGTGTTCTCGCTTGCGAAGGAAATGAAATGGTGGGACGAGAAGAAGGGAGAGCCGTTCAAATTCTGGAAGGCGTACAGTGGCAGGAAGCCGTTCTCGACCCGCGAGCTCTATCTCCTGAAATCGTTCGCTCCTTCTTTGAATCTTTCGATGGATGCAGAAGAGCTTCCCTTCAGTGTGAAGTCTGAGAGGAAGGTATCGGTGCAGGAAGTCCTGAAGATGTATCGTGAGACGTACGAGGGAACAGACAATGACATGACGAAGAATCTGCTGGTGCCGAAGCAGAGATCTCGTGAGGAGTTTGTGAAGGACAGTATCGCCGGCAAAGCGCCTGAGATGCTCAAGAGCACAATCGCCAATCCGTGGATGAGCCGTGAGCTCATGACACTTCTGAATGCGCTCAAGCCCGGTACGGTTCCTCCGACCCGGACGATTGCCATCGCCCGGTGTTCGTATTCGCAGCTCGTACAGCTCCGTGGTTGGCTGCCGAACGAGATCGGAGGAGTGGCGTGGTTTTCATTTGACAATCCGGCGCAGAGCCCGCGCTTCCCGATTTTCGCAGGAGCCCTTGAACTTCCGAAGAGCTTTGAGGTATGCGGTCAGCAGAAATATCGTGAAGATGCAGCCACGTGGTGGTTCCGGCGTGCGAACCGGCTTGCCACGATTCAGTGGGGAAGGACCCGGAGCATCGTGGAGAAAGCAGCCATGGAGTTTGAACAGAAGGGTCTTTCCGATCTTCCTTTTGTGGAGCAGCGTGTACAGGAAATGCTGAAGAGCGACGGGTCGGACACCGGTCATCAAAAAGTGAGGGAATATCTCACCGCCTACACGAATGACATAGCCCGCGCTGCAATGCTGAAATGGTGGGAGTTGGGAGATCAGTTCCTGGGGATGTTCTCAGGAGGATTCTGAGTCCGTACGTTGCAGATCCACTTCGTCCTGTGTGTTTCTGACACTCGGGGTACATGTCTGGAAATATCGAAGCCCACCTCTGGAGGACAATCCAGGGTGGGCTTCTTGCGTAAAGTGGTGAGAGTGGAACAAGGGACGTCTTCTACTGTTTTGCCCACAGCACCAGCCCCAGCTTGTGGGGATTCTCAAGATCCGCGTGGCGCGGCAGTACTCGCACCGTGTGTCCCAACCGCCCGCTCATCACAAGATTATTGACCCCGACGAACTCATAGACGGTGCCCTTCGGTTTTGCTGTGGGCTTCATCAGTGCAATTTTCGGATTTTCGATCTCACCTTGTGCATTCAACGCGCCGTAGAAGAGTTCGACAGAAACATCTTCCGGTTTGAGGTTGCTGAGGTCGACATGTGCGCGTACGGTAACAGACTCACCCACTTTCAGAGTTTTGTGATTGTCGACGCTCACCTCGAGAATTTTCAGACCCTGCCAGCTGTCACGCAGTTGTTGTTTCCACACCGCTACCTGCCTGGCCCTGGCAAAGTTGTTGGCGCTGAGGTCCGTTCCGCGATCGAGGGCGGGAAGATACATTTTCTCAGTGTATTCCCGCACCATCCTGTTCGTATTAAATTGAGGTCCGATGGCTCGCATAGCCCCCTTCATCTTCGTGATCCATTGGCGCGGCAGGTCGTCTGCCCCTCGTGAATAGAAGAGTGGTACGATCTCCTTCTCGAGAAGGTCGTACAAAGCGTTCGACTCGATTTCATCCTGCTGGGCTTCGTCCGTGTATTCCTCGCCACGCCCGATGGCCCAGCCGGTGTGAGCGTCATATGCTTCATCCCACCAACCGTCGAGAACGCTCAGGTTGATAGCCCCGTTCAGCGTTGCTTTCATGCCGCTTGTGCCGCTCGCCTCGAGAGGCCGACGTGGCGTATTGAGCCAGACATCGACTCCCTGAACCATGTAGCGGGCAACGACCATATCATAGTCTTCGAGGAACACCATGCGTCGGCGCACGCCCGCCCGCCGCTCAAAGTGAACGATCTGGCGGATAAGGTCTTTTCCGGGATTGTCGTGCGGATGCGCCTTCCCGGCGAAAATGATCTGAACAGGACGGTCTTTTTCCGTAAGGATTTTGATGAGCCGTTCGGCATCTCTGAGAAGAAGCGTGGATCGTTTGTAGGTGGCAAACCGACGGGCAAAACCGATCGTCAGAGCCTGAGAATTCAACACTTCTGCGGCCTGAGGAAGATCGGAGGGAGGCGCACCCCGCGCTTCAAGCTGGGACCGCAATCGTGCCCTTGCAAAGGCAACGAGGCGTTCGCGCCGCCGCTCATGTGTTCGCCACAACTCCTCGTCGGGAATGTGATGGACTCTGCTCCAGAGGCCGTACTCGCCGGCGTCTTCCCGCCATCGCGGACCGAGGTAGCGGTCGTAGAGACCTGCCATGTCACGGCTTATCCAGGACGGAGCATGAACGCCGTTTGTGATAGAGATGATGGGAATTTCGTTCTCCGGTAAGCCGGGCCACACCTTCTGCCACATCTTGCGGGAGACGACGCCATGCAGTTTCGCCACGCCGTTGCAGTTGCCAGCCATTTTGAGAGCAAGAATAGTCATGCAGAATGCTTCCTGCTCATCGTGAGGGTCTTGCCGCCCGAGGCCGTGGAATTCCTTGGAACTCAGCCCCAGATCCCGGTAGTAGTGTCCGAAATAACGTTCTACGAGTTCGGGAGTGAAATAGTCATTACCAGCTGGGACAGGCGTGTGTGTCGTGAAGGCCAGTCCGGCAGTCGAAGCTTCGCGTGCTTCAGCGAACGAGAGCTTGTGAGTCTGCATGAGATCCCGGCAGCGCTCGAGGCTCAGGAATGCAGAGTGCCCTTCATTCATATGGAAGACTGCAGGTGCGAGTCCGAGGGCCTTCAATGCCCGGTATCCGCCGATGCCAAGGAGAATTTCCTGCCTGATCCTCAGCTCCCGATCGCCTCCGTACAATTGATTGGTGATGCTTTGGTCTTCAAGTCGCGAATTCAGAGGTATGTTCGTGTCCAGGAGGTAGAGAGGAATGCGTCCCACCCGCACGCGCCATATCTGTGCGTACACCGGCCGGCCCTCGAGATCGACGGAAACCATGACCGGTTTGCCTTCCTTGTCGCGCTCGAGTGCAATTGGCAATGTGTAGAAGTCGTTTTCGGGATTGCGCTCTTGCTGCCATCCATCAATGTTTAGGTACTGGCGGAAGTACCCTTGCTGGTACATGAGCCCTACGCCGATGAGCGGCAAACCCAGATCGCTCGCAGACTTCAAATGGTCACCGGAAAGAACACCAAGGCCTCCGGAGTAATTCTGCAAGCATTCGGTAATTCCGAACTCAGCAGAGAAATAGGCAATCTGATTCGGTGGTATCTGCGTGTAGGTCTTGTGAAACCACGCGGAACTTGTGTCGAGATACTTCTTGTATCGTTCATATCCGCGTTCAAGCTGGGCGAGCAATGCATCATCACGCGAGGCGGAGTTCAAACGCTCCTGACTAATCATCCCGAGCATTAACACAGGATTGTGATTCGTTTTTTCCCATAGGTCGGGGTCCAAACGAATGAGGAGTTCCATAAGGTCGTGATCCCATACCCAGAGAAGGTTGTAGACGAGCTCCTGCAATGATTCGAGTTCTTTTGGCAACGAGGGCGCGACAGTGTACGTGTGAATGGGGCGAGTCATAAAGGAGGTTCCTTACGGATGTCCGTATGCGATGGAAGGATCCCGGTGCGCAAGTGGCAGCTCATACCCGGAGGTGTATCGTTAGTACTGGTTGGTCAGCGCTGGCTGAAAAGATGAGGCAAGGTTAAGAAAGAAATGTGAGAAAAACCACCGCCATCGCGGCAACGTTCACGTGGATGCATACTCGGTTCTTCCCAAGGATCGGAAAACGCAGTATTTGCTCACAGGCGGCTGTATTCACGTGTCGCGCTGCTCGTCAGAAAAAAGAACAAAGAAAGGCCTGCGAGGAACTCAGAGGTGAGAGGGAAGAATATGATCAGGACCCTCTCGCAAGCATTTTCGAGGGTTACTTGCCCCCGGTTGAGTCTGGTTCCGTCAACCTGTCGCGCTCTTTTTCGGCCCAGCGGCAGATACGATCGATCTCATCCTTGGAAAGGGCCGCACTCGGGTGCATGAGCCGATAGGGTTTGAGCGGCATCTTGTCTTCTGAAATCTCGGTAAAAATCTGATCGAGCTTGTTGGCTTGTCTGGTTTTCTTGTAGGTGCGCCAGGTGGAAAGGTTCATGCTTGAACGCCCATTCTTAACGTCGCGGGCGGTAAGCCATGATATCGGAGCAATGGTGCTATACCACGGCCAGGTTGTGCCATGCGAGTGGCAATCGGTGCAGGAGCGCTCAAGTATCGCTTTGATTTCAGGCGGAACGCTGAGGGATGCATAAATTGTCTTCGATTCGTCAACCGTCGGATTGGATCTCTCCGGCTGATACAACTGGGCCGCAAGAACAAGCACAATGAAAGCGATGCCAATCCATTTGAGCTTCTTTCGCATAATCACTTCTCCGTTAGTGGATCAATCCGTACGGCGATTCGATTTGAAAAATGCGATCAGTCCGTTCGTAGAAGAATCGTGACTGGTGACCTGTCCCTCGCCGGCGAGCTCGGGGAGTATGGACTTCGCGAGCTGCTTTCCAAGTTCAACACCCCATTGGTCAAAAGAGTTCACGTTCCAGATCACCCCCTGGATGAATATCTTGTGCTCGTACAGGGCGATCAGTGAACCGAGTGTGCGGGGACTGAGTTTCTTGAAGAGAATCGAGTTCGTGGGCCGGTTTCCCGGGAATACCTTGTGGGGAAGGAGTTTCGTGAGTTCCTCTCCCATCATTCCCGCGGCTTTCAGTTCTGCTTCAGCTTCCGCTTCGGTCTTGCCGCGCATCAGGGCTTCGGTTTGGGCGAAGAAATTTGAGAGGAGGATGGGGTGATGGTCGCCGATCGGATTGTGCGATTGTGCCGGTGCAAGGAAATCGACCGGGATCAGCTTCGTCCCTTGATGGATGAGCTGGAAGAAGGCGTGCTGCCCATTGGTGCCCGGCTCACCCCAAATAATCGGACCTGTCGAATACTCCACCTTCTTGCCGTCCCTGCTCACTCCTTTGCCGTTGCTCTCCATGTCTCCCTGCTGGAGGTACGCTGCAAACCGGTGGAGGTACTGGTCGTACGGGATGATGGCTTGCGATTCTGCTCCGAAGAAGTTGTTGTACCAAATACCCAGGAGCCCAAGAATGATGGGGATATTTTTCTCGTGTGGTGCGGTCCGGAAGTGGAGGTCCATCTCGTGAGCGCCGGTGAGCAGGTCCTCAAAGTTGTCCATTCCGATATACAAAGCAATCGACAGACCGATTGCAGACCAGAGAGAATAGCGTCCGCCAACCCAATCCCAGAACTCGAACATGTTCTTGGTGTCGATGCCGAAAGCGGAGACGGCTTTGGCGTTCGTCGATACGGCGACAAAGTGTTTGGCGACAGCTGCAGGATCCATCGCGTGTTCCAGAAACCAATTCTTCGCTGACTGAGCGTTGACGAGAGTCTCATGTGTCGTAAACGTCTTGGACGCAATGATGAAGAGTGTGGTTTCTGGATTCAATTTCTTGACAGTCTCTGCGACATGCGTTCCGTCTACATTTGACACGAAGTGCACTGCGAGGCGGGGATGGCCGTACGATTTCAATGCCTCCGTAACCATGACCGGCCCGAGGTCTGATCCACCGATCCCGATGTTGACCACGTCTGTGATCGGTTGGCCGGTGTAGCCTGTCCACTTGCCGCTGCGGACGGTTTCGGCGAAGTCACGCATGTGGTGAAGAACGCTGTTGACTGACGGCATCACATCTTGTCCATCAACAAGAATTGGTGTATTGGATCGATTGCGAAGAGCACAATGTAACACCGACCGCTGCTCAGTGGAATTGATTCTCTCCCCGGTAAACATCTTTTCAATCCAGCCCTTGAGATCGGTTTCCCGAGCGAGGTCGAAGAGAAGGGACATCGTTGTTTCCGATATGCGATTCTTGGAATAGTCGATCAGAAAATCATTCCATCGCAAAGAAAATTTCTCGAATCGTTGCGGGTCTGATGCAAAAAGATCTCGCATGTGGAGAGGGGCAATCTCTCGCTGATGCTGTTCGAGAGCTTTCCAGGCGGCACATTGGGTTAGGTTCGGCATGGCGGACACACTCGATGCGAAAGTTGTGAGTGAAACTATGATCTGGAAACAACAGGAATATAGAAAAAAAAGCCGGCAGAAATAGCATCACTGACGTGAATGCAGGAATCCAAGGAAAGTCAGTGGAGAGAGCCAGCTACGAAGAAGGCGAATCGGGGATTTGACTGTGCAGCAGTTTACCGGCAACGGCGGCAAGAAGGCCGAAGACGACTCCGCTGAACGCTCCGATAATCGGACCCATGATGAGAACCACCGCTGCGGGATGTAAGTTCTGAGGGAGGGCGTTCAATGCCTCAACCATGCCGGGATTGTTGGAGAGATACGTTGAAATGAACACTGTTTGAATCGAGGCATTGAAGATTCCGATGAATATGCCGAGGTAGAGCCCATGAAGAAACAGCTCCTCGCGCGTCTTCCTGGCGAATTGCCACGCGCACAGGACTCCGACGCAAAGCCACATCAGCCACTCGTAGCTTCTCGTCAGCCCGAGAACAGATGCGAAGCCCATGAGGATGCTGAGGAGCGAAAGACGGAAGATGAGATGCCAATTCATGTCGTAGGGATGTCGCTAAGTTGGACAGGATGACATCCTGTCCAACATGGTTTCGTTAGCCTTACTCGTACAGGTCGTTCACATCTGCCCCCGCAAGTTCCTTGAGGAAACCGCCGATCTTTTCTGTCGCTGCTTTGAGGTACCCTGCACCTTTTTCCGGAGTCGCCCGCTTGGGATTGCCGACACCCGTGTCCTCGGTAACCTTCGTCCACAATCTGGGTGTCCATACCCATCGCTCTCGCAGGCCGCTGACTTTGAATGTACGAGCCTTGCCATCTCCGGCTTCGCTGAGCGGCAGAACAAGGTCCGGCGCGATATTCAGCATCACACTGGTTTCCATCTCTCCCGCGTGATCATCCGCCTCGTCGAAATACTTCTTCTGGTCGACAATCTGCCACCAGTTGATGGTGCAGATGAACATCTCCGGGTTTCGCAACTGGATCTCCCGTACCATCTGCCGGAAATCGTTGCCTCCATGACTGTTGAGCAGCACGAGCTTTCGAATCCCTTGTCCTGAGAGGGAGTCGACCACGTCCCGCAGAATGGCCGATTGCGTGGTTGGATTCATATTAATCGTCAGCTTGATGTCCATCTGACCGGTGTTGACGCCGAACGGGACAGTTGGAAGGACAATAACCCTGGCTCCGGCTTCCCATGCGATCTTCGCTGACTCTGCCGCGATGTAGTCAGATTCCATGATATCCGTGCCGAAGGGAAGATGGTAGTTGTGAGCTTCAGTTGCGCCCCATGGGAGGATGGCCAACGTGTAGTCTGTTTCTTTAATCGTCTTCCAGGTCGTTTCACGAAGAATAAATGGACGTGCAGGCATACGGATTCTGGTTCGAAGTTGTGTTGTGACGGTTCTTTTGACGGTCAATGTAGATAAATCTCCATCAAAACGAAACAACCCCGGCGACTTCTTCCGGGCAGAGGGATGGAGTATGAAGAAAACCTAGGCACCGAAAAACGTCCGGGCCTCCCTTCGAAATTCTGCTTCTGATGCCGTAAATGAGCGAATCAGATCTGTCACGATGCCCTGAAACCTCTGGCGTGTTTTGGCCAGAGAGGTCATCGCTTCGGCGAGTGGCATCGACAGTTCGCTGGCAAGGTTCTCCAGTCCGATGCGCTCGCTGCCCGTCCTGTCCTGGAGGTCATGCTTCAAGAAAAGCGAAAAATCTCCCCCTTTTCCTTCTGATGTCAGTCTCGTATGCAGCTCCTCGACCGCGAGGGTGAAGAGGTTGCGCACCCATTCGCTCTCGTAGTACGCTTTGGCAGATTGACCCGGCTCCCTGTGATCCGTCTGGAATTCCGCCTCTGCGCCCGGAAAGTCGAAAGAGGGAGAAGGAGCAATGGCGCTTCTCGCCAGAGGGGTTGCCGCAAACTGATCCAGGTTCTCACGGATGAACCCACGGACCGGGTATTTTGCCGGATCGAACGTGTTGAAGAAATCCGCTTCTTGAACACGTGCGAGAAAGTTCAATGCAATCGTCCACGCCTCTGTCTGCGAGATGTTGTATTGCGCCCGCAAGTACTTGTACAGCGGCTTCCAGTGCGCCGCGACGATGTGCTCAAGCGCTTTCGCCCGCTCCGGCTGGCTACCGTGTTGTGCAGCGAATATGCTTGAGGAATATCTGCTTTGGGAGTCGGTGGGTGGCATGGGGTCAGGGCAGACTCTGTGTGAGTCGAAGTATTTCGTGCGGTTGAGCCGTACCAGTCTGCTGAAGCTTGCGTACTGTGATCGCTGCCGCAACCATGGCGAATGAACCGGCCTCCAGGAGAGTCGCTCCTGCCGCCAGAGCAGATGCAAGTGCGGCGACGACGCTATCTCCGGCTCCAACGGGGTCGATTGGATCCTCAACTTCGATGGCGGGGATTTCTGAAGTACCATTTCCGTCAAAAAGAAGGAGCCCACGCCGACTGCGTGTGACAAAGACGGGTTTTCTGGATTGCTCAAACAAGCGCTTAGCGTAGTCGCCCAATTCCTCTATCGCGCAGTCCTCGTTCTTCCTGATGGTTGTTCCGAACAGAGCGGCTGTTTCAATCGCGTTGAGCTTGCAGATCATCGATCCGAATTCCCTGATTCGATGACGGGAGTCGACCAGGAACACTTTCTCCGGGTATTGTAACGCAAGGTTGTTCAAAGCGGCGATGACACCGGGAGTGAAGATGCTTTTCGGGATCTGTTGGTTTACAGCAAGTGCATCGAGCCGTACGATGCCTTCGGTGAGAGCTGCGATCAGTTGTTGTTCGGAGTCTTGTGACAGCACGTTGGCACGACCGAAATCGATCCTGCTCTGTTCTTCCGGGCCGCGGTATGGTTTCGCGTATACAGATGTCTGCCAGTCAGCCTCTTGTCGGATGAGTCCGCCGATGTCGGTATTGACCGTTTTGAGACGCCGCAGCAGTTCCTCACCAAAAAGGTCTTCTCCCAGCACGCCGTACGCATAAATCCGGTCAACACCCAGCGCAGCAATGTTGTTCACTACATTTCCTGCGCCACCGAGACTGTAATGCTGCTGAGCCACAGCGAGGGTGGGTTTGCCGGTCTCAAGTGAGAGTTCCGTCTCACCCTCGTCCAGCTGCCAGTAGGCATCAAGACAGAAATCCCCGACGACTCCAACGGAGGTCGTGCGAACACGATTGAGAATGCTTGTTAGCCGAAGGTGGTTCATGGTTCTTGGGAATGCCAGGTAGACCTGATAGGTCTTTGAGACCTGTCAGGTCTCACCAGTTGACCTAGTCGTCATCTCCAACCAGTTGCTTGACACGGCCTTCATCGCCATATGAACGATGAGCTTGGATGAAAGACTCCTTTGATCCGAACCAGCCAAGTACCTCATCTCTTCTGAGGAAGGTATTTTCATCCGAGATCAGTAGTCCGTATGATGAATGAGAGTATTTCTCAAAGTCTTTGACAATTCCGTGCCGTTGAGGATTCAAATGGATATAGAGGAGAAGTTGCATCAGGTACTCCTCAGTGTCGACCTCAATCCTGCCAAAGGGTCCTTCAAACAAGCCTCCCGTTCGAAAGCACGCCTTGTTGATCGCCTTTGTGTAGCAGTTGAAGAAGTCAGAGAATGGCTTGGAAAGATTCACTGGAACTTGTGACGACGAAATACTCTGCAAAGTGTCGCAGGAGGCTTTCAGACGAACAAGGAAATGGAAATGATTCCTTAATAAACAATATGCGAAGGTGTCAGCAATTCCAGCTATGTACTTCTTATAGCGATCCAAGAAGTACATATAGTTCCGCTCCTCGAAAAAGATGTATCCTTTGTTGTTACCCCGGTTATAGATATGATAGAACTTGCCGGGTTCGAGTTTGACGATGCTTTCCATTGGTATCCTTGGTACTTGCAAGACCTGACAGGTCTACATCACAACATCTCCTTCAACTTGTCGTACCCCGATCTGCTTACCTGCAGTTGTGTTCCGTCTTTCAGGATGGCCATTCGGCTGTCTTTCGCGTAGAGTTCGAGGCGGGCGAGCCGATCAATGTTGAGGATGTACGACCGGTGGACACGGACAAAACGTCTCGGATCGAGCAACGCTTGGAGATCCGACAATCGTTGTTTCTTGAGATGTGTCTTGCCGTCGGATTTGATTGCGATGTAGTCGTCCTGGGCTTCGATGTAGTCGATTTTCTCAGCTGCGATCACGAAGACACGAGAACCTTCGCGCACGAGAACCCGTTCGACCGTTTCGCCTTTTGACCTCGCGGTGCTGATGATCTCCTGGTAAAGGGGAATCTCTTTCCGCACGAGCTTTTCCTTCGCACGGTCCAGTGCCTCGTCGAAACGCTCCTTGCTGAACGGTTTGAGAAGATAGTCAACTGCATGGACTTCGAAAGCCTTGACAGCATACTGTTCGTATGCAGTGATAAAGACAACGACGAGGTCCGACTCGATCAGCTCCAGGACCTCGAATCCGTTCAGTTTCGGCATCTGAACATCAAGGAAGGCGAGATCCGGCTTGAGTTCCGTAACAGCCTTCACGGCCTCGAAACCATTGGAACACTCTGCGAGAATTTCTATTTCAGGGTGTTCTGCCAGATATTCGCGAATGATGCTCCGCGCCAGTTCTTCGTCGTCAACTATGATTGCCTGAATGGGTTCCATGCGGAATGAGAAACGAAAGGGCTACTCCGGGACAAAAGCTGGAGTCGTGACTTGGGCAGATCGGTGAAAGCCACGACTCGTTTGAGCCGGAAGCCACAAGTCCGTGTGATAAGCGCCTTCGCGTTCAGCGCTTTGGAGCTGCGCATCCTCCTTGTAGATCGCTCGAAGTCGCTTGGTAACATTCTCCAGCCCAAGCCCTCCTTTGCGATTTCGCGGACGGTCAGGGTCGACCGGGTTCGCGATGCTCACGTGTAAGACGCTTCCGCGCCATTCTGCTTCCAGAGTGATGGTTCCGCCGTCAAGCATGTGCGCGATCCCATGGTGCACGGCGTTTTCGATCAAAGGTTGGAGAATCAAGGGGGGCACAACGCAATCCTTGCACACCTCTTCAATTTTCTGAACGATCTGCAATCGGGACCCGTACCGGATTTGTTCGATCTCGAGGAAGCTGAGTGACATGGAAATTTCCTCTTCCAACCGAATGAACTCTTGTGCACCGAGGCGGAGGCTTTTCCGGAGAAAGTCTGCAAGCCGAAGTGTCATAGCCCGAACGGCGGCTGGATCCTGTGTGGCAAGCGCACTGATGGAGTTGAGACTGTTGAACAGGAAGTGCGGATTGATTTGTGCCCTGAGTGCTTTGAGTTCGGCCTCCTGAGCAAAAATCCTTGATTGAAGTTCGCGTTGCTCGGATTCTTTCGAAGCCTCAAAGGTGACGATCAGGTAGTGAACCGCCACGGTGAGGCTGTACATGATGAATCCGACGCCGATGATCAGGGGTGACTTCGGAAGGACGCGCACGCGGAACGATGAAAAAGCCATGGCGCGCTCAAGGAACAAAACCCACCCGCTGGAGATGAGGACCCAGAGTGCGATCGTCAGGATCCCCGCGAGCGCCTGAACAAGCAGCAATTGTGCAAAAGGTGTCTTCTGAAGAGGGTAGACCCGGCAGACATACCACGACGATAGACAGATGGCTCCATAGACCATCGTGAGTGGAACCGCAAGAGCGAGAGCTTCAGTCCAGGAAAAGTCGTGAGGCAGGGCGAGGACCGCGGCAAGCATAACGCCGAAGATCAGCCAGCCGAGCAGGTAGATACTGAGTCGCTCTTGATTTGCCAGGATGGGATGCATGGATCAGTTCTTGACCTCGACGCCGCCCATGATCGCATATCCCCTCACGATCAGCCGTTTGTTTGAATCGGCTCCGGAGGGGCGCGTCTTGTCTTCGAATCCGCCGAGAATAGGTACACCCTGCAGGGTTACTTTCCAGTCTTCAGGCACCCAGATTTCAATCCCACCCATCACAGAAAACAAGTTCATGACAGCTTCTTCGTCTTTGATAGAAGCCTTGCGAAGGTCGATCTCGCACCCTCCCATGATCGCAGTTGCTTCGCCCCCGCGAAAATCCTGCGAATCGTTCGAGCGCTTGAACCCTCCCATAAAAGCAAAAGCGTTGATGGTGGCACTGTTGTCGCCTATGGAGCTGGCGCCTGGGAAACCGATGTGGCGCCTTGAAGGACCCCAGATCAGGCTGACACCCAGAACGACCAGAATCAACGGCCAAAGGTCCCAGACGCTGAAGGAGATGAGTTCCAGACGATCGAAAATCATGAATGATCCGACCATGATCCAAAATGCTCCCCACGTCCTCTGCGACACGGTCTCACACCGAACGATTCTCGAGACGCCGTAGAAGACGAGGAGAATCGGCCAGAACTTCAAATAATCATGCGCGTACAGAACGCCGAGGTTTTCGAGCGTGAAGAGCACGCCCAGGATGATGACGAAGAGTCCAATGAAGAGCTGAAAGCTCATCCGGAAATTTGTCGTGGCCATAGTCTTATCCTTTTGATAGGCGGCACTCGGGCTGCGGTGTCACAGCCTTCCAGATGGCGTTGATTCCGAAGCCGATCAGGAGGAGTGGCCAGGAGTTGTGAAAAGTCAATCCGAACATATGAAGAACGGAGACCAAAAGCCAGAGTCCAATAAAGACCATGGTAAAGCCCTTCCGTCGCTCCCACGGGCTCTGAGCCTGAGAAATCTTCGCCAGACCAATTGCCACGACAATGAGCGGCCAGAAATGCGAAACAGGTTCCCCAATGTATATGACGTTGAAATTATCGAGAAGGAATATGAGCCCGACTGCGACCAGAATGACTCCTGATATGAGTGATCCCCGATAGTCATAGGATGATGATTGTTCCATTGGAAGTCTCCTTGATCATTGTGTGCACCTCAAAGATACTCTCCTGGAGACGGATTGTTGCGTTGTTTTCGGTGAATGGTGGTTGTGGATCGGTGGACGGAGGTGAGAGTCAGGGAGGATTCTACCGTTCGGATTCGAGGTGTGTTCGGTAGTCTTCGAGCGTATCGATGTCAACAAGTGCTTCTGGAAATGGGACCGTGGTCACTCTGCGTTGGTCCCGATGGATGACCCGTTTTGCACCCGCATCGCCATGGAGATCGAGCAACTCGGCGAAGAGGAAGCGCATGAAGCACGCAGGCACGCCGTATGTTTGTTCATACCCCGTCGCTGCGATCGGCTTTTCGTCGGTGCACGCAGTGATCAAACGGAGGAGAAGATCTGAAGTCACGAAGGGTTGGTCGCAGAGCAACATCAAGGATGCTTCGACGGTCACAGGAATCTCTGCTATGCCCGCCCTGATAGACGAAGCGATTCCTTCCTGCCAGCCCTGGTTCGTTATGAGGCGTACGGGGAGGTCGTCGAGCTCGTGTTTCATCCGGTCAGACTCGAAGCCAATGACTGCAACGACCTCTGCCGGATGTGTGCCAAGTGCCGTCTCCGCAGCGCGGCGCAGAAGGCTATTTCCACGATACTGCAGGAGTTGTTTCGGCAATCCCATGCGCGAAGAACCGCCAGCCGCGAGGATTATGATTGCAGTCGAAGAGGGAATCATCGTACTCTTGTCCCAAAGGGTTGAAGGATGCACCGAGAAAGATGCATCGACTACTTATGGGGAGGCATTCCCATCTGAGACCACTCTTCTCTCGAAGGCCCATAGACGCCCGGTACTTTCAGTCCGGCCTGACGCATGAGGACTGTCATCTGCGCACGATGGTGTGTCTGGTGCAGGAGCAGCGACGAGAGAGCTCCGCCGCGTTTCCAGATCTCGCCGTACATCGGTATCTCATCGTGCAGAGAAGCATCGGTCCAGGAGCGGCGCACGGCCTCCAGCACGGACTTCGAGCTGATGTCATATGTCGATGCGATATCGGAGGCGTTGGTGGGTTGCTCTGAATCCTCGGCGGGAGCCGTCACCTGGAGGCCCATCTTCGATCCCATTTCGCTCAGCGTGAGGACGAGATGCCATGCAAGAAAACCGAGGGAGCGTCCGTCCGGAGTGACTTGCTGCTTCAGCGAATCGTTCGTGAGTGCACGGAGAATCTTGAGCGTTGCCCCGCTCTCGTACTTCCAATCGAGGACGAAATCATCAATCTTCCGATACATAATCGCTCCTTCCTGGTACACGATGGGTCACGGTGATGCATCATCGATCGAGCTTCACCATGGAAATCATGGGAAATGATGATTGTGAGTGCGTGTTATCGCTTCGTTCTGTCGAGTATCTTCTCCATTTCATCGATCACGCGGTTCATCTTTTTCATCGTCAATTCCAATGGTTGTGGCGTTGTCATATCGACTCCAGCTTTCTTAAGGAGGTCGATCGCATACTCAGAACCCCCCGCTGAGAGGAATTCGAGATATCGTTTGGTTGCGGTTTTGTCGCCCGCAAGAACCTGTTCGGAAAGCGCTGCCGAGGCGGTAAACGCTGTGGCGTATTGATAGACGTAAAAGTTGTAGTAGAAGTGGGGAATGTAAGACCATTCCGCCTTGATTTCGTCGTCGACGATGCACACGCCCTTTTCGTGGCCGTAGTACTTCCGAGTGATCTGCATGTAAAGGTCATTGAGTGCGTCGCCGGTGATCGGTTCGCCTTTTTCGGCCATCTCGTGCATCCGCAGCTCGAACTCCGCAAACTGAGTCTGGCGGAATACGGTTCCTTTGATTCCTTCAAGATAGTTCCCAAGCAACGAGAGACGCACGTTATCATCGGTGATCGACTTCAACATGTGGTCGATGAGGAGCGCTTCGTTGAAGGTGGATGCCACCTCGGCTACGAAAATTGGATAGTCTGATGTGGGGTATGGCTGAGTCTTGTTCGACAGGTAGCTCTGCATCGTGTGGCCAAGCTCGTGCGTCAGCGTGCTCATGTCGTCGTACTTGCTGTTGTAGTTCAGCAGCATGTAAGGATGCACGTCGTACACGGAGCCGTTCGAGTATGCCCCTGACCGTTTTCCTTCTGTTGGATAGAAATCGATCCAGCGATCAGCGAACGCTTTCTCAATCACCGTCACATAGTCCTGACCAAGAGGCGCAAGGGATGCCTGGACGTGCTTCTCTGCCTCCTCGATCGTGTATTTGAGGTCGACGTTGCTGAGCAAGGGTGCATACAAATCGTAATAATGTAATTCTTTGACACCCAGGATGCGTTTCCTGAGGTTCAAATACCGGTGGAATGTCGCAAGGTTGTTGTTGACGCCATCGACGAGGCTATGATAGACTTTCACAGGGATGTTGTTTGCGTCGAGAGCACTTTCAAGACTGGAGTCATACTTCCTCGCCCGGGCATAGAACATGTTCTTCTTCACTTCGGCGTTCGTCTCAGTGCCGAAGGTTCTGCGGAATTCATACAGTTTTCCGAAGAAGGCGGCGAACACCCTCTTCCGATCTTCCTGGTTGGATACCGCCCGGTACAGCGTGAAAGCGGACTTGGAGAGCTTCACAGTTTCTCCGCTGCTGAGCTTCACTTCCGGGTAAGGAAAGTCCGCGTCAGAGAATACACCGTAGATGCTTGAAGCAGCATCCGACATCAGGTTCGCATCGGCAATAATCTTTTCCTCGCCGGCTGTGCCCGTGTGACCCTTTCTGCGCAGAATGTCGTTCAAATAATGACGGTAGACCTCGAGCTTCTTCTCCTGCTGAATGAATGCGTCGACTATCTTCTTGTCGATGGCCAGGATTTCGGGCTCGATATACGCTGCCTTCGCGGCGAAGTCCGATGATACCTGCCTGATTTCCTGCTGCATCGCGAGGTACTTCGAGTCTCTTGTGTCTTGATCAGAGTTCATGCTGGCGTAGCTGCCAAGCCTCGTCAGTTCTTTTGTTATGTGGCTTGCGCGATCCAGGCATCCGAGCAGCTGCTGTGGCGATGTGCCCAGCGTTCCTTTGAACTGATCGATGGACGGAACCTCGGTGACAATCCTTCCCTTCGCCTGCCTCCATGCGTCATCCGACGGACAGATGTGGCTCAGATCCCATTTGAATTTGTCGGGCACCTTGCTGCGATCGCGTTCCTGCGCGAGCGATTGGTCCGGCGTTGATAGCGAGAGAGTGAGAAACGAAAGTGTAACGGCGGCAAAAGGATGCATTAGATCACCTTTCTGTGGCGCAGATTGATAGACACGATATGGGTGAAGTGGTTTCATGGAAGCGGAGATCAGGAGATTTCGGTTTGAATCATCGTGAGAACAAGCGCCTCTGAATGTACGCGTTGGAGGATGAAACGGCAAGGAGGATGTGAGGAAATAAGAACAGTAAGCAGCAGGCAGTAAGCAGTAGGAAGTAAGCAGTAAGAAGATGAATCATTGGTACGATGCAGGAATGATCAATTGACGATCTCTTCTTCTTACAGCCCGCCATGGATTGGGCCGGAAGTGTCTCGCAGGAAACCACCGCTGCGACCATTTACAAACGCCTGGATCTCGGAGAGTATGGAGAGAGCCATCTCTTCTGGTGATTCCGCGCCGATGTTGAGACCAATCGGGCCGTGCAGGCGAGCAAGCTGTTTTGCAGTCGGAGTGAAACCGGCTTCCCGGACCTTTTCGAGCAAGAGATCGGTTCTCTTAGCCGGACCAAGAATGCCGACGTAGCGCGCTAAGGAAGGGAGGATCGTCCTCAGGAGTTGGAGATCATGTGAGAAATTGTGCGTCATGATGACCACGAGCGTATTCTCTTTGATCGTGAGCTTGTCGGTGATTTCTTCGGGGCGTGCGAGGATCAAGGCATCTGCCTGGGGAAATCGCTCCCTGGAAATGAATGCCGGACGATGATCGGCAACCGTGACTGTCCATCCCAATTCCTTCGCAAAGCGTGCGAGGGGAACAGAGTCGGCTCCGGCCCCGATGATCACGAGGGGAAGGGGAGGACGAATCACTTCGATGAGCGCTGCGACAACGCCTTCCGTAAACCGATATTCGCTGACGCGGGTATTCCTGGAACGAAGTGCCGCGAGGCAATCTTCTGTCAGGGCAGCAGAGAGCGTCGGATTCTTGATGTCCTCGGCGACGGAGCCATCCTCGAGGAGGAGGAGATGTGATCCGATCGTCGCCTTGAACTCGCCTTCGACGCGGAAGACACTTGCCAGGACACCCGTCTTCTGAGAGTCTATACAATCGGCGAGAGATTTCAGATGCAGTGAGCGTGTGCTTAGCGGGAGTGGTTCCAGCAGGACGTGAATAACACCACTGCAGCCGAGGTTGAGTCCCCAAACATCGTCCTGTGATTCCGTGAGGTCGTAGACAACGGTGATCGCATCGTGGGAATCCATCACTTTCTTTGCCCGCTCCACGACGTCGGCTTCGAGGCATCCACTGCTGATCGCTCCGATGGTCGAACCGTCTTCGCGTATGAGCATCCTTGCCCCGGGGCGGCGGTACGTTGAACCCTTCACGTTGACGATGGTGGCGAGGATTGCCTTCCCTTCAGTCCGCTTGATCGCTTCGTAGGCTCTAAGAATTTCCTGAAGCTCTTTCATCGAAACACTGACCTCCGCAAAACAGTGGTTACGGGATTCAGTCCAAATGTATTCATGTTCGGGACACAATTTCCAGTCTGAAAAGCGTTTCCCCTCCTCACGATTTCGTATTCTGCGGTCTTCGCGTTGAACGTGTCCACTTATCGCACATCATAACGCAAAAAGCTCACAAACGCACCCGCGAAAAACAGGAGATTGAATACCATGAGGATGCCCGCTGGGACAAGAATTCGTTCGATTCTCGCACTGAGGGGCATTTGCTGAAACTGGAACCGGGGACGTGCCCGCAGGTCGAGGTAATCGTTCGAGGTGAAGGCCGGATTCTTGTGTTTCTCTTCACGGTATCGCAGCTCGACATAGTCTCCGAACACGCGATGATAGGCCGAAGCTTGAGACTCCCACTCGGCGTCGCTATCAAGCCCGACGTCTGCTGCGTCCGTCGCTGCGAACACGAAGTTGGAAAGCGGTGACAGAGAGGCCAGCACGGTTGCGAAAACTTCCTGGCGATGCGACTGATTGTGAAATGACTCGCGAATGGCATCAGCGATTCTCCGCTGCTCCCGGTTCACCTCACGAACGAGATCGTCATTGGCTTTTTGGTACAGGGCAAATCGCTCTCTGAAGGCAGCATCGTCTGTCAGTTTTTTCTGGAGGTCGGGTTTCGTCATCGACCGGATCAAGGTGAGATCGGAAAACGTCGTTTGAAACAACTGTTGTACCCGCTTCCGGAAAATCTCGTCCCGATCATCGCTTTCGATCTTGTTCAGCTCGCGGTCGATTTTGGCCCGGGACGGGATGCTGTACATCTGTGCTGCAAGAAACGGGCTCACGTTGGGTAACACCAGCACGAGCACAACCCAGGCAAAAAGGGATTTCAGAACAGCCGCACTCGAAGTGCGTGACCGGGCAGAGAAGAGGAGACCCAGACCGTAGAATGCCGTCATGTAGATGTAAGAGAGCACGAGAAGGAGACCGAACACCCCAAAATCTGTGCCCTGCAGTTGGACTTCTGCGTCGATGGAAATGTAGGCAAGTCCGAGCAGAACGCCGAGGGAAAATGGAATAGCGAGGGTGATCACCCCGCCGATGAACTTGCCGAGAACAATCGTCGATCGGGAAACGGGATTCGAGAGCATCAGCTTGAGAAGTCCGTCCTCCCGCTCACCGGCAATCGAGTTATGCGATAGCACAATGGCTACAAGGCTCATGATAATTGAGACGATGGCGACAAGATCGAGTTTTGAGAGGAGAGCCGGAACCGGGTTGTTAACGAAGTTTTCCTGGGCGGCGTCACGGTCGATTCCGAGCACCAACGGTCGGTAGCGCGATGGCTCCCGGAAGAGGCTCGACATCCAGGAGATTCGATTGGAGTGCCCGTACTGATCGATGAACGCGTCCTGAGTATTGAGGCGGTTGTGGTAGTCGCGCACATCCTCGTTGTGAAGTCCGGTCAAAACGACGATCGAAGAAAAGATCAAAACGATCGACACGACACAGAGGGTGATGAAGCGGAGGTTCAGGAGATTGTCAAGCAATTCTTTTCGTACGAGCACCCGGAGCATCTTGAGTTTCCTCTCTCGAGTGAAAGTTGGTCCAGACGTTATCGGGGATCGTAGACGAGAAATCGCACGTATGCCGCCCCAATGAAGAATGCTGCATAAAAGAAAACCACCAGGATGTCGATGAATGCTGTCTCGGCAAGGACTTCGCTCAGCGATGAGCGCGTGTACAAAAACGTATCCGGTGATCCTTGTTCCAGTTGATTGATGCGGCCGAAGTTCCGGTTTACATACTGCACAACGGCGTCCTTCATTCGAGCCTCCTCGTACAGTCCCGTGCTCGCAACATCCGTTATAAGAAAATGCATAGCACCGGAGGGCGAGCAGCGGACAATTGACTTTGTCAGTCGCGTCAGGGAGTTCATCTTCGGTTGGTACAGTTCGACCAGTCTCAGCGTCGATTCCCTGATCTGCTGGATCATCCGCCGACCTTCTGACCCGTCCCGGCTCTCTTTTTCCCGCTGGATTCTCTCGTAGATAGCCTGAATTGTGCTCAAGCGCCCCTCCATCTCGATGCGGTCACTCGTAGGCACACCGGACAGAGTCTTCGCCAGCAGGGTGCCGAAGTTCGGGATAATGAAGACGAAGAGAAGCCAGAAGGTCAGGCCGATCACCATGGATGTCGAACTTCGGTGGACCATCGAAGAGACAAACGTACCGATTGCCGTGAAGAGAAGTGTGTAGACACAAGCGACGAGCAGGGTGATGAAATTCTTGAGCCAGAATGTGCCCGTCACTGCAACGGCAGGGAGGAGGGAGATCGCCAGAAGAGCGAGCAGAAAGAGCACCGCGAACGGTGCGAAGACCAGCGCAAACCTCCCGAAGAGCTTTCCGAGGATGAGCGAATGGCGACGGATGCCGTTCGAGAGAAGGAGCTTCAATGTGCCCTGCTCCTTTTCGAACGCGATGGCATCAAACGAGAACAAGACGGCGATGAGGGCGAGGACGACCTTGATGATGAACAGCATGTCGGGGACCGCGAAGAGTGCGAAGATGCGGTTGACGGATTGCTGGTTCCGCTGAATTTGGATGCCGAGGAATGAGACCTCGTGCAGCCTGGTCAGATTCGCCTCCAGCCCTTCTGCGAGAATCGACGTTGGTGTCGGCTCGATGATGATGACCGGACTATTCGGTGGGGGACGGAGGACTTCATAGTTCTCGAGCCGCTGGAGGAAATCCCCATATCCGACAATGACAGCTACCACCATCAGTAGCGCAAGAAGACCGGTGAGAATGAAAAACCGGTAGGAAAGGAGGTTTTCCAGAATTTCTTTTCTTGCTATGGGCCAGATCATGCACACCTCCCTAACAAATCGTCAATCGCGAACCAACGACGCAAAATCCACTATCCTCAATCCGCAATCACCATTCTACCCGATCTCCATATACTTCAAGTACAGTTTCTCCAGATCCTCGTACTGCAGTTCTTCCTTCGTTTTCTCCATGATCAGCGTGCCCTCTTTCATGATGCCGACTATGTCTGCGACCTCTTTTGCACGAAAGACATCATGGGTCGACATCAGGATCGCCTTTCCTTCGCTTCGGAGTTTGAAGAGAAGGCTCACGAAGTCCGCAGCGGCCTTCGGATCGAGCCCTGACGTAGGCTCATCGAGGAGCAACGCCGGAGCCCGCTTCAGAATCGCGATGGCGATGCCGAGCTTCTGCCGCATCCCCTTCGAAAAGGTCTTCACCCGTTGTTCAAACGCCCTCTCCGGCAGCCCCACCTCCCGCATCACCACATAGGTATCTTCCTTCCTCATGTTTTTCCGTCCAGTCAGACTTGTGAAGAAGTCCAGATTCTGCCTCGCCGTGAAATTGCCGTAGAGCATCACATTCTCAGAAACGTACGCTGCGTGCTTTTTCGCTTCGATCGGATTCTTTGCACAATCGATGCCGTTGATTGTTGCCGTGCCGCTCGTCGGCTCGATGAAGTTGAAGAACAGATTGATGGTGGTTGTCTTACCGGCGCCGTTAGCCCCCAACAGGCAATAGATCTGATTTGGCTGAATAGTGAGATTGAGGTGGTCCAGGGCGAGGAGATTGTCTTCGTAACGCTTCGTGAGATCGGTGGCTTGGATCATGACGGTGGCACCTCCCCAAGAATTGCGGATTGCGAATCGCTAATCTCGAATTGACCGCGGATCTGTTTCATATGATTCGTCCACCGATGGTCTTCTTCAGTATCGATCGAGATCGTGTCCGACGACCACGCGGCCTTTGTATCCTCCTGCCCGTATTCCCGCGAGAAGTTCGTCGTCAGTGGCCCCCATCCGAATGATATGAGTCAGGACAAGCAGCTTAGGCTGAATGCGAGCAGCTAATGCGCCAAGTTCGGTGTCGGATGTGTGGAAGTCGTGCATATACTTAGGCCAATCTTCACCTCCGGGACGCGGCTCCGGCTTGAGTCTCTCCCCGGCGTATACCTCGTGAACAAGGACATCGACCCCTCGTGCAGGTTCGATAAAGCCCTCGTCGTAGCGTGCATCTCCAGAGACAATGACCGACCGGGATGGTGTGTCAAAGCGGTAAGCAAGTGCCTCATCCCAATTTCCATGGTGGACACGAATCGCCGTTACGCGAACACCAAGACTGTCATAAATAACGCCGGGGCCGATCTCGTGAACAGAGACTTTGTATCCGTCCGGAGTCTGGTGTTCCAAGCCTTCAACCCGGACCTTGATATCTTCGGCGAACGCAGCGAGCAAGTGATTTGTCATGGTTTGAAGGCCGTGCGGCCCAAATGCCTGAAGTGTCGTTTTCCGGCCCATCACCCACGACGTGAAGATCAGGTCCGGGTAGCCGAGAGTATGGTCGGTGTGAAGGTGGGTGATGAAGAGCGCAGTTACTCCGTTGATCGGAAGTTGTGCTGCGCTGAGCTGACGCTCAACGCCCGGCCCCGCATCGATGAGAAAGACGCGGTTTCCGACGACAACAGCCGTCGCTGGTCCGGAGGCCTTCGGATCGGGGCGCGGCATTCCTGTGCCAAGCAACACGACGACGGTACTATCCCCTTGTGATGCATGGCGTCCCTCAACGGTACTTGCCGGTATGGCGACGGAGAGGAGACTGGCCAGCAGTATCACGATGAGCGGCATCATAGGTCTTCCTTGCGTTTCGGACAGTGTGCGTTCAGGTCGGTGCCGTCTCAGCTTTCAGCCGCTTCATCACCATCCTTGCACGTGCGTGAATCGCGGGTGCGGCGTATGGAAGCATGAGCTCGATTGAATCACGCAGTTCGCGCTTCAGGTCTGGTTCCCGTTCGGCGATTCTTGTCAGGACAGTCATTGAGTGCGCCTTAACAGCGATTGGTGCGTCGACAGAATTGAGATAGTCGAAACAGAGCGACACGACAGTACCAAGAAGAGGGGTCGGGATCTCGATGCACTGAAGCATTCGAACGACATTGCGCTTCACAGCGTCGTGAACTCCGGGTTCCTGCATTTTCTTCAGCAGTGCGGGAAGCCAAGGAGTGATGAGACGCGGATGCTGCTCGTAACACTCGCTGACAATCCAAGCCGATCGTTGTGTGACACGATACTCGCCGTGAAGAAACAACTCCATGAGTTTCCTGAACCGCCGGCGATCGGAACCAATCCACCTGGCAATTCTTACAGTCTGGTGCTTCGAGTGCTCTCTGAGAATCTCAGATTCGAGGTCCATTCAGCGTATTCCTTCCCGTGCTTGAATTCAAATAGCGAAATCTGTTCATTGAAGTCAAGAGCATCGTAGTCCATTCTTCCGGCAGCGGCCAGCAAACGCAGTTGCCAAGCAGTTTATTGAAAAACGAACCGCCCCCGAAGAAGAAACTTCGGGGCAAGCAAGGGCGCAAAGAACCGCAAAGAATATATTGAGGGTTCCTCTTTCCGCAAAACCTCAAACATTTGGCGACCTTGGCGGTCTTGGCGGTTGATCTTTGTCTTTGAAAGGGGGGCACTTCACTTCGCAGAGAATAGCCCGCTATGCCCCTTGGCATCGGAAGGGATTTTGTGCTCATGGTCTCGCCGCCATCGTCGGTCCTTATTTGTTTTTTGTTAACCGGCCGCCTTCAGGGGATCAGCATCTTTGGTGTCTTCAGAAGATTTGAACACTTGTTCCAATGTGGGAAACATTTTGCTTGATTTTTTCGACGAAAAGTCCGATTATTGCATATCGCAATTCGCGATATGCAATACTTGAAGAGGTGAAACATGAGAAAACTGACCGGGCTCAGGCCACAAGATCTACTGGTCCTTCTGAAGATCATAAGTCTGAAAAACGACCGATGGAGAACTACAGACCTGGCCAATGAGTTGTTCATGAGTCAATCAGAGGTTTCGGCAGCGTTGTTCCGCAATCGGTATGCAGGGCTGATCGATGACTCAAAAAGAGTTGTATACAAGGAGTCACTACTTGAACTCTTGATCCATGGGGTGAAATTCGTGTTTCCACAGAAGCCAGGGGCAGTTGTCAGAGGTATGCCTACCGCCCATTCTGCACCGCCATTGTCGGAATTGATTCATTCGAAAGAAAGTGTTTACGTCTGGCGGGACGACGACGGAACCGTGAGGGGAGAAGAAATAGAGCCACTCTATCCGACAGTACCGAAGGCGGCCAGAATTGACAAGTCATTCTACGAACTCGTCGCTTTGGTGGATGCGATCAGGGTTGGAAAAACGAGGGAGTATAGACTAGCCGTTGATGGGCTGACGAAGAGGATCGTGTAGAAATGAAACGCACAAACCTTGAAATGCTGAAGGTAGTTGCAGGCGCTCTTGGCGAAATACGCGATCAAGTCGTGTTTGTTGGCGGAGCCACGGTTCAGTTCTATGCTACGAGATCAGGTGCACCTGAGCCACGCCCAACACTCGATGTAGATTGCATAGTCGCCATTGCATCGCGCGCACAATATAACAAACTTGAGGAAGCAATACGTGCAAGGGGATTCCGAAACGACCAGAGTGATGGTGCTCCACTGTGCAGATGGATATACGATGATATCAAGCTCGATCTGATGTCAACGGACCCGACCGTGCTTGGTTTCACGAATGAATGGTACGACGATGGCATACGAAATGCGATCGATCAGGCCCTTGAAGGTGACCTGAGTATCCGGATCTTGTCTGCTCCCTATTTCTTCGCAACGAAGCTGGCGGCGTTGAAAAACAGAGGAATGGCAGACTTGAGAACAAGCGAAGATTTTGAGGACATAGTTTTCGTCCTGAATCACCGAGCGGCCGCGAATGAAGAAATTCAGAAGGCAGAGGAAGACGTCAGATCATATCTTCGCGATTCATTTCAGAAACTTTTGTCAGAAGCCTCGATCAGTGAAGCTATCGCCGCTGTTCTCGATTATGGAGAATCCAGGGAAACTCACAAGAGAGTCATGGAGGTGATGAGGCTCATCGGATCGTGAGATCAACGGCAGATTCAGATGCCCCGATCAGCAATTGAAAGCAAAATCCCTGCGAACTGGTTGCACTTCATGAATTATCAGACTTAGACAATGCCAAAAGACGTCAAGACGAATAGCGCCCTGCCAATCCCGGATGTACGACGCCTCATCAGAGGCAGGGAAGAGTATGTGCTTGGCCTGCTTCTACTTATCGTCGCGTGCATCACCGCGGTGGTATTGCACGATACGGACAAATACGCATTTCTCTATTACGGCGACGCCGCATCGCACATTGTGAAGGCACGACAGTTCGTCGACTCTCAGCAACCGTGGCTTGATATTATCGGCACTGTCTGGTTACCTCTTCCGCATCTTCTGCTTCTTCCGTTCACCGCCATTGACAGTCTCTTTTTTTCAGGTATAGCCGGGCCGGCTCTAGGTATTCCCTGTCTGGTGGGGACTGGAATGCTGCTCTTCCTCATTGTCCGCAGACTCACAGGATCGCTACCGGTGGCATTTCTCAGTGCCTGCCTCTTCGGCCTGAATCCGAATGTCGTTTACATTTCCCTCACTCCGATGAACGAGGCCTGTCTTTTCTTCTTCGTAGCTCTCGGTGGGTATGCGCTCCTCCGTTGGGTGTATGAAGGGAGCGAGCGATGGCTTCTGGTGTGTGCCGCTGCAGTGATGATGGCAACGCTTTGTCGCTACGAAGCATGGCTCCTTGCCCCGTTTGTTTCCCTCGTTGCCGCGACAAAAGGTCTCTCCGCCTGGAAGCGATCTGAGCAGAAGAGAGCGATCAGGATGTTCTCGATTGCTCTGCTCAGTCTGGCGGGTATCATCTTCTGGTTTTGCTGGAACAATTACGAGTTCGGCGATGCGCTTCGGTTCGCTCCCTGGAATTTCCGCCCGCCCCCTTCAGATATAAACAACCCGATGCGCTATCGTCAGGAAGCGGTGTCACTCACGCTCCTGCGCGCCGTGTTGAACATCTTCGGTCCGGTGGTACTTCTTGCATGTGCAACAGGCATCCTCCGTCTCCGCCGTGTGGCTCCTGAACGGCGGCACCTCTTGCTGCCCGTATTCCTTGGGATTCCCGCGTTCTTCATTTTCACCGGTATCTTGTTTGACTACGTCTTGATCGATCAATGGTGGTGGAACTGGAGGTTCGTCCTGACGTTCGGTCTCTTCCTGTCTGTCGTCGGAGGAATAGGTTTGTCTGAATTCTTCAAGAAGGTGAGGTCGCGTGCAGTGCGTGGCGTTGTCGTAGCGTCTCTTCTTGCCATGCCGATCGTCCAGTTTACTGTGCCGTCCGTCAGCGTGGCGACGTATGAAGATGCCTCAAAGATCTTTGGCGGATTGAGCAAGTACGCAGCAGGCTTCGGCGAACAGCTGCGGTTACTCCACAAAGGAGGGAATATTGTGCTCTTTACCGGTTCCGGCCTCGGGGAGCGCATCATGGTATCCAGTGGGCTGCCGCTGCGGAATTTCCACCTCATTCAGTATCCCGGTGGATTGGACATCCAGGGACCGATACGATCTGGCGACAGGTATGTCGTGATAGGGAAAGTGCGGTTGCCGGATTCGAGGGAGGTGGTTGACTACTGGTTGGTTCGGAGAGAGCTGTTTCTGCGGTACTACAACATCGTATTCGAAGACGAGAACTATGTTCTCCTTGGGAGAAAAGATTGATTCAAGAAATTAACCGCGGATGACGTGGATGGGACGGATTTTCACGGATTGTTGGTGCACATTGAATAATGAATATCCGACCCCATCAGCATTCGGTGGAGAACTCCGAATGTCGAGGTGTGGTCAGTTGAGATTGATCCGGATGGTGAGCGGATAGATGCCGGTAAGATGGACGGGAGTCTCTTTGCTGTCATGAAGATCGACAACCCAGGTCGCTACAACGTAACCTATGACGGCCCCGAGAACGCAATCCGAGGCCCAGTGGTAGTCTTGATAGATTCTCGAAAATGCGGTGAGCGCTGCGGGCACAAATGCCAACACCTTCAGTGTTTTTGAATCTGCATTTCTCGAAAGGACGGTTGACAGGGCAAACGCGAGCGTTGCGTGTCCGGATGGAAGGGAATGAAGACCATCATCGAGGATCGTGAACGGCTGATAATTCCCCGCTCCTTTGTCCGTGTAGGGTCTCGCCCGACCGATTGCTGCTTTGAGGATCGTTGTGATGCCGCCGGAATAGAGAGCGGCCTGCACAATCTCAAATCCGACCTTCTTGGTTGAGTTGTCGTTTGTCAATAACCCATGCAGACCAAATGCGCCGGCGAATATCGCCGTCGAATACGTCTCTCCCCATAACTTCCCGAACTTGACCGGTGTGCTGTTGTAAGCGCTCCTGTCTTTCATCACCGCATCCCGGATCGGTTGATCGACCTGCATAACCAAGAACGTCCCCGCTCCGACTAATCCGATTCGTAGCCAATCATTTCCCTCCCACCGCGTCGGCTGCTTGATGAATTCGATAGTCTCATTCCCGAACTGGGAGAAATTGTAGCGATTCTGCGCGAAGAGGGAAGGCACGCAGATGATCCAGAGGAGGAGCGCGATAAGAACTCTTTGTCGCATCGGGTTGATCTCTGCTAGAGCCACTCCCAAAAAAGAACATCGTGTTTTGGATTTTAAGGTTCTCAACGCGGAGACGCGGAGATCGCGCCTGCCCGCCGCTAGGAATTCCTCGAGCCTGGCGGGGAGCACCGCAGAGTCAATTGCCTTTTCCTCTGTGATTCTCTGCGTCTCAGCGTTGAAAAACTCGATATGAATTTTTGGAAATGGCACTGGTTCTTCGTTCTTGGATTGCCGCATCTGCAGTCATCCTCCTCGCTTACAAGCAATGATGAAATCTTTGGATTCTCTGCTCAAATCGTGCTCTTCGTAATCTCCGTAAATATGTTCCAGCGTCAGCTTTGAGCGGGAGATGAGGTGCTCGAGCTCGTAGCGGAAAAAGAACCTCATGGACGTGTGCCATTGTTCGGTCATCGGCCCGTCGTCTTCGTCCCACGTGAGAGTCATCGTGATGTCGCTGATCTGATTGATGAAATCGGGCCTCGCAGAAACGACCCTCCTGAGCTTCTTTCCGGGAGCGTACTCACCCTCGAAATCGATCTGTTCATCGATGCCATGCTGGAGAATGCCCAAGTCGGGCACATAGAGATCGAAGATGAAGCTCCCGCCCGGGCTCAAATGATCGTGAATATTGTTGAGGACCTGGAGTTGATCTTCGACATCGATGAGATGCGAGAAGACACGGAACGGGGCCACGACGAGGTCGAATTTCTTTTCCAGGTTTAGTGACCTCGCATCCTGGCAGAAAACGCGATGGTGAAAGCTCTTATCCAGTTTCGCCCTTAACTGCTCAAGCATCGTGGCGCTGACGTCGATGCCGTAGATATCTGCCCCGTTGTTCACCGCATCGAGAAAGAATCGACCCGTGCCGACGCCGATTTCTAGGACCGGCCCTTTTGTCCCGAGTATTTTCTTGAGGAAGAAGTCGCGGTCTACCGTCCGCAGATGTGCGTAGATGACATCGTAGAAGCGGGCTATGTATTCTGGATATGGATCTTGATCTCTCATTTTGTGCTCCAGGTGCTGCAACAAGAAAGGGTCAAGGGTGTCTTATTCGTTTCTGGTTCTCAACGCAGAGACGTCCTTACTTCCACTTGATTGTGCAACCGATGGAGTAGGTTTCAGATTCACTCACCTCGATTCCAGCCAGGATCGCATCAGCTGCCTCGCCCACGTAGTTTATCCGTGCGGCAGAGTGTAGCTTGTTGTCATCCATCTTTCCGTGATAGCGCAGCTTTCGTTGGCCGTCGAAGAGAAAAAACTCCGGTGTGTGCGTCGCGCCAAATGCCATCGCGACAGACTGATCGTCATCACGAAGATAGGGAAAGTTGAATCCAAGCCTCCGTGCGCGCTTTACCATCTCTTCCTCATTATCCTCGGGATAGTTATCCGTTTCATTCGAGTTGATGGCAATGAGTTGAAATCCTTTTGGTCCATATTCGTTCTGGAACGCAATCATCCTGTCCTCGTAGGCTTGAACGGTAGGGCAGTGATTGCACGAAAAGACGACAACGATCCCCTTCCTATCTTCGAAATGCTTCAGAGAATACTTCTTGCCGTCGACACCCGGGAGGTTTTCGAATCCGGGGGCAGTCGATCCGATTTTCAATTTGTCGGTTGCCATGTGTGAGTCTTTCAAGAATGTGGAATGGCGGAATGATAGAAACCGTCTATCTGCGCAGCTCGCCTTCGACGGGACGGTTCTGGATGCCCAATTGCTCTTCAATCTTCTGTTCGAAGAACCGAACTTCGTCCGGGGAGTTGAGACCGCTGAGCAGCTTGATTTTCTTGTTCTGGTTGGAGATCGCGCTGAGCTGATATGTCAACCGCGTTCCGTTGTTCGAGCGAGTGACCCGTTCCTCGGAATAGAGCTGAATGAGATCTGACGCCTGCAGTATTCGGTTTCCGGGCCAGGGAAGGGGTTTGTGTTGAATGGAGAGTCGCCCCATTCCTACGGTGATGATCGTCTTGTTGTAGAAGCCGGCGAGCGCAGAGTAGGTGAGTCCGACACCAACGCCGACGTGGAGGAGAGGAAACACGAACATGATCCACGGAGCGCCCTGTGAGGAAGCGACGCTGTACCAGAAAACAAGGAACCCATCCCAGAAAAGCGCAAAGACGGCGAGAGCAATGTACGTCCACGAGAACCAGTTGTAGGACAATACAAGTCCAGTCGGACCGTGCTCAACGATGATATGTTCGGGCACCGGGGCTTTGAGGGGTTTTTGATCGGCGGTCATGACATCTCGTCGTTGTTCATGGAACGAAACGGTTGAACCTGATTAATGTAGGAAAAGGAACACAAAAAGAAAAGCATACGAGGAAACGCCCCGCAAAATCGGAATTTCGCTTTGCCATTCTGATTTTGGGTGATTACATTCTTGTCAAGGCGCCGGAGCCGTTGGCTCACTCTCCAATCGATGAAACCAATCCTTTCATCAGTTTGGCGGAAAGCGGTGCGCGGACATCGATCTTAATCAAACCATAGTACAACGAACAACCAAGGGGGTTTCCCAATGTCAATGGTCAAGGAATTCAAAGAGTTCGCGATGCGCGGAAACGTGCTTGACCTCGCCATCGGTATCATCATCGGTGCGGCCTTTGGCAAGGTCGTGAGCTCGATGGTCAACGATGTGCTCATGCCCCCCATCGGAGTCCTGATCGGCGGCGTCGATTTCAGCTCGTTCGGTTGGACGCTGAAGGAGGCGGTTGATAAGAATCCTGCGGCCATCCTGAAGTATGGCGTATTCCTGAACCATATCATCGACTTCACGATCGTCGCGTTCGCGGTCTTTCTGATCGTCAAAACTGTCAACAGGATGCAGCAGAAGCCTGCCCCGGCGGTCGCTCCGACGACGAAGAAATGTCCTGAATGCATGATGGACATCCCTCTTGAGGCGAAACGATGTGGCCACTGCACAACGAAGCTGTAGTGCCGCTTCCTCCGAAGGCCTGCCCGCCATTACGGGAATCTACAGAGGCAGGCGGGAGTCCCTCGGACAAAAAGTAATATTGTGTTTCGACATCGGGCCTGCTGATGGAAGCAGGCACTAGCGCCTTTCTGATTAGGCCAAATGCATAGCGCTAATACAAGATCTCTCATTATGAAGTGGCACTAGCAATGGACTCAGTCGCGTTTTATAGGAGAAGAACTGGAAGGAAATGACAAATGAAAAGGATTATCGTAGTGCTGTTGCTTGTTCTTGCCGGACGCGCCTGGTCGCAAGCACCGGCACCACAAAAGCCCGATTCCAGCAAGTGGGGGTGGAAGCATTCGGTGCTTTCCGGCCTGACCCTGACCCAGGTCTCGTTCAAGGACTGGGCACAGGGGGGCGAAGATGCTCTCGCGTGGACAATCCGACTCGATGGGCTCTCGAAGCTTGAGGACACGTCGCATGTCTGGGGGAATACGTACAAGATGTCGTACGGACAAGCGAAGATCGGTAGTGACCTCACGAGGAAGACGGAAGACAGGCTCGAGTTTGAATCGGTCTTCACCTACAAATTGGGGACGGAGATCAATCCGTATCTTGGTGCATCCTTGAAGACCCAATTTGCCGAAGGTGTCACGATCGACGCAGCTGGAAAAATGACTCCGGTTTCGAGGTTCTTCGACCCGGCGTACCTCACACAGAGCGCGGGATTCGGTTACAGGCCTTCAAAGGAGATCAAAACCCGACTCGGAGCTGCTCTCCGGGAAATCGTTACTTCGATCTACACAGTCTATGCAAACAATCCCACGACACTGCCGAGCGAGAGGGTGAAAACGAGAGTCGACGGAGGTCTTGAGTCCGTGACGGACGCCGAGTTGAAGCTCGACGACAATCTTCTCTTCAGGTCAAAGCTGGAGTTGTTTGCGCCGATTCGGAAAATCAGCGAAGTGTCGATGAGGATGGACAATACCCTCACGGCAAATGTGAGCAAGTACGTTGTCGTTATCCTGAGCGTACAGCTCATCAACGACGTGAACGCGTCGACAAGGCTGCAGAGTAAAGAAGTCCTTGCGCTGGGGCTCAGCTACACAATATACTAAGCGCAGGATGCCATGCGGAGGTGACCCTCAGCCTGACGAGTGCTATGAAGAAGGTCACCTTCAAGCGAGTTACAGAATTGTGCTTACGCCCGGTTCGCGCTGCCCAGAACGTTTACAATCTTGTGTTTGTAAAGTTCCTTGAGCTGGTCGCGTGCGGGGCCCAGGTACTTGCGCGGGTCAAATTCTGCCGGATTGTCCATGAACGCTTTCCGGATTGCTGCAGTCATAGCCAGGCGACCGTCGGAGTCGATATTGATTTTGCACACTGCAGAGGCAGCTGCCCGTCGGAGCTGCTCTTCTGGAATTCCAACTGCATCTTTGAGTTTGCCGCCGTTCGTGTTGATGATCCGAACAAGCTCGGGCGGGACAGATGATGCACCGTGGAGCACAATGGGGAAGCCCGGGATTCGCTTTTCTACTTCTTCCAGTATGTCGAAACGGAGCGGAGGCGGGACGAGTATACCCTCTGCGGTTCTGGTGCATTGTTCCGGTTTGAATTTGTTGGCGCCATGGGATGTCCCGATGGAGATTGCCAGCGAATCGACCCCCGTCTTCTTCACAAAGTCCTCCACTTCTTCGGGCTTGGTATAATGCGTCACGGCACTTGAGACTTCGTCCTCAATGCCTGCCAGCACCCCCAATTCGCCCTCCACACTTACATCGTGCTTGTGAGCGTACTCGACAACCTGACAGGTCACCTCGACGTTCTTGTCGTACGGATGATGTGAACCGTCGATCATGACGGAAGAGAAGCCGGATTCGACGCACGATTTGCAGAGCTCAAGCGTGTCGCCGTGATCGAGATGCAGCACGATCGGAATCGCGTAGCCAAGTTCTTTGGCATAGTCAACAGCACCTTTCGCCAGGTACTTCAACAGTGTCTGGTTCGCGTATTTGCGAGCCCCGCTCGAGACCTGGAGGAGAACGGGTGACTTCGTCTCGACGCACGCACCAATGATTGCCTGCAATTGCTCGAGATTGTTGAAATTGAAGGCCGGGATTGCGTAGCCGCCCTTGACCGCTTTCTGAAACAGTTCTTTGGAATTGACGAGACCTAATTCTTTGTAATGAGTCATGATCGTTCCGCTTTCGTTTGATCGTTCGTGGCAGAGTTGCAGATATGTCCTCGAACGCGGGGTGTTACCCCCGCGTCGGAGCATCTTCTTCATGATACAAGAATATTTCAAACAATTCTACTTGTTCCGTTTGAAGGGGTACTCTCCGAAGTCGATGTAGTCTGCTACCTTGAGTTTCATTTCATCAACTTCGCCGGAGGCGTTCAAAGTGAATGAGATGAACGTTTTCTCCGCCACAGGGTCCCGCCATGTTGAGACAAACGTATTGTATTGCCAGTGACCGAGGTCGCCGATGTATGTCGGAGAGGCGCTCAGCCGGACAACCAGCCTTCCGCTTTCTTCGGCGATTGTCGCTTCGCCGTAGGTTGTGTTCGTGTATGTTCCGGCGTAGCGGCTCAATGCAAGAGACGGGTGAGATGACTTTGCCCGGGATTTTTCCGCTGCGGCCTCTTCGGCTGATGACTTCGCCTCCTCGTTTGTTCTCACCTTGAGATAGAGTGAGCTCCAGTCCTCTGGTTTTGCCCCCAGGAACGCATCGAAGATCCGGTACAGCAGGGCGGTGTGAAGTGATGTGACGTGCAGGTTGGTGAGGATGACGACACCGAGTGCTTCCTCCGGCAGAAGTCCGACAACAGAAGACATTCCATCAGTTTCGCCGTAGTGGCGCACAAGATATTTTCCCCGGTACTCTGCGATGCTCCATCCCAGAGCGTACGCGGCAACGTGACCCTTCAGGAAGGCCGGAAGCGGAGGCTCAGGAGCGGAGTTGGATACAAGTGTTTGTGGTGACCACATATTCTCTGCGACGGCAGTACTGAAGATGCGCTTTCCTTGAAAAGCTCCCCGTCCGAGTTGAAGGCGAATCCAGCGTGCCATATCGGCAGCGTTCGAGTTGATGCCTGCTGCCGGCGAGCCATTGTCCAAGTTCCGCCAGGCGATCGCACGGGTCTTACCGTCGACTCGCATGTGAGGGGTGGCGATGTCCTCGACACCTTGAAGTGCACGTATACTCGTGCTGGTCGACTGCATCCCGAGCGGGAGGAAAATGCGTTCCTTCACAAAGTCTTCCCACGTCTTACCTGTCACAGCCGCAGCGACTTGTCCCGCCGCGATAAACATGATGTTCTGATATGCATATCGGCTTCGAAAGCTTGACGCGGGTTTCACGAAGCGTATTCGCCTGAGTGTTTCGTCCCGGCTGTAGGTTGACCCCCACCAGATAAGATCGCCACCGAAGGCAGGCAGGCCGCTGCGATGAGACAGGAGATCTCGGACCGTGATCTCGCGTGTCACGTACGGATCGTACAACTGAAATCCATCGAGGTACTTTGCGGCCGGATCGTCCCAACTGATCTTCTTTTCGTCTACGAGCATCGCAACTGATGCTGCTGTGAACGCTTTGGAGCACGACGCGATGCCGAAGATAGTCTTCTCATCGACCTGAGCGGAATTTCCCATTTGGCGAACACCATACCCCTTGGCAAACGCCACGCTGTCGTTCTTCACGATCGCAATCGCAAGGCCGGGGCAACCCCAATCCTGCAGTGTCTTCTGAACGTAGGCATCGAATCCCCTGAGCGGCAATCGTTGTGCCTGCAGATCGATTTCCCCCGAGCAGAGGGCAACGAAGAGGAAGAGAATTCGAGCTCGATTTAGTCGGTTTGGCATTGGTGCTCCGCGTTGATGTATGTGGGGGTTCATGGAAGAGATCCGACTTCCGCTCCTGTGTTCGTGTGAGAAGTCGGACATCTCAGCTAGGCTTCGTCAGGCGACGGCAGATTTTTATACCACGTGAAGTACAGAACAACAATCATTACAAGACATATCCCCGACCAGAGAAGAGCCTGAGTCCAGTTCCTCAGGAACAGGTAAAAGGGAATGATCCCAAGTGTTAACTGGAAGAAGGAAGCCAGGAACCCGTTCAGGAGATCGATGTGTCGCATACGATCGCCGACCGGAACAAGCGCGCGCCTCTCGGCTTCAAGACGGATCGGTTTCCAGAATCCGATTGGCCGGATTCTTGCATAGAACTTCACCAGAACTTCCGTGTCAGTAGGTTTGGTCATGTAGGTGATGATGATGGTGAGGACGAACGATGTCGCAATGCTTGCAGGCAACGACGTTGAGACTGGCCAGGAAGCGAAGAAGAGCTTCTGAACGAGGGCAACACATCCTGTCGCAAGCAGGCTCCACACGAACGCCCGTGCGCTGAAACGCCACCAATGCCAGCGTAACGTGCCGGGGAGCAGAATCATGGTCAGAATCACAAAAATCATTAGCTCCCAGATTGCGATGATTTTGTCGTACAGGAAGCTGAACGAAAATGCGACCGTTACCGACACGACCGAAGCCGCCATACCGAGTCGGATCAACTGCTTCTCACTCATGTTTTTGGCGAAGTATCGCTTGAGGAAGTCGTTTAGGATGACGGAGCTTGTCACGTTGATCATCGCGCTGATCGTCGACATGAGCGCGGCGAGCAGCACCGCCATGAAAAGTCCTGCCAACCCTACGGGAAGTCTCTTCAGTACCAGAGGCATAATCTTCTCTGCGTCGAAGTTGGCCGCCGATCCGAGATAGTAGATGCCGAGAAACAGAAATGAACCGGCGAGGAACCAACGCAGCGTGTGCCCGACCGTCCACATTCCCGCGGCGAGCGAGGCTTCCCGGGGATTCCTCGCCGTCAGAAAGAAGGTAAAGTCCCAGACGATTGGTCCGGCGAGTATTTTGAAGACGAGCCACGAAGTCCCCGCGAGGAGTATGGGTCCAAACCAGTAGTAGTGCTGGTGACTTTCTGGAGTCTCCTGGAGGTAGGAAGACCAAAGAGTCCACGTCGGCGTGAGTGAGCTCCATTGTGGGTCTTTGATGGCGAGGAACGTCGCCGTCTCCGGGATTTGGAATACCATCACCGTCAGTATCACGGCGCCAATCGCAATGAGGAGTGTCTGAAAAATGTCTGTGAGCACGACTCCGAAAAACCCGCCCACAGTGACATACACGCCTACGATGGCAAACACCATGAATGTCGATTCAGCGCGCGAAAAGGGAAGGAATTCTTCGGCGAATTTTCCTGTGCCAACCGAGAGGTACATCAAATTGAACATCATCAGCACGAGGAGGAAGATGGCGGTGGCGATGCGGACATATTCTGCGTCGCGTGTTTGTCCGAAACGGGTCTCATTCCACTCTGCCAGCGTCATCACGCCCGAGCGCCGGATGTACTTCGCCTGAAACGCCATGTAGAAACCCATCATGAAAAATCCCCAGAAAATGTGAGTGATCCAGACGGATTTTAGTCCTACATAATACATCATTCCGATGATCACCATGGTGCCGCCGATGTCGATGTAACTCGAGCAGCCCGACAATCCGAGCATCCACCAGCGAACGCTGCGGTCTGCGAGGAAGTAGGACTCCAGTTTCCTCGTCGCCCTGCTTCGCACCATGAAGCCGAGCGCAACGGTGATGAGCATGTACACTGCAATGATAGCGAGATCAATCGGATGGAAGTCCATTGAGGTCACACGGCTTGTGTGGGGTGGATGAGAATTGAAGGGCAGGCACTTTCAGTGCGAGTTGAGAAACCGGCAGCGTCCCGCCATGCTGCGGCTAGGGGAATGTAGAAAGCAGTCGTCGGATATTCAAGCGGACAACAGAAACGATTGCACAAGAGGAGGTGAATGAGTACTTTCCGGGCAGAGAACACCTATGACCAGCCGCGAACGCATACGCCGTATCATCGATGGCAAACCAGCCGATCGCTGCGGATTCTGGCTCGGGAATCCGCACGACGACACCCTTCCCATCTATCACAAGTATTTCGGGACATCCACGCTGGACGAGCTGCAACTGAAGGTCGGAGACGACTTTCGCTGGATCACGCCCCTCTTCATCGACTCGACGTACCGGCACCCGGGGGGTAAGGGGCTGTTTGATCTGTGGAAGTACAAGAAGTCGCTCGGGGAAGCCGGGCCGCTCTCAGAGTGCGAAAGTCTCGATGAAGTGGAGTCGTATGACTGGCCGGAGGTCAAGTACCTTGATCTCTCCGATTGCCTGTCGAAGTTGCGCAATGCGGACGAGTACTATCGTGCGAGCGGATTCTGGACTCCGTTCTTTCATGATGTGATGGATATCTTCGGCGTGGAGAGTTACCTGACGAAGATGTACACACATCCGGAGATCGTCTGCGCCGTGACTGACCGCGTCTGTCAATTCTACTTCGAGGCGAACGAGTTGTTGTTCACGCAGGCGGGGGATACTATCGACGGGTATTTCTTCGGCAACGATTTTGGAACCCAGCGGGACCTTATACTGGCTCCCGAGCTGTTCGACGAGTTCGTCATGCCCTGGTTTCGCAGGTTCACCGACCAGGCTCATCGGCACGGTTATCAGGTCATCCTGCATTCGTGCGGATCGATCTATCGCGTGATCGACCGGCTCGTCGATGCCGGCGTGAATTGTCTTCATCCGTTGCAGGCAAGAGCGTTTGGGATGGATGCGGAAACCCTGGCGCGGGAGTTCAAGGGGCGCATAGCATTTCTTGGTGGGATCGACACGCAGGACGTGCTGGTGAACTCAAGCCCTGAAGAGGTGAAGGCGGAGGTACGACGAATCAAGGATTTGCTGGGTCCGCGGCTTATCGTGAGCCCGAGTCACGAAGCGCTGCTGCCGAACGTGCCGCCTGAAAACGTGGCTGCGATGGCCGAGGCGGCGCTGGAGTGAACGCTGCTTTTCTTCGAGCAAAGCAGTTCTTCGACAGTTGGACTGTCGAAGAACGCTCATGCTGGAGTTCTACTCCAGGAGATCGATCTTCATAACCGAGTGATCGTTCAAAAAGTAATTCCTCGCGCTCGAAAATTTCCAATATTCGGGCCTCTCAACATATCCCTTGACGACGGGATTGTGGTGGATGTACTCCAGCTTCTGATCGAAGAACTTACCACTTTCGATCACTATGGGGTGGCTGCCGCTTTGCCAGATCTTGTGAACATTTCCTCTTTCTTCCCGCCTGGCCACAGAGCGAAAGTACTTCAGTAGGCGCCTATTCCTTGTCTCGCCGAGAAGTTCCGAGATCCTCCAAGCGGTATGCCGTTTGTAATCTCTGATGATTGAAGACAGGTTTCCCTGCGATGCAGACACGATGGAATGAACGTGATTTGGCATGATGACATAACCGTGCACGAGGAGGCCCTTGTTTTCCTGGCAGTACTTGAGTGACTCGATAATCGTCTCGTAGAACTCAGGTGAGGTGAAGACGTACTGCCAACCGACGATCACGTCGGTGCAGAAGTACAGTGAATCTGACTCATCAAATGACCAAGGCTTTTTCATGGTGAGTTTCCAGTAAGGAGGGCTTTATGCGAGAGTGACTCTATCGCGGGGTACGTCCGGATGTGCAACTTTCGGACGATCAGATCAGGGTGAGCATGAAAGGTCTGTCGTTCTTCGACAGCCTCACTGTCAGAGAAGACCCATATCGGAGTTTCACTTCGGGAGCACACTACGGGCAATGCGGCAACGATTCAAGTTACAAATTCACGCAGATGAGTTCTATCAGAAAGGATTGGCACTTTGGGCAGGGTCCGAGAGTGTAACTCTCGCATGATTTGAGTCCGACAGTCCCGCCATCAAGATCGGCGGGCAGGTCAACTGTCGGACAGCAAGGGGGGGATCCGCCTGCTGTTCTTCGACAGTTGTACTGTCGAAGAAGGCCCATGCTGGAGTTACACTCCAGGGGAAAGGATTGACCGTTTGGGCAGGGTCCGAAAGTGGAACTGTCGGACAACAAGGGGGGCGAGGTGGCGCTGGCATAAACTGCCAGCGCCGCCAAACCACTGATCGAGGAACCACGTAACCAATCGCCAATTGACTCCATGATTAATTACTTAGTTACGCAGTTGAATATCTCCTCAAACCATGTACTTCCTCAGTGTCCTCTTCAGCTTGTGGATCTCTTCCCGGACTGACTCCAGCTTTTTGTGGTCTTTCTTCTCCTCGGCCGCATCCCGTTCCGTTTTCAGTGCGCGGATCTTCATTTTGATCTGTGTCTTGTTGATACCGACAACGTGGTGGTGTGGGATCTCAATCCCCAACGACTTGCAGAGGGGCGGCAGCAGCTGCTCCTTGTGCATCGTGCTGTGCCCCTTCAGTCGCTCGTCTTCGATCCCATCGGCAATCACGCGAAGCTGGATTGCAGTCATCTTGCTGAGTTCTTCATACGTATGGGTCATGCTGAATCCTCCTTTTGGTAAGTTGGTTGCGCCCCATCGATATCAAGAAATCTGGTTGTTCGGCAGCACGAGCCCAATGTAGAGTACCCGATGAACAAAAGAAAGTGAAAATCACTGCTGGATATTTCTTCTATGCATCTGCATAACAACAATAGGCTCTGTGGCAGCGTACAACACTTCCGTTCACCATTTCGTCAATGATTGTGAAGTGTGTCGGATCTGAAGTTGAGGATACACGGAAAGCCCAACATCCGGGAGGAATGCAGTTGCATAGTGGTAACCCGCCAACGGTATAAGAATTGCTCAATATTTGAGGGGTGAGAACCGCTCGAACCCTCCGAAATTACTGCATCACTCAAGAGCGTGCATCATGACCGGTCTTCTGATTTCAAAGACATTCTGGTTGCTCGCTACAAATGTGCTTCTTGGTCTCGCTGTTGTCGCCTGCTGTGTGACGATCATATGGTACCTGATGAGGGATATGAAGCGTCACAGAAAAGAGAAGAAGGAAGAGTCTCTTGTCCCGCCGGACTATCTCAATGGTCTGGAAGATCTGGGCGTGACGATGCCCGATGGGGGTGAGAAGATCGACGAGATGAAAGATGATTGAAGGGGAACGCTGAACGCCAGCAGGTCCTTTTCAAGAGAATGACTTCGAATACACCGTAGTGTGCTTCTACCCCCCCCCCGGTACGATCCTCTTCAGGCACTCCACACCATCAAGAACACGACCTCCCAAAAGACCGCTTCGATGAGGCAGGACTCATCGCGCAATTTCTTTCAACGGTTTGCCGTCGACGGTTGATGGGTACGGCACTCCGAAGTACCTGGCTATCGTCGGGGCGATGTCGACAGTGTGGACTGCGCGGGCGATCCTGTTCCCCTTATGATTGAGATCCTTTCCCCAAAAGAGCACAGGGACGTGCGTGTCGTACTTGTAGGGAGTTCCGTGAGTCGTTCCAGTTTTTGAACTCGTGAAGAGACAATACTCACAGGGAAGGATGAGAAAGTCCTTGCCGCGCAGCGGGAAGTAGCCCCGCTGGAAGTAGGCGAGGTATGGTCGGTTGCGACTTGCGCCGTTGATGATCTCGCGACGGAAGAAGACATCGGCAATTCCATCAATTCGCAGCAGTCCTTCACGGACGCGGTGCTCGAGCGTGGTGGAATCGACGTGAGCCTTCGTCGCGGCGGCGTAGTTCAAAAAGGCTTTCGATACGATGATGTGTTCTGTCGTGCCCAGCTGCTTCTGAAGCTTCCGATCAAGCTCCTCGACTTTTGGATAGATGTCTTCTTGAACAAGAACCCGGCGCGCGGATCGGTGCTCGATCGCGGTGAGGTATTCCGGCAACGGCATGGCGGCGTGGTCTGAACTCAATGCGACGAACACGTTGCCTGCACCCACCGTCTTTTCCATGTCCGCTATGAAATCACCGAGAGATCGGTCGAGCCGAACGAGTTGATCGATCGACTCGTGGCTATTTCCTCCGTAGGCATGGCCCACGTAGTCTGTGCACGAGAGGCTGACGAGAAGAAGGTCCGTTACTCCCCGTTGGCCCAGTTTCTCGGACCGAACAGCCGAGCGGGCAAAATCGAGCACCATCGCGTCGCCGAATGGGCCGGACGGAAGCAGTGACTTCTTCTTCTCGCGTGGGTAGGTGTGCGGGAACGAAGTCGAGCCATCCGTTTGTTGCTCTCCCTGCATCTGGTCGGTTCCGTACTTGGAGTAAACCGATTCGGGCAGCAGTTTTATCCACGTATCGGGCATGTTGCGCTGAACCCAATCTTCCGCATTGAATGCTTTCACCCAATCTGGCGCATGACGGATGTAGTAGTCGGACGTCACCATGTGTCCCGTTTTCCTGTCGTACCAGTACGCATAGTCGGGATGCTGACCTCCCATAAGGATCGCAGCCCTGTCTTTGATGGAAACCGAGATCACTTTTGAGGCCGGTGCGGCCTGCTTCCACCAGTCTCCAAGCCCCGTAATGACGAGATTTCGTGGTGAATACCCGCCCCCTTCTCCATCGACCTTTCCTGCTATCGAATCGTCAACGCAGTAGATCTCTTTGCCCGATTTTGGATCGATCCATTCGTTCGAGATTATTCCGCTGTGTGCAGGATAGGCTCCGGTCCCGAGTGAGGCATGCCCGGGGCCTGTTTCGCTGGGAGCGTAGTTCAGGTCAGCATTCGCGAAGACCACCCCCTCCTCCAGGAGACGCTTGAATCCACCAGTGAATTCGCCCCTGTACCTTTCGAGATACTCTGCCTTCATTTGGTCGATGGAGATGAAGATCACGAGTCTGGGCCGTTCGGCCGATTGAAGAAAGCCGATGGCGCACATAAGCATAACGACGAGAAGAGAGAAGATGCGCTTCATGAAGTCTGAGGCCTTGATTGTTGAGTGAAAGATAATGCGTACGATTACGGTCTGCGAATGTTCCAAGATAACATTTTTCTCACTATCTTACGTTCCCAATGCTCACCATCCCTTCACCAATCCAGTGACATAATTCTATGGCTTCCTCATATCCAAAATCTCTCAGGGGACTCCTATTCCTCGCCGCGGGCCTGCTTCTCTTTGTCCTGCCGATTCTCTCGCAACCGAAGCAGATCACGATTCTCCACACGAACGACATGCATGCGAGCTTTCTTCCGCACGAGGCATACTGGGTGAGGACTACACCGAAGCCCCTCGTCGGCGGATTCAACGAGCTTGCGTTCGCGATCGACAGTGTGAGGAAGACCAAAACCGCCACGCTCCTGCTCGATGCGGGCGATCTCATGACGGGGAACCCGATTACCGATCGGGTGTACAAAGGGGCGGAAGGGGGTGCCCTCGTTGAAATGCTGAACCTGATGGGATACGAAGGATGGGAACCGGGGAATCACGATTTCGATATCTCGTATGCGAACTTCCTGAAGCTCGCTTCGATCGCGAAGTTTCCGGTGTTCACGGCAAACCTCGTCGATGAAAAGTCCGGGATCCCCATCACACAGAAGGAATACATCATCGTTGAGAAAAACGGACTGAAGATAGGGATCTTTGGAGTGATGTCGCAGGAGTACTACAATCTCGTCAGCGTGAACAGTGCGAAGGGAGTGAAGTTGCTCCCATATATCGCCGAGGCAAAAAGGATGATCGGTCTTCTCCGTCCGCAGACCGACCTGGTGATAGCTCTCACGCACACGGGCGTCGATGACGATTCGGTTCTTGCCGTCAGCGTCAAGGGACTGGATGTGATCATCGGCGGACACTCGCACACCCGGCTGAAGAAACCAAAGTATATCAATGGTGTCATCATTGCCCAGGCGGGGTCCAACTGTGAGAACCTCGGTGTGCTGGACCTGACAGTCGAGAACAAAGCAGTGACGACGTGGGACGGGAGTCTCAATCAGCTCTGGTATCATCCTGACAGGAAAACTGCGGTGACCGCCCTGGTGGATTCCTTCAATACAGAAATCAAGAAGGAATACGACCAGGTAATCGGCACGTGGGTCAGTGAAGCCAAAGGTGATGAGTCGGGAGCCGGACTCGGGGCCTTCCTCGCGGCCGCACAACGCGACGGGGCTCACGCAGATTTGGGGTTCATGAACAACGGAGGCATCCGGAAACGGCTTTCCCCCGGACCGATCACGAAACAAGATCTGTTTGAGGTGCTCCCGTTCAGGAATCTGTTGATGAAGTTCGATCTCACGGGAAAGCAGGTTCATGACATGGCGCTGCATTATCTCAAGGGCCGTCCCGGTATCATCATTGCCGGCCTCTCGTGCGAATGGAAGAAAGACGCCTCCGGGAACATCGAGATTCTGAGACTTCTCATCAACGGAAAGCCGGTGGACGAGAATGCCACGTACACGGGGGCTGCAAGCGATTATCTGATGGGCGAAGCGAAGCGATATCTCGGGATTGACCCCCCACAGTTGACATACATGAATAAGACGGTGTTCAACGCAGTGGAGAAGAGAGTTCGCGAACTGAAAACTATTGAAGCGAAAGTAGACAGACCGTTCAAAGAAATCAAGTAATTCAATCACGGAGTGAGCATGAACAACTTTCCTATCCTGATCATTACGGGCCGACCCGCGGCCGGCAAGTCCGAAGTCATCGATTTCCTAAAAAAGGCAGATCCGAAGGAGCGGCTGGAGAGGTTCCACATTGCGGATTTCGAGGAACTGGACGATTTCGTGTATGTGTGGGAGACGTTCGAGATCGACGACATGTTGACGAAGCATGGCAAGCCGCGCATCTGGACGGACGAAAAATACTGGTTCAAAGATCATTTCATCTGGAACCTCTATATGGAACGGATCAATCTCGAGTACAGAAAGAAGCTTGCCCGTGATCCGAACTTTCACGACAAAAAGACAACACTCGTCGAATTTGCCCGAGGGGGCGAGAATGGGATCTACGAGGCATTGAGTTATTTGCATGAAGACATACTCCGACGGGTGCACCTGATGTATATCAGGGTTTCGTATGAGGAATCTGTACGCAAGAACCACCGTCGTGCGCGCAAAGGGCAGGAGGATTCGATCCTGTTTCATTCCCTGCCGGACGAGAAGATGAAGTTCTACTACAAGACGAACGACTGGGAAAAGCTCGAAGCGAAGGATCCTCAGTTCATCGAGGTCAAAGGCTTCAAGATTCCCTACGCCGTCTTTGAGAACGAGCCGGAGAAAACGCTCGACCCGAAGTTGATTGGGAACGAATTGGACAGAGTTGCGAAGAAACTGTGGTCCGTTAAAGCAACCCGTCAATAGAGCCGATTCTTTGTTGGACAGGTTCAAGTCGGCAGCATCGTTATTCGCATCGAGGGACATCGTCCATCGTGAACCTGCTCCTCGAGGTTCATCATAGTAACAACGTTCCATCCGAAAACATCCAGCCAATGCTTCTCCCCGAAGAAAGGCCAACGTGACACTAACCCTTTTCGACACCGCAGTTTTTCTGGTCTTCATCGGTTCTGTCGTTGCCTTGAGCATGGCAAAGAGCAGGAAAGAGAAGGATTCCGAAGACTTTTTCCTTGCCGGACGGGGGCTTACGTGGTATCTCATCGGATTTTCGATTGTTGCCGCCAACATCTCGACTGAGCAGTTCGTCGGCATGAGCGGTCAGGGGGCTGGGAATGTTGGCTTGGCGGTCTCGGGGTTTCAACTGCTCGGATCGGTAACGATTGTCTTCGTTGCAATCTTCTTCCTCCCGAGGTTTCTCAGAGCAGGAGTCTATACGATTCCCGAGTATCTGGAGTATCGATACAACGCCGCGGCCCGCGGGATCATGGCGGTCTTCACGCTCATCATCTATGTTACCGTCACCTCGACCGCTGTGCTCTATTCAGGCGGACTGACCTTTCACACAATTTTCGATGTCGACCTGTCGCAGGCAATCTGGTTCATTGGGTTTGTTGCCGCGCTCTATGCCACGTGGGGTGGACTGAAAGCGGTTGCCTGGGCTGACCTCATTCAGGGTTCCGGCCTTCTCGTCGGCGGCATCCTGACGATGGTGCTCGGTTTCGTTGCCCTTGGCGGCGTCGGGAATTTCCTGAGTGGCAGCGCTGACAAGCTCCATATGGTTCTGCCAGCAAATCATCCTGAGATCCCATGGACCGTGCTTATCCTGGGACTCTGGATTCCGAATTTCTATTACTGCGGTCTCAACCAGTTCATTGTCCAGAGGACGCTGGCCGCCAAGGACCTGCGCCAGGGTCAGCTTGGCATCATCTTCGCCGCAGCACTCTGGTTGATTGTCCCGTTCGCCATCGTGTTTCCCGGCATCATGGCCGTGCAGTTGTATGGACATCAGATCAGTTCTCCGGATCAAGCCTATCCGACGCTCCTCCGCAATCTGGTGCCGGCTGGGATGAGAGGATTCATACTCGCCGCACTCGCCGGTGCAGTCATCAGCACGCTGGCATCAGTTCTCAACTCGGCGTCGACGATTTTCACGATGGATCTGTATCTCAGGCACTGGAAGAAAGAGGCATCACAGAAGTCGCTCGTCGCAATTGGGAGAGTGATGACTGTCCTGTTCGTGCTGGTTGGCTGCATGCTTGCTCCGCAAATCTCTGATCCGAAATTCGGCGGTGTGTTCAAGTACATACAGGAATTTCAGGGTTACATCTCTCCCGGGATCCTCGCAGCATTCGTCTTTGGTTTTATCGTCAAGAAAGCGCCTCCCGCGGCCGGAGTAACGGCGTTGTTGGCCTGTGTTCCAATCTACGGTTTCCTGCACTGGCAGTTCTCGGAGATTGCTTATCTCAACCGGATGGCGATCACATTTGCAGCTGTAGTTTTTCTGATGGGAGTGATTACTGCGGTGTGGCCGCTGAAATCTCCGGTCGAGTTGCCTGTGAAAAGAGAGATTGAACTGCACACCTCGCCGCAGGTGCTTTGGCTGGGGGCTGCAGTGATTGCGGGGGTAATCGGGTTCTTTGTTGTGTTCTGGTAAGAACAAAGCGGGCGAGATTTGTCTCGCCCGCTGAGTGGTCGAGATAGCATCTCGACCGACAATTGGAAGCGGATCAGTTCGCCGGCCAGATGCGAACGAGGACGGTTCCGTGACGCGGGACTTGTGCGGAATACTCGCCTTTGAATATTCCAATATCCTGTTGACGCCATAGATCGCGCACACGTTGTTTTCCCGAGACGCCCACGTCCGACCATTTGGCGGTGACCGTCGTTTCAAACTCACCACGATTGAAGAGACCGACCGCCTTCGAGCCGTCTTCAAGCTCCCGTGTCCATACCTCAAGGTCATCGTCTTTGAATACCCGATAGCCCGGTTTTCCCAGAAGATCCTGATCGACCTCGATCACTTCATCGTTTGTCAGCAGGCTGAGTGTGAATTCGTCGAGGCGAGTCATATCGCCGCTGAAGATCAACGGGGCAGCGACCAGCGCCCAGAGGGATACATGCGTGTATTGTTCATTCGGGGTCAGCGGCGTCGGGACAGTCTGGCCCTTCCAGTTGCTGAGGTAGCCGAGCAACAGGTAGTCGGGATCATTCCATCCACCGGGGCCGCCGTAGACGTGCAGTTTGTTTTTCGAGTAGACGTCGAAGCCATCTCTGAACAATGCTGCTGCAATTCCTTCGAATGAACCGCCAAGATCTCCTGCAGTGCGCCAGCTGTTGCCGCCAACGTCCTTTCCCCATTCCCACACATTCCCCATGCCGTACTGGCACAGGTTTAGCACGATGTCACGCTTCTGGTTCTTGAGTATTTCACCAATCAGGCGGTACGGTCTTTGTAGGTTGTCGATGCTGTGGCTGGTGGCAACTTTGTCGTACGAGCACCAGTCATATTTCAGGAAATCGTATCCCCATTCGACGAACTGTTTGACATCCTGTTCTTCATTCTGAAACGAGCCCGCATTTCCGGCACACGTTGTGGGTCCGGGAGAGATGTAGATTCCCGCCTTGAGTCCTATTGCATGGATGTAGTCTGTCAACCTCTTCATGTCCGGAAAGCGCTTGTTCGGGATGATACGCCCTTCTGCGGTGCGAGGGTTGCCCCCGAGAACGGAGTCGCGTGAGCCAGGAACGACGGCCCAGCAATCATCAATGTTGATGTACATGTATCCGTGATCGATCATACCGGTTTTCACCATCGCGTCTGCCGCATCCCGCATGATTTTGTCGCTGACGTGCGTTTCCCAGACGTACCAGCTGTTCCATCCCATATGCGGCGTCAGGGCAAGCTTGTCACCACACACGATCTTGAATGGCCGCGTCGCGACGCCGTGATTGTTCGACACCTTGAAAACCGTATTGTATTCACCACGTTTCTGAAGCACCCCGGTGATCTGGCCGGACTGCGGATTCAGCGTCAGTCCCGCCGGCAGGTTCGCTATTTCGTATCGCAGCGGTTTCTCGCCGGTCGCGGGGATGGTGAAGAGAAAAGGGGAACCGGGGCGGACGCCGAAGATCTTTGCCCCGTTGATCCGCGGTTTCGGTCCGGGCTTGGGTGTCAGGATGACGCGTGGTTCGGCCGGAGGATCGATTGCTTTCGGTGCGTCGCTTCTGACAAGGAAATGCGCATCGGCCCAATCTGCATGATCGTAGTCGAGTCCGTCTCCGCCATCGGTGACAAGCAAGACCAACATTCGCACATCTTTGACATCGACATCAGCGAGCTTGGCTGGTTCACCCGACTTCATGACGCCAGAATGCCATAACTTCTTGCCGTCGCCGAGGACTTTGAACTCCACTGAGCCGCGTGATTCCTTGGTTCCATCATCCACGCCGACACTGGCTATGAAGCGGGTTGCTCCGCCGTGGAGGTCGATCCAGATCCTGCTGGCGGCGTGCGTGCCGACGCCATGCTCGAACTTCTTTCCGGCTATCGAGAGCTCTTTCTCCGTCACGGATTTATTCATCTGCGCAAGCCCCCAACCTTGCTGCATTTTCGCGAGATCAAGCGAGGAGAGCCAAATGGCCTTCGAGGTTTGTTGCAGCGGGAATGAACTGACGACAGTCCAGGCGAAAAAGGGGAGAATGAACAAGACGCGTCGTTTCATCGTTTGCTCCCTGTTGAGTTGGCGTCATCGAATAGAGGCGGGGAACGCGTATTGCGAACAGAAGGTCGCCAAGCGCTGAGACTTATCGGCGGTCAGATGTCTTGGAAGAAGTCCGTGTTCTCTCTGGTTTCTCGATGGGAAGAAGTCGGACTTCTTGCGTGAATAGTGAATGTCGATCAACGATTTCAGAATGTCGAAGTACGTTGGCGTCCTCTTAGTGTCCCCCGCTCCCTTTCGGAACCACCTTCCAGAGCTTGATCATCAGGATCGCACCGATGACCGAGAACCCGATCATGCTTGGTCCCCACGCGCCCCACCCGAACCGCTCGAGCATCCAGCCCATGCCGGACCCGACCGCGGCGCCGCCAATGTACTGCATACCGTCGAACATCCCCGTGGCGCTTGCGGCTGCTTTCCTGCCTCCGAAATCCATGGAGGCCGTTCCGGAAAGCATCGAATGAACCATGCTGATGGCAAACGAATTGACGACGAACGCTCCGATAATCCATTCAAGTCCCGGTGATCTCCAGATGATCGCAAGGCAGATGATCTGAAGGAAGTATCCTATGAAAGCCACGGGCGGGCGGCGTGACTTGAAAACCCAGTCTGAGACAGTGCCCGCGGCGAATGCTCCAAGGATCCCGGCGAGAACGACGACAAGCGCGCCTCCCTGGAAAACCCTCGATTCCAGCGTCAGATGCTGCGCCTCGATCATATACCGGGGGAACCATTGTTCGAAGCCGTGTCGAACGAACCCGGTGCAGAACTCGGCTGCTGCAATTGTGAGCGTAACTGGATTCGTAAAGACCTTCCTGGCAAGATACTTGAAGTCGACTTTGTCGGTGTCACCGCTCGAGGCATCTGCCGTATCAAATGGAGGGTGGCCGGCTTCTTCGGGGGTGTCACGGACGAATTTGTATGTGAGAATTCCCATGGTGAACATGATTACCGCGGGAATGAAAAACACCCACTGCCAGGGGAGCACGGTTACCGCAAAGCCACCAATAACGAAGATCAGGGCCCGACCGCTCTGGATCATTGAGCCAAAGATGGCGGAGAAAACTCCCCGCTCGCGAACGTGAAACCAACTTGAGTTGACCTTGATGAGCGATAGCGCACTGTAGGACTGAAAATACATGTTCAGCGCCCAAGCTGTGGCAAAATATCCAATCAGGACGGTGCCCGTTCCCAGGAAGCCGATGTAGGCTCCCAGGCCGAAGGCGATATTGAAGACAACGGCGCCGAAGACGCCAATGAGCATCGCCTTCCTGCCTCCGATCCGATCGGCAACCGGACCATTGAACAACGCCGACACGCCGTAGATTGTCAGAGCGATCGAGATTATGGAGCCAATCTGTGTCTTGTCCCATCCGTAGGTATCGGAGAGCGCCTTGTTTGCGAACGAAAGATTGTAGCGACCCATGTACATCGCGGCATACGTGACGCCAAGGGTCAGCCAGTTAAGTGCTCTGCGACGCTTGAATGCGGTACTGTGCACGGGGCGTTCTGTTGCGGTCTGCGTCATAATTGACTGACAGTAGAGTGTGTTGAGTGGGGGATCAGCCGAGAAGCTCGCGTGCTTTCGCCAGCACGTTTTCGACTGTGAAGCCATATTCCTTATACAGCAACTCGTACGGAGCAGAAGCCCCGAAGCCGGTCATCCCGATAATGACCCCTTCATCGCCGGCGTACTTGTGCCATCCCATCGCTACAGAAGCCTCTATGATCAAACGCTTCTTGACCGAGGGTGTGATGACCGAGTCGCGATATTCTCTGGATTGCCTCTCGAAGAGTTCCCATGACGGCATGCTCACCACACGTGCCGGCACTTGGTCCTTTACCAGCTGTTCATAAGCCCCCATGACGTACTGAACCTCCGACCCGGACGCGATCAGAATAATCTTTGGTGAGGTTGAGTTCTCGGCAAGCGTATAGGCGCCCTTCGCGAGATTGTCGGCGGAGGCGTACTTGGTCCGGTCGATGATCGGCACTTTCTGTCGTGTCAGAGCGAGTGCAACCGGACCTGTGGTGTGCTCGATCGTCACTCTCCACGCAACTGTCGTTTCGTTGGCGTCGGCGGGCCTGATGAATGTGATGTTCGGGATAGCCCGCAAAGCTGCGAATTGTTCAACGGGCTGGTGCGTTGGTCCGTCCTCGCCAAGCCCAATGCTGTCGTGAGTGAAGACGTAGATCGGCCGAATGCCCATGATCGCGGCCATACGGATTGGCGGCCGCATGTAATCCGAAAACACGAGGAACGTCCCCCCGTATGGGATAATTCCATCGGTGAGGACCAGGCCATTTAAGATCGAACCCATCGCGTGTTCGCGGACGCCGAAGTGGAAATTGCGTCCCGTGTAAACGCCCGCCTGGAATTCAGGAAGGTCCTTGAGCATCGTATTGTTCGACGGCGCAAGATCTGCCGATCCGCCGATCAACGTCGGAAGATGGGGGGCGATCGCATTCAGCACTTTGCCCGAGGCCTCACGCGTCGCCATCGCTTTTGCTTCAATGCTGAAGGAGGGAAGAGAGTTCTTCCATGCGTCTCCGTAGTTGCGCTCCCTTACATGTTCCAGTTCGTCCGCCAGGTCCTGATGGGAGCGTCTGTAGTTGTCAAACATCGTCTTCCATAACAATTCCCACTTCTTTCCCTGCTCCGCGGCGCGACGGAAGTGCTGCAACGCTTCAGGCGGTACGAAGAACTGTTTGTCGGGATCCCAGCCGAGCTTTCTCTTTGTCAGCCGGATTTCTTCTTCGCCGAGCGGAGAGCCGTGCGCTTCTGCCGTATCCTGTTTGTTCGGGCTCCCGTATCCGATGTGTGTTCGAATCTTAATGAGTGATGGGCGGTTCGTTTCTTCCTCGGCGGCCTTGATAGCGTTCTGGATCGCGTCGAGGTCGTTTCCATCCTCGAGAACCTGAACATGCCATCCGTACGCCTCGAAACGCTTTGCCACGTCTTCCGTGAACGCGAGCTTCGTGTCCCCGTCGATGCTGATGTGGTTGTCATCGTACAGATAGATAAGGTTTCCCAGTCGCAGGTGTCCCGCAAGCGAGGCTGCCTCGGACGAAACGCCCTCCATAAGATCACCGTCGCCGACGATTCCGTAGATCCGGTACTTCACAACTTCGAAGTTCGGCCTGTTGTAACGGGCGGCAAGGTATTTTTCGCCGATCGCCATTCCGACACCGTTGGCAAATCCCTGCCCAAGAGGTCCGGTCGTTGTCTCGACGCCGGGCGTCAGGTGATATTCGGGATGACCGGGAGTTTTGCTCTGATATTGCCGGAAGTTCTTGAGATCGTCAAGTGTCAGATCGTAGCCCGTGAGATGAAGGAGGCTGTAGAGGAGCATCGAGCCGTGACCGGCTGAGAGAACAAAACGATCCCTGTTATGCCAGCGCGGATTGCCCGGGCTATGCTTGAGATGGCGAGTCCAAAGCACGTAGGCCATGGGGGCTGCACCCATCGGCATGCCGGGGTGGCCCGATTTTGCTTTCTGGACTCCGTCCATTGAGAGTGTGCGAAGAGTATTGATGCACAGCTGGTCGATTCCTGTAGTGCTCAGAGGAGTATCTCCCGAATGGTGAAATGGTCAACGTTGAATACATGAAAATCGGTGTGCGTCGAAGATAGAGAAGGATTGGTGAAAATCCAAAAGCCGATTGCCGTGGCTCCGTGGTTGTGCGTGGAAAAGAAATGGGACCATTTCAGGAAGAAGGCACACACCCCTTCCATCCCCTCTCCCCAACTCCCTGGCCATCGCACAGAGGGGACTGTTCGTGCGCAGTTCCTTAAATCCGCGATAGATAGGCCAAGCTATCGGGAACTGATTTTGGAGAGGAAGAACCTTGGTGAAGACGGGTGTGGGTGGAGAAACAGGATCAAGTGAAGTGAGTTGTAGGGTGGTACTGGGGAAGAACGAGGTCCATGCGATGCGCAGAGAGATGGCTCAGCACCTCAGTCGGGAGACCTCAGGAGAAGAAGTGGGG
>Ga0208566_1000084_pt1 | contig 67861 bp, 59 predicted proteins | sample PL_2010_150m_FD_184159 | JGI IMG/M metagenome (GOLD analysis project Ga0208566, IMG submission 184159) | Freshwater microbial communities from Powell Lake, British Columbia, Canada to study Microbial Dark Matter (Phase II) - PL_2010_150m... | ecosystem: Environmental > Aquatic > Freshwater >...
CCCCCAGGCGTATTGGCGAAAGGACACCCTCCTTGACTAATTCTAAATTTGCATTCAAATAATTCGTCTCATGGCGGGTAAGAGGAAAACCAAACTCGGACTGGAATATCCCCATCTCGTTTAAATAAATATTGATCATCGTCTTCTGCAGCTTAGAAAGGCAGATCCGCGAGGTTTGCACCCCATCGCGGTTAGTTACATCAATAATATAAATCTTTGGCTTCTTAGTCATTTTTTCACCTTTTGATTAGCTTCTTAAGTTCTTCCGCCGCAGGTACACCCTGCGAACTGAAAATCTCCTGGTTATCTAAAAGATAGGTTGGGCCTAACATAATCCCTAATTCTTTATTCAAGCTAATATTTTCTTTTAAGAGCTTTTCTCCTTCCTGAGACTGCGCGCAGCTTTTTATTTGCTTTATATCTTGCCCCGGCAAGCAATCATCCCACCAAGAGCTGTAAATATTGCCTGAGCGGCATTCCAGATAATCCCAGAAAACCCGGGGATTATATTTCTCCACGCAGACAGCCCTTAAATATTCCTCGACCTCTAAACCTCCGCGGCTAGCGTCAAACTTAGATTCCTTGCTCTCCTTGGCTAAAAAATGAATCGTCGGATGAAATTGCTTCATTAGCTTAAGTAACTTCTGGCTATCTTTTTCAAAAAGGCTAATGAATAAATCTAACTTACCTTTAAACCTCTGCCGGCCTAAAAAATAAGAAAAACCCACAAAACGCAGATCAACCAGGTAAAAATCACCTTTTTTGTCCAGCCTTTGCATTAACTTAGCGAACTCCTTTTCCTGACTAACCTCTTTTCCTAACAGGTAAACCGGCAGCTTAGTAATAGAGTGCTGCTTTAGCAGTCGATCTGCTCGGCGGCTAGGATAGAACAGGTAATCAACCTGCAGCCCGGGGAAATACTTTTTGAGCAAATTTATCGGCCTATCCGTGTTACAAGTCAAACACGCCTTAGGAACAATAATTAAAAGAGAGACCTTACGCGGCTGGCTAAACTTACATTGCGAGTTCAGGGTCCCTGGATCACGACAAATGCCTCTTTGATCCTTACTTTTACAGTCGCTATCAGAAAAACAATGCGGTATCGCAGCAAGAACTTCTGGATCTTGCGTTATTTTTTCGGAAACAGGCAGTTGTTCTGTTTTATATTTTAAAATTTTACCGTCTTTTACCACTAAAGACAGCTTGCCTAAGCTACGGCCCTGCCAGGAAGGCCTAATCACCAAAGCCGAACCATAAGGCTGAATGTCGCTTGCTCCCTGTTTAGGCATACTAAAACCAGATATAATGATATTTATCCCTTCCACATCCTGGAGTAATTTCTGGTTATCGCTATCATTTAACCCGCTCAAAACAACTATCAGCTCTACTGATTGTTTTTTTAATTCGCTTATTGCCCAGCCAACTGCGCTATCAGGATCGAGTAAACGCAGGGCGCCATATTTTTGCGGATCAGCGACCGGACTTACAGCCACGATCCCTATCTTAACCCCGCCGACTTCTTTGATAAAATAAGGCAAGGCTTTAGCGGATTTAATGTTTGCGGAAAGAAAATTTAATTTATACTTGGCGATATTAGCCTCTAAGAATTCTCTGCCGAAATTAAACTCGTTATCGCCGATAGCCAATGCATCATATTGCATTAACTCCATGGCTTTAAGGCTTGCCAATGTCCGCTGTATATCCAGCTGGGTATTCTGGCTATACTCATCCATCATGCCTGAGGCAAAAAAACCGCCGGAATCTAAAACTAAGGTATCGGGATTTTCTTTCCTGAGCTGCTTAATCAAGGTAGCGCGCCGACTGAGGCCCCCGATAGGCTCCTTGGGACAATTGCAGGTATAGAGCATGGCATGAGTATCCCCGGTATATAATATAGTTATCTCCCCAGCCCAAGCCGGAAAAGAGCTAATCGAAAACCAAATCCCTGCTATCAAAAAAATAATGAAAAGTCTTTTAATCATCGGATTTTTATGGTTTTAACTGCTAGGATATTTTCTAGTTTCTTCACCTTATCCAGAAGCTCTCCGGAAACCGGAGCATCTACATTGAGAATACTGATTGCCTTGCCTCCTAGTTTCTCCCGGCCGAATGTCATCGCGGCGATATTAATCTTAGATTTACCCAAAAGCGTACCTAGGTTTCCGATAATGCCGGGCTTATCCAGGTTCTGAATCATAATCATCTCACCCAAAGGAGATACCTCAACGTAATAACCGTCGATCTTAACGATCCTGGGCTGCTTGTTTGCGGAAAGAGTGCCGCAGACAATCCTGGACTCCTTATCAGTAATAATCTCCAGCTGGATTAAAGTGGCGAACTCTGCCTCTTTAGTAGATTTTACTTCTTTGATACTAATACCTCTCTCTTTAGCGAGATTGGTAGCATTGATAAAATTAACCGTCTCCTGCAAACTCGGAGAGAGCACCCCCTTGACTAAGGCCAAAGTAAGAGGGGTCAAATTATGTTTAATAATATCCCCGCTATAACTTATCCTTAACTCCTGGAATCTGCCTTCAACCAGCTGGGCAGAAAACATTCCTAATTTCTCAGTCAGATTTATATAAGGTTCCAAAATTTTATAAGCCTCTGCGTCTAAAGAAGGATAGTTGGCGGCGTTGCGTATCCCTTTACCCAAAAGCGCATCGCGGACGATCTCAGCCACTTCGATAGCGACATTAACCTGCGCCTCTTCAGTCGATGCCCCTAAATGCGGAGTAATAATAATATTATCTAATTTGATAAGTTCGCTATTAGGATCCGGCGGCTCTTTCTCAAAGACATCAAGCGCTGCACCGATAACCTTGCCTTCTTTGACGGCAACTACCAAAGCAGCTTCATCGATAATCCCGCCGCGCGCACAATTGACCACCCTTACCCCATTTTTCATCATGGCAAATTCTTCAGTGGATATGATATGTTTGGTCTCCTCGGTCAAAGGGGTGTGCACCGTGATATATTCCGCGCGTTCCAATAATTCTTTTAGTTCCACCACTTCTACTCCTAGGCCCTCGGCAACCTCGCGGGATAAAAACGGATCAAAAGCCAAAACTTTCATCCCAAATGAAAAAGCCCGCTTAGCTACCTCTGATCCGATCCGGCCGAACCCTACGATACCTAATACCTTATTATAAAGCTCTACACCCATAAACTTGGAACGCTTCCATTCCCCGCGTCTCATCGAGGCATTGGCCTGAGGTATATTCCGGGAAAGAGCAAGGATCATACTCATCGTATGTTCGGCAGTAGAAATAGTATTCCCCGCCGGAGTATTCATTACGATGATCCCCTTCCCAGTTGCCGCCTCCAAATCAACATTATCCAGGCCTACGCCTGCCCGGCCAATCACCTTCAGTTTCTTGGCTCCGCCAATCAGGTCCTTAGTAACCTTGGTTGCACTACGCACAATCAAAGCTTGATACTCTCCAATTATCTGCTTTAGGGCATCAGGCTTCAAATCAGTTTTAACATCCACCTGAAATTCCGAGATATCCCGTAAGATTTTTAAACCTTCTTCCGATAAGGGATCGCTGATTAATATCTTGATCATTTTACGCTCCTATTTTACTTTAAGAAAATTTCCTCGGCTGCCTTAACCCCTGAACCTAATTCAAAACTATAACCCATCTGCTTTAAAACTTTCTCTAGACACGAGATGCCGAGGATAATATCAAATTCTTCGATATAACCCATATGCGCGATGCGAAAAAGCTTGCCTTTTAATTCTGCCTGTCCACCGGCTATAGTTACACCGTAGTTATCTCTCATGGTTTTTACTAATTTTTCTCCGTCTATCCCTTGAGGAACTACCGCTGCAGTCACCGCATCAGAAGCAGCTTTGGGGGCGAATAACTCTAGACCTAAAGCCTTAATCGCTGCCCGGGTAGCCTGGGCCATTTTTTTATGGCGCAGGAATATATTCTCCAGGCCATCGCGCTTGATTTTCTTTAAGGCCTCTGCCAGAGCGATAATCAAATTTATCGCCGGAGTAAAAGGAGTATCGGTTTTAGCTAAGGCCTTCTTAGCAGCCTTTAAATCAAAATAATATCGCGGGGACTTGGCGCTCTCCATAAGCTTTTCTGCCTTAGGGCTCATCGAGATAAAACCTAATCCAGGAGGAAGCATCAGCCCTTTTTGAGAACCAGAGACCACAACATCGCATGACCAGGCGTCGGTCTTCAAATCAATAGCTCCCAGCCCACTAATCGCATCAACTACTAGGACTGCAGCTGAATTTTTTACTACCTGGCCTATTGCCCGGATGTCGTTAGTTACCCCGGTTGAGGTTTCGCATAAAGTAGTAAATACTGCTTTGGTCTTGGGGTTGGCTTTTAGTTTTCGTTCAATCTCTAAAGGATCAACTGCGCTACCCCAGCCTACCTTGATAATTTCGCAGTTGATTCCGTAATTCCGGCAGATCTCCGTCCATCTTTCCCCGAATTTACCTGCCTCGGCTACGATCACTGAATCGCCGCCGGATAATAAGTTTACAACCGCAGCCTCCATCGCCCCTGTTCCGGAAGAAGCTAGAATAAAGACATCGCTTGAAGTCTGAAAAACATATTTTAACCCTTCACTTACCTCTTTTAAAATAGACTGAAACTGCGGTGTGCGATGATGAATAATCGGCCTGGCCATTGCCTGGCATATTTCAGGCGGCAAAGGTGTCGGCCCAGGCGTCAATAAATAATTCTTTTCCATGGCTATTCCTTTCTTAGTTATTGCTTAATTGCGTCTTCGCCTTGATATTATTTATAAATTTAACCGTCCCCATCAAAACACTAGCACAAAATCAAAGGATAGATCTGTTTTCATCCTTGGTAGATCTCCGATTTTTATTCTAAGGGTTTTCGCAGGGTTATTTTATTTTCTGGGAGATTACTTCGTCGATAAGGCCGTAATCCTTTGCCTCCTGACTAGACATAAAGTAATCCCGGTCAGTATCCTTCTGTATTTTTTCCAAAGCCTGGCCGGTGTGTTTAGCTAATATCTCATTAATTTTATCCCGCATCTTAAGAATTTCTTTGGCATGACGGGATATATCTTCGGCCGCCCCCTGAATGCCTCCCCAAGGTTGATGAATCATAATCCGTGAATTAGGCAAAGTATGCCGTTTACCTTTTGTGCCGGCAGATAAAAGCAGTGCCCCCATGCTGGAGGCCTGCCCGACGCAATAAGTTGCTACATCGGGCTTTACAAACTGCATCGTATCATAGATAGCCAGGCCGGCAGTTACCGAACCGCCGGAAGAGTTAATATAAACGTTGATATCTTTATTGGCGTCTTCCATCTGTAGAAAAAGCATCTGGGCGACAATTAAATTAGCGACTACGTCATCGATGGAGGTGCCGATGAAGACAATCCGGTCCTTTAACAGGCGGGAGTAGATATCATACGCCCTTTCATAACCCCGCGCTGTCTGCTCAATCACCATAGGTACTAAAGTCTGCATTTTTTCACCCATAACCACCTCCGTTTGGCTCGTTAAGCTCGTTGGCCCGTTAGACAGGCTAAACGAATATTAAATTACGTCTCTTGCTGCCAGTCTGCCTCCCTTAATAATAGCTCGATAACATTATGCGGCATATGATCATCCAGGGCAATATTTTCTTTTTTAGCGATCTCGGCTAATACCAGATAAACCTTGACCTGCTTCTCGGCCTGAGGCTTAAGTGCCTCCAATAATGTCTTTTCCTGGCTATCGATATTTTCCCGCGGCATACCCTTTAAAGCTAAATCGAGTTTGCTCTGACGTAATAAATCCTGCAATTGCCTCTTGACCAAAGATTCCGGAACCTTAAAATCCAGATCTTTAGTTATATCTTCTACGATTTGATTTTCGATTCTCTGCCTCTGTTCATTTTCCTTCTGCATAAAAAGCTGTTTTTCCATAGCCTGCTCTAATGCCCCCAGATCAGGAAACCCTAACCTTCTGGCAAAATTATTATCCAGGGAATCGATCTTCTTGGATTCCTTCAGGGAGTCGATATGTCGTTTAATTTCATCGCTAGAAACGCTTATTTTTCTATAATCTATCTTAAGCCCTTTATAATTATCGACTTTGATCTGGGGCCTGACTTCCACCTTAGCCTTAAACGATAGGCTATTTCTATCCAGTTTGACGTCGGATATCTCGGGCAACTCTATGACATCCAATCCTTCTTTCTCAATAGCCTTATGGTAAATATCCGGGATTAACTCTTTAAGTACCTCTTGATGCGCAGCTGAAGAATAATGTTTCTCCAGTAGGTCGCGCGGGACATGGCCAGGACGGAAACCCGGCACTTTGGCTTCTTTGGAGATCGCTTTAAAGACATCCTCAAATTTATCTTTTACAGTATTATCGTTAAGCTCAACGCTGATTTCCCTCTTGTTGCTATCGATCTTTTTTACTTCTGTTTTCATTTTTCCCTTTCCCTAATCACATGCTGAATTTTTCACCTAGATATATCTGGCGTGCTTGAGGATTATTGATTAATTCCTCGGCCGTGCCGGAAATAAGTATTTTCCCTTCGGCGATTAAATAAGCCCGGTCAGTTATTGAGAGTGTCTCACGTACATTATGGTCAGTAAGCAATATGCCCAAACCCTTGGCCCTTAAATCTTTGATAATCTCTTGGGCATCGTTAACGACAATCGGATCTATCCCGGAAAATGGCTCATCTAAAAGTATAAAAGAGGGATTGGTTACCAATGCCCGGGTGATCTCCAGGCGCCTTCTTTCGCCGCCGGATAAAGTATAAGATTTATTTTTTGCCAGATGAGCAATGTTCAATTCTTGAAGTAAACCCTCCAGCCTGCGCCTGCGTTCTTTTTTGCCTATAGGCAATGTCTCCAGGATCGACATAATATTCTCTTCAACGCTCAGTCTACGGAATATCGACGGCTCCTGGGCGAGGTAGCCTATGCCGAACCGGCTGCGCTCATGGATTGGGCTAGAGGTGATATCATGATTATCAAAGATAATCTTGCCGCGGTTAGGGGGGATAATTCCAACAATCATATAAAAGGTGGTAGTCTTTCCTGCGCCGTTAGGGCCTAAGAGCCCGACAACCTCTCCGCGCTTGACCAGAATATCTACTCCACCCACTACTTCTCTGCCGTCGTAAGATTTAGAGAGGCTTTTGGTTTCCAAAAGATGCATTCAAATCCTCCGCCGAATATACGATCAGCCTTGGCTGACCTCTAAGAATAATTTTTTTATCCAGTGCGCTATAAACAGCTTCTTCACTGTAAGAAACGTTACTGCCTCGCATGATCTTGACATTTCCCCGCGCGATGATCTTCTCAATATTGGCACCCAATGCTCGGGCTTCCGCTTCGGGGAGATGATCGCCTTTTCCGGACCGAACGAAATATACGTCCATCACATCGCTAAAAATCAGCGATTCCAGATTATCTACCTTGACATTATTTTTAAAGGTTGCCACATTATTCTGATAATCTATCTCCAGAGGCCCGTCGCAGGTAATGGTAACCTTGTTCTTGATGCCTTTTGCCTGTTTACTTTGGCTATCTGGATTAATATCCACTTTTACATCTTTCTGTAATACAACCTTATTCAGGTCAGGCTGGCCAATAGCGCCCTGGGCAGTCGTGACCATATTTTCTTTAGAGATATTGACTAACTCCTTGGTAGAAACAAGTTGGTTTTTTCTATCCCAATCCAGGGAATCGGTAGTCAGCTTGGCGCCAGAAGAGGTAGTAATGACTACCTGTTCTTCCAGACGGACCCTGCCGTTATTTTTATTAAAATCACCCCGGTTAGCTGTGAGTTTTATATCCTCTTTTTCCCCGTAAAGATTACCGACGACATCCTGCAGTTTTACTACTTCGGTAAAGATATCCGCGGATTTACCGGAGAGATCCCAACTTTTCTTCCCTTTTTCGGCATAACCGGCTAATGAAAAATCATTGATCTGCTGATCTGACTCGCCGGCCTTTTGCTCTGCGATACAAAAAGCCGGGATAAACAAAGTTATCAGACTAATAAGCAGGATACTTCTTCTAAAGGTCATATAATTTCAGGATCCTTGACCAATGATCCTGCGATTTGAGGATAAGCTCGGCGACTTCTCTAACTGCACCCCGCCCCCCCTCTTTCAAGGTGATATAATTTGCGATCTGTTTGATCTCCGGGACGGCATTAAATACTGCCACGGAAAAGCCTACCTTTTTCATTAAACCCAGGTCGACCAAATCATCCCCGGCAAAACAAACCTCATCTGCCTTAACTTTATATTTCCTGAGAATCTTATCTAGGACGGCTGTCTTGGGGGAAATATTCTCGAACACCTCTTCAACCTGCATATCGCGGGCACGCGGCTTAATCGCCCGCGAACCCTTAGCGGTAATCAAAATAGTCTTGATCCCCGCTCTGCGTAAGGCATAGATACCCAGGCCATCGTGGACATCGAAAAATTTCATATCATGGCCGCGCGAATCATAGATAATCCGGCCATCGGTTAAGACTCCGTCCACATCTAATAACAGCAGCTTGATCTTTTTGACTCTATCCCTTAACTCTTCCTGAAAACCGGATCGTAACATTATTTTAAACCAACCCCGCTTTTAAAAGGTCCTGGACATCCAACAACCCAACCGGACGCCTCTGTTTATCTACTACGGGTATTTCGTCAATCTTTCTTTCTTCAAAGATACGCATCGCTTCTGCTGCCAGCATCTCTTTATCTACTACCGTAGGATTTTTAGTCATTACTTCTTTTATCTTACGCGACGGCAAATTCTGATCAATATCCAGATGCCGACGCAAATCCCCGTCAGTAAATATCCCCTTGAGCCTGCCTGCCTTATCCACGACAGTGGCTGAACCTGCCCTGGCCTGGGTAATCTTTAATAATACCTGGGCTACTTTTTTATCCTCGTTTACAATAGGATTGGCAGGGCCCTTGCGCATAATATCTTCTACCCTAAGGAGAAGGCGCCTACCTAAAGCCCCTCCGGGATGAAAGAAAGCAAAATCTTTCTCCTTAAAACCTTTGAGCTCTAAAAGACAAATTGCCAGGGCATCGGACATGGCCAAAGTAGCAGTCGTCGATGCGGTTGGAGCAAGCCCTAAAGGGCAAGCCTCCTTCTTGACCGATACATCTAGAACCACATCGCTATATTTCGCCAGTACTGACCCTAAGTTACCAGTCAGGGCAATAATCTTAGAGCCGATCTTTTTTAATAAGGGAAGTAACTGTTTTATTTCTGCTGTTGATCCGCTGTTAGAAAGTATGATAACCACATCTTCGGCCGTTACCTTGCCTAAATCCCCGTGAATCGCCTCGGCGCTATGCAAAAATAAGCTAGGCGTGCCTGTAGAAGCCAGGGTAGCGGAAAATTTTTGCGCAATAATGCCGGTTTTACCCATGCCGCTGACTACCACCCTGCCTTTGGTTTTAATGATTAAATTCAAGGCCTTTTCAAAGTTCTTCCCAAGGCGTGGTTTTAAATCCCGGATGGCCTGGATTTCAATATCTAAAACCTCTTTTGCCCTTTTTAAAACATTCCCCTTCATAAAGCTACCTCGATTTTCTTAATCTGTCTTAATAGCGTTTCTAATTCTTTTAAATCAATCATATTCGGCCCATCGCAAGGGGCCATATCCGGATGAGGATGAACTTCTAAAAATAAACCGTCGCAGCCAAAAGCGACTGCTGCCCGGGATAATCCGGAAACGAACTCGCGCTGGCCACCGGAAGAAACGCCCTTAGCCCCGGGGAGCTGAACACTATGAGTAGCATCAAATATAACCGGATAACCAAACTCGCGCATTATTCCCAAGCTACGAAAATCCGACACCAGATTATTATAACCGAAACAAGACCCCCGCTCAGTGATAATAATCTTTTTATTACCCGTGGATTCTGCTTTTTTAATAATAGGCAGGATATCCCAAGGGGCCAAAAACTGGCCCTTCTTAATATTTACCGTCTTGCCAGTCTTAGCGGCAGAAACCACAATATCAGTCTGGCGGCAAAGGAATGCCGGTATCTGAATAATATCCAAAACCTTGGCTGATTCCACAATCTCTCTCTGGCAGTGAATATCGCTTAAAATCGGTAGATCTAATTTTTGCTTTATCCTGCTTAGGATCTCTAATCCTTTTTTGATCCCCGGCCCGCGATAAGAATCAACGGACATCCGGTTAGCCTTATCAAAACTGGATTTAAATATATAGGATATACCGAGCCTTGAGGTGATATCCTTGATTCTCTTGGCGGTTTCAAGACATATCCTTTCCGATTCGATCACGCAGGGCCCGGCAATTAAAACAAAAGGACTTTTATCTCCGATTTTGATATTTCTTACGGTGACCTGACGCATTAGATCTTCCTCTCTTCTAAATAAAGCTTTATCTTCTTTAAATCCTCAGGGGTATCCACGCCAATAGTATCAAATTTAGTTTCCAGGACCTTGATACGAAAACCCTCTTCTAAAACCCTTAATTGCTCCAGGCATTCTGTTTTCTCTAAATTAGATACGGGCAGATTACGCAAGGTAAAGAGAAAATCCTTGGTGTAGCCGTAGAGACCGATATGCTTGTAATAAAACGGGGATTTAATCTGGGAATTTTCCGGGCGATAAGGAATGGCCGAGCGGGAAAAATAAAGGGCAAAATTATTTTTGTCTACCACTACCTTGACTACGTGAGGGTCATTAATCTGAAGTGGATCATCTATCTTTTTCATTAGCGTAGCCATGCAAACCGATTTATCTGCCAATAACGCCCTGGCAACACTATCGATCATCATCGGATGAACCATGGGCTCATCCCCCTGGATATTGATTACTATTTTTACATCCAGAGGGTTTATTACCTCAATTATCCGGTCGGTGCCTGAGGCATGGGCCTTAGACGTTAATACTACCTTGGCTCCGAACCCCTTTGCTGCCTCAGCTATCCGTTCATCATCACAGGCAATGATCAGCTCATCAAGGATAAGGCATTGCTTGGCCCGTTCCCAGACATGCTGGATCATCGGTTTGCCGAGAATATCTTTAAGCACTTTTCCCTCGAACCTGGTTGATGAATACCTTGCCGGAATTACGCCGATAACTTCCATCTTTTTAAAGTTGTTTAATGTTTAATCTGTGCTGTTTCACGCATAACGATTTAACTGTAAAAACTCTTTCATTACACATTACACCTTACCTCACCTACCGGCAGACCCGCCTGCCGGACGGGCAGACCCGCCTGCCGGACGGGCAGACCCGCCTGCCGGACGGGCAGACCTGCCTGCCGGACGGGCAGACCTGCCTGCCCGACAGGCAGGCAGGCACATTACGCGGTTTAATAGTTCTGCCCTACTAATCACTGCCGTGCCTACCTTCCCCACCACAATCCCTGCAGCAAAATTTGCCAGGTGCGCTGCTTCAAGCTTGCCTGCCCCGGAACACAATCCCAAAGTAAAAGTACCGATCACCGTATCCCCTGCCCCGGAGACATCAAAAACTTCCTGGGCTACAGTAGGGATATGCGTGACGGTTCCCTTTTCCTGATACAGCTTCATCCCCTGTTCTCCCAGCGTCACCAGAATTGATTCTAAATCTAAATATTTTAAAATCTGCCGCGCAGCCTGGTCGATATCTCCATCAGTAAACAATCTGTCGTTATGAAACTTAAATTTATTACTGGTATCCTTAATCCTCAAGTTACGAATCGCATTTTCTAATTCCCGGCGATTTGGCGTAATTGCAGTAACCCCGCGGTAATATTGAAAATGCTCCTCCTTAGGATCGACTGTGATAATCTTCTTTCGCCTATGCGCTAATTTAACCAGTTCGGCTAATAGATTTATATTGATCACTCCCTTACCGTAATCTTCGACGATGATCGCATCGAAGTCGGCTATATTCTGCGATATGAACTTAACTATCCGATTATTCATGACTTCGGACAAGGGGTTTGTGTGCTCCCAGTCAACCCGGACTACTTGCTGATGTCCGGCAATAATCCTTGTTTTTACGGTAGTATATCTTTGAGGTTCGACGAATATGCCTTTAGTATCGATCTTTCTCTTTTTTAATTCTGAGAAGAGGATCTCGGAGTTCCTATCATTCCCCATAACCCCCACCAGGCAGACCCGGCCGTCGAGCGAACTGATATTGCTAGCTACGTTGCTTGCCCCTCCTGGAACATAAGTTCTTTCCTTGGCCCAGACTACCGGCACCGGCGCCTCCGGGGAGATCCTTTCTACGCTTCCCCAGATATACTCATCTAAAATTAAATCTCCTACCACTAATATCTTGGCCTTATCGAACTTATTGATCAGCGTTTTAAGATTTTTCATATTCTTTCCATGATTGCCTGGGCAAACAGAGAAAGCATAATCTCATGATGCCCGATAATATAATAACCCTCCCCGCCTGCCTGGGTCGGCCTTTCTACTACATTCTGCGCCGGCCGATAATGATAAAGCATATCGAAATTCGCTGTGGTAAAATTCTTAACCCTGCCGCCGAGGTTACGAGCCAGATTAAGCGCCTTTAAAAATACCTCCGGCAATACTACTGCCGAACCGAAATTTAATAATACTCCCCCATTATTAAGCCTGCCCACATTTTCTACTAAAAGGTGAAAATCTTTTAGACTGCCTTCCCCCGTAAGAGCGGCATTAAATGAGGGGTGCTGATGGATAATATCCGTGCCGATAGCCACAAAGACACATACAGGTACTTTATATTTATAAGCAGCATAAAGCAAACTCAAATTTTTATAGCGCAATCCGGAAGTGCTGATCTCCTTGGCGACTGCGTATCCCAAGCCTTCCCCTTCGCTAACCCCGTCTCTAATTGCATTATTGATGAACTCTGCGGTTTCCCGGCCCATACCGAACTTGCCGTCTTTTAAACCCGCGCCTACATCTTCAGAGGTTTTACCCTGCAGGGCAATCTCGAAATCATGAATTATCCCTGCCCCAGTTAAACAGATACAGGTAATAATCTTTTTCTTAATCAATTCGATTAAAACCGGATTGAGCCCGCATTTAATCACATGCGCCCCAGCCATGAAAATCACTGCCTTTTTAGCTCTTTTGGCCTTTACCACTCTTTCTACCAAAATATGCAGTTCCCTGGCTTTGAGTATCTTAGGCAAAGAATTGTAAAACTGCTCAAAACTCCTGCCGCGCATAGGCAGCTTGGCGAATTGCCCTAACTTAACCTTGCTATAACGTTCTTTCACTGAATATGTCCTTACCTTATTTATATTGATCATATGAACTTATAATTTTAGCATAAATTCCTGCTAAATCAACTATTTCCTTAAGCCAGGGACGGTTCTCAAGTCAATCGGAAAGTGTCCCGCCAAAGGCGGGACACTTTAGCTTCATCCTAAGAACCGTCCCTGAAAGTAGCTATTTAAGAACCGCATCTGCTGCTTTCAATACTTCATCTACTGTTACCGCCTTTAGACAGGCAAATTCTTTAACGCAGTTATGCGCCAGGCATTTAAGGCACCCGACATCCTTATGCAGGAATCTGTCTTTTAAACCCGAAGGCCCCCAGCGTACCGGACCTAGGCCAGCTTGTTTACGGCCAAAGATAGATATTACCGGGATCCCTAACGCCGAGGCGATATGCACAGGGCCCGAATCATTAGAAATAAATAAATCACACCTTTTAAGTAAGCTGGCTAATTGACTTAGCGACGTTTTTCCGGCAAGATTGATCAAAGGATGGTGCATATATCTAAGGATATTCTCTGCCAAAACAATATCTCTGGGTCCAGCTACGAGTAAGATCCTGGCTGCGTATTTTTTAACCAGTTTATCGGCTACTAAAGCAAACCGTTCGTTTGGCCAAATCTTAGATGGGCAACTTGCTCCCGGATGAATAGCAACTAATTTATGGTTCTTATTAATCTTCTCCTGTTTAAACAGCTCTTCGGCCCATTCCTCTGATTCCTGTTTTATCGGCATCAATAAGCGATTTTCTGCCGGCTCGATACCTAAATACCTGATTAGATCCAAATTATACTCTGATTCATGTTTTTCGCCTAATTGCTTTTCATGCTTCAATCTATCGGTAAGCAAAAATCCCAGCTTGCGATCATAACCAACCCTACGCGGGATATTAGCCAAAAAAGTAATCAGATGTACGCGGTTTGTCGGGTGCAGAATAATCGCCAGATCAAACCTCTTTTTCTTTAGATTTTGGCTAAATTTTAGCGATCTGTACCAACTTCTATGTTTATCATCCTTATCATAGGTTATTACTTCATCCAAGTAGGGATTGCCATCAACTATCTCTTTAGTGAAACCGGAAACCATCATTGCGATATAGGCATGCGCATACCTATCTCTTACCGCCTTAATTACGCCAGTAGAAAGAAGTAAATCCCCGATTCGATCGGTCCGCACAATAAGAATACGCTTAATATCCTCTTGATAACCACTAGTTACGACATCCCGGCTAATAGCTAGAATATTGCGAGTTGCCCGTAAGACATCTTCGGCATTCACCAGCTGCAGGCATTTAAGATTAAGGAACCGGCATTGCGCTTTTTCACAGGGACGGCAAAAAATATCTTTTTTGACTACGGCGGATTTTTCCGCCCAGGGACCGTACTTTAACTCATCAGTCGGCCCGAATATCGCCACTGTCGGTGCATTAAGATAACCTGCCAGATGCAAAACCGCGCTGTCATTAGTAATAACGCAACTAGCCTTCTTGATCAGAGCCGCCAGTTGCCTTAGATTAGTCTTGCCTGCTAAATCCAATATCGGGTATTTAGATCTACTGACAATATATTCACACGTTGGCATATCCTCTTTATCTCCTACGAGCACTATCTTTGCTCCTACTTGCTCTATCAGAGATGCAATTAATCGCACAAATCTATCCGCTGACCAGCGCTTGATATGGCTTCTGGCTCCCGGAGAAATAATCATAATTTTATCGCTGGAAACTATATTACCTTCTCTTAAAGCCAGCTCGATATATTTTTCATCCTCAGTGCTGATATATAAACAACTGTTTTTTCTCTCTGAAGAAGCTTCTTGGCCTTCTTCTAACCTCAGGCTGCCTACCTTATCAAGATGCCTATCCTTCATATGTTTGCTGCTTGAGGATAGAAACAAGAAAGGAGAAGTCTTGTGTTGCGCATTAAGGAATGCCCCAAAGAAACTATTACGTAAATCTACAACTACTGCAAAACTTTCTTTTTGTAAGTGATGAAAGAGCTTTATCTTGTCTTTTAGCGCCGCATGCTTATCGTAAATAATCAAATTATCGACCTGAGGGTTATCGCGGAACAATTCCTCTGAACGCGGCCCTGCCATCACAGTAATCTCTTTTTGCGGAAAAAGGGAAATTAAATAATCCAGAACCGGTAAGGTTAAAATTACATCACCGATATTACTTAAGGTTATAAAAAGGATTTTTTTCATCGGCTCTAACTGAATTTCCTTACCTCTTTTAGAATTTCTTCCGGGGTAATAGCTTTCATACAACGGTTGTCCTTACATTTTACAACATAACAGGGTATCTTACAGCCGACGTCTTTCTGTAGGATAATTACATTTTTTAAGGGATAGGGTCCGCTAATCGCAACAGAGGTCGGCCCAAAGATAGCGATGATCTTCTTTGAACCAACGCTATTAGCAATATGTAAAGGGCCGGTATCCGCGGTAATAAATAAATCTAATCTCTTAGCGAAAGCACCCAACTGCTTAATATTAAATACCCCGCAGGCGATAATCGGCTTAGCCTCCATCGCATCCCTGATCGCTAATGCCTCTTTAAGATCTTTATTGTTACCGGTAATAACGACCCTGGCCTTAAATTCAGCGATCAGATGATCGGCTAATCTTGCCCAATAAGACCTTGGCCAGCGTTTAGGGGCCCAATTACCTCCGGGGTTTATTCCGACGATAAATTCATCCTGGAGGATCCCCTTTTTCCCTAAAAAATCTTCTACGAATTTCAGGTCATTTTCAGAAACGTAGAAATCAGTAAATCTGTCTTCGGCTTTTAACCCGGCCTTCTCAATAATATCGAGATAGTAATCTATACGATGCAGGCTATCCTTAGCCGGAGGCTTGAAACTTTTAGTCAGAAGAAAACCTCGCTTTTTGGTATAATGACCGATCCTCTGGGGAATACCGGCTAACCGGCAGATAAGCGCGCGCCGGAAAGAACGATGCAGTAAAAACACTGTATCAAATTTCTTGTTTTTAAGAAACTTAACAAACTTTAATTTCTCTAAAACCCCTCTGTGCCGGTCTTTCTCATCGAAAATAATAATTTCGTCTAAATAAGGATTACCATTTAAAATAGGATAGCAGCGGCTGGGGATAACACAGGCGATAAAACTCTCCGGAAAATTACGCCGGATGTTCCTGATGGCGGCGGTAGAGAACAAAACATCCCCCAGCCAATTAACATTAAAGATCAGTATTCTTTTACTTGTGATAGGCATTATTTGCGTAACTCCAGAAAAAATTTATAATAACCACTGACCTCTGCCCAAAAGATGCAAAGATTAGCGTTATTCTCGGAAATTCTCAGCCTCTTTAGAATAAATACATCATCGCGGGGATATTTTTTCCCCGGGGTAGTAGCCACCGCTCCTTTATATTTAGCAGCAATAACCAAATCCTTTATTTGTTGATTGAATCTGCCTTCTGGATAACTAAACAGATTAACCGGCCGCCCTAACTTTTCCTCAAGTATCCTCTTGGAATCAAAGATCTGTCTTTTTAACTCCTCTTCGGGCTTGATGTTAATTAATGGCTCCGGGCCAATAGTATGGCTACCGATAGTAATAAGGCCTGAATCTTGCATTTCTTTTATCTGGGACCAGCTTAATCGGTCATTCTGCGGCCTGCCTAATTCCTGGATAATCACAAATATTGCAGCGGGTAGTTGGTATCTTTTTAATATAGGGAAGGCGTAGTTAAAATTATCTTTGTAGCCGTCATCAAAGGTTATCGCGACAGTCTTAGCGGGAATTTTTCTCTTCTCTTTAATTAAAGATATAATATCTTCGAGCGGCATAACCCGGTAATGATTTTGCTTTAAAAAACGCATCTGCCGCTCAAAGGTTTTAGGCGTAACCGCTAATCTATAACCGGGTTTGGCCTTGGGGGTAACGGAATGATACATCAGGATAGGGACAATATAAATTCTCTGCATAAAACTAACCAGCAGATATCCTGAGATAAAAATAATTGTCCCGAAAACAACAATTAGCCTGTTTCTTCTAGACATCTTAAATATACCCTTTCCGTCTCTAAGACCATTTTATCCTTAGAGAAATTTTCATTGATAAAGATTCTCGCTTTGGCGCCCAGGCAGCTCATCAACTTGAGGTCTCCCAGTAAACTGATTATCGCTTCTGATAATTGAGCGGCATCCGCCGGTTCAACCAATAATCCGTTATCTTGATCCCGGATAAGGCTCTTGATCCCTCCCACATTAGATCCTACCACTGCCAGGCCGCTTGCCATCGCCTCCATCAAAGCCAGGCCTAAACCTTCTTTTAGGGATGGCATAACAAATAAATCCATGGCCCGCAAGGCTCTAGAGGTATGATTAATTGTCGGAATAAAAAATACATGCTGGGCAATTCCTAATTTCCTGCTGAGGGCTACTAATCCCTGATGCATCTTGCCTTCGCCAACAATCAGTAATTGCGCATCGGGAAACTTCCCTAATACTGACTTCATCGCCTGGATAAGATAGGTATGCCCTTTAACATCGGAAAGCCTGGCTACAATGCCTACCACCGGCCCACCATTTAACCCGAGCCTTCTCTTAAAAACAGCCTTATCTTCGCCAGGACCCTGGGCAAACCTATTCAAATCTATCCCGTTGTGTATAACGATTATCTTCTTTGCATCAAGCCTGAAATCCTGAATAAGATGTTCTCTTACCTGCTGGCTTATCGCAATAACCTTTGATCCCCAACAAGGAAAAAGCTGACGGAATAATCTTCTTTTAAAAAATCCGTGACAGGTAAAAACATGCCTAACACTACTATTCCTGCTTAATAAATGGGCCAAAACCTGGGTAGTACGGCTATGAGAATGAATAATATCAATGCCTTTCTCTCTTAAAACAGGCGCTAGCTTTGCCCGGCTAAAAAGAATCCTAGGGCTGAGCTCAGATTTAGTCTTTATAGGTATAGGGAGAAAGATTATACCGGATTCAACAAATTTAGGTAATAACTCCCCTCCTCGGGAAGCAAGATAAACATTATGCCCCTTTTCCTTTAAGCCGCCAGCTAACGATAAAACATAGCTCGTAATCCCTCCGGCGTTAAGATGGTTGGTAATATAGAGAATATTCATATTAAATTCCTAAATGATGAGAGATATAATACCTCAAAGAACCTGCGTGACGTTTAGTACCTGATGCGTAAGGTTAATATAATATTTGATTGCTAATGAGAGACATTTTCTCATTATGCATTAAGCATTACACATTACACTTTACACATTACCTGCCTGCCGGACGGACAGGCCTGCCTGCCGGACGGGCCTGCCTACCGGCAGGCAGGCAGGTAGGCACAACTTATTATGTCTTATAATTTTAATAATCCCGTGACTGCCCCCAAAACCTCTTCAGGAGTTATTAAGCGCATACATTTTCTGGTCTTACATCTCGATTTATAACAGGGACTGCAAGGCAACCCTTTTTTACGTATTACTACACAGTCTTTAGCCTGAACTAAATGGCGCAGGGGATCGGTGGGGCCAAAAAGAGCAATAAAGGGCCTGCCGACGGCTAAGGCGATATGCAGTGGGGCAGAATCAGAACAGATATAGACATCGCATCTTTTAATTAAACAGGCCAACTGGTTAACCGTAGTCTTACCGCAGGCATTCAATAATTTCGCATCCCCTGTCATATTCATCAATAATTCAGCTTGGGAAGCATCCTGCTCTGTGCCGGTAACAACTACCCTTATATCCCTACGCGCCAGCTCCTTGCAAAGCCTGGCTAAATTATCCAAAGGCCAACCCTTGGTCTTCCATCTCTGGCTAGCCCCTATATTTATACCGATCATCTTCTGGCTAGAACCTAGCCACTCCGCGCTTAAGAATGTCGCTATATAATTATCATCTTCTTTGCTTGGCCAGAGCTCTAAGGCAGGTTCCTTTAAATCTATCCCAAGCATATTCAGAATCCTGAACTGGTGACTTATGGGGTCAATTGACGGCTGATCGTTCTTGATACGGTGGTTAAGCAGGAAACTTAATTTACCGTTATCGTAGCCGTAACGCTCCGGGGCAAGGCTCAAGGCTGCCAATAAATGGCTCCTGCGGTTATTCTGTAAATCAATCGCTATATCAAAATTATTTTTTCTTAAAATATACCCTAAGTTAAGCAAGCCCTTTGGGCCCTTGTCTTTATTCTTCATATCACAGATCAATAACTCATCAATATATGGGGAACGTAAAAGTAATTCCTTGGATTCATCGCCGACAAGAAAAGTAATTTTATAATTTGCCGGAAACTTTTCCCTTATCGCCCTTAGCGCAGCCGTCGAAAGGACGATATCGCCCAATGAGCTAAATTTTATAATCAAAACCTTAAAATTGGAAAGTGCCTCCTGATAGACGCCCAAAGTACTGCTTACCATAAGTTCAACATTATACTTTTCTTTTACTTTCTGGTAAGCACTTTCCGCCAGGGCGCGCGCCAGCTGAAGATCGTTGAATATTTTAAGCGTTGCCAAAGCCATAGTGCCCGGATCTGCAGGAGGTACCAGTAAACCGGTCTTGCCATCCTCAATAATATCAATTACCCCCCCTACCTGGGTCGCAACTACTGGCACACCCGCAGCCTGCGCCTCAATAATCACCCGGCCGAAAGCCTCATGGGTAGTAGTCGCTAAAACTAAAAGGTCCAAATGCGTCAAGATCCCTGGGATATCCCTCTGCACTCCCAAGAATTCAGTATTATGCCCAAGTCCCAATCTTTTGACTAAAACCTGGATCTGCTCTTTATATGCTGCTTTGGATTCCGGGGCATCCCCGACAATCCAGATTTTAAGTTGCGGAACTACCCTGGCTACCTTGGCCATGGCTTTGATAAAATGCAAGTGCCCTTTAATCGGAGAGAGCCTGCCGATTATTCCTACGTTGAACTCCTTCCTCCTTTTTTTATCAGGGCTGATGTATCGGAACTTTTCTAAATCTACACTGCGCGGTATTAATCTGATCCTCTCATGGGGGGTGGCAAAATCCTCAATCATATGCCTGCCGACTACCCTGCTTAAAACAATCACCCGCTTTCCCCAGGACATTACCTGGCTAAAGGCGCGCTTTTTATAATAACCGTGACAAGTAGTTATAAATACTGTATGCGTCCGCAGGGCGGCGAAATAGGCAATCCAGGCCGGTACCCGGGAGCGCGCATGTACGATATCTATCTTTTCTTTACGGATAATTGCGATCAACTTAGGAATATTCCCGATCATCGTAAAGATGGATTTTTTATGTACAGGCAATTGGTAATGGATAGCGCCTTGAGACTCTGCTTCTTTAACCATACTTCCGCCTGCGGAAACGATGACAGCTTTATGTCCGCCTTTGATAAGATATTTAGCCAGGTCAAGGGTGCCGGTTTCCACTCCGCCTACGTTTAATTCAGGCAAGATCTGTAAAATATTCATAATACCTTCCTTAAAGCATCTTTTACTACGGGAAGATCTAAGGATACCTTGATCCCTGGCTTAGTCAACCAGGTATTTTGGATCATCTTGCTTAGATTTTCCGGATCAGCCAGATAAAGATATTTATTTTGCGCAAAGTTATTTAGGAACTCTCTATGTTTAAGATCGAGCTTGGCGGAATTAAAAACTACCACGTATTTCTTACTGTTTACTGCTTCGCTAATCATGGAAATGCTCTCTGGAGAAACAACCAAGATATCGCTAGAGGCCAATATGCCGCCTACTGCCTGAGGAATATTTTTCTCATTGGCAATAATCAATGCCTTACAGCCCGGATAATCCCGAAATTCATCCTTAAACAGCCCCTCAACTTCCGGAGCTGTCCTGCGGGAAGTAGTAATCAAAAGATTGGCATCTAAAAGCTCTGCTGCCTGTTTGATTTGCTTGGCCACTGTTTTTGCTAAGTCTACAGAGAAGAGAAAATTCTTAGTATCTCCGCCAAACAATACCCCGATCACCAAACCATTTTCAATCTTAACCTGCGGCTTAAAATCTACCAGCTGCGATTTAAGGTAATCGTCATCTACTAAATTTAGCGCCCCTTCGGTCTGCACTATGTTTTTTCTTTTTGCCGGGTGGTCATGTCTGGCCATAACTACCAGGTCAAACTTCCTGGTACTTAGAAGTGACGGCCGCATAATCACTAAGGATTTAGCCAGGTTCTCCCTGGTGATAATATAATTCACTGGCGCAAGCCTTGACCCGCAGGATATTACCAGATCGGCCTTATTGCTGATTAAATCCCCGTAGCTGTCTTCTTTGATAAACTTACGCAAACACCAAAGACAACCCTGGCAATGATATTTGCCGGATAGACAACTGCTTAATGTTAATGCCAAGCTTCCCAGCTTGCTCTTAAAGTTCACACCTACTACCCGGATATCGGCAGTTAGGCCCTTTTCCCTGAAACAACCTTGCGCTATTTTAGCTAAAGCCTGGGATTGCCTTAAATGCCCTGTCTTTGAATCGTTTAAGATTAGGATATTCTTTTCTCTGGTATGCTTCCATATCTTGTAAGACCAGAGGTACTCGTGGGGATACTCCAAGATCTGCTTTTCAAAAATAGGCAAGAGCCGCCTTAAATTATCAACTATATCCTTTTGAAAATCTTGGCTCTTTTTAATCTCAAAAGGCGGATGTAAAATTATTTTAATACGAGGTCCTTTGATGCGCGTATAAAAAATCGGCACCAGCGTAATACCATATTTCAAAGCTAATCTTACTGCCCCTGAAGACATAGAGGCAGACTGAGAGAAAAATTTAACCGCTACCCCTGCCTTGCCACCCTGATCAATAGACATGCCTATTGTCTGGTTGTTCTTAATCACCTCAATAAGCTGGCGTAACTGGCCCTGTTTCTGAATGATCCTGGCTCCCCCCTGGCTGCGATAGGAATTAAGCAGGCTATCTAAGCGCGGGAATCTTTGTTGCCGGAAGAAAAAACTGAAATCAAGCCCCAGATATGCGCTGATCACGCTCGAGAGTTCCCAGCTACCCTCATGCACCCCTAAAAAAATTACCCCTTTTCTTTTCTTTAACCCTTCGGATATATACTCCCGGCCGACGAACTGCAGGTATCTATCAATATATTTTTTATCCATCCGCGGCAACAAAAATATCTCTATAAAATTTTCGCCGAAACTGCGGTAGAACTGCCTGGTTAAAGTTTTTAATTGTCTGGGAGCCAAATTAGCCCCCAAAGCAGTCTTAAGATTAGCATAAACAATCGCCCTATGTTTAAGATCGAAAGAATACAATAACTCGCCCATTCTTCTGCCTAAGAAAAACACAGCTCCTATAGGCAGGATCCTCAACAAGGGGCCACAAAGCCTAAAAAGGCTACAGGCTAAGTAATCGATTACGGAATCCTTCTTCATTCTTGGTAATTTTTATCTTGACCTGTAAAACAAAAAAATCAACTGACTTAAGGCCAACGCAAGATAAATCATGCACAACGAACCTTACGCTATCCTTTTCTGTAGTAACAACTGTGTCTATTCCCTGCCGGCTTATTCTACTAGAAATATCCTCTAAATCTTTCTTTGAATAATAGTAGTGGTCTGAGAACCTGAATGTTAAAACAATATCAGCACCCAACCTTTTGATCAGGCTCTCGAACCCCTCTGGATATGAAATTCCGGAAATTAAACCCAGACGCCTACCTCTTAGGACTGTTAAACTTAATCTTTCCTGCGGCTGCCCGATGCGGTATAAATCTACTGGCTGGTGTATAGATTCTGCTATCAATGCTATAGGATTAACCTTAGACAAATAGTTGCTTAGGCCTTCTGTATCCGGAACTAAATCCGTTTTAGTCAAAATAAAAATCCCTGCCCGCTTAAGCGCAGAAAGCGGTTCGCGTAAAATTCCTCGCGGTATAAGCCTATGGTTGCCAAAAGGATTAACAGCATCTATAGTAATAATCTCCAGGTCTTTCTTCATCCTCCATTGCTGCAGACCATCATCTAAAACTAAGATATCCGGATGATACCTGCTTAATGCCAGATTAGCACCCCTGACCCTATCGGCATCAACAATAACAGGGATATCGCCTAGATTCTTCGCTAACATATACGCCTCATCACCAAGTACTGCGGAAGCCGAGCCTATCCTTTTATCTTTCTCTCTCTTATAACCGCGGCTTAAAATTACTATCTTACGCCCCTCTTGGCTTAGTAATCGACAGATATATTCAACTAACGGGGTCTTCCCCGTGCCTCCCCAGGTAATATTACCCACGCTGATCAACTTAGGGCCCAAGCGTAAAGGCCTAAATAAATAGAAGAAACTCAAAACCCTAACCACTAAAGCATAGATTAAGGAAAGCATAAAAAGGATGGCCTTAATTATACCGGCTGTGAATCCTGTTTCCCTGTCATTAACTAAGTTATATAGGTATGTCCTCATTGGTGTTACGTTCCTGTTCTAAAAATATTCAAGCGCATATTAAGAAAGGCACCTAAGCCTAAATTGCAGTCTATTATACTGCCAAAAATGAAAAAACCCAAGCAATTTCAAGTCCGGGTCTTGTAACACTCTCGGCCCTAAGAAGTTATAAAACTTAATTTATTAAAAGTAGGAGCTCCGACGTATCTTTTCGGGTGGCTAACTCAAGCCTTGGATGAGCTATTGATACGTTCGCGGCACACAAACCCCACTGGGGTAAAGATACGCCGCTTCAGTATCAATCCTAAAGCGAACCTGGAAGATACGACAAACTCCAACCTTTAGGCCTAAGAGTCGAAGGATTGATTATAGGCATAATATCTTCCAGCTTATCTACTACTACATCTGCTGCCTTCAAGTATTCATCTGGAAGGCTAGTGGCAAGAGCAATACAAAATACCCCTGCCCTTTTTGCTGACTTTATGCCCAGAGGCGCATTCTCTACTACTACGCATTCCCTGGAACTCAAACCAAGCAGTTTTAATGCTTTTAGATAAGGCTGCGGGCTTGGCTTACCTAACCTGACCTGGTCTCCGGCAACCAGGCAGTGGAACAGTTTTTGAATTCTTCTAGGCAATATATCTTCTATCTCCACCTTAGGCGTACCGGTAACCAAACCTAATAAATAACCTTTTTCTTTCAGGCAAACTAAAAAATCCTCTACACCCTGGAATAAGATGCGCTTAAAATAATTCCGGAATATCTTCTGGCGATAAGTAAATATCTTTTTGAGTAAAGTATTTGTCGGTTTAATCCTGGCGCGCTTTAAAAAATCGCGCAGAGATTTCTCCCAGCGCTCACCCTCCCGGGAGAAAACATCAAAACAACTCACCCTGACCCCTAAAGGCCTTAATGCTTCATACCAGGCAAGAAAATGATACGGCATGGAATCAACAATTACGCCATCCATATCAAAGATAATCCCCAAAGGAGGATGTTTCAAATGTTTAATTTTCCTGTAAGATCTCACTGATATTCGAAGAGCCTTTATATATTCCACGCCCGTAGATCTGCCGATAGGCCTTTCCCCCCAGGATCTCCTGAGGAGAAAGCTCCAGATCCTGATTGATCTTCTTGAGCCGGTTTTCTTTTTCTTCTTTGGCCATTGGTACCAGATCCTCTTCCAATAGATACCTGGCTACTAAATGCGCTGCCAGAAAATGACCCAGGGGATTCCAGTGCCCGTCACACCAGTAAGAAAAATAGGGAGGCTCAAGGCCAAACCTATCCCGGTATTCCCGAAAATAAGGCTCAAGCTCGAAATAACCTATCCCCTGTTTCTTAAGCATATCTTTCAGCCTCTTTAGAGGATAAAAGGAATCGAATCCCTCCGGAATCTCACTTCTGCCTAATTCCTTTTTAACTTCTTTGCGCCAATTCCGGGATACCCTTAAGTATTCGGAAACCGAAACTACCAGTAACCTTCCCCCGCTGCTTTCTACTTCCTTTTTTAAACTGCTCAATGCCTTCTCGGTAATCTCCCAGGCATCCTCCCAGACCTTTAGAGGCGGAACATTATATACGCCCCATTCCTTTACTGGCGGTAAAGCGAAATTAGTCCCGAGGCAAAGTCCATTCCTGGAGTATTTATATATAAAACGGCGCATGACAACACAGCTAAAGCAGTATTTTCTGATAAACCTCTTGAGTTTGCAATCCGGAATCCGCGGCTTAAGAATAGGAAGGTGATTAAAATTTTTGCTAATCTTAAGTTCCCCTTGATCAAGGTATGCGCAAGCCTGACTATGCTTCCAACCCAATAATTTATTTAACTCGCAGGAATTATTCCAGATATCATTGGAGCAGAAAAAAATAATAGTAATATCCGGCTTCCGTTGCTTTAACAGCTTCTTGTAGGCAAGTAATTCGTCTATAGTGCCGTATCCGGAGTTAGCCGCATTTAATACCTCCTGCCCTAATAAGCGCCCTAAGATAAAAGAAGTATAATTGCCTTCGGGGATCTGTAGGGCCTGTAAATACGAATCACCCAAAACCGCAATCTTAAAACCGGTGCCTGTTTTCCAAGGGCCATCCCGAAAACCAAATGAATTGATGCATATCGGATATACGCTGAAGCAATAAGAAGGCCACTGCCCCTTTTGTTGAGGCGCGGGTATCCAACCGAGGTCCTGATTATAAACAGTCACTATACTATTTTTAGTACCTAAAAAATAAACGAACTTATTAGGAAAAATCCGGACGGTAGCTTCCGCTAAAAGCAGAGAGATAATAAACCCCATTAATATAAGGGAAAAATTTTTTAGCAGATTATTATCCCGAGAGCCTTTATTCATTAAATTACCCTCATAAACATCAAAACTCCCATAAGCATAAAAATTACCGCGCCGATATAACGGATTAGTTCTGGCTTTAGGTATCTAGCCAGCATTGTCCCGATCAATACCGAAAGAAGCGTAACAATAATATAAGCAGACACCGAGCCTAACCATACTGCCGCTGGCTTGCCTGATTTAGCAGCCATCCCAATGCCGACCATCTGAGTTTTATCTGCCAGCTCGGCGATAAAAACCGCGGTGAATGTAGCTAAGAATATTTTCCAGTCCATTATTTCTCCTTTTGTCAATCGATTAAAAATCAAGATAACCTTAGTCAAAATAATATCTGGTACTAATTTAGGCGAGGATCCGCCCCGGGAACTTGTTTACAAACACTCACTGGTGCTGCTTAAAGGTAAATTCCTCTCTACGAACTCGACAATCTTTTTTTGCGCCTGGTTATCTAAATTCCGGAATTCCATCCCCATTCCCGGATAGATCTGCGGCTGAATCTCTTTCTGCACCAACCAGACTACCTTAACTTCTAACTCAACTATTCCTGGTTTAGGTAAAAGCGCCAGGCGCACATCTAATATTTCGCCTAAAGGGTAGGTCTTATCGGAAAACACCAGCATACCCACGGCACTTAAATTTAAAATCTTGCCCGAACTGAATTGCTCCTGCTTGCGGCCACTGGACCTAAAGTGCACGTCAATATCCAGGTCCAGGCGCTTAAAACGCCTCCTTAACTGTTTCTTCTGGATTTCGGATATAATCCTGTCCTCCTTAAAACTATTTAAGGCGAACTCTTCATCCTCATAAATTTCAAATACCCTGTCCAGGCAGACCAGGCACAAAATCTTGCGTACATGCGCTGGGACCCTAACGAATTTCATCCTTGCGTTATGATTTAAGATATTCTTATAAGCGATGGTTAATACCGACAAGCCAGCATAATCAACTAAGTTGACATTCTCGAAATTACATAGTATATCCGGATATCCATTTTCTAGGCACCAGCCTATTTGTTCAATAAAATTTGCGGCATCGATATCAATATTGCCAATCAGGTTTAATATAGCTACTGAATGCAGCCTGCGGAATTCAATCTCTAACATATCTCTTCCTTTCGAAATTAATTGATAAATATCAATTCCCGATATTCTTGATAATCAGATTTCTTAATCCCTTTACCACATCGACTACCGCGGGTTGCAGGCGATATTTAGGTTTTTGCAGCGTACCGCTTAATTTGATTACGGCAAATCTTCCTGCTTCCCCTAATAAAGTAGTAGCGATATTCTTAATCATACTTGGCTCTGAATTAAAACCATCATTTACCTGGACATTAAGCGCAGCATCTAAAGATCCGTCGAATCCGATCTTACCGCCGCCGGAAATACCGAGCAGATTGCTCTTTAGTTTCAGATTGTCGCTAAAGACAGCCCTATCCTTGATCAGAAAATCACAGTAGCCCTCATTAAAAACAATATTCCCGAAATCCCGGCTAAAAAGTAGTTCGCCTAAACCCTTAAATAAATCCAGCTGCCAAAGCCTGCCGTCATTGATTAAAATCTTTCCTATGCCGCTAATTTTAGCCGCATCCTTAGCAAACCCGTTTATCTTAGCCTGAGAATGAATCGTACCGGAGATATCCTTACCCTTCATCGGAGTATCTAGCTTTAACTGTTCGATTTTTATCCCCTCTATATTTAACTCGGCAGTATAAGGGAAATTGTCCCCTTGAAGATTCATCTTGGCCATACTATCGATGCCACCGCCGTATAAAGACAGTTTTAAAGACGGTATTTCTGCTAAGCCGGCAGCCTGGCGATATCCTAAATCAAAACGGTCAATTTTTAAACCATAAGCAGATAGGCTGTTTCCGAAAAATCCGGCCTGAATAGCGCAGGACTTGATATCTTTGAGGTCGCCCTCTAAATTTAACTGCGCACTGATACGGCCGCTAGGCTTAATCTGCTCTAACTGTTTATTATAATTTTTTAAAGCAACTTTTAGGTCATCCAGGTTAATCTCAAGCTTGCATCCTAGTTCAGCATTCCAGGAGTCAATAGCTGCAGTATCGATAATCCCCGAAAGATTAAATGCCGACTGAAGATATGAACCGCGTATATCCTTTAAACTAACCAGCCTATCCTTCACCGATAAATCCGACTCTAAGGCTAATTCCGGAGAAGACAGGTTAAAGTGGATCTGGGGCGCAGAAAAATTTATCAATTCACCCTTAGTCTTGTAAATAGTGTCCTGATATTTAAAATTGAATCCAGACCAAATAAGCTTATCCTGAGTAAAATCTAACCTGCCTTTAATATCCTCGAAAGGATAATTCATCCTATCTAGTCGCATATCTGCATCTGTGATATCAAGGAAACCTTTTATCTGAGGGCTAGCGATAACGGGGAGAGAAGTCGCTAAGGAAAGATCTAACCTAGCTGAACCATTTAGCTTGGCGGGGATACTAAAGTTAAATTTATCCGACAGTATCCTTTGGATTAAATCTAGGCTGACAGTCGAAACAATCCTTATATTCAATACCGGATTCTTAAAATCCTTTAGGTCCAATCTCGCTTCTAGCGGCTGTCCGGCTAAGCGAGCACGTAACTTATGCGCGGTTAAACCAAAATTATCCCAGCTCACCTGGCCGTTAATTTCATCAAGCTTACCCACAAACTCTAATCCCTGGATATCTAAGCGGGAAATATCCGCGCCCCCGGCATAAGACAACTCTTTTTTATTTAAGTCGTATCTTAAGTCAAGCTTGAGCCCGGAGTTTAAATTAGCTAAAATCTTATCGCGCCTGATATTTAAGTTTTTAATTTGCGACTTCCCGTCAATAGCGAAGATACCCTCCCGATGGCTTAAATTAATTGCCGCATCAACTAAGCCGCCGTTTATATAAACCCCCTCGATATTAAAATAACGGCAGAGGTCCTGCAAGGGGAAATCCCTGATCGTAATCTTAGCGTTAAGTTGTTTTGTAGCAAACTTAAAATTACCTGTCCCTGCGATATCTGCCGCAGATTTACCCTGAATTTCAGCTTTGAGATTAAATTTCAGGTTGTCCGGCACAGCAAAAACAACAACTAGGTTAAGATTATCGATACTTTTTGAAAACGGTGGAGATAGCGCATCATCCTTAAAATCAATACGCCCGCCGACTATGCTCAACCGATAAACGAATACTTTGAAACCTGAGCTGCCGGCATTAGCTGTCTTTTGTGGCAGAAGCTCAAGCAGATTTATACTCTGATCAGAGCGGCGCTCTACCAGGATATAAGGATCCCTTAAAACTAAACTGGGTATGACAATATTTTTTTTGAATATGGCTGGCAAGATAAAGTTACAAGAGGCTTCCCTGATATCAATAAGCCTATCCTTGCCATCAAAAACAATCAGGTTCTTCACTACCAGGCCTTTAAAAATATTGAATTCCAAAGACTCCAGGCTGACTTTTCTCTGGATCGCTTTTTCAATATTATCAATAACCCAAAATTTTACTTTTTTCGGCAGGAATACCTTGTTTAAGTAGGCTATACTTGCTGTGGCAGCTAAAATCAGAATTAAAATAATGACCGATATCTTCTTTTTTTTACGCATAAGCAGAGCCCTGGTTAATCGTTATGGCTATATTTACTCATCTCAAGGGAATAGCCAAACATCCCGGTACCGACAATCTTTATAGGGATCCTGCGCTCGTCTAGACTAATCCAGATCTGGAATTGTTTAGGCTCACTGATGAAATGATAAGCCTGGAAGGTTCCGGCCGGGACAACAATAGAATCTATAGATACTAGTTTAATCAAAAATTTACGCAAAGGAAAATTAGCCTGCAAGGACCAACCTACCTTCAATTTAGGAATCCGGCGCACATAATAAGGCAGGAGAACCGCATTATGTATATGGCTTCCGCTCTGAATAATCATCTGTTGCTGGGTATCACCTTTATTTTTGATGATCTTCAAAAGATACCTGCCCTGATCATATTCCTCTGTAATCCGCTCAGAGACGAACCATTTTTTAATATCGCGGTTTACTTTTATCGGAAGTAAGGTTTTAGGATCGCTATATATTTCCTCGCGGTCTGCAAATCTGGCTAAACGGGTTTCAAAAGTGATTAAATTTAGTTTTCTTCCGTCTACCTCTACATTAGGCAGGTTACTAAAATATGCCTGGCCCAGGCGTACCTTACCCAACATAACATCATAAGTAATTTTTTCTCCCACGCTCCGAGGTAGTATTGTCTCCTCAGGGCTAGGATCCCTTAGGCTAGGATAATAAGATGATAAGCTGCCCCTCTCTAAACTGATTAACGCAAAGATAGCTACAGTGGCGAAAAAAAGAGCCAGCAAAAATAAGGTTTTAGGTTTTAACATATTTTGGTTTAAGATTTCCCGGAACAAAGAGGACGCCCACCCATATAGATACGGCTATCTCCTGAAAAGGAATAAGCCGGAATTAGATAAGCTTCGATATATATTCCAAGTTTAGCTGGGTTGCTCCTTGGTTCGCCAAGATTAATTCCCGGGCTTTTTCCCCCAACGCCCTAGCCTTCTCGGGGTCAGCCAGTAAAGCCTTGGCGGCTGCCTTCAGCTCCTCGGCGTTATGCACCAAAATGCCAACTTTGTTTTCTAAAAATAAACCTGCGATATCACGGAAATTAAACATGTGCGGACCGAATAATACCGGCTTGCCCCAAGAAGCCGGCTCCAGAATATTATGCCCACCCTTTCTAGCGAGACTGCCTCCCACAAAAACCACATCCGCGATCTTATAGAATGAGGAAAGATTACCGACGGTATCAAGGACGAAAATTGATCGCGCATCCGGTTTCCTATTGCTGTCTTGCATTAATTGGTAGATACAGCTAGGTGAAAAACCGTATTTCATGATTATCGCCTCTACTTTACTTGTCCTCTCTGTATGGCGGGGGGCAATCATCAACCGCAGCCCCGGTACCTCTACCAGTAAATGCTTATAAGCCTGGATAATTATTTCCTCTTCTTTGGTGTGGGTGCTACCGGCTAAAAAAAGTTTTTCCTGCGGGCCTAAATTTAAAAGCGCCCTATAATCACGCTGTAGATCTTCTTGTTCACCCCGCATATCAAACTTCATGTTCCCGGTCACCCGGATTTTTTCTTGGCGCACACCTAAACGTAATAACCTCTCTGCGTCGTGCTTACTCTGCACGCAAAACATATTCACTTTGTTAAGAATCGGCTTAATCAATAACTTGATAAACAAATACCCTCTGAATGAAGTATCGGAGATCCTACCATTAACAACCACGATTGGGATATTCTTGCGAAAGAGATAACTAATAAGGTTCGGCCAGATTTCCGTCTCTGCAATGATGAATATAGCTGGTTTGATCCTATCGATTACCTTCTTTACGATGAAACCGAAATCCAAAGGAAGATAAGTGATGTAATCATCATTGGACATGCGGGAAACGATCTTATTGCCTGAGGGAGTGACTGTTGAGATAAGAAATTCTTTCATCGGAAAATTCTGCTTCAACTTTTGCCAGAGCCCTCTTACTGCTATTGCTTCACCTACGCTTACCGCGTGTATCCAGACAGGATTGTGAAAAGTGAATCCGCGCGGAATGATCCCCAGGCGCCGGCTAAACCCTCTATGCGATTTTTTCCTTAGTAGAAATATGGGAAGATAAAAAATGGCAAAAATCAGGAAAATAAAATCGTAAATTATAAACATCGACTACTCCTTATTTTAAAATCGGGTCTTGTGACTTATGTTCTTATAAATAATTACAAGACCGGTCTTGTTAATTAAGCGCGCGGGTGCGCTTTATCATAGACATTTTTTAATCTTTCAGTGGTCAAATGGGTATATATCTGCGTGGTAGAAAGATTAGCGTGGCCTAAAAGCTCCTGCACGCTTCTTAAGTCCGCTCCTCGGTTTAAAAGATGCGTAGCGAAGGAGTGCCTTAAGCTATGCGCCGATATCCCATGCCTTAATCCCGCCAGCCGCAGGTATTTACCGACGATATTTCTTATACCACGGGTTGTAATACGTTTTCCGTTCTTATTTAAAAATAATGCCTGAGAATCCCTCCTACGCTTGTTTAAGTACTCCCTTACTGTAGCAATTGCCTGGTCACCGATCGGCACAATCCTTTCTTTTTTTCCCTTACCCATCACCTTCACTATCCCGCCGATAAAATCCATATCATCGATATCTAAACCGGATAATTCGGATATCCTTATCCCTGTGCTATAAAAAGTCTCCAGCACTGCCCTGTCGCGCAAGCCCCTTTCATCCTTCTTAAATGCCGCCTCAATTAATTTAGTAATTTCTTCTTCAGTCAAGAAGGTAGGCAGATATTTTTCCTGCTTGGGGCTTAAAAGACTGAGCATCGGATTGGTCTTCAGATACCCTTCGCGGCAGAGGAATTTAAAGAAAGACCTTAAGGTGGAAAGATGCCGGTTGACCGTTCTATTCCTTAATTTTTTTTCTTTAAGGCTTGCCAGATATTTTCTTAAAACCAGGTAATCTACCTTTTCTATTTCTAAGCCGCCCAAAAATCCCTGAAAATCCACCAAATCTAACTTATAATTTAAAATGGTATGTTGCGAATAATTCTTCTCGATCTCCAGATAACGCATAAACTTTTCTCGATAACGCTCGATCATTGCTCTTTATCCTTGGGTAATGTACCCGAAGTAAACCTGCACTTGGGAAAGTTAGAACAACCGAAAAAGAACCCCCTTCTGCCGCGCCGCTCAATCAGTTCTCCGGCGCAATCCGGCTCAGGACATTTTACCCCGCTAGAGATAGACTTGGAGTACTTACAGGCGGGGAAATCCGAACAACTCAAAAATTTGCCCTTACGGCCCCATTTAACCATCATTGGTTTTCCGCATTTTTCGCAGAGCTCTTCGGTTATTATTACCTCTTTTTTAATGTGGGATTGGGCAAAATCGAGATTCGCCTTAAAAGGCTGGTAGAAATCTTCCAAAACCTTATTCCTCTCTAATCTGCCCTCTTCAATCTCATCAAGCTTATCCTCCATCAGCGCGGTAAATTTAATATCCATAATTTTAGGGAAGTATTCCGCCAGTAAATCCGAGACCTTGAACCCCAATTCCGTAGTCCAGAAATAACCTTTAACCCTGCGCATATAGTCGCGCAGGATCAAGGTATAGATAATCGGAGCGTAAGTAGACGGCCGGCCAATACCCTCCTCTTCTAAAGCCTTAACCAGGGAGCTGTCGGAAAATCTCGGCGGAGGCTTTGTAAAATGCTGCGAAGGCTCCAGTCTTACCAGATCCAATACTTCAGCCTCTTTTAGGTCGGGTATCTCCTCCTTTTTATTTTCATCATTATTGCGGCTATAGACGATAGAATATCCTGCAAAGACAAGCTGGGAACTGGAAGCTGAAAATAGACAATTCCCGGCTAGGATATCTACTGAAGTACTGAGATATTGCGCAGGAGCCATCTGGCTAGCCACGAATCTATTGTAGATTAACTCGTATAACCGGTATTGATCGTGGCTTAAAATTTCCTTAAGTTTTCCCAGAGAAAGATTGATCGAGGTAGGCCTGATTGCTTCATGCGCTTGCTGACTGTGTTTTTTAACCTTATAGGTATTGGGCGTCTTAGGCAGGTAATTTTTACCGAAATTATTAGCGATTAAACTCCTTACCTCAGCAATTGCTTCAGGCGCGACATGCGTTGAATCAGTACGCATATAAGTTATTAAGCCTCCAGGGGCTGCCTCCCCAATATCAACCCCTTCATAAAGCTGCTGGGCGACAATCATGGTCTTAGTAGCGTTAAACCTCAGCTTATTAAACGCCTCCTGCTGAAGGGTGCTGGTAATAAAAGGCGCATCTGGGTAACGTTTCTTCTCCGTCTTTTTGACACCGGAGACTACATATTGCCTTGTGGTTAACTCCTGGATTAATTTATCTGCCTCTGATTTATTCTCAATACTTACTACTTGGCTATCTATCTTTTCTAATTTTACGCTAAAAACCTTATCACTGTTTTTTTTCTTCAGCTCAGCTTCTATCTCCCAATATTCCTTGGACTTGAAATTATTTATCTGCCTTTCCCGCTCAACGATTAACCTTAAGGCAACTGACTGCACCCTGCCGGCGCTTAGGCCGCGGGCAATCTTCTTCCAAAGCAATGGGCTTAAAAAATACCCTACAATCCTATCGAGTATCCTGCGGCTGACCTGGGCCTGGATCATATTCAGGTCGAAATCGCGCGTATGCTTAAAGGCCAAAGAAACAGCCTGAGGAGTGATTTCATGAAAGACTACGCGTAAGACTTTCTTGCCTTTAAATATTCTCTCTTTAATCTGATAGCCGATTGCTTCCCCTTCCCTGTCCGGATCGGTAGCCAGGTAAATCTTATCTTTATCTTTGGCTTCTTTCTTTAAGGCGGCCAAAAACTTCTTTCTGCCGGAGATGATGACGTATTCCGGCTTAAATCCGTTTTCGATATCCACCCCCAATTTCTTCTGCGGCAGATCGATCAAATGGCCCATCGAAGAAACTACTACGAAATTATCCCCCAGGATCTTACTGATTGTCTTGGCCTTAGTAGGCGATTCTACGATAACTAAACTTTTATTTTTCATCTTAATTACGCACGAAATGTTTGCCAGGTAACTGCCGTATCAATTTCTTCAGTTCTAAATGGAAAAGTATGTTTGAGATCCGCGGAATACTCATACTGCTCTCTTGGGCCATTTGATCGATCGATAAAGGGACGAGAGAGATCAAACTGTATAAGGATTCCTCCTCTCCACCTAGAACAGGACAACAGCTATTAGCCTGGAATTGCTCTGATGGTTTATTTTCAGCTATGCCTAAATTAAGTTCCTCTAAAATATCCTCAGCGCAGGAAACCAGTTTTGCGCCTTGTTTAATCAGGTTATTGGTGCCAAAGGAGGCCTCAGAATCAACCTTTCCCGGGATAGCAAAAACCTCCCTGCCCTGCTCAAGAGCGAAATCCGCGGTAATAAGCGCGCCACTGTTTCTGGCTGCCTCCACCACTAATACCCCGAGAGCCAGTCCGCTAATTAAGCGATTGCGCTGCGGAAAATTCTGCCGTAATGGCAAAGTATCCAGGGGGAATTCAGAAATCACTGCGCCGTTTTGGGCAATCTCCTGCGCTAACTTGCGGTTCTCCGGAGGATAAATATGATTTAAACCGCTCCCCATTACTGCGATCGTACGGCCCCCCTGCTTTAAGGCAGCCTGATGCGCACAGCTATCTATCCCCCGGGCCATACCCGAGATAATAGTTAAACCCCGGCTAGATAAATCAGCGCTAAATTTTTCTGCGCAACTTAATCCGTAAAAAGAAGCCCGGCGGCTGCCGACAATCGCCAAGCTCAAACTATCATCCCTTTTGATTTCTCCCTTTAGATAAAGTAAAACCGGCGGATCAAAAGTATTTTTAAGATTTAACGGATACCCATTATCTTCCGGAGTGAGAATATTAAAATTATTTTTTTTAGCTAATATTATTTCGCGTTCTATTGCCCTGGCGTCCACAGAATGGATCTTGCTGGCTAAATTCAAACTAATCCCGCAGACTGCGCTCAGCTTATCAACAGGGGCCTTAAAGACATCCTGCGGTTGGCCAAAATAATCCAGTAGCTTCTTAAGGCGGATACTGCCAATCCCACCGGTTAAATTCAAACCAATCAAGGCTTCCAGTCGGTTCATCTGGTTTTAGAGGTTATTTTTAAAATCCTCTCCGTAGCTTGCTTAATCGTATATTTGGAAGTATCCACGCTTTTCTTAATCTGGGCGTAAAAAGGCTGCCTTAATTTAAGCAGAAGCTCAATTTGTTTTCCGGGGTCCTTGACGTTTAATAAAGGCCGGTAGCTATGCCCGCGCGTTCTTTTGAGTATTTCCTCGATTGAGGCAGCCAGGCAGACAACCTCCCCGCTCTCCTGCATCACTTCAATATTTTTTTTGTCCATCACGATCCCGCCGCCGCAGGCTACCACGAATTTATCTTCTTTAGCAACCTCTTTAAGTACTCTCTTTTCAATGCGCCGGAAATAGTCCTCACCGTATTTTGCGAAGATATCCGCTATGCTTCTTTTCTCCCTAAGCGTAATTAATTCATCTAAATCCAAGAAACTCCACTTCTTTTTCCGGGCTATTTCTCTACCTAAAGTTGTCTTTCCGGTAGCCATAAATCCTACTAAGTAGATATTCATAATAATACTTAGGTATAGGTAAAGGTAGAGGTATAGTAAAATAATTAGCGTGTTTTTAACTATACCTGTACCTTTACTAAAACATTACTCCTGATAAGCGGTCAATGCCTGTTCGCTTAATTGCTGATAGATTTCTTTAGTAGAAGGAAAAACCGTATTGTACCACTTGCCATCTTTACCCTGATGCCGCGGCATCGCCAGGAATAACCCATTGACCCCCTGGACAATACGCAAACCTTTTACTATCACTCCCCCCAGCGAAATATCCACAAAAGCCCTGAGTTTAGTATCGCCGGCTACCTTGTGGATACGGCTGATCTGAATCGTAGAATCTTCCATACTTATCACCCCCTTTCTCAAATGAAGACGCAATTTACGTTCACCTTGTTCCGTAAATTGCTGTCTGAATTTGACCCCGCCTATTACCCCGCAAGTTACGGGGCGGCAGGGTGAAGTTCGGACGGATAACTTATGTTCCATAAGTTATGCCCTCACTTCAATAGACGCAAGGAGTGATATTTTCTAACTGATTCTTTTCAGATAATGTTTATAGTTGACTTTTATATCAAGCAGGCTATCGCTGCCAAACTTTTCTAAGAAGGCATCGGCCAACACCAAAGCAGAAACTGCCTCAGCAACTACCCCCGCAGCCCAGACTACCGAGATATCTGAACGCTCAGTCGCTGCCTTAGAAGGCTTTTTAGTATGGATGTTCACTGAACCTAAAGGCTGCATCAGGGTGCAAATGGGTTTCATGCAAGCCCGCAGAATAATATTTTCTCCGTTGGACACGCCCCCTTCGATACCGCCGGCGTTGTTGGTTTTGCGGAAATAGCCATTGCCCTTACTGTAAAAAATTTCATCGTGGCAACGCGAACCGAATCTTGCTGCATAACCAAAACCCAACCCGATTTCTATTGCTTTAATCCCGGGTATAGAAATAATCCCTGCAGCAAGCCGCGCATCTAAACGCCTGTCTGGCTGGGCATAACTACCCAATCCCCCGGGTACGCCTTGAACGATAACCTCAAATATCCCGCCTACGGTATCTTTAGCTAAAGCTGCCTGGCTGATTTTTTTGATCATACCTAAATGGGTCTTCTCCGCGCCGATAGATAATACCTGGCTGGATACCTTAATCTTAAACTGCTTAAGCAATATCTTAGAAATCGCACCGACTGCCACAGTAGCTGCCGTACTCCTGGCAGAGGCCCGCTCTAATACATCGCGGCAATCACTAAATCCATATTTCAAAAACCCGGCTAAATCTGCATGCCCCGGACGCGGACAAAGTACCGGCCCAAGCCTGTCAATGCTGGAATCTTTATTTTTTATGAGCATGGAGATCGGGCTACCTAAACTAAGGCCTTTGCGTAGGCCACAGATAATCTCGGCTTTATCTTTTTCGATTTTCATCCGCACCCCGCGTCCAAATCCGGATTGCCTGCGCTTAAGCTCCTGGTTAATTTTCTGCTGATCAATCTTTAAGCCTGCCGGCATACCTTCTAATATCGCAACTAATGCCTTTCCGTGCGATTCACCTGCGGTTAAGTATCTTAACATAATTACCTCGCTTTCTTATCTATTTCCATAAACCCCGCTTTTGCTCTCTTGCTTCTTGGTATAACTTTAAAAATAAATCCACGTATTTCACATTCGGCGGAAAGGTCATTAACGAGGCATAGCCCTGTTTTATAATTTCGGCATTGACAAAGGTGCCGTTATCCTTCAAATAAACATAGGCCAGCAGCCTATCATATCTATCCTTCCTTTCCAGGTCAAATTCCAGACGCACCCGCCTACCCTCTACCAGGTTGCGGGTAAAATTATAAGCGCGCCTTCCTAATGCCTTGATCGTCTGGATATCCTGGCCTGCCTTCTTGCTATCCCGGTATAACTTATCCGAATCATGCATCTCCGGGGTATCTATGCCGATCAGCCTGACTCTTTCCCCGTTTTCGAGTTTCAGGGTATCCCCGTCAATTACTCTAGTAACATAAATATCCGAATAACTATAAGACCTGCCAAAGGGAAGGATAAATTTTCCCTCTTCGCTGTTATAAATCATACCAGCCTCGGCCCGGTATATGAAGAAAGCTACTGCCGCAGCAAATAGCGCAATTATAAGTAAAAATCTGCGTTTCAAATTCGACTCTCTTTCTTTATAATGCCCCGGCAACCAAACCAGCCAGCACTGCGGTATCTTCGGTGCAAAATATATCGGTTATACTTTTATCAAATAACATATTTACCTCAGGCCCGAATTCTTCATCTCCGGCCCAAAGTTCAATCAATACCGGAACACCCTCAAAAGCCTCTACGACTATGCTCAGATCTGCTGTCTGGGCTTTTTCTCCCGGCAGCCGCTCCAAGGCAGTAAGCAGGTTTTTAGGGTTTGCGCCGTATTTACGAATTATCGGATCAAGCGCTCTTTTTCTAAACGCCGCGCCATACCCTTCTACTTTGGATAACTCTTTAAAAGAAACCCATTGCCTAGTTAATCCCGCAAGCCCATTTATTTTCTTAGCCAGATAATGCAGGATTAAAATCGCCGTGAAATCCTTTGCCGCTAGATTAGAGGCGCAAGAAATCACCCTTCTATCCTTTAAATCTATATCATAACCATCGCCCAAAAATTTAACCGTATATACTCCGGCTTTATTATCTTGAGCTAAAACATCGCAGGATTTATCTAAAGCTGCTTCATAACCCATTAATTTTCTTGGAGTAACGTAAGAATGAATCTTTTCTTAGCTTCTTTATTTTACTCTTTTTCTGGAAAAAATCAATATTTTTGGAAAAGTATAGGGTAGGTTACAAGGCGGCGGATCCCTGCCGGACGGGCAGGCCCGCCTGCTGGACGGGCAGGCCCGCCTGCTGGACGGGCAGGCCCGCCTGCTGGACGGGCAGGCCCGCCTGCTGGACGGGCAGGCAGGCAGGCTGCCGCGTGAGCGCCTCTCGCCAAATTTGGCTTAAGGCACTCCCGCGTCACTCGCTAGAAACAAATATAACAAAGCAACTAAAAAGGGGCGTTTAAGTTGATATGCCCCATACCGGTAGGTTAGAAGGCAGGACGCCCCTTTTAGTATACTTAATTATACAGCACTATGTAATGCTTTTTCTAACTCCTGGCTACTCCTTCCTGTAGTGATTACAACTAAGATATCGCGCACTATTGGGTCAGTCTGAGCGCAATTTTCCTCTTCCTGCCTTAGAATAGCAGAGATACAAGAAACAAGCTTATCTGTATCTTGTTTAAGCTCACCCTTAAGGCAGCTTGCGGCAAGGTATGTTTTGAGCCTTTCTGTTGAAGGAATATTCCCTGCATTAACTAATTGTTCTAACTCAACAAGTTCATTATCTATATCTACTCTTTCCAGGCTTGCAAGAGGAATAGTCTTCATCGTCAGTTTAAGGTTATCCAAAGCCTGAGTAACGATAGGAAGGAAACGAAAGTCAATTCCGCCGGTTGTATTTTGTGTTTGAGGAATTGATACTGGGTCTGCGCTAACTGGCAGCTGGGTTTGATTTTCTGCTGCGGGCTTTAAATTCTGTAATGGGATGCGGATAGTGCAAAGGGTTCCTTGACTAAATTCCCGCCTGTTTTCCCCTACGCGCAATAGTTCGCGCCTACCCCCTAATTCTTTTAAAAATTCATCTATGTTATTTAAACCCCGACCATCCCAACCCAAAGATTCCGTTCCCTTCCTTTTTTCTAATGTGCTAGATGCATATATCCCAGCACCTTTATCAAGAACCATAATCACCAATTCACCATTCTCAACCTTCAATGTAGTATCACTCCTCCTTTGTCCTACTAAAGGAATCTGCTCCAGTATTTCTTGTGGCATCTTTAAAAGAACATCGGGATTATCCAAATCCGCTATAGCATCTGAGGCATTCGCCGAAATTTCAGATATTATAATCTGTAAATATTGATAATCGCCCAGATTAAAAGTAACTTGATTGTCAAATCTCCCCCCACTTGCGCCAATCCGAGGTGTATACTCCCTAAAAAGCGCTTGCGCGGTTTTAAGATTTGTCTTTGCTTTAACTTTTATATCATCACCAAGCTGCGGGTCGTTTATTAAAGAATCGTAAGTATCAATTGCACCTTTAAGCTTAGCCAGCTCAACATAAGTTTCTCTTGTAACTTCTCTATCCTTGCTTAGTTTAGTCAAAGATAGCTTTACATCTTCTACTATATCCTTCGTCTTATTTAGAACTAAGCTTGCGCCCTGGCCTGCAGAGGGCTCCCTATAATCAATCTGACTCCCCCCTAATACCCACAGGCTTAACTCAGAAGGATGACGATAACCATAATCTAAAGAAGCAAAAGCGGATGGATTTATCGAATCCAGTCTGCTAAAATCAGCCTTTAATTCTCCTAGTTTATTGAATAATCCCGATCTTTCAAGACCGACCTTTTCAGTATCAGGAGAATCAGAGAGCAAAACTGTTCCGGCAGGTAAGAGAGGATATAGCGCCGTAGCAAAAGAATGGAACCCTGGATGAATCTGATGGGCTTTCGAAAGAAAAAGTATCTCTTTACTGTGCTCTATACTTTCAGCTAACTTATTTTTTGTAAACATATCACTGGTATTATCAAGATTAAATTTTTCCTTTAGAATATATTGAAAATGTATATGGCGGATGGTATGGCTATTGATACTAAATTCAACCTCTGTTATATATCCTTCCTGCGTTTTGAAGCAATTTATTATCTTAAAAGAATTCAGGAAAGCTTCCATCTCCTGGGGGTTTAACCCCATATACTTGCCTAAACAAAGCAACTCGATTAAATAATGAAGAATCCAAGGCGACTCCGTAGCGATAGAATGACTGGACATTAAATGTTCCATCAGAAAACCTCTAGCTTCAAAAATTATATCTAGATCTTTATCAGTAGTTGCGAAAATATTGTATCTATCTAAAGTAATAAGAGTATATTCCGGCTTACCGCTTCCTTTTTGCAAATCAAAGAAAGACAAAGGAGCAAGTATGTCTACTCCGCTAAAAGGATAAAAAACAGTATCAAAATCACGGTTAGCCGCTTCCCTTGTAGTGGTTGCGACTCCTTGAAATAATTTCATTAATCTCTCTAAAGGCCTTGTTTCCCCCTCAACCGGTGGTAATTTTAAACGCCCAATCTGAGCAATCACCTTATCAATCACATCCTGTTGCTGCAAAATTTGTTGGCGAGTCTTATCGATCCTGAGCTCGATATTCCTTACTTCATCATCGCTTAATTTTAATTGCGCCTTCTTGAGCAACTCTTGTGCTATTTTTTGATTATCCACCGCAGCATTTACTATCTCCTGACCTAAGGTTCCTTGCGGAGCACCTTGATTATCATTGATAATCTTGGCATAACTTTGTATTACTGCCTCAAGTAATACTGCTGCTTCTGGTAGTTTTCCTAGATCTAATAGGTCTTGCGCTTGTTCTAAATCATTATTGGGGATTTCGAGGACAGAGCCTGCGCCAGGACCTTTACCAGGTTCTTGTATTTTAATATTAACCTCAGCTAATTTATCTCCTCCGGGGTTTCCTAATCCCAAAGAGCTTATCTTTATCCCGGTTGTAGAATCAGTTATTGCTGTTCCCACTGCTGGCATCTTCAAAGCCAATAGTTCTCCTCCGCTAGAGTAACTTCTGATAACCTGGCCATAAGGGGTTGAGACCGTCTCTTTGATATTATACTCTCCTTTTTGGAAATTCTCCTTGTAGGCATTAAAGTAGGTTGCTACATCATAAGGGGTCTTCGCGGTAAGATTAGTCAGGTCATAGGAGTTTATACGTATAGGGACTGTCCCTTGTGGGGTGAGTCCCTTGCGTGCTTTAAACCATTGGGCAAGGATAAGTGAATAGTAAACCTGCCTTAGTGCTGCGTATTTCTTAGAGGTATTCACCTCTTTGATCAGTTTAGGAATAATAGTTTCCCTGATTAACTGGCTTGAATATTCATTTAAGGCTTTAAGCCGAGGATCTTTAAAGCTATAGTCAGGGACGGTTCTCAAGCCGATCTTAAAGTGTCCCTCTTTCGGGGACACTTTCGCTTCAGGTTGAGAACCGTCCCTGAGATAGTCATCTTCTAACATGACTTTTAAGGTCGCCTTGTAGATATAGGCAGCGTCTTTGGCTTCACCGATGATGATTTCATCAGGGACGATCCAGGGCCTGGTTAAGGTAGGAATAGTTACTTCCTGGTTACCAAAGAGTTCTTCTGCTTTCTGGTAAAGTTTAGTCCAGTAGATTTTCCCTTCCGGAGTTTGCGGGGAAGTAAAAGAAGCAGTGTCTTTTTTAAGCTGCAGGTCACTTTCTAAGAGGATCCTTCCTACTTCAGTTTTGGCTAAGTATGGATCGATGATATTATCCGGCGAATCAGGCCTTAAGTTTACCCAGAAACTTTCATTAGGAAGGCTAAGCCCTACTAAGAAGTAATTTAGGAGCACCCGGGCATGCTGATTTAATTCAGCAGGAGCTCTTAAGTCTTTAAACTGGTCCCCTTTATCAAGGAGCAGGCGGAAGTTATCGCTTTGCGCATCATAAGAGAGATAACGCAGGTGTAATGGCCTGAATTTATCCTTAACCACAGCGCTTTGCCAGGAAGCAAGGTGAGCGCCTAAATTCAGCTGGATTAAACCCTGGGCAAAACCTGCCTGCTGGACAAAAAATATGCAGGATAAGAGAATAGCAATTATTTTGATTATTCTTTTTGGCATCTGTGTACCCACCGGTATATTACTTATATATCAAGTATGTAATATAGGTAAGAAAAATCAAGGGAGAATATAGGTAAAAAAGAAAGCGGTTTCTTCAAGGAATACTCTTAAGGGACACTTTAAGATTGACGCAAGAACCGTCCCTGATATAATGTAAGCATGATTTATGACCGTTTTCAGCAAGAAGCTATAGACTATATTAACCAAGGCTATTCTGTAATCGTCTCTGCGCCTACCGGCAGCGGGAAAACTGCGATTGCCGAACATATTATCTCAAGCTGCCTGGAAAAAAAAATCGGGGTTATCTACACTGCTCCAATCAAGGCCCTCTCTAACCAGAAATTCCGCGATTTCCAAAGTCAATTCGCAGAGGATATCGGCATCTTAACCGGGGATGTCTCGATTAATCCCGGGGCGCCGGTTTTAATCATGACTACCGAAATCTTCCGTAATAAAATCCTCGATGAGCCGCAAAGTTTAAAAAAATACTCCTGGATCATCTTTGACGAAATCCACTATATCGACAACCCTGAGCGCGGGACAGTCTGGGAAGAATCATTGATCTTCCTTCCTGCTCATATGAAGTTACTTGGGCTGTCCGCCACCATACCGAATATAAAACAGCTGAGCTCCTGGATCGAATCCGTAAACCAGCAGCCGGTAAAAATGGTGGTTGAAGAAAAAAGGCCGGTACCCTTACATTTCTACTTCCATTGCCAGAACGAAATCTTCGATAAGATCGAACAGACCAAAAGATTAGGATCTTTTAGACCAAATAAATTAAGCACCCTGATCAGCTATCTGCGCCAGAAAGAAACCCTGCCCTGTATCTATTTTGTTTTTGGCAGAAGAAGGGCTGAGGACCTAGCTATGGAATTATACAGTTACAATTTCTTAAATAATGCGGAAAAGGCTGAGATAGTTTCGCTTTACAATTCACTGCTTGAACGTTTTGACTTAAAACAGGACAGGACCGCGCAAAGCCTGTTTGGCCTTGTTCAGAAAGGAATCGCTTATCATCATGCCGGGATGTTGCCTACCTTAAAGGAAGTAATCGAAAGGTTATTCACCAGCCGGCTGCTGAAAGTTATCTTTACTACGGAAACCTTTGCTTTAGGGATCAATATGCCCTCGCGCTCAGTAATCTTCGACGAATTAAGGAAGTTCTATGGCCGTTATGTAAGGAATCTTAAAACGCGCGACTTCTACCAGATGGCCGGCCGGGCAGGAAGGCGCGGCATAGACCAGGAGGGATTTGTTTACTGCCGGATAAACCCGCGCCGGATAAATTTCGATGATGCCAAACAGATTATCTACGGTAAGCCCGAAGAGGTACGCAGCCAACTAAATACCTCCTATGCCACTATCCTCAATCTTTATGAAAAATATAATGAGGACCTGTTTAAGATTTATCCTTTATCTTTACATTATTTCCAATCCCGCAAACAGGATCGCACGGAAGCCCTAAGGTTAATCGAGGCAAAACTGAAACTACTTAAAGAATCCGGTTATATTGTTAACGGCGCTCTAACCCAAAAAGGGGTATTTGCGAAAACGGTTTATGGTTACGAGCTGATTTTGGCTGAACTTTATGAAGAAAAAATCCTTGAACAGCTGGATGAGTTTGGATTAGGGATTATTTCCTGCGCCGTAGTCTTTGAGCCAAGAAAGAACCAGCGCATCTTGGGCCTCTCCAAAAACAGCCGCCAGATCAGAAGAACCTGCGAAGAGATATATGAGAGAATAAAACGCAAGGAAGCCAGATACAGGATTTATCCCCAGAGCAAACAGCCGTATTTTCATTTAAGCAGTAGTATCGAGGCCTGGCTGCGCGGGACAAATTTCTTTAAAATACTGCAATTTACCGATACTGACGAGGGTGAAGTAGTGCGCTATTTCCGAATGGGAATCCAGATCTTAAGAGAAATAAGCGATGCCAAGATATCCTCGCACCTCTTAATCAATAAAATCAGGGAAACTATCCGGGTAATTAACCGCGATGTGGTGGATGCCGAGAAACAACTGCGGGAAAGTTAGCAGCGGTTTTTGTCTTGCTTGTATTTTAAATAATCCTCTAAAATTTTTTTGTGGTCAAAGGCGATATCGAGCTTTGCGATTTCACTTAATTTTACGATTCTTAATCCCTTGGCGTCATCCCCTGCCTGAGGCTTACCCTTGGCTTTAGCCAAAAATACCGTCCCGATAGTATGGAAGCGCGGATCACGATCAGGATCAGAATAAGTATGAAACTGCCTTAACTCAGTAATCTCTAAATTAGTCTCTTCTTTAGTTTCTCGGATCACCGCATCTTCTAAGCTCTCGCCATAATCTACGAATCCCCCGGGCAAAGCTAAGCCAAAAGGAGGATTGCTTCTTTCTATCAGTACCACCCCTTCTTCTAATTCAATTAAGGCATCTACAGTAGTAAAAGGGCCAGCCTGTAATTTTTGGGTTAGATATTCTAGATAACTGATTACCCCTTTGTTAAAAACCGTAAAAGCCTCCTGGTTATAGAGGCAGAAAATAATTTCTTTTAGGCTAGTCTCTGTTTCGCGCAGATGCTTGAGGGCTTCCTGAGCCATAATCTTAGCGCAGGCTAAAAGCGAGAATCCGCCTACCCCGCAGCCTAAAGCCGAAAAGGCAATTGATTTTATCTTTAAATCCTCTGCGACTTTTAAACTATTCCTGCAGGAATTCCTGATTTTAATCTCGTCGGTCTTGAAGTCCATACTCATAGTCGCAGCATGAATCACATATTTTGCAGGTAGATTTCCGGCAGAAGTAGCTACTGCGCCGCCAACTTCAATCGGCCCTTTCTTTACTGCTTCCTCTTCGATAATCTTACCGCCCTTTCTTCTAATAGCGCCGGCAACCCCTCCACCCATCACTAATTTATTATTGGCAGCATTGACAATGGCATCGACTTTTAATTCCGTAATATCACCCTGCACAATTTTAACTTCTGTATCCTTTAACTTCATTTCTCTCGCTCTTTTAAGACCGGGTCTTGTAACTTATTGTAAGAACAGAAGTAACAAGACCCGGACTTGATTAATCACCGATAATTTTAATCAACACGCGCTTCTTGCGTTGGCCGTCGAATTCGCCGTAAAAAATCTGCTCCCAGGGCCCAAAGTCTAATTTTCCCTGAGTTATTGCAATTACAACCTCCCTGCCCATAACCGTCCTTTTTAGGTGTGCGTCCCCGTTATCCTCACCGCTTAAATTATGCTGATACTTCTCTCTTACGTAAGGAGCTAATTTTTCTAACCACTGGCTAAAATCTTGATGCAGGCCGCTTTCATCATCGTTAATAAAAACCGAGGCTGTAATATGCATGGCATTCACCAGACAGAGCCCTTCCTTAATTCCGCTTTTCTTAACCGCTTCCTCAACCTGCGGTGTAATATTAATAAACTCTTGCCTGTTTTTGGTATTAAACCAGAGATAGTGAGTATAGGATTTCATTTCAGATGCGCACCCATTCACCTAAAATTATAGTGTTTTCTGACTGCCTCTTTTATATCCCAGACGCAAGAGAGGCCTTTAGGAAAGCTAACAAAATCGCCTTTACCAAAAGCTAACTTTTTACCATCCTCGGCCTCCACAACAACCTTGCCTTCCAATAAATAGCATTCTTCGGTATGATCATAGTGCCAATTAAAACGAGAGGCTTCTTTTTCCCATATCGGCCAAGATAAAACGCCTCTTTTTTTTAGTTCTTCATTATTTAACCTTTCAACTTTTATCTCCATCATCTCTCCTTCTAATTACTTTCTAGGTTTCGGGAAATCCCTAATTGATTCTAAAGACTCTTGCAGCTCTTCCTCGGGCAAAGAATAATCAGTAAGTTGGCCGGCGAGGAACTTTTCATAACCTAATAAATCCATCAGGCCATGGCCGCTGTAATTAAACAGGATTACCTTCTCCCTGCCTTCCTCTTTGGCTCTCCTGGCTTCCTCAATAACACAAGCTATAGCGTGGCTGGTTTCCGGAGCACAGATCGGGCCTTCGGTTTTCGCCCATAATAGTGCTGACTCATAACACTTTATCTGGCCGTATGCCCTTGGTTCAAGCAACCCGTCAACAATCGCCTGGCTGACTAAAGGCGCCAAACCATGATAACGTAAGCCTCCAGCATGAATTGGGGCAGGGACAAAATTATGCCCCAGCGTAAACATAGCCAAGAGCGGAGTAAGCCCTGAAGCATCCCCAAAATCATAGGCGAACGGCCCCCGGGTCATCGTCGGACAGGCGGTTGGTTCAGTAGGTATAATCTGAATCTTGGCGCCGTTAATCTTATCGTAAAGAAACGGGAAAGCTAATCCCGCAAAATTACTGCCGCCTCCTACGCAACCAATAACAATATCCGGATTTTTCTCCCCGGCAATAGCTAATTGTTTTTTAGCCTCCAAGCCTATAATCGTCTGATGCAGCAATACGTGATTCAAAACGCTCCCTAGCGAATAACGAGTCTTGCCGGATTTATCCGACAGCGCCTCCTCAACAGCTTCGCTTATGGCCATACCTAAGCTGCCGGGTGTATCAGGCGTATTTTTAAGGATCTCTCTTCCTGCATTTGTTTCATTGCTAGGGCTGGCTATACATTTTGCGCCCCATACCTGCATCATAACCTTGCGTAACGGCTTCTGCTGGAAACTAATCCTCACCATATAGACTTTGCACTCCAGCCCTACCAGATTGCAGGCAAAGGCTAAAGCAGACCCCCATTGGCCAGCTCCAGTTTCGGTGGTTAATTTTTTGATCCCAAATTGCTTGTTATACCAGGCTTGAGCTACGGCGGTATTGGGCTTGTGGCTGCCCGGAGGGCTTAGGCTTTCATCTTTATAATAAATGCGGGCAGGAGTCCCTAAATACTCTTCTAAGTGCCTTGCCCTGCACAGCGGCGCTGGCCTCCAGCGGTAAAGAATTTCAAGTATCTGAGGAGGAATATCAATCCAGCGTTCCTGGCTTAGCTCCTGTTCAATCAGATTCATCGGGAAAACCTTAGCCAGCATATCCGGAGTAACCGGATTACCATCCGGGCCAAGGGGCGGCCGAAGTTTTGTAGGCAGGTCTGCGGCTAAATTATACCATTGCCGCGGAATAGCATCTTCGCTAAGATGAATATTTTTAAATCCCATCACCGCTCCTTTAGATCTTTAAAAAATTCCTTTTACTTTAACCAGTCTAAACGGTAAATTTTTAGATGGCTAGAGCACCAAGTTCCCTCTGGCCGATCAAATTCTTTAACCAGGGACATCTTAACCCGCTCTTTCATTTTGCCTAAGAAAGGAGCATACCAGCTTAACATCGCCGGGTCATAGTCGAGATAATAATCTACCCCGGACTGATAGATCAAATTTAAGAGATCCTTTCTCTTAAGGGCAGCGTAAGCAGCATTATTGATGGCGCCGTCTAGATTAACCACTCGCCTTTCGGAGAAGAAAGAAATAATACCGGCATTAAAGGCGGCGGCGGTTTCATCTTTTTTAGAATTGTTCTTCAACCAATACGCGGCATCAAGCATCTCCGCCTGCCAAAAATAATCGCCTTTTATCAAGCGTTCGCTTCCCCGCAATAACGGCAAGAACAGAAGCGCAATCATAACTACAGCCATAGCCGTACGTAAAAATATGTTTGCGGTTTCCGCCTGGGGGTAGAAAAAATGAACCAAACGCGGTAAAACCCTTTTGCTATCTAGCACGACGAGGGCTAATCCTAAAAAGAATGCCGATAAGATAATCAGCTGGTCAAAATACCAAATCCGGGGAAACCACCTCCAAAAGGTATGGCTGAAAATTAAACATAACCCGCCCAAATAAAGTAATAAAGTTACCTTGATAGAATTATGTATAAGCTGAGTTTGCTCTAACTCCGGATCGCGCCAGCGAAAACCAATAATCAACAAGCACAGCGCAAATATAGCTGCAGGAATAAATGAATTTGAAAATCCCAGGTCATGCGGTATACCTTTAAATAAAAAACCGAAAAAATACCAAAGGCCATACAAAAACATCTGCAGGTAATTCTTACCGCTTAACAAATATGTTTGCTGCCGTAAAAACGGCAGAGCCAAACCCTGGCTCTGCATCAAAGAACCAAACCTGACCCAGCTCCAGATAAACCAAGGCCCGCAGATAACCGCAATTATGCCGGCTAAAGTCAATCCGGATCTTAAGCGAGCCCCTCTCTCCCGCCGGGCTATAGCCAGCAAGAAAAAAGTAATAATATAGAATACGTTGTCTGTGCGCGCCAGAAAAAGTAACCCGAGCACAATACCCAATAGCAGGATATAACCTTTAGCCTTATCCTTGGTTATCAATTGCGAGATGGTTAAATATAAAGCACTGATAAATAAAAGGGTACTGACAGCGGTACCCAAAACATCCATGCTATTAGCCATAGCTTGGGCATTAAAGAAATAGAGGCTGCAGCCAAATAAAGGGATCCACCAAATATGAGTCAGCTTCTTAAGAAGTTTATAGAGGACTAAAGTAGATAAGAGACTGGCTAAGATACTTAGTCCCAGCGCGGTTTTTAAAAGTGCCAGTGGATTATGCAAAAAGAATGCCAGTGGCGTCATTATCAGCATCCATAAAGGGTGGTAACCGTTGGTAAGGTGTAAACCGTCAAAAGTCGAGCCAACCCCAGCAGCAATATATTGGCTGGTTTTTAAGTAATAGAAGCAGTCATCAGGTAAAATACGGATGATAGTATATGGGCCTCTGAATAAAAAAACTAATCGCGGCAATAGGCCTAAGGCCAAAAGGGCAATCAATATTGTAATTTCTATTTTTCTTGACTTCTTTTTTTCGATCGTAGGATTACTGACCATATCTTTTTCTCCTTTCCTAAAACTCTGGCTAAAAACAGAAAGGCCAACTTTTTTAAATTATACCATTATTTATTTTATACGCATAGGAAGAAAATAAATCTCCCTGCCTTAGTCTTCTAAAATCTTAGCGATATTCGAAGAGCCTGTATATATACCATGTAAATAGATCTGCCGATAAGCTTTATCACCGAGTATTTCTTGCGGAGAAAGATCCAAGTCACCTTCAATCTTTTGCAATAACCTCAGTTTCTCTTCCTGAGATAAAGGAAGGAAATTGTGATCGATTAAGTATTTGGCCAATATATGAGCTGCAATAAAGTGGCCGAGAGGGCTCCAGTGAGAATCGCACCAATAAGAGAAATAAGGAGGCTTGAGATTAAATTTAACCCGATACTTCAGAAAGTACGGCCCCAGCTCCAAAAAGGCTATACCTTGTTTCTGGCTTATCGTTTTGATCCGCAGAAGCGGATAATCAGGGTTAAAATTAGACGGTAAACGGCTAAAGCCGGTGTGCCTTTTATATTGGGCTGTCCAATCAGCCCTGCTCCGAAAAGCATCTATAAAACTAACTATGATCAGCTTTGCTCCATCAGCTTCCACTTCCTTTTTTAATTCGGCTAACGTCATTGCGGTTATCTGCCAGGCATCCTCCCAAACTTTATCCTGAGATGCTCGGTAAAGGTCATAATACCTGGCAAACCCTTCCTTGATCCCTGGGCCAAACTTACGCTCATAAATAAATTTTTTATAACTAAGCCTGTATAATACTGTGCAACTAGAACAGTATTGTTTAATAAATTGTTTTACCTGCCATAAAAACGGGCCCGGCAATTCCTTAGGGTCTAATTTATCAAACTTAGTTTCGATTTTAATCTTACCTTCTTCTAAATAAGCGCAAGGTTTGAAATTTTTATTTTTCAGCGCTATATTCAATGCGCAAGAGTTATCGGTAACGTCATTACTGGCCAGGAAAAAAAGGATGACCAGATCAGGCTTCAGGGGCCTTAGGAATTTCCTGTAGGCAATTAGCTCGGTTACTGTCCCGTGTCCGCCTATTCCGGCGTTTAAAACCCTTTGATTTAAAATTTTTCCCAGGATAACCGAAGGGGAACTATCTTTAGAATTATCTGTGGCATTAACATATGAATCCCCTAATAAGGCGATTTTAAACCCCGGCTTATTTGTCCATTCCTTGTCCCTAAAACCAAGGGAATTTGTATAAATGGGGTAAATAGCAAAGCAATCTTTGCTATAGCAAGATTTTTGATTCGGAGCATTGATATAACCGATATCCTTATCATACTGATAATGAAACCTGTCCCTATAATCAGAATATTGCATAAACTGATAGGGAAACGCCCTGACGATAGTTTCGGCGATAACTATAGCCAAGACACTTCCTAAAAATAAAGCAATAAAGCACTTAATCAGGTTACGATAGTTAATCATCGGCTAACTATTTCTTCAATCCCTCTTCTTTGATCATCTGCGCGCTTACCTTAAAAGCCTGGCTTTTATTCTTGAGTTTGCCGATAGCCTGCAGCTCCTCTAGCTCAAGCAGGATTTTACCAATCAGAGGGGAAGGCCCTAATTTAAATTTCCGCATTAACTCATTACCGTTTACCAAGCGCACGGGCTTTTTTTCTTCCTGCTTTTTGAAATATTTTTTTATCAGGGCTGCGACTAACCTTTCATGTCTAAACCTAGATTCCCGGGTTGCCTGCGGCCCCTTAGTTGCCCGCTGGTCGGCAAGTGAAATTAAAAGCACGCTTAAGGCATCTATCTTCGTATCGCGGAAATACCGAAAAATTGCCCTAGGGGTCACCTCATCAGTATCCGCCAAGAACCCCGGCCGCAGATGGCATTGAATAATCCTTTTTAAAGATTCCCATTCATCGTTGGAAAGCTTAAGCCTTTTGGCAATATCTAGGGAAATGGCCACCCCTATTCTTTCGTGGCCATAAAACTTAATCTTTCCGGCCTCTCTGCGCATGGCAGCCGGCTTTCCGATATCATGCAGAAGAGCAGCTAGTTTTAATAATTGACGGCGCGAACGTCCGCCAGAGACGACCTGGCCGAGATAGCTTTCGATGCGGCGGTCATATTTAATCTCTTTAAATATAAGCTCAAGTTGTCTTATAGTCTCTAAGGTATGCTGCCAGACATCCAAGTGGTGATAAGGGCCTTGTCCGATATTACGCATTTTTTTAATTTCCGGGAAAATTATCTCGATAATACCCAGATTATCGAGTTGTTTTAGGTATTCTATGCAAAAATGGTGGGTAAATATTTTGAATAACTCGTCGCGGATACGCTCAAAAGAAACCTCTGCGAGTTTTCTCTTTCTAAGTTTCAACATCTTTTTCGTCGTTTCATCTATTTTAAAACCGAGGATAGCGGAAAAACTAAAGGCGCGCAAGATCCGCAAAGGATCCTCGGCAAAAGAATTTTTACTGACCGAACTAATCACTTTCGCCTTTAGGTCTTTTTTGGCTCCATAGAAATCAATAACCAGGTCTGTTAAATCCCTATTTTTTAGCAAAGCGCCCTCTAACTCTAAAGCCAGGGTATTGATAGTAAAATCGCGGTGTAAGAGGTCATCTTCTAAAGTCTTGCCGCGAAAATCAGTAAAATCAAATGTGTAAACCTTATCTTTTATTTTTTTTACCAACCGGCAAGCACCATGCTGGCGGTCTAAAATTACAAACCCGGCCTTAATCTTACGGGCAAGCCGGCGGGCAAAACTAATCGCATGTTTTTTCAGGCAGAAATCAAAATCCGGATTTTCTTTCTTACGTTTCAACAACATATCGCGCAAGACCCCTCCCACTAAATAAAGTTTTACCTTATTCCTGCGGGAAACACCATAAATGGACTTTAGTATTTTCTGTTCTTCGGGTGAGAATAAAAGAGGGAATTTCATATCAGGACTGAATTTTTAGATTTTGTATATTTTAGCGGTAAGAAACGCCAAATCTACCAGAGCAACCGTGAATTTTCCGGTTACCCAACCACCGCACTCACCGGGATTAATCAGCATCTTATCGTCCCGCCTCTTAACCTCCGGACTGTGGGTATGGCCGAATATAATCAGATCTGCCTTCTCTGACTTAAGGTCAATCGCGCCTAATTCATGCACCAGGGTAATCCGCCTGCCGGCCAAATTGATTCTTAAAGGCGCTTTCTGAATTTTTCTTTTTGAAATTTTAGATAGCCCCCTGCGCTCCCCGTCGTTATTTCCGAATACCCCCCGCCAGTCACATTTAAGGGCCTGGATCTTAGGGATAACGAATGGAGCAATAAAGTCTCCGGCGTGGAAAACGAAACCTACCTTGTGTTTATTGAAAAAACTAACTGCCTTTTTTACCTTTAGGATATTATCGTGGCTATCGGAAAATATGCCGATCCTCAATCTGCCCTTCCTTTCTAATTTATAAGCGATCCCTTTATATAGAAAGACTGTCCTTGCCGCTTTTATTCAAAATATCTATCCTGCTTTACTAAAGGAAAAGCTGGGCTCATTACTGATTTTGGTTAAATATCTCTGACTGTTTGATAATCTGATCTTCTACAAAGATAGGGGCATGCGCCCTGACCGCCAGGGCAATGCTGTCTGATGGCCGAGAATCAATCACTTTAACTTTTCCCGATGCTGTCTTAAGCACAAGCTTGGCATGAAATGTATTTTCTTCTAATTTATCAATTATTACCTTCTCGATCTTGGCCTCTAAGTCCTGAATGGTGGCGTGTAATAAATCATGGGTTAACGGCCGGGTAGGCTGAAAGCCGCTGATCTTTAATTTAATCGCGGATGCCTCGCTTAAACCGATAACAATAGGCAATATCCGGCTGCCGCCTTTCTCTTTCAAAACAATCAGCTGGTCATGCCTTTTCTCGTCAATCACAATCTTATTTAATTCCATCTCGACCATCGCCTAAGTTCTCCCTTTGGTTTTTGTGCCCTTAGTTTTCTCTTTACTTAAGATATCCTTTAGCTCTACCATAAATTGGCCGACATCCTTAAATTGCCTGTATACCGAAGCGAATCTCACATAGGCAACATCATCCAGGCTTTTAAGTTTCTCCATGACTAGCTCTCCAATTCTCGATGAAGCAACTTCGCGGTCAGTCCTCTTCTGAATGGAACGCTCTACCTGACTAACAATCTCTTCCATCTTTTCCATACTCACTGGCCTTTTTTCGCAGGCCCTGATTATTCCCGAGAGTATTTTTTTTCGGTCAAAAGGTTCCCGGCGGTTATCTTTCTTAATCACCATCAAAGAAACCTCTTCGATATATTCATAAGTAGTAAACCTCTTGCCGCATTTAAGGCACTCTCTCCTGCGCCTGATCGCTGAGCCTCCTTGGGTAGAGCGTGAATCTACTACTTTATCTTCCTGGTATCCGCAAAAAGTGCATCTCATGATGGTTAATTGGTTAATTCGCTGTTATAACTGACAACCGAATATTTATCTGGCTTTCCTTACTTTGATCTTAGCTTCTCTTAAGAATTCGCTTGCTAGTTTGTCCGGATAATCGCCGGTAATCACCAGTTCCTTGATTCCGGCATTAATCAACATCTTAGCGCATATTACGCAGGGTTGATTGGTGATATAAAGGGTGCTATCGCGGGTGCTTACCCCGTATAATGCTGCCTGCAACAGCACGTTCTGCTCGGCGTGCAGGCCCCGGCAAAGCTCATGGCGCTCCCCAGAAGGAATATGTAGTTTTTCCCGCAGGCATTTGACCTCTGCACAGTGTTTCAGGCCGGAAGGCGCGCCGTTATAACCCGTGGCTAAAATCTTTTTTTCTTTCACTAAGACTGCGCCTACCTTTCTCCTTAGGCAAGTAGCCCTCTTAGAAACTAAACCCGCAACCTCTAAAAAATATTCATCCCAACTCGGACGCTGAAAATTAGCAACCTTTTTTTTCATCTTGCCTCCGTAAGTTCAGGATAAAGAGGAAATCTCCTAGTTAAAGTTAAAACCTTGCTTTTAATCTCCCTTAATTTTACGGAATCATCGCTGCCATCTATTGCCTGGCTGATAAAGCTGGCTATCGGGCGCATTTGTGCTTCTTTCATCATGCGCGTAGTAACCGCTGCAGTGCCCAAACGTATACCGCTAGTAACCGCTGCACTTTTTTTATCAAAAGGTATAAGGTTCTTGTTCACTGTAATACCTGCCTCCCCCAAGGCAATGCAGGCATCGGCACCAGTAATGCCATTTTTGCCTAAATCAACCAGTATAAGATGGGTATCAGTACCGCCTGAGACGATGCGAAAACCGCGCCTGGTTAATTCAGCGGCGAGCTGACGGGAGTTTTTAACGATCTGCCTTTGGTAATCCCGAAAACGCGGGCTGGTTGCCTCTTTAAAAGCAACTGCCTTGGCCGAGATAACATGCATCAACGGTCCCCCCTGGATACCAGGGAAAATCAGCGCATCAATTTTTTTGGCAAATTCTTTTTTACAGATAATAAAACCTCCTCGCGGACCACGTAAGGTTTTATGAGTGGTAGAAGTGATAAAATCCGCATACGGCACAGGCGAAGGATGAACCCCGGCAGCCACCAGGCCCGCGATATGAGCCATATCCACAAACAGGTACGCTCCTGTTCTATCGCAAATTTTGCGGAATTGCTTAAAATCAATCTTGCGCGGATAAGCGGAAGCCCCTGCTATGATCATCTTTGGTTTATGTTTCTTGGCTAAGGACAATATCTGGTCATAATCCAGGGTTTCAGTTTTTTTATCTACCCCGTAGCCGACTACATTATAAAACATCCCGGAAAAATTATGTGCATGTCCATGAGTAAGATGGCCGCCGCTAGCTAAGTCCATCGCTAATACCGTATCGCCAAACTTTAAAACCGAAAAATATACCGCCATATTCGCCTGCGTCCCTGAATGCGGTTGAACGTTGACGTGCTCAGCAGAGAATAACTTCTTTGCCCGCTCAATGGCCAACCTTTCTGCTTCATCCACGTAATCGCAGCCGCCGTACCAGCGGGCCTTAGGATAACCTTCGGCGTATTTATTGGTTAATACCGAGCCCTGGGCTTCTAGTACCGCCAAAGAGGTAAAATTCTCCGAAGCAATAAGCTCTAAGTTCTCCTGTTGTCTTTTGGTTTCATTTATTATAATCGAGAATATTTCTGGGTCTGTGATTTTTAGGTATTTCAACTTACGCTCCTTCTTTTTGTCACTGAGTCACTGAAAGATTCAGTACAAGTTTTTTCTTTCAGTGTTTCAGTGACAGCTTTTTTATCACTGATAACACTGAGATAACTTTATATTATAAATTCGTCTACTGAGGCACTGAGAAATTCAGTGTTTCAGGTTTTTTATCAGTGTTTCAGTGACAGCTTTTTTTCAATCTCTTTGATTTGTCTCAAGCGCCTGGCATGCCTTAAGCCGGAAAATTTAGTTTTTAGCCAAATAGCCAATATTCTTTTTGCTAAACCCGTCTTTACAAAAGCGGAGCCTAAAACCAAGATATTGCTATCATTATGCTCGCGAGAAAGCCGAGCTGCTTTTAGATTATAACATAATGCCGCCCGTACTCCGGGAAACCTATTGGCCACGATAGAATTGCCAATGCCCGACCTACAGATAAGTATGCCTTGTTTATATTTACCGGCTGATATCTCCGTACTTAGCCTACCAGCAAGTATAGGGTAATCACAACGCACCTTTGAATGAACGCCTAAATCTTTAACCGCGTTACCTTTAGACTTTAAATATTCTTTGAGTTTCTCTTTTAAGGAGAATCCTGCATGGTCCGCAGCTATAAGTATGACCTGCATCACCTGCCTCCTTTTTGGCCTACAAAAGCATTATACCCTTAAACCTGCCTTAAGATTTACAATATATCGCTTATCTTTTCTACGGCCTGCTTGATTATAGCTAATGTCTGGCCGTAAAATGCAGCTGATCCGCCAAGCGGATCCTGGATATCCAGCTGGCCATTATCTATTTTAACAAATTCTTTTAATAAAAACAGCCTCTTCCTAGCCTCAGGGTACAAATCGAGGATCCTCTTTTCATGCACCCTCTCCATTGCTAATATCAGATCCGCCTCCTGCAGCATCTCCTTAGTTAACTTATACGCACGATGGCCGAAAACATCTATCCCTTCTTTCTTCAAGGCCTCGATCGCCTCCTGGCTTGCTCCTGCGCCATCAAGAAGCATGATTCCCGCAGAAGCTACCTCAATATCATCGCGCTTTTTCTCCTTCAACCTTTTCTTTAATAATGCCTGGGCTATTACCGAACGGCAGGTATTGCCGGTACAAACAAAAAGCACTGTTTTCTGCGCGACCAGCTCCAGGATCTGTTCTTTTTTGATTACCCCTTCCCTTAAAATGCGTACCGGCTCAAACGTCAGATCAACTACCGAGGATTCCTTCTGAAATCTAGTCTCCCCGGAATCTATTGCTAATTCCACCAAACCGTCTAAGTCTCTGATCGCCTCCTGAAAGTTCACCGGCGCCGGCTTACCGGAGATATTCGCCGAAGGACAAACTATCGGAACTCCTGCCAAAGAAATTATCTTCAGGGCGATTTCATTATCCGGCATGCGTATACCGATGGAACCATGACCCTCTGCTTTTAAAATCAGCGTCAGAGGCCCTGGCCAGAATTTATGCATTAACTTATAAGCCAAACAGGGTATCTCTCTAGTAAAATCCTCTATTCCCTCTAGGCTATCTATATGCAAGGAAAATGGTTTATCCTTTGGCCGGTTCTTAATCACAGCTAATCTTGCGATTGTATCTTCATTTAACATATTGGCTGCAATGCCATAAACCGTTTCCGTAGGTATAATTACCAAGCCGCCTTCCACCAGCACCTCAGCTGCTTTTTTTATATGATCATCGGTTTTATCTAAAGGATTGACCTTGATAACCCTAGTCAGAGTCATATCTTGATCTTAACTTTCTTAAGCTTAAGCCGCATCTCTCTCCTGTATTTCCGCAGCCTCAAACTTATCTTATGGTTAGTTATACCTAATATCTGAGCTGCTAAAATTGCAGCGTTCCTGGCACCTGCCTGGCCAATAGCCATACAGGCAACCGGAATCCCGCCGGGCATCTGCACTATCGACAATAATGAATCAAGGCCTTTCAGGCTTTTAGTTTCTATAGGTATACCGATAACCGGCAAATTAGTAAAGCTGGCGATCACCCCCGGTAGAGCTGCGGCACCACCGGCTGCCGCAATAAAAAGCTTTATCCCTTTACGGGGAGCTATCTTGATATAATTGGCTAATTCCTCGGGACAGCGATGCGCAGATAAAACTTTAAGCTCAAAAGAAATCTTGAATTTTTTTAACAGATCCGTACCCTCTTTGACTATTATAAGATCTGAATCACTGCCCATAATCACGCCTACCATCGGCTTAACCATATTTTCCTCCTGGTATTAACAATTAAAATCTACGGGGACTGAAGATCTTCAGTGCTTTCTGCCCGATATCTCTTCGATAATGCATCCCCTCGAACTTAATCTTAGCTACTGCCCGGTATGTCTTATCTATGGCCTCCTCTAAGTTCATCCCTAATCCGCTAACGCCCAATACCCTTCCGCCGTCAGTGACAATTTGCGGCTTATCATCTTTGGTTAATATTTTGGTCCCGGAGTGGAATACCGTTACATCAGGCACACTGTTAGCCTCATCTAAACCAAAAATTTCTTTTCCCTTAGTATAATCTCCCGGATAACCAGCTGAAGAACAAACCACGCAAACAGATGGCCGGTTATCCCAGGAAAGCACGAAGCCTTTGAGGAATTTACTTAATTGTCCTTCAGAGGTAGCTGACATTATATCCACTAAATTAGTTTTAAGCCGCGGTAAAATAACCTGTGTTTCGGGGTCGCCAAAACGCACATTGAATTCTAAAACCTTAATGCCTTCCTGGTTAATTATAATGCCGAAATAAAGCACGCCCCGGTAATCGATATGTTCTTTAATCAATCCATCGATGAGCGGATAGCCGATCGTAACCAAAAAGTTAGTAAACAATTCATTAGTCACAATAGGGGCAGGCGAGTATGCGCCCATACCTCCGGTATTAGCCCCTTTATCCTGATCAAAAACCCTTTTATGGTCCTGGCTGGAAGCCAGGGGAATTATCCTGACTAAATCTGTAAATACCAATATTGACGCTTCCTGTCCCTGTAGGCAATCTTCGATAACTACTCTCTTGCCGGCATCGCCAAATACTTTCTCCTGCATTATCTTTTCTAAGGCCCGCTCTGCCTCGTTAACCGTACCAGCCACGACCACCCCTTTACCCTGGGCTAAACCGTCTGCTTTAATCACTATCGGCGCGCCCTTTTGTAAAACATAGTTCCTGGCATCAAAAAAATCTTCAAATACCCTAAACGGCGCGGTGGGAATGTGATATTTTGCCATAAATTCCTTGGCAAAGACCTTGCTGGATTCTAATTGCGCAGCCTTTTGATTAGGCCCGAAAATTTTAAAACTATATCCGGTGAATAAATCAACGATTCCTAAGGCCAGAGGCTGCTCAGGCCCAACAACCGTAAAATCAACCTGCTCTCTTTTGGCAAAATTCAATAATCCCTGCAGGTCATCTACCTTGATATCCACGCAAGTGGCTAACTGAGAAATCCCGGCATTCCCCGGAGCGCAAAAAATCTTCGTTACATCCTGCGACTGCGCGATCTTATAGATTAAAGCGTGCTCCCTACCACCTGAGCCAATAACCAATACCTTCACTTTCCCCTCCCATCAAGACCGGGTCTCCTAACCATAAGCTGTATTTAAAGTTACGTATCGATTTATTTTTGTTCTCTCTTTAAAGGTATTATCCCTGCCATTTCGCCGACTACATTAACTAATTCGGTATTCGCCGGCACGATTATTTTTGCATTCGTCGCTAACGCCTTCTCTACAGCCTCAAGCTTACGTAGTACCTGGGCATTACCGACAAAATACTTCTCGGCAGCTTCGTTCACTAACTGGATAGCCTCGGCCTCACCCTCTGCCTCCAAAATCCTGGCCCGCTTGATTCCTTCGGCCCGTTTAATCTGGGCTCTTTTTTCTCCGTCAGCCGCGGTTTCGGTAGCAGTAGCAAAGTCTACAGCCGCTATCTTCTCGTTCTCTGCCTTGACTACTTTATTCATCGTCTCCTGAACATCTTTGGGCGGATCAATTTCTTTTAATTCCGTACGCACAATCTCAATACCCCAATGCGCTGTCTCAACGCAAAGCGTCTTGTGTAATTCTAGGTTTATCTTACCCCTCTCGCTATTAGCGGACTTTAAAGTCAGGGTGCCGATAATATTCCTTAAGGTTGTCCGCGCTAAATTCACAATCTGCCACTGATAAGTATTTACGTTATACTGCGAGTTCTTGACCGACTCCTCGTCAGCCTTAACCTTAAAATATACCTGGGCATCTACCTTGGCATTCAGGTTATCATTAGTAATAATCTCCTGGGGTTCAGCATCCACCATTTGCTCAGTGACATTCACCTGGTATAAATTTTCGATTACCGGTACGATCCAGCTGAATCCTGGATTAGCGAAACGGCTATACTTACCAAGCCGCTCAATTAAACCCCGGTGCGTTGGCCTGACAATCCTTATGCCCATGAAGAATATAACAACTGCCGCCATGATCAATAAAAATAAAATATTCATCTCTTACCTCCTTCTTAAATGAGTCCCGTCTTTAACGAGGAAGGTTCCATCCTTGGCACCTTCAATGTCAAGGATAAATTCAAACCGATAGCTTATAAAGGTTTTACCTCTTAAGTTATGCCCTTACTTAAACAATTTCAACTGCTTTTGCCCCTCTTAAGATCTGGCCGATAACCCACGACTTTAATCCCTCTTCGGATAATTGAGAGATAAGCGCTCCCGCAGAATCGGCTTTGACAATCAGAACCATCCCTATCCCCATATTAAAAGTATGGTACATCTCTGTTTCGGCAATATCCCCTTTATTCTGAATCAGGCGGAATATCTTAGGGACAACCCAAGAATTCCTAGAGATCACTACTTTTAGATTATCGGGTAAAATACGCGCAATCTTATCATAAAAAGCGCCTCCGGTTATATGCGCTATCCCTCTGATAGCTGTCGACTGACGACTAACGACTGATCGCAATAAAGACAGGATTGGTTTAACATAGACGCGCGTAGGCCTAAGCAGCTCCTTATTCATGCGCCTTAATTCATTCTCCGAAAGCACCTTTCTTACTAAAGAAAAACCATTGGAATGCAAACCATTCGATTCCAGGCCAATCACTAGGTCTGCCGGCCCTATGCCGGAACCATCAATAATCTTGCTTTTCTCTACTACACCTACGCAAAAACCCGCCAGGTCATATTCGCCATGCTTATACATCCCGGGCATTTGGGCAGTCTCGCCGCCGATCAAGGAACAACCTGACTGTATGCACCCATTATTGATACCTTTGACCACGGCAAAAAGGGTTTCCGAGCTTAACTTGCTAAAAGCGATATAGTCTAAGAAAAATAAAGGCTCAGCCCCTACGCAAAGGATATCGTTTACATTCATTGCCACCGCATCAATACCTACTGTATCATGTTTATTAGCTAGGATGGCGATTTTTAATTTTGTCCCTACGCCGTCAGCTGAAGAAACTAAGATCGGATCACGGTATTTCTCTTTAGCGAACCTAAAAAAGCTACCAAACCCGCCGATGTCTTTTAATACCTCTGGGCGGAAAGATCTCCTCGCTAAAAATTTTAACCTATTTTTAAAATTAGCGGATTCCTTAATATCTACCCCCGAATTTTTATAGGTTAGCTTCTTCATACTAAATCGGCTCCTTATCTAAATCCTTGTCTATCGAAAGCTATATTTAAAATTCAACTAAATAATAGTGCCTATAAAATTAAGGCTCCTGGCCCGACCAGCAATATAGACAAAGCTTTTCTTCAGCCAGGCCTATTGCCCTGACCATATCTGATAACCTCTGGTATTTTAAGGTCGTTACTTTTAAATCTTTAGTGATCAGATGCACCATCTGCTTATACTTGGCAGAATCCTCATCCAAATAAGCAGTGATATCCGGAATATCCCTGCCCTCGATAGCCTTGATTGCCCTGCGGGCCGCTAATTCATGAATACTGCGCGTAGAATAATTAAACTTACAAGGAAACATCAGCGGCGGACAGGCAATACGTAAATGAATCTCTTTTGCCCCGTGTTCCCAAAGTTTCTGGATGGTAAAATTTTTAAACTGGGTCCCCCGCACGATCGAATCATCGCAAACGACAATCCGCTTACCCTTGATAATATCCGGAATAGGAATAAGCTTCATTTTAGCGATGCGGTCGCGCACCTCCTGTGAAGGAGGCATATAGCTGCGGTCGAATCCTGGAGTATATTTTACCAGTGGCCGATGAAATTCTACCTTTGAACCGCAGGCATAACCGATAGCATGGGTAGTGCCGGAATCCGGTATGCCGGCAACGATATCAGCTTTAATTTTATCTGCCCTCGCCAGGCACCGACCGCATCTTTCTCGAACCATCTCAACGCTGATACCTTCATAGCTAGAAGCTGGAAAACCAGTATAGATCCACAAAAATGCGCAGATCTGATTTATCTTCCTGCCTTTAGTTTTTGATTTTATACCCGACTCATTCAATAAGGCGATTTCTCCCGGTAAGAGGTATTTGATAACCTTAAATCCTAAATTCGTAAAGGCCGAGGTTTCTGTAGTTACTGCCCAATCATTATTTCTTTGTCCGATAACCAGGGGAGTATACCCATATCTGTCTCGCGCTGCATAAATCCCCTCTTTGCTTAAGAGCAATAACGAACAGGAGCCATCAATTTTAGAAAACATATTTTCGATACCGCTGATAATACTCTCGCCGTTGATTATCAGTTTCGCTACTAATTCAGTTTGGTTGACCTTGTTATCGCTGACCTCGCTGAAGGATTCACCTTTCTTATATAGCTCTTGAGATAATTCGCTGGCATTTTCAATAAACCCGTTGGTCACCAAGGCAAACGGCCCAAATTTAGAATTGATCACGATTGGCTGTTCATCATTGGCACTTATCACACCGATGCCTTGATTGCCCTGCATCTTTTGATAATCTTCGTAAAATTTGGTTTTAAATTGGCTGCCGCTTATATCGTGTATCTTACGGGTAAGGTTACTCCCCCAGGTTGCCAAGCCGGCGAATTGCGTACCAAGATGCGAATGATAATTCGTGCCGTAGAATAAATCTTCCTGGCAGCTCTCCCGAGAAACTACACCAAATATTCCGCTCATTAGCCTCTCCTATCTTAAATAATATTTCTGCGCCTATTCAACACTACTTCCTAAAACGCAGTTTAAGCTCATAATCCTTAAAATAATCTTTAGGCTTTCGCGTAAAACTTATTTATTACCGCTACCGCTTCGGCGGGCCTGTCAACGATGGTAAAAATACGCAAATCCCTATTGGCAATGCTGCCATTTTTAAGAAGCGTGCCTTGCATCCAGTTTAATAACCCTTCCCAATATTCTTTACCGACCAACACTACGGGAAATCGATCTATCCTTTTGGTCTGGATAAGTGTAATCGCTTCTGTAAATTCATCGAGCGTGCCATAGCCTCCCGGCATAATCACAAAAGCCTTGGCGTATTTTACAAACATAACCTTGCGCACGAAGAAATAACGGAAGTCCAGGAGCGTATCCACGTACTTATTAGGCACCTGTTCCATCGGTATCTGAATATTCAACCCGACAGAATGGCCGCCAGCCCTCCTGGCCCCCTTATTAGCTGCCTCCATAATACTCGAACCGCTGCCGGTAATCACCGCATATCCTCGCTTCGCCAGTAGATAAGCGATCTCTTCGCAAATCTTATAATATTTATTTTGCGGGCTGAAGCGGCCAGAGCCAAATATGGAAACTGCCTTCCCTAACTTAGAGAGCACCTCAAAACCATCCACGAATTCCGACATAATGCGAAAAACGCGCCAAGGATCTTCTGAGACAAAATTCGCCTGAGAGTTTGCTTTTTTCATCGCTGATTCCTCCAGATTCCTCTTGATTGACTAATCTTTCCCTTCCATTTAAGAAGATCCCGCCTTTTATTTATTCCCCGAGCGGAAAAGATTATTTTCTATCGCCTTACTCCAGGCTTTATATAAATCATTAACCGGAAGATCAATTAAGTTACCGATAACTAATTTTTTGCCCGTAACCTTGCCGATTATAGCAACAGGAGCCTTATTCTTTTTAGCGATTTTTAATATCTTCTTAACATTCTTTTCTTTCGCACTTAAGACAACGCGCGATTGGCTCTCCCCGAATAAAAGTGCATCATTCCTTATTCCCCGAGAAAACAGCTTAATTACCGCGCCTATTTTTTTATCGGGATTACTGATACAGCTCTCCGCTAAAGCCACGGCCAGCCCCCCTTCAGAACAGTCGTGCGCAGACTGCACCAATCCTTTATCTATTGCCTCTAAGGTAGTCTTTTGCACACTCTTCTCTAAAGCTAAATCAATAGCCGGACAATTTCCCTTTTTTAAACCGTGGATTGTCTTTAAGTATTCACTGCCTCCGATTTCCTGTTTATTTTTGCCGAGCTGCAAAATTATGTCCTGGCCGGATTTGAAATATTGAGTGACTATTTTTGCTTTATCTTTTATCAAACCCACCATCCCCACAATCGGCGTAGGGTCTATCGAGCCTGCAGGATTCTCGTTATTAAAACTAACATTGCCGCTTACTACGGGAGTATTTAAAGCGCGGCAGGCCCGGGAAATACCTAGAGCTGCTTGTTTAAATTGCCAAAATACCTCGGGATTCTTGGGATTTCCAAAGTTAATGCCGTCGGTAATCGCCAAAGGCTTAGCTCCGGAACAAACTAAATTCCTCGCTGCTTCAGCCACCGCAATTTCTCCGCCTTTAAAAGGATCCAGGTAGCAATAAGTAGAATTACAATCAGTAGTAGCTGCAACTGCTTTTCTCTTGGCGCCTGGCACAGCCATTACCGCCGCATCAGAACCTGCTCCCAATAAAACACCCTTGGCAGTTTTAGGATCTACGTGTTTAAAAACCCACCCCTTACTCGCAATGGAGGGATTACTCAACAAACTAACAAGAACGCGGTTATAATCTTTGGGTTCCTTTATGCTAGCCAAGTTTAGCTGACGCACTTTAGCTAAATATTTTGGCCTTGTTGCCTTTCTATGGTAAACCGGTGCTTCTACCAATGCCGCTGCCGGAACCTCGGCAACCACTATACCGTTTTCTTTAACCCGCACTATCCCATCAGCTGTAACGCGGCCAATTAAATCAACCGGAACCTTCCACCTCGCAAGAACTCTCTTGACTTCGGCTAATTTGTTTTTACCAACAATCACCAGCATTCTTTCCTGGGATTCAGAAAGCATAATCTCGTAAGCATTCATCCCTTTTTCTTTGCGCGGCACTAAAGAAATATCTATCTCTATTCCGGTATTTGCCTTATAGGATGTTTCACAGGTCGAACAGATCAGTCCTGCGGCACCCATATCCTGCATGCCAATCACTAACTTCTTGCGCATTAATTCCAAACATGCCTCTCTTAAAATACGGCCCATGCGAGGATCGCCGATAGCTACGGCAGAACTTTTTTTGCTGGCCTCTTCATCCAATCCTGAAGAAGCAAAAGCTGCGCCTTCTACTCCATCCCTGCCGGTTGCCCCTCCGATAATCAAAACTAGATTACCCACGCCGCTAGCTTTGGCTCTAACGATAGCTTTATTCTTAACTACTCCTACTGTCATCGCATTAACCAAAGGATTACCTTCGAAAGATTCATCAAAATATATCTCCCCGCCTACCGCAGGAATCCCTACAATATTGGCATAATCCGTAAAACCACGGATAATGTTTTTAAACAAAAATTTCACTCTCTCTTTTTTTAAACTTCCCAGGCGTAGAGAATCCAAGAGGCCTATCGGCCTGGCACCCATAGTAAAAATATCCCGGATACATCCCCCACCCCCGGTAGCGGAAGCCGCATATGGTTCAACCGCCGAAGGATGATTATGCGATTCGACTTTAAAAACTACGCCCATTCCGTCCCCGATATCGACAACGCCGGCATTCTCTCCCGGCCCCTGAATAACCTGCTTACCTTTAGTAGGAAAAAGTTTCAATACCGGCTTTGAATTTTTGTAAGAACAATGCTCACTCCACATCGCTGAGAACATCCCTAACTCTGTATAGTTAGGTTCCCTCCCCAGCCGTTTTTTGATCATTTCATACTCGTCCATTGATAAACCCTGTTTTTCAATAACTTCTTTCGTAATAGCCACCGCGTCAGTAGACATTGCTATCTCCTTTTTAAAAAATGTTTTTTAAACTCATCCCGTTTAAAGAAATAAGCACCGAACGATTTACTGCGCCATTGCAGATTTCGTTTATTGTTTCTGCGTCACTGCAGATTTTTACAAAATTTTCTCAGAGGCTAGTATATTTTATCCTTATCTTATTTTTAGAGAATTAAGGTAGGATTATTTATAAATCCAATCTTATAATCCGACTCCTCTTGCCGTTTCTTAATTAAATAAATTGCAAGCAGCATCCTGCTTTACTTAAGAGACAGGCGGACAAAAATCTTACTTATGTTACGCAGGTAATAGTCTATATCAAATATGTTATCTAACTCTTTAGGGGTAAGATACCGGCATACCCGGTGATCCTTTAACAGCATTTCTTTAAACTGGGTATCCCCTCTCCAGGTGACCATTGCTGCTTCCTGCACGATATCATAGGCCTGGCTACGGGGCAATCCTTTATCCATCAGCGCCAAAAGCACTCTCTGGGAAAAAATTAATCCGCGCGTACGTACCAGATTCGCTAACATATTCTCCGGATAGACAATCAAACCATCCATAACCTGGATGAATTTATTCAGCATATAATCCAACGCAATCGTTGAGTCCGGCATAATAATCCGCTCTACGGAGGAGTGGCTTATATCGCGCTCATGCCAGAGAGCAACATTCTCTAAGGCAGCAAGGGAGTTGCTCCTTAATATACGCGCTAAGCCACAGATACGTTCGCAGATAACCGGATTACGCTTATGCGGCATAGCTGAGGAGCCTTTCTGGCCTTTAGTAAAAGGTTCCTCTGCTTCTAAAACCTCGGTTCTTTGTAAATGCCTAATCTCCATTGCGAACTTTTCAAGGCTGGCTCCAATCACAGCTAAAGCGCACATATATTGGGCATATATATCTCTCTGGATAACTTGGGTGGCGATCTTCGCCGGCCTTAATCCTAATTTTTTACATACGTAAGCTTCTATTTCAGGCTCGATATTGGAATAGGTCCCTACTGCTCCCGAAAGTTTACCTACCGACACCTCTTTTTTCGCCTGAACAAGACGGTCCAAGTTACGTTTTGTCTCATCATACCAGAGCGCAAGTTTCAATCCAAAGGTCGTTGGTTCAGCGTGTACCCCGTGCGTACGGCCGATACATACCATATCTGCGTATCTCTTGGCTTTCTTAGAAAGTACCTTGAGTAATTTATATAAGTCATTGATCAGAATATCAGAAGCCGCCTTCAGCTGTACCCCTAAGGTTGTGTCAAGAATATCTGAAGAGGTCAACCCCATATGTAAATACTTGGCGTCTGGCCCAATACTTTGCGCCACATTAGTCACAAAAGCCACTAGATCATGTTGTGTTTTTTCTTCGATCTGTTTTATTTTTTTCAGATTAAATTTAGCTTTTTTTCTGATTCTTAGAAGGACATTTTTAGGTATGCGCTTACGCTGAACAAGGGCTTCTATAACAAAGATCTCTATATCCAGCATTGTCCTGAATTTAAACTCCTCACTCCAGATATTTGTAATCAAAGGCAGGCTGTAGCGTTCAATCATTTCAGGCTCCTTATTGAGGAAGTCATTATAACAGAATTAGCAGGATTTGGCAAATTAAAAAAGAAAGCGCCCCTTTGGTTTTAAAAAGGGCGCTTCTGACTGAAAAATCCTGTTTCCTGCTACTGCTTCCCTGTGTAATTCTGGTTAGTCTGGTTGCCTGATAAATTAGTGTAGCTGCGGTTAGCCGGATTAAATTTGTATCCTTGTTTTAGCGGGGTAATCGTCCCTGACCAGCCCTTGGC
>Ga0208566_1000087_pt1 | contig 67186 bp, 60 predicted proteins | sample PL_2010_150m_FD_184159 | JGI IMG/M metagenome (GOLD analysis project Ga0208566, IMG submission 184159) | Freshwater microbial communities from Powell Lake, British Columbia, Canada to study Microbial Dark Matter (Phase II) - PL_2010_150m... | ecosystem: Environmental > Aquatic > Freshwater >...
CCAGCATGGTGTTCGGATAGCCCCAGGCCTCGATGGCGATGCCCTGCCAGGTGGCCGAATACGAAATCGCCAGGTTCATCAAGGCCATGTAGGCGGTGAACTGGGTCGCGGCCACCCTGGGATTGGTCACATCCATCATAATGGCGGAACGCGTGCCATACATCAGTCCCTGAGCCACCGAATAGGTGAGTGTGGCAATCCACAGTGCCGTCACCAGGGGCGCAGGTACCAGTGGGCGATTCGCGGCCGTGGTGCTGACCGGCATGATCCAGCCGTAGTGCGTGAGCTCGGTCATCAGCCAGAACACCGGCAGGCTCATCAAGGCAAGGTAGACGAAGAGCGTACGCCGGCGGCCGAAGCGGTCCGACAGATAGCCGCCGGCCACGCAAAAGACCGCCATGGTAAGGGCGGACCACATCGACAACGCGGCCACTTGGTCGTCGTCCATCCCCAGTTCGACCGCGAGGTTGGACTGCAAGGCCAAGCCCAGGCACATTGCGCCCGCCGGTAGGAGGGAAAAGAACAGGCCGGAAAAGGCTCCCTGGCTGCCCAGGAACGAACGGAACGCATCGATGGCGAACACCCGCATCTCGACCCCCGCCTGGGCCAGGCGCGAACCCGGAGCGCTGACGCGTGGCGGTCCGGCCGCCTCCTTCATCGGCAGGACCACCAGGGCGGTGACGGCCAGGATGCAGGCGGTCACAAAGTAAAACGTCGGCTGGAAGCCCGTGACGCTGCTCAGGAACAGTACCCCGCTGCCGCCGACCATGCTGCCGATGGACGCCCCGGCGAACATCATGCCGTTGGCCAGACCGCGTTCGTCCTGGTGCAGGGTGTTGCAGGCCAGGGCGTCGATCGCCACGTCCTGCATGGCGCCAAAGCTGTTGTGGATAAGCAGGATGACGGTGAATAGTCCCAACTGCTGCGGCAGCTGGAGCATCACGGTGGACAGCAGGGTCAGGGCCATCATCACCTGGGTGAGCAGAATCCAGCCACGGCGCCGGCCCCAGCGCTCCGAAGCAAAAACGTCGATCACCGGCCCGAAGGCCCACTTGAAAGCCCAGGGAAGGTAGAAGGAACCGACAAAGGCGCCGATCTCCGCCGGCCCGACATCGAGCCGGCGCAACTGGGTGGCCACCGCCGTGGCGGCAAAGCCGAGGGGAAGCCCCTCGGTGACATAGAGCAGGAAGAAGGCCGTCAAGCGGCCGTTCTTGGTTGCCAACAGGTTGGGAAGTCGCATGGGGTTTCGTGAGGACGAACGAGCTCAGCAGTCTATGGCCTAAAGGCAGTAAGAATTGGAAACTCCGGCACACGATAACATGGGAAAATGGCACCATGAAATTCCGCATCATTCCGGTTACGCCTTTCCAGCAGAACTGCTCGTTGTTGTGGTGCGAAGAAACCATGGAGGGCGCCGTGGTCGATCCCGGCGGCGATATCGAGCTGATCCTGGCGACCGCCCGGCAGCTCGGCGTGAACATCGTGAAGATCCTGCTGACCCATGGGCATATCGATCATGCCGGCGGCACCGCGGAACTCGCGGCGCAATTGCACGTTCCCATCGAGGGGCCGCAACTGGAGGAACGCTTCTGGATCGACCAGTTGCCGCAGCAGGGACAGATGTTCGGCCTGGGCCACGCGGCCGCATTCACGCCGGATCGCTGGCTGGATGACGGCGACACGGTCAGCTTCGGCAAGGTCACGCTTGGCGTGCTGCACTGTCCGGGCCACACCCCCGGCCATGTGGTGTTCTTCCATGAGCCCTCGAAGCTGGCCATCGTTGGCGATGTGTTGTTCCAGGGCTCGATCGGCCGCACCGACTTCCCGCGCGGCAACCATGCGGCCCTGATTTCGGCGATCCGCGGCAAGCTGTGGCCGCTGGGCGACGAAGTCGCCTTCATTCCCGGCCACGGCCCGATGTCGACCTTCGGCGACGAGCGACTTTACAATCCCTTCGTCGGCGACGGCGCGTAGTACCTTGAAAACAGCTTCGGGCACCAGCGTTTTCTAGCGCTTCAGCGCATCGCGGATCTCGCGCAACAGCAGCACATCCTCAGGCGTAGGCGGGGGAGTCACCGCCGCAACTGCGGCAGGCGCTTCGCGTTTGAGGCGATTGATCTGCTTGACCATGATGAAGATGATGAAGGCCAGGATCGCGAAATTTATCGCTATGGTCACGAAGCTGCCATAGGCAAATACCGGCACGCCGGCTTTCTTCACTTCGGCCAAGGTCATCGCCACACTGGGCGGAACGTCTTTGAGGGGAATGAAATAGTTGCTGAAATCCAGCCCGCCGATCACCCGGCCGACAATCGGCATGATTAGATCGCCGACGACCGAATCGACGATCTTGCCGAACGCACCACCGATGATGACGCCGACCGCCAGATCAACGACATTGCCCTTCACCGCGAATTCCTTGAACTCCTGCATCACGCTCATGCGATTCCCTCCCCCGGGTCGGTAAGAAAATAGGATGATATTACGCATGACGGATTCAGAGATGAACTGCAGCTCAAGGCTGCGCACCTGGCAGGTTGCGGCGGCATGAGATTGGGCATCGACCTCGGCGGCAGCAAGATGGAGATTGTTGCGTTGGGGGGCGCCGGCGAAGAATTGCTGCGCCGCCGGGTACCGACGCCGCAAGGGGATTACCCGGGCACACTCCGCGCAATCGCCGGGCTGGTCGCGCAGGCGGAAAGCCAGATGCAACAGCGTGGAACGGTTGGCGTCGGCATCCCCGGCGCGATTTCCACCCTGACCGCTCAGGTCAAGAACGCCAACTCCACCTGTCTGATCGGCAAGCCGCTGAAGACGGATTTGGAGGCGCTTTTGCAGCGCGAGATCCGACTAGCCAATGATGCCAACTGCTTTGCCCTGTCGGAGGCGACCGACGGCGCCGCGGCCGGCGCCGATGTGGTGTTCGGGGTGATACTCGGCACCGGTGTCGGTGGCGGAATCGTCGTTCAGGGCCGGGTATTGACCGGCGCCAACGCCATCGCCGGCGAATGGGGGCACAATCCATTGCCTGCGCTGCCGCTCCAGGCAGGCGACGAAACGCCGGCCTGCTATTGCGGGCGTAGCGGTTGTATCGAGACCTTTATCTCGGGGCCGGGGATGCGCCAGGAACATTTCAGGTTGAATGGCGACATGCTTGATCCGTCGGTCATCGTGGCGCGCGCGGCAGCGGGCGACGCCGCCTGTGAAGCCACCTTGCAGCGTTACGAGGCGCGCCTGGCAATGGCACTGGCCGGAGTCATCAACATCCTCGACCCGTCCGTTATCGTCCTTGGCGGCGGCCTGTCGAATATCCTGCGGCTTTATCAGAACTTGCCGCAATTGTGGCGCCGGCACGTCTTCTCCGATCAGGTCGCGACGCGGCTGGTCCGCAACCGGCACGGCGACTCGTCGGGCGTGCGCGGCGCGGCCTGGCTATGGGAGCACCAGGCTTGAGCAGGATCGCCGGGCTATATGTGGGCGGCATTACCGTGCTGGAGCCGGAGGGCCAGTCCACCGGAATATTCAAGCTGGCGGTGCATACGCCTTTGCAATTGACTCGCGAAGGATTCAGCGGCGACGTGCAAGCCGACCGCCGAGCACATGGCGGACCGGAGAAAGCGGTGCACCACTATGCCGCGGAGAATTACGCGCCCCTTGCCGCGGCCTTTCCGGCGGCGGCAAGCGCACTGGTTCCCGGCAGTCTCGGCGAGAATATCTCGAGCAGCGGATGGAATGAAACAGGCGTTTGCATCGGCGACATTTTCCGCCTCGGTCGCGCCGTCGTGCAGGTATCGCAGCCGCGCTCGCCGTGCTGGAAGATCAACCACAAGTTCGGCACGCTGGGCATGTCGCGATTCATCGCCGAACAAGGCATCACCGGCTGGTATTATCGTGTGGTCGAGGAAGGCAAGGTCGCACCGGATGACATTTTCGAATTGCTTGAGCGGCCGTCACCCGGTGTGCCCTTGGCGCGCTTGTGGCATGCCAGTCTCGCGCATCGGCCCAGCATGGACGAACTCACGCAACTGATCGCCACGGCCGGCCTGAACCCCGTCTGGATCGAGAAGCTTACGGAGCGCCGTGACTGGCTGATGGAGAATTCTTCTCCACCCATTACAGGAACGGATCCGCAATGATTCCATCCGGCAACAGCGCCATCAATCCATGGTTGCGCATCTTCCTGCCATTTGCGGCAGGCTATTTCCTTTCCTATATGTTGCGCAACGTCAATGCGGTGATCGCGCCGGAATTGATGCGCGATCTGGCAGTCTCGGCTGCCGACCTGGGCTTGCTGACCAGCGCCTACCTGGTTGCTTTCGGTGCCTTCCAGTTGCCGCTTGGCATCCTCCTCGACCGCTATGGGCCGCGCCGCGTCGAGGCCACGCTGTTGCTGCTGACCGCCACGGGCGCCGGGCTCTTTGCCGTCGGCCAGAATCTGACCGAACTGGCGCTGGCGCGCGCGCTGATCGGACTCGGCGTATCGGCCTGCCTGATGGCCGCGTTCAAGGCCTTTTCGCAGTGGTTTCCGGTCCGGCAACAGGCGGCGCTGAATTCCGCCATCATGGCGGCCGGCGGCCTCGGCGCGCTGACCGCCAGTACCCCCTTGGGCTGGGTGCTGCCGCTGATCGGCTGGCGCGGCGCCTTCTTCTTGCTGACAGGCGTTTCGCTGCTGGCCGCGCTGATCATTTTCAGCACCCCGGACAAGCCGGCCTCGGCCGGCAAAGAGACCCTGGCCGAACAATTGCGCGGCGTCGCCCAGGTATTCAGCAGTGTTGCGTTTTGGCGTTACGCGCCGCAGACGGCCCTGATTGTCGGCGGCTTTATGGCGATGCAGGGGCTCTGGGCAGTGCCCTGGTTGATGAACTTCATCGGAATGTCCCGGGATGCGGCGGCCTATCACCTATTGCTGATGGGCGTAGGGATGCTGATCGGTTTCGTGTCGATCGCCGCCTTTGTCACCCGCCTCGCCGCACGCGGCATTCATCCCGAATACATACTCAAGGCCGGGATGGCCGGCGGCCTGCTCATCACGCTGCTGATCGTGGTCGATGGCGCACCGCCCCAACTGCTGTGGTTCGGCATGGGTCTGGTGTTCAGTGTCGGCAACCTGTCCTATGCGCTGCTGTCGGCACATTTTCCCCCGCACTTGGCGGGACGGGCCAACACCACCCTAAACCTGCTCGCCTTCGCCGGCGCATTCGGCATACAGTGGGGCTTCGGTGCCGCGGTCGACGCCTGGGTCGCCGGCGGCATGGAGCAACGGGACGCCTATCAGCACACTTATGCGTGGCTGCTCGGACTGCAGGCAGCGAGTTATGCCTGGTACGTGGTGTCTGGAAAATTGGGCAACAGGGCAAATCCGGCGGAGGAGTGTTCATGACAACTCATGAGCAACGGCACTACAAGTACTACGATTTCGTCATGGCGGCATTCGTTTGCGTGCTGCTGTGCTCGAACCTGATCGGCGCTGCCAAGGCGGCGCAGGTGGATCTTCCGGTCCTCGGCACGGTGATCTTCAGCGGCGGGGTGTTGTTCTTTCCGATCTCCTACATCTTCGGCGACATCCTCACCGAAGTTTATGGCTATGGCCGCGACCGGCGCGTGGTATGGGCTGGTTTCGCCGCCCTGGTGTTCGCCAGCTTCATGTCGGCGGTGGTACTGGCGCTGCCGCCGGCCGCGGATGATTTCAACCGCGGCTATCAGGCCCACCTGGATGCCGTCTTCGGCAACACGCCGCGCATCGTCGCCGGCTCGATGATCGCCTTCTGGTGCGGCAGTTTCGCCAACAGTTATGTCCTCGCCAAGATGAAAATTGCCACCCAGGGCAAATGGCTATGGAGCCGCACCATCGGCTCGACGATCGTCGGCGAACTGGTGGACTCAGGGCTGTTCTATGTGATTGCGTTCTACGGCATCTGGCCCGACGCACAGATCGTGCAGGTGGCCATCGCCCAATACGCCCTCAAGACCGGCTGGGAAGTCCTGATGACGCCGGTGACCTACAGGATGGTGAACTTCCTCAAGCGCAAGGAACACGAAGACTGGTACGACCGCAACACCGATTTCAATCCGTTCCGGATACGCTTGTGATGCTGGATCAGCAATAGCACTGGGGTCAGAATTCCAGCGGGTCGACATCGAGGTGCCAGCGCAAGTCGCGTGGCGCTTTCAGTTTGTACAACTGCTCCACCCACGCCGTCAGGAACGCTTGCAGCGCCGGGCGGCTGGCCGATTCGGCGAGGAGTTGCGCCCGCTCCAAGGCCATGACGCGAAACATGCGCATCGGTACCGGGTCATACAAGCTCACGCCCGGCGACAGAAGCAGGCGCGCTTCGGCTGCGGCTGCTTTGAGGAAGGCCAGCGAAGCGTCGAGCTGCTTCGCCTCGGCGCGCAGCAACACCTGAAAAGTGAATGGCGGGAAACCGGCGGAGCGCCGCTCGGCGAGCTGGGTGGCGGCGAAGCGCGCGAAATCGTGCTTCTCCAGGGCCTGGTACAGCGGGTGGGCCGGATATTCGGTCTGGACCAGCACTTCGCCGGGAAGCGCGGCGCGCCCGCTGCGGCCGCCGACCTGCATCAACTGGCTGAAGAGGCGCTCCGGCGCACGGAAATCGGCGGCGAACAGCGCGGCATCGGCGCCCACCACCCCGACCAGGGTCAGCATCGGAAAATCATGGCCCTTGGCCAGCATCTGGGTACCGATCAGGATGTCCGCGCCGCCGGCATGGATGGTTTCAAGGATCGCCTGCCATTTGGCCGGGGTGCTGGCCGAGTCGCGATCCACGCGCAGGATGCGCGCCGAGGGAAAACGCGCGCCGAGGGTTTCTTCGAGCCGCTGGGTGCCGCGCCCGAATGGATGGATGTCGAGATTGCCGCAGTCCGGGCAATGCCCGGGGATGGTTTCCTCGCAGCCGCAGTGATGGCAGCGCAGACGCTTGTCGGCAAGATGCACCACCAGGTTTGCCGCACAGCGCCGGCAACGGCTGACCCAGCCGCAGGCGGGGCACACCAGCACCGGCGCATAGCCGCGCCGGTTGAGAAAGATCAGGCTCTGCTCGCCGCGTTCCAGCCGGGTAGCGATGGCCGCCAGCAGGGCGGCGCTCATGCCGTCCTGGAGCTTTTCCCGGCGGGTGTCGATGCAGCGCACCGTCGGCGGCGCGATGGCGACGGCGCGCTGCGTCAATTCCAGCAGCTTGTAGCGTCCGCCTGCCTGACGCGCATGGTGGAAGGTTTCCAGCGACGGCGTCGCCGAGCCGAGCACGATCGGCACGCCGCGTTGATGGGCGCGCCATACCGCGACATCGCGGGCCGAATAGCGCAAGCCCTCCTGTTGCTTGAAGGAAGCATCATGCTCCTCGTCGATAACGATCAAGCCGAGTCGCGGCAGCGGCGCGAACACCGCCAGGCGCGTCCCGAGGAGGATGTCGGCGCGTCCTTCGAGGGCAGCCAGGAAGCCGCGCGCGCGCGCCGCATCCGCCATGCCGCTGTGCGCCGAAACCACCCGGGCCTGCGGGAAGCGCTCGGCCACGCGACCTTCGAGTTGCGGCGTGAGGGCGATCTCCGGCACCAGCATCAGCGCCTGCCGCCCTTGCGCCAGGGTCTGCTCGATCAGGCGCAGATACACTTCCGTCTTGCCGCTGCCGGTGATGCCATGCAGCAGGAAGGCGGCATAGCCCCCGAATGCGGTGGCAATCGTGTCGACCGCAACGATCTGCTCCGGATGCAGCGCCGGCGGGTTGGGCGCCGGTGTTTCGGCATTCAGCGGTTTGGCTTTGCGTTTGGCCGGCAGCTTGCCGCGGCGCAGGTGGGGCGGCAGCGCCAGGGTCATCACCTCGCCGAGCGGATGCTGGTAGTAGCGGCTGCAAAAATCCGTCAGCGCCAGCCAGTCCGTCGGCAGCGCCGGAAGTCCGCGCAAAATCTCTGCCGCCTGCTTGATCTTCTCGGGGGCTAGCTCGCTATGATCAGCGACGGCGACGATGATGCCGATCCTCTCGCCGCTGCCGAAGGGGACGCGTACACAGCGGCCGACATCTTCGGGTTGCGCATCAGTCGCGCCGTAATCGAACAGGCGCGGTAGAGGAACATCGAGGGCGACCCGGAGAATTTTCATGCTTCCTTCGATGCTTGCCGGATAATCGTCGACCCGACATTGCTTATGTCTTCTAATTCATTGCTCACAAAGGAGATTGGACTTACCCACCTTTCCTGTGGATCGTTTTGTGGGCAAATACCCGGGAATTCCCGCAGATCGGCACCAGACAAGGCGACAGGACTAAGTGGCCGATTCCTAATACTGATAAACTCTTTATTAATCAATCGCATGCAATGTAGATAATGATGCCGCGGGAAAATCGCTCAAAAATTCAAGGTGGAGCGCGTTTCTGTGCATAAGTCACGCGCCAGCACCGGTTTCGGAGGCCGCCGGGCCTTGAAAACGGGCCATCCGCACGGATTGCCGGGCGGGAACCCGCACCCGTGGGGGATCTAGCGATTGTGAAATTGCCTGCTGTATTCGTGTACCGTATTGACCAGCGCGGTCACGTTCTGGGGCGGTGTGAATTGCGAGATGCCATGGCCGAGATTGAACACATGGCCCCCGCCGGGACCAGCGGAATGGAAGTCGTCGAGGACTCGCCTGGCTTCGGTTGCGATCGCCTCAGGCGATGCAAATAAGGCGATCGGATCCAGGTTTCCCTGCAGGCTGACGCGATCGGCGATGCGCCGGCGCGATTCGGCCAGGCTCGAGGTCCAGTCCAGGCCGACCGCATCGCAGCCGATGGCGGCAATATCTTCCAGCCACAGCCCGCCGCCCTTGGTGAAGACGATGTTGGGCACCCGCTCGCCGTCGCGTTCCTTGATCAAGCCGGCGACGATGCGCTGCAGGTAGGCCAGCGAGAACTCGCGATAGGCCCGATGCGACAGCGCGCCGCCCCAGGTGTCGAAAATCATTACGGCCTGGGCGCCGGATTCGATCTGCGCGTTGAGATAGCTGATCACCGACCGCGCGGTCACATCGAGGACGTGATGCAGCAAATCGGGCCGGTCGTAGAGCATGGTCTTGACGCGCCGGAAGTCATCCGAGGCGCCGCCTTCTATCATGTAGCAGGCCAGCGTAAACGGGCTGCCGGAAAAACCGATCAGCGGTACCGAGTTGTCCAGCGCCTTGCGGATTTCCGCCACCGCATCCATGACATAGCGCAAGTGGTCGTGGGGATCGGGCGGGGCCAGCGCCCGGATCTCCCATTCCTCGCGCAGCGGGCGCTCGAACTTGGGCCCCTCGCCTTCGGCGAAATAGAGACCGAGTCCCATCGCGTCGGGCACGGTGAGAATGTCCGAGAACAGGATCGCGGCGTCGAGTTCATAGCGCGCCAGCGGTTGCAGCGTCACCTCGCAAGCCATGTTGGGTGACTTGCAGAGATTCATGAAATTGCCGGCCCGCCGGCGCGTTTCGCAGTACTCGGGAAGGTAACGGCCAGCCTGGCGCATCAGCCACACGGGGGTATATTCGACCGGCTCGCGCAACAGGGCGCGCAGGAAGGTGTCGTTTTTGGGGCGGGTCATGGCGTCAGATCGACCTGTACCTGTAGTCGAGCCATTTTACGCCTAGATTCCGCGCCATCGCCCGTAATGTGGCGCTTCGTCGACCCTACTCCTCCTCCTTCTTGCCCGGGCGTAGACCGAGATCCTTGAACTTGCGATACAAGTGGGTACGCTCCAGGCCGGTCTTCTCGGCCAGGCGCGTCATGTTGGCGCCGTCGAGGCGAATGTGATGCTCGAAATAGAGGCGCTCGAAGGCTTCGCGCGCTTCGCGCAGCGGCAGCATCAGGACTTCCGGCGGCAAGCCGGCGGTGGCAATGTTGCTAGACGTCGCCAGAGTGATCAGGCGCACCACGTCGTCGGGGAGTATCTCTTCTTCCAGCGCGGCCACGGTCAACGACTTCACCGCGCTCTTCAGTTCGCCGTAACCGCCCGGCCAGACATGCTGGCGCAAGGCGTTAAGCGCCGCCGTGGAAAACCGCCGTGCCGAAACTTCACCCGACTCAATCAGCTGGGTCAGCAGATGGGTGGCGATTTCCGGAATTTCATCGCGCAATTCAGCCAGCGCCGGCACGCCGAGCCAGACATCGAACAGATAGTTGAGCTGAGTTTCCTCCCAGCCCTGTTCCAATAGCGCCGCAGTATCCAGGGTCGTGGCGGCGACCAGGCGCAAATCGAATTTCTCCAGGCGTTCCGCGGCAAACATCAGGTTCTTCTGTTGCAAGCGCGACAGATGTCCCAGTTCTTCGGCGAACAACACCCCGCCGCTCGCCGCCTGCAATGCTTCCAGCGTGAGCGGTGCGCTGTCCTGCGACAGATCCAGCCAGATCTTGCCCGGCGGGTGCAAGGTGCGCGCCACCAGTTCCACGATGCCCCCGGGCGCCGACCTGAACATCACCGAGCGGCTCTTCGACGCGACCTGCTCCAGACGTTTCCTGAGATCGCGCAACGGCACCGAGCGGGCGAAGGCCGACAGCGACAGACTGCCGGCGACCAGCATCGGGGCTTTGGCCAAACCCTTCTTCACCGCACTGAGCAATTTTTGCAGCGCAATCGGCTTTTCGAGAAAATCCAGCGCGCCGATCCGGGTGGCTTCGACAGCCGTGTCTATGGTCCCATGCCCCGACATCATGATCACCGGCATGGTCAGTTGACCGCCACCGGCCCATTCCTTGAGCAGGGTGATCCCGTCGGTATCCGGCATCCAGATATCCAGCAATACCAAGTCGGGGCGGGTCTCGCTACGCGCCAGGCGAGCGGCGGCGGCATTCTCCGCAAGACGCACTTCGTGTCCCTCGTCTCTCAGAATTTCCGAGAGCAGTTCACGAATTCCGATTTCATCATCAACTACGAGTATTTGTGCCATAGGTTCTTAGAGCCTATCCTATTCGATCATGCCGCCAGCGGCAGCCTTATGGATACTTCCGCGCCGCGCGGCTTACGGTTGGAGATGCGTACTTCGCCATGGTGCTCATCGACTATCTTCTTGACTATCGCCAGGCCCAGACCACTCCCGGTGTCCTTGGTGGTGACGTAGGGCTCGAAGGCGTGCGCCAGGATCCGGGCCGGAAAGCCGCTGCCGTTGTCACTTACGCCCAGCACCACGCCCTTGCCATCGCGTCTCGTGACTATGAGGATTTCCGGGCGGATGATCGGGCTCAGCAGATCTTCCGCCGCCTCCTCGGCATTGGTCAGCAGGTTGTGGATCACCTGCCGCAATTGGGCCGCGTCACCCGTCACGCGCGGCAGATCGGTGGCCAGTTCGGTCGCCACGGTAGCGCGTGAACTTTCATAGAGGCCCAGCACTTCCAGCACCAGGGCATTCAGGTCCAGTGGGCGCAACTGCGCCGGCGGCGTGCGGGCATAATCGCGGAAGTCGTTCACCATGGTCTTCATCGCCTCGACTTGATTGACGATGGTCCTGGTCGCACGATACAGCATCGCCCGGCCATCCGCGTCGAGTCGGTCCGTGAGCTTCTGCTGAAGGCGCTCCGCGGAGAGCTGGATCGGCGTGAGCGGATTCTTGATTTCGTGGGCAAGCCGCTGCGCCACTTCTCCCCAGGCCGCGGAACGCTGCGCGGCGATGAGTTGAGTGATGTCGTCGAACACCACCACATATCCGCCGCCACCCGCCTCGGGCAATGTCGAACCCCGCAGCAGCAACACCTGGGTGGCGCCTTCGCCGGGCTTGATGTCGATCTGGCGCTGCCACTCCCTGCCCGCCGGTCCTTGCAAATCCACGCCGGCGAAGCCTTCGCGGATCGCCTCGATCAGGCTTGCATGACCCGTCCAGTCGGCCAGCAGCACGCCCTCGAGGGCATCGAGATCGGCCTCGAGGATGGCGCTGGCGCCGCGATTGGTGGCGCGCAGAACAAAGTTCCGGTCGAATGCCAGCACGCCCGCGGAGAGGTTGGCCAGCACGCTTTCCAGATAGGCGCGCGCGGCCTCGACCTGGCCGCGATGCCGCTCCGTCTCCTGCCGGGCATCGTCGAGCTGGCGCGTCATGCGGTTGAAGGATTGCGTCAATACGCCCATTTCGTCATGGGTCTCCAATGCCGCGCGCGGCGTGAAGTCACCGGCCGCGACCGCCTGAGTGCCTTCCGCCAGGATCAGCAGGGGCGCCGCCAGCCGTTTCGCCAGGAAGAAGGCCAGGGCAATCGCGGCAAACAAGGCCAGCAGCAAGGTCAAGGTCAGGGTCAGCGAGTAGATGCGCTTCAGCCCTGCGCGGCCCAGCGACAGCTCCTGATAGTCGCGATAGGCAGCCTCGACGCTGGCAGCGCTCTTGGCGATGGCCGGCGGCACCGGCTGGGTCACTTGCAGCACCCGCATTTCCATGGTCAACGCGCTGCCGGTGACGGGCACCAGCACCCGCAGCGTCAGGCCGGCGGTGGCATCGCCTTCCACCTGCGACAAACCGCGGCCCTGACGGGCCTGGCGCAACTGCACGGCACTCGGAAGGTCCGGCAGGAGTCTCTCGGTATCGACGGAGCTGCTCGCCACTACCTGACCGGAGCCGCTCAACAAAGTCGCCGTTTGCGCGCCCGCCTGCTCGCGCAAGCGATTCAACTGCGTCGCCCGCACTACCTTGGAATCGCCGGCATCGCTCAGGTCGAGCGCCATGCCGCGGGCTTTTTCGGTCAGTTCGGCAAGCTGCCTGTCGAGCACATTGCGCCCCAGATTGAGGCCTCCCTCGAGGGCGCTGTCGACACGCACATCGAACCACGATTCGATGCTGTTCATGGCGAATTGCAGGGACACGCCATACACCACCGCGCCCGGCAGCACCGCCATCAAAGCCAGCATCAACAGCAGCCTCGACTTGAGGCGGGAGCCGAACACCCGCTGGCGGTATTCCCGCCACATGGTGCGCAGCTGCACCACCACCAGCACCAGCAAGGCCAGCACGACGGCCGCATTGAGTCCCAGCAGCAAGGGGTAGCTATTCACGAACAGCGCCGTATTGGCGCTGGCCGAAGCCAGCAGGAACAGCAGGATCACGCCGATTGCCGCGGCGACGATGGCGAGGATTCTCATTTCGGCTCCCGCTCCGGCACGGCCGCCGCCGTGCTCCCGGCCGGAATGAACTGCCAGCGCGATACCCCTGGTTCAACCTGCCAGTCCCGGTTGGCGATGGCGTCAACCTGCAAGGGCTTGGGCAATTGTTGTCGATCCAGCGCCAGGCGCAGCGCCACCTGGTAGGTTTCGCCGGTTTTCAGGACGCTCTTGTCCGCCACCGGCAGCGCCGCCACGCGCCCCATCACGCGCAGCGCGTCGCCCAGCGAGGCAAAATTCTGGTGCAGGGTGCCGCCGCTGGACAGGCGGTACTGGCGCGTTAAGGGAATATAGGCGAGCCGATAATGCACGCTGCGGCCGGCGATATGCTCGTTGTACCAGTACCAGCGGTTGCGCGTAATCTCTAGCTCGAGGACGAAATAGAGCGGCACTCCGCGCGACACGGCATCCTCGAAATGGCTGCCCAGATCTATCTCGAACTCGGCCGAAAGCACATAGGCATCCTCTCCGGCAGCCAGTCTGGCGGACAACGGCTCGATCTTGCCGGCCCAGCCTGGCGCGCAAACCGCGAGCAGGCCGGCAGCGAGCAGAAATCGCAGCACCGACCTAAACGAATTTCTGCAACAAGGCATAGAAAAAACCGTCATGTTCCTCTTGCGGCACCAATTGCCATTGTTGCAACTCCCCTGTGCCGGCTCCGCCCGTCACCGGCAGGCTCACGGCATCGCCATGGCGTGCCGCGAAAGCGGCCATCTGCAATGCATTTTCCTGCGGGAACAACGAGCATGTGCAGTAGAGCATTTTGCCACTGGGGGCGAGCACGCGCCACAGTGCATCGAGAATCTCTGCCTGGCTTCTGGCAAAACCGGCGATGTCGGTTTCGCGCCGCAGCCATTTGCCATCGGGATGGCGGCGCACGACTCCCGAAGCGGTGCACGGCACATCCGCCAGTATGCGCTGGAACGGACGACCGTCCCACCACTGTTCCAGCGCCCGGCAATCGACGCTGTTCACTTCGGCTTGCAGACCGAGACGCGCAAGGTTGTCGGCAATTCGGGCAGTCCTTTGCGGCTCCGCGTCCAGGGCGAGCAACTCGATGTCGGCGAGTTCCAGCAGGTGGGTGGCCTTGCCGCCGGGGGCTGCGCAGGCATCCAGAACGCGCATGCCGTCGGCGACTCCGAGCAGCGGCGCGGCATGCTGGGCACCAACGTCCTGCACCGAAACCAGGCCTTGAAAAAATCCCGGCAATCTTTCCACTGGCTGCGGCCGCTCCAGCAGAATGGCGCAATCTTCGTCCGCCACCAGCCGGGCGGCTATGCCTACGTCCGTCAACAAAGCCAGATAGGCTCGGGCATCGCCGCGGCGCCGGTTGACCCGCAAGCCCATCGGCGGGTGGGAATTGTCCGCGGCGAGGATGTCTTCCCAGCATGCCGGATGAGCCAGGCGGATTCTGTCGATCCACCACAACGGGTGCTGATAGCGCGCCACCGGGTCGGCGTTGGCGGCCGAGAGCAATTCCGCGTCACGACGCAGGCGGTTGCGCAGGATGGCATTGACGAGTGCCTTGAAGCGCCCTTGATCGATTTCTGCCGCGGCATTGACCGCCTGGTCCACTATGGTGTGGGCATCGCCAGGCCTGGCTTCAAGCCGGTAGAGCGCGACCAGGAGCAGGGCGCGCAGTAGCAGCTTTCCGGGAGTGGCATCGCCTTCTTGCAGCGGCGTCCGCAACAGGCGCTCCAACATGAAATCGCCGCGGCCGTATTGACGCAGGGTGCCGTAGGCCAGGTCCTGGACCGCCCCGCGTTGCCCTGCGCTCAGCGTCGGCGCATGCGCTTGCCGGCAGGCGCCAAGCAAGACATCCAGGTTACGCCCGGTCGCTGCGCTCTTCGACGCGCCTGCCGACGCCTTGTCCCTGGGACTGTCGTCAATGACGCCGGCGACGACTTCGGCCGCCCGTAGCAGCGCATAGGCCAGAGAGTCGGGCGCCAGTGGAGACTTGGTAGATTTGATAACCGCGCACCGCGAAGAGCAATAGCGAAGCGCGGATTATAGTCAGCGCCTGGACCTGCCACTCACTTTCGAACCAGCGGGCCGCCGCAATCGGCGGCCTTGACCGTGAGTCAAGCCATCGCCCGCAAACGGGCGACACGTTCCTCGGTCGGTGGGTGGGTGGAGAACAGTCCGGCGATGCCGCCGCCGGACAGCGGGTTCATGATCATCATCTGGGCCGTCTCGGGATGGGCCTCGGCCGGCGCCATGGTGATGCCCCGGGCATAGGCATCGATCTTGGTAAGCGCATCGGCGAGCGCGTGGGGATCGCCGCTGATCTCTGCACCACCGCGGTCAGCCTCGAATTCGCGGGCGCGCGAGATGGCCATCTGGATCAATGCAGCAGCGATGGGCGCCAGGATCATCACCAGGATCGCGGCCAGCGGATTGCCCGGCCGGCCGTTGTCGTTGCGCCCACCGAAGAACATGGCGAAGTTGGCCAGCGCCGAAATGGCGCCCGCCATGGTGGCGGAGATTGTCGAGATAAGGATGTCGCGGTGCTGGACGTGCGTCAGCTCGTGCGCCATGACACCGCGCAACTCGCGCGCGGACAGCAACTGCAGGATACCGGTGGTGGCGGCGACGGCAGCGTGCTCGGGGTTGCGGCCGGTGGCAAAGGCGTTGGGCTGCGCTTCGTCGATGATGTATACGCGCGGCATCGGCAAGCCGGCACGTTCGGCCAGTTCCCTGACCATCTTGTAGAGGTAGGGAGAGGAGGCTTCATCCACTTCCTGGGCGTGGTACATCCTCAGCACCATGGCATCGGAAAACCAGTAGGCGAAGAAATTCATGACACCGCCGAACAGCAGTGCCATCAGCATGCCTTCCGCACCGCCGAGCATGGCGCCAAAGGCGCCGAACAGGGCGACAATTGCGGCCATCAAGACCGCCGTTTTCAGCCAGTTGCCGAACATCGCTTGCTCCTTCTAAGGCGTGAGTGTCCGATTAGATGGGGGGCAGGGGAGAAAATTCAACCGACATCGAAGCCGGCGCCGGCTGCGAGCGGGAATCCGTTCAGGAAATCCCGTGCAGGCAATCGCTTGCCGCCATGCTTCTGTAGTTCGGTGAGACGCAGCGCCCCGCTGCCGCAAGCCACCACTATGCCTTTGTCATCGACTTCCAGCACCCTCCCCGGTGTCCCGGAGGCGGACGAAAGTGCGGCGCCCCAGATCTTCAGCGGCACGCCATTGAAAACGGTGGAGGCGGTCGGAAACGGGTTGAAGGCCCGCACCTGCCGCTCCAGTTCTTGCGCCGGCCGCCGCCAGTCGAGTGCAGCTTCGCGCTTGTCGATCTTGGCGGCGTAGGTCGCGCCTTCGCCCGGCTGCGGGGTCGGCGCCAGGGTTTCAAGCCTCGCCAGCGCGTCCACAATCATTTCCGCGCCGAGCCGGGCCAACGTGTCGTGCAGCGTGGCGGCGGTATCGGCGGCCCCGATCGCCACCGCCCGCCACAGCAACATCGGGCCGGTGTCGAGACCGGCATCCATACGCATGATGGTAATGCCGGTTTCCTCATCGCCTGCCGCGATGGCGCGCTGGATCGGCGCCGCGCCGCGCCAGCGCGGCAGCAGCGAGGCGTGTATGTTGAGGCAGCCAAGGCGCGGCAGGTCGAGCACTGCCTGCGGCAGAATCAGGCCATAGGCGGCCACCACCATGAGGTCGGCATCGGCATTGCGGAGCGGCTCGTGGCTGGCCGGATCCTTCAGGCGCTCCGGCTGATACAGCGCCAAGCCGTGCTCTTGGGCAAGCCGTTTGACTGCCCCGGGCAACAATTGCATGCCGCGCCCGGCGGGCCGGTCCGGCTGAGTGAGCACCAACGGCAGGCTGTGCCCGGCTGCCAGCACGGCCTTTAGCGCGAGCGCGGCGAATTCCGGCGTGCCGGCAAATATCACCCGCATCAGGCGGTCACCCGGGCGTGCTTGGTGAGCTTGGTGAGTTTGCTCCTGATCCTGGTCTGCTTGAGGCGCGACAGGTACTCGACGAACACCTTGCCCTGCAAGTGATCCATTTCGTGCTGGATGCATACGGCCAGCAGGTCGTTGGCTTCCAGCTCGAAGGGCTGGCCATCCAGGCCGAGGGCGCGGACGTGCACCCAGGCGCTGCGGGTGACGATTTCGTAAACTCCCGGCACCGACAGGCATCCCTCCTCGCCCTCGCACTCGCCTTCCCGCGCCAGGATTTCGGGATTGATGAAGACCTGCAATTTCGACTTGTCCTCCGACACATCGATGACGATCAACTGAATGTGCCGGTCAACCTGGGTCGCGGCCAAACCGACGCCGGGCGCCGCGTACATGGTCTCGGCCATGTCGGCAGCCAGCTTGCGGATGGAATCGTCCACGTGATCGACTTTGGCCGCCTTGGTATGCAAGCGCGGATCGGGATAACAAATGATGGAAAGTTGCGCCATGGTTGCCTGGATTGAAAATTATTCCTGTCGCGAGACGTAAAACTCGGTGAGTTCTCGTTGAAATCTCGGTCAACTGGTTGCTGAATTAAGTCATTACATGCAAAATCTCATGCAAACTGCTTCCGGCTAGGCCGCTCGGGGACGACTAAAGACGGGTAATCGGCTGGCTGAAGATCGAATGCATGACCGGCAAGGTGCCACGATGACCATGAATACGCGCATTATATCTGTGCTGTTGCTGACTTCCTCAAGCCTGATGCTGGGACTGTCCAACCTGCCGGCCATGGCGCAAACGGCGCCTGCGCCAGCACCGGGCACGGCCCTGGAATTGGCGGACGGCGCACCCGACCGCCATATCGTGGTGCCCGGGGATACCCTGTGGAGCATCTCCTCCAAATTTCTCAAACAGCCCTACCGCTGGCCGGAAGTCTGGCGCCTCAACCAGGAACAGATCCGTAATCCGCAGCGCATCTACCCGGGCCAGGTGCTGATTCTCGATCGAAGAGGAGATCAGCCGCAGCTCAAGATCGCCGACGCCATCGCCACCACCCCCGCCAAGGCCGAACCGCGGATATACAGCGAGAGCAACACGCGGGAGATTTCCAGCATTCCTCAGCAGGCGATCGAGCCATTCCTCAGCGAACCCCTGGTCGCCGAGCCCGGCCAGCTCGACAGCGCGCCGCGCATCGTGGCCACCCAGGAAGACCGGGTGTATATCGGCAAAGGCGACCTGGCTTACGTCACCGGCGTGAAAGACAAAGCCAAATTATGGCAAATCTACCGCCCGGGCAAGGCCTTGATCGATCCGGAAAACCAGGAAACGCTGGGCCATGAAGCGTTCTATCTGGGCAGCGCCAGTCTTGTGCGTGAAGGCGAGCCGACGACCTTCGAAGTCATCACCTCGCGCCGCGAGATCGGTCGCGGCGACCATCTGCTGCCGGCACCGCGCCTCGATGTCATCAGCTATGTGCCGCATGCGCCGGCAAAGGCCGTCAGCGGTCGCGTGGTCTCGGTCTATGGCGGGGTCGGCCAGGCGGGACGCGACTCGATCGTGACCTTGTCACGCGGCAAACGCGATGGCCTCGAAGTCGGCCATGTGCTGTCCTTGTCGCGCGCCGGCACGGAAATCAGCGGCCGCCACGAGGGCAAGAAGGAAATCCATCGCTTGCCGGACGAACGCTACGGACTGCTGTTTGTCTTCCGGGTGTTCGAGCGGGTCTCCTATGCACTGGTGATGAACGTCACCCGCACCGTCGAGATCGGCGATGTCGTCGCCAATCCCTGATCAGGGAATCCTGAGAAATTTACAGCCCTCCCGTGAATGACGCCGATGCCGGCCTGGCATCCTGGATCCGACTGACGCTGATCCCGGGGGTCGGCGGCGAAACCCGGCGCCTGCTGCTCAAGACCTTTGGCCTCCCCGAGGCGATCTTCAGCGCCAGCGTGGGCGCGTTGCGCGGAGTGATCGACCCGGCGCTGGCCGAGCGCCTGCTGCTGCAAGACGCCGCCATTGCCGCCGAAATCGACGTTACGCTGAAGTGGGCGGCGGAACCCGGCAACAGCATCCTGACCCTGGCTGACGGCGCCTATCCGCAGGCCTTGCTGACCAGCGCCGACCCGCCGGTACTGCTCTACGTCAAGGGTTGCGCCGAACTACTCAATCGGCCCGGGGTGGCCATCGTCGGCAGCCGCAATGCGACCCCGCAGGGTATCGCCAATGCCGAGGCCTTCGCCGCGTCCCTGGCTGGCGTCGGGCTGACCATCGTCAGCGGGCTGGCCCTGGGCATCGATGCGGCGGCGCATCGCGGCGCCTTGAGCGCAGCGGGAGATGGCGCGGGGTCGACCATTGCCGTCATCGGCACCGGCGCCGACCGGATCTATCCGGCCCGCAACCGCGGATTGGCGCGCAGCATTGCGATGCGCGGGGCGATCGTCAGCGAATTTCCCCTGAACACCCCGGCCTTGGCCGCCAACTTCCCGCGGCGCAATCGGCTCATCGCCGGCCTGGCGCTAGGCTGTCTCGTAGTCGAAGCGGCGGCACGCAGCGGCTCGCTGATCACGGCGCGTCTTGCTGCCGAAGCCGGCCGCGAGGTATTCGCCATTCCCGGCTCGATCCACTCGCCGCTCGCCAAGGGTTGCCACCAGCTCATCAAGCAGGGTGCCAAGCTGGTCGAATCGGCGCAGGACGTCCTCGAAGAACTTGGCTGGCATGGGATGGTCACCGCGCCGACGCTTGACGTCGACGCTCCGGCGCTAGATGCCGCGGCAGCCGGCCTGCTGGCGCTAATGGGCCATGACCCCTGTGACATCGACACGCTCACCGCCCGTTCCGGCTTGACGCCGGAGGCGCTTGTTGCGATGCTGCTGCAGCTTGAACTCCAAGGCCATGTCGCCCATTTGCCGGGCGGGCGCTATCAGCGCATACAGCGTATATGAAGCATAATCCCTGACAGTCGCCAAGCGGCGCCATACAATCTCTGACAAAATCATGTTCGATATCCTGGTCTACCTTTTCGAAACCTATGCCCAGCCCGGCGCCTGCCCGGAATCCTCGGTGCTCGCCCGCAAGCTTTCGGCGATCGGATTCGAGCAGGACGATATTTCGGCGGCGCTCGAATGGCTCTCCGGACTCGAGGCGCTTGCCGAAGAAGATCATCCCAACCACCACCGGTTGAATTCCGCGTCGCGCTCGCTACGGCTGTACTGTGGCGCAGAACTTGCCAAGTTGCCGACCCAATGCCGCGGCTTCCTGTGTTTCCTGGAAAGCGCCGAGGCCATCGACACGGTCCTGCGCGAGATGATCATCGAACGCGCCATGGTGCTGCGGGAATCGGTGGTCACCCTGGACAAACTGAAGATCATCGTGCTGATGGTGTTGTGGCGGCGGCATCGTTCGCTCGACACATTGCTGATGGAAGAACTGCTCACGGCCGGCGACGATGTGCCTTTCGTGCACTGATCGTTTTGTCCATTTCATCGCCGAAGAAATCAGCCACGCCTTGCCAGTTGCCCCTCGACGCGCTTATGATGCGGCGCTTCGTACTCCCAAGCAGCGTCAATCCATATGAGTAAGCAACTGATCATCGCCGAAAAGCCCTCGGTCGCCCAGGACATCGCCCGGGCGCTCGGCGGTTTCAGCAAGCAGGGCGATTACTTCGAGAGCGACGACTATGTCCTCTCCTCGGCCATCGGCCACTTGCTGGAACTGACCGTGCCCGAGGAATACGAGGTGAAGCGCGGCAAATGGTCGTTCGCCCACCTGCCGGTGATTCCGCCGCACTTTGCCCTCAACCCGATCGAAAAGACCGCGGAGCGGCTCAAGCTGCTGACGCGCCTGATCAAGCGCAAAGATGTCGGCGGCCTGGTCAACGCCTGCGACGCTGGGCGCGAAGGCGAACTGATCTTCCGTTACGTGGCGCAGCACGCCAAGACCGACAAGCCGGTGCGCCGCCTGTGGCTGCAGTCGATGACCCAGGGCGCCATTCGCGACGGCTTCGCCCACCTGCGCACCGACGAGGAAATGCGTCCGCTGGCGGATGCCGCGCGCTGCCGTTCCGAGGCCGACTGGCTGATCGGCATCAACGGCACGCGCGCCATGACCGCTTTCAACTCGAAGAGCGGCGGCTTCCACAAGACCCCCGTCGGCCGCGTGCAGACCCCCACCCTGGCGGTGCTGGTGGAGCGCGAGGAAAAGATCCGCAAATTCGTTTCGCGCGACTATTGGGAGTTGGAGGCCGAGTTCGGCGCCGTCGCCGGCACCTATCGCGGCCGCTGGTTCGACGAGAAATTCAAGAAGCCCGGCGGCGGCGAGAGCGACGAACACGCCCGCGCCGAACGCCTATGGGATGTCGCCAAGGCCGAGGCGCTGCGCCGGAAATGCCTGGGCAAACCGGGCAGCGTGAGCGAAGAAAGCAAGCCGACCACGCAATTGCCGCCCCAGTTGTTCGACCTGACCTCGCTCCAGCGCGAAGCCAACGGGCGCTTCGGCTTTTCGGCCAAGTCGACGCTGGGACTGGCCCAGGCGCTCTACGAAAAGCACAAGGTGCTGACCTATCCGCGTACCGATTCGCGCTGCCTGCCGGAGGATTACATCGCCAACGTCAAGGAGACGCTGCAAGTCCTCGGCGAAACCCCTTACGCAGCGCATGCCGGGCTGATCCTCAAGAATGGCTGGGTGCACCAGAACAAGCGCATATTCAACAACGCCAAGATCACCGACCACTTCGCCATCATCCCCACGGCACAGGCGCCGAAACACTTGTCGGAAGCCGAACAGAAGCTCTACGACCTGGTGACCAAGCGCTTCCTGGCGATCTTCTATCCAGCCGCCGAGTACAACGTCACCACCCGCATCACCCGCGTCGAAGACGAACCATTCAAGACCGAAGGCAAGGTGCTGGTCACGGCAGGCTGGCTGAGCGTGTATGGCAAGGAAGTGAAAGAAGTGCTGGGCGAAGGCGAGGGGGAAGGCGCCGGCGCGCAACTGGTCCCGGTGGAGAAGGACGAACGGGTCTGGGCCAACGATGTCGAGGTCAAACCGAATCAGACCAAACCGCCGCCGCGCTTCAACGAAGCCACGCTGCTCTCCGCCATGGAAGGCGCGGGCAAGTTGGTCGAGGACGAGGAGTTGCGCGAAGCCATGGCGGCGCGCGGCCTGGGCACGCCGGCGACCCGCGCGGCCACCATCGAGGGCCTGATATACGAGGAATACGTGCATCGCAACGGCCGGGAACTGCAACCCACGGCGAAGGCCTTCTCGCTGCTGTTCGCCCTGTCCAAACTCGGTGTCGACGAATTGCGTTCGCCGGAACTCACCGGCAACTGGGAGTACAAGTTGCGCCAGATGGAACATGGAGATCTGGCGCGCAATGAATTCATGGACCACATCACCACCCAGACCCAGGAGATGGTCGAACGCATCAAGCACGGCGAGATTCCCGACGAGGCGTTCAGCACGCTGAAGAGGCCCTGCCCAAAATGCGGCGGGGTGATCCAGGAAAACTACAAGAAGTTCCAGTGCAAGTCCTGCGACTTCGCCTTGTGGAAAGTCGTCGCCAGCCGCCAGTACGAACCGGAGGAAGTCGAAGAACTCCTGGAGAAGCGCATCGTCGGCCCCTTGCAAGGCTTTCGCAGCAAGCTGGGGCGCCCCTTCGCGGCGATCATCAAGCTCAACGCCGAACTGCAACCGGAGTTCGACTTCGGCCAGAGCAACGAAGCGCAAGGCGTGGAAGTCGACTTTAGCGACCAGGAGCCGCTCGGTACCTGCCCCAAGTGCGGCGCGCGGGTCTTTGAGAACGGCATGGCGTATGTCTGCGAGAAGTCGGTCGGCCCGGCCAAGGCCTGCGATTTCCGTTCCGGCAAGATCATCCTGCAGCAAGCGGTCGAGCGCGCGCAGATGCACAAGCTGCTCGCCACCGGCAAGACCGACCTGTTAAAGGATTTCGTGTCATCGCGCACCAAGCGAAAGTTTTCCGCCTTCCTGGTGCGCGGCGGCGACGGCAAGGTCGGCTTCGAGTTCGAACCGCGCGCGCCGAAGGTCGCCCGGCCGCAGAAAGCGGCACCTGCGGCCCCGCCGGCCAAGCCCGCGAGGGCAGCGAAGACACCGGCCGCCAAGACGAAAATGTCCGCCACCGCCAAAGCCGCGGCGCCGTCCAAACCGGCGGCCAGGAAACGCGTGGCAGGGAAATAGGGATTACGGGCCGTTAGAGCCGCGTATCCGATCGGCCAGATGAGTTCGCCAGGGACGCTGAAAGATCCAGCCGATCCCGGCAAGGACTTGCACCTGGGCACCGACTGTCTTGGCCGTCCCCCTGGCGGCCAGCCCTAACGTGAAGACGAAGCGCGATCCTTGGCGAAGTCGGCCGGGAACTCCACCACCGCAAGCCGCGGGTCGTTGGCGGCCGATACACGAACATGAACCGCATTTCCGTAAAGACATTCCAGTCGTTCCTTGACGATCTGGATCTCGCCATCGTTTGTCTTGCAAGCGCTTGGACTACGATTGCCAACGGTCAGCGTCAGCGTCTCGGCGGCGGGGACGCCGCCGCGATCCACCGACATCGTCAAGCCGTCCGCAGATGCGCCTGCCATGGCCCAGCGCACCATTGGCAGCAGGATCATCGGTGGCAGGGGTTCGTCCAGCAAGTCCGGACTTGTTTGAAAGAAATATTGACCCGGTGAGGTACTGGCCGGTGCGACGAGTGCGACGTATGCCTCGACAAGCTCCTTCTCGAGTCGGACGGTCGACGTCACGCCGGACTTGCCGGGAAGCGCGGCTCTGAGGAATCTGATCAAGGCATCCATCTCCGCCTGCCCCAATGCGGGATCGGTTCCATAGGCCTCATCGACCAAACGCAGGGATTCAAACAACAGTTCCGGATCGACCCTCGCCTGCATTGCACTCAGTTCCGCGGCGCATACATCACGTTCCTCGACCAGCGCGCGCAGCCGCGCCGCGTGCAGCGAAAGACTGGCTCTGAATTTCGCTTCAAGCACGGCATACAGCGCGATGACCAGCGTGCAGATGTACAGGGCCGTCAGGAACCGTTTGGCCGTCACGAAGAAATGGACGTCGCCGATCTGTGCGAGTGCCGCCAGGACCTTCGCGCCACGCTCCGCGACAGGTGGCGACAACAGCTCGATCAGGCCACCACCGGCCACTGCGGCGATGAGTACCGCGGCCGGGTAACGCATCCACCGCGCCGCGCCCGATGTCAAGGTATTATCGGCCGCCACTGCGGCAAGGATCGCAAGACTGACGATCGCCAGATGCAGGGGCAACTGCGCAAAACTCTTCACGCGGATGACAAGGGACAACTCGGCGGAACCGAGCAGTCCCAGTTGGCCCAAGATGTTGTATCCCGCCGTGAACACCAGAGCAAGGACCGCATGGCGTATGCCAAGGCCTGAAAAGAGGCCGCGCTGAATGCGCAAGGCGGAATAGTCCATGGCCCTCACGGCGCTCGCGACGGTATTCATGTGGAGCCGGCCTCGTCGGACCAGGGGATGGAAATGGTGGCCTGTACGCCGCGCGGCTGGTTGCCCGCCAGCCGCAGCGAGGCCTGGTCGCCATAGAGCGCGGAAAGCCTGGCCCGGATATTGGAAAGTCCAACGCCGCTTCCCGAACCGGCGACGAACCCTCGTCCGGTATCGGACACCGTGAGGTCCAGGCAATCACCGTGGCGCACGGAGGTGATGACAATTGAACCGCCGTCGGGCAAGGGAGAAAGACCATGCTTGATGGCGTTTTCGACGAGGGTCACCAGCATCATGGTCGGCATCGACGCACCGCGATGTTCGTCGGGAATGCGGACTAGCACCGAGAGCCGCTCGCCCATGCGGATCTTCTGCAGTTCCAGGTAGGCCATCGCGAGTTCGACCTCGTCGGCAAGCGTCGCATGATCGCGGCGCATCTTCGGCAAGGCGGCGCGCAGGTAACGCGACAAATGCGCCAGCATGTTCCGCCCGTTGTCTCGGTCTTGCTGACACAACCGCCGGATATTGGACAGCGTGTTGAAAAGAAAATGGGGTTCAATCTGGGCCTCCAATACCGTCAGCCGTGCCCCCATCTGACGGACCTCGGTTGCCGTGCGTTGCAGCTCGACGCGGTGGGTGTCTTCGCGTGCCGCCGCAATGCGCTGGATGACCAGGTAGCCGACGGCAATTGCCATTGCCCAATCGGCCCAGAACGCCGTGACTGCGAAACCCCCTTCGCCAAAATCGAGACCGTGCGGGGCCGCTCCCGTGAGAGTGCCTATCAGGGCCGCCGCGAGACTCCCGACCAGCGCTACCGGAAATACGATCCAGGCGCTGTCGATGCCCGCACGAATGGCCAGATTGAGCGCGACGACGCTGGTCACAAACAGCGTGAAGCCGCCAACCAGCATCGCAATCCAGAATGAAACCCACGCGACCAGCAAGCCTGAGCCGATACCGCTGGCCACCAGCCGAATCGGCACCAGCGCCGCCTGTAGCGACCAGATTCCGAAGAGCAGCGCGACCAGCGCGAACCCGCGCCATGAGATGCCCTTGAGCAGGGCGTTGTCCGTCGCGGAGACTTCTTCAGACAGGGCCGTGAAGTCCATTTCGGCGCTTCCTACATCTGGCGGAAGCGATGGGCGAACGCATCGCTGACCGGCAACAGCGTGGCGCCTTTTTTCAGACGAACCTGGGCGTGTCCGCGCATGTCACGCACGATTCCCGCGATAGCATTGACGTTGACGATGGTCGACCGGTGGATTTGCCAGAAACTGGACGGCTCGAGCTCTTCGACGAGCTCCTTGATCGGCTTTCGGATCAGGGACTCCCCGTCGCCCGTTACGACTAATGTGTATTTGCTGTCCGCCTGAAAATACTGCACGTCGTCTACGGTTATGATCTTCACCATGGTGCCTTGTGAGGCGTTGATCCATCTCAGGTAGCCCTTGGGCGGTGCGGCCAGTTGGTCCAAGACTCCGTCGATGGAAGCCGCCGGTTGGCGGATTCGTTCCTTGAGCCGGGTCACCGTGGTTGCAAGTCGCGCCAGGCTGACCGGCTTGAGGACATAGTCGGCCGCTCCCTGTTCGAACGCCTCCACCGCGTGCTGATCGTAGGCCGTGACGAAGACGATATGGCAGCGGCCGCTGACTTGGCGGGCGACCTCGAGACCGGTCATTCCGGGCATCTGGATATCCAGGAACAGGATCTCCGGAAGCTGGCGCTCAAGCTCGCGCAGCGCAGCGATGCCATCCCCGGCCCGAGCGGTGATTTGCAGTTCGGGCCAGAGCGTTCCCAGTGCGTCTGCAATTTCGTCTCGCAACAGCGGTTCGTCTTCTGCGATGATGGCGCGCGGAGCGTTCAATTTCGCCTTCGTCCGTGGGGTGGTCGCCCGATCGATGTCCGGGCATGCCGCGACTTCAATCATAGCACTGAAGACCGATGGGTCCCGGCTGACTGGGAACGTCCGGTCGCCCAACCCTACAGCGTACTCGGAGCGGCGCAAGTACGTGCTGCGAACTGGTACGCACCCATCCGGTGTGTGGCGACAACGATCCGGTCCGGAATGAATTGAGCCGCCTGCTCGCGTTGGGTTATTTCACCCATGGCGGTGTGGACGGTGGCGAGTGCGGCCAGGTTAACGAAGACGGCGATTACGAGTGCGAGAAAACGCGGGTTCTTTGTCATGATGTCCTCCTTTTGTCCGACGCTGCAAGATTAGGAGCCCCGGCTGGGCAACACAAAGACCAAGCGACAAATCGGACAATTCGCTGACTGAATGGCCTTTTGCGCGGATGAACCGATTCCGCGGTTATGAACTTCCCGGCGTCTGACGGACACACCGCCCAGACCAGTCAGCCCGTTTCGACACTGACTGACCCGCTATCGGGGAGGTTCGGCGCGGCGCGAGTCCCAAACGGACGGGAAAACGCTACAGCCACGCCGGCATCGTTGCTGCCAGGGCCTGCTTCTCATTGACCGCTTCACCAACCAGGCAGAAGCCCAGGGCCGGGCCGTCCGTACCCTCGAACACGGCACGCACGCCTTTCGGTTCAACTACCTCACGCCACGCACCCGCCACTCCTGCCGGAGGCGGGCAGACCACCGTGGGACAGGCGGGCGTTTTCACCACCACCGGCATGGCCGGATAGCTCACCGCCGTGGGTGGTCCGGCCAGCGTCTTCGCCAGCGCCCGCGCCTGCTGCATGATGGGCAGGACGAAAGGCAACACCAGACCCTGCACCTCGGCACAGTCGCCCACCGCGAAGAGATCCGGGTCGGAGGTCGCCAGCATGGTGTCGGTGACGATGCCGCGATTGGTCTTCAACCCGGCGGCGCGGGCCAGCCCGGTTTCCGGTCGCAGGCCCACGGCGGAGAGGACGAGGTCGGCGCAGAAATCCTTGCCCTGGGTGTCGATCAGGATGAAGCCGCTCTCGAAACGATCCACGCGGACAATACTGGTGTTGAAGTGGAAGCCCACTCCGGCTGCTTCCAGGCCGGCGCGAAAGAAGGCTGCGGCCTGCGCGGGCAGCAGGCGGCCCAGCGCCTGCGGCGCCAGATCGAACACGTCGGCAGCTATGCCTGTCAGGCGCAGATCGTTGGCAAACTCGCAACCAATCAGCCCGCCGCCGAGGATCGCCACCCGCTTGACGCCCGCCAGGCACTCCCGAAACGCGGCGTAGTCCGGGAGGCTATTGACAGAAACTATGTCTCCTGCGCCGCTGCCCTCGATGGGCAACCGGATCGGCTGGGCGCCGAGGGCCAGCACCAGCCGGCTGTATTCGAGGCGGCCGCTGTCGGTCTCGATGGCATGCTCCGTCGGCAGCAATCGCGTCACCCGGGTATGGCCGCGAATGTCCATGTTGAGCTGCGCCGCCAGCGCCGCGGGCGCAGTAAGCACCAACTGGGCTGCCGTCTTGCCGGCCGCCAGCGCATTCGACAGGCTGGGTTTGGAGTAGAAACCGCCATCGTCGGCCGTGACCATGGTCAGTGGGACTTCCTTGTCCAGCTTGCGCAGTTCGCGGGCGACGCTGATGCCCGCCAGGCCGCTGCCGAGGATGACGATGGATTCCTTCATGGCTTAGGGCGTGTCTTAAATCGCGATCATCTCGAAGTCAGCCTTGGCGACACCGCAGTCGGGGCAGCACCAGTCGGCCGGCACATCCTCCCAGCGGGTGCCAGGGGTGATTCCGTGTTCGGGTTCGCCGAGGGTTTCGTCGTAAATGTAGCCGCAAACGATGCATTGATACTTCTTCATGGTCGATTCCTCTAATGGTCGGATGCTTAAGCGGATATTTTATCGAGCTGGGCGCGATAGTGCCTGGCGTGACGCTCCTCGACGCGAGCCAGGGCGGCGAAACGTTTGGCCGCCTTGGCTAGGGTTTCCGCAAATCGGACGGCGTGCTCCTTAGACTCGGCAATCTGCTCGTCGATCTCCTTGACCGCCGCGCTATGTCCCTCGGCCTCGGCGGCGTGGCGGAAGGACGGATACATCTCGGTGTATTCGTAGGTCTCGCCGTCGATGGCCATCTGCAGGCACTTGGCCGGCGTCATCGTCGCGGCCGGATAGAGCAGGTCGAGGTGGCCCCAGGCATGCTGGACCTCTTGGTCGGCGGTGTCTTCAAAGGTCCTGGCAGTTGCCTCGTCGCCGGCGGCGCGGCAGAGTCGGGCGAAATAACGGTACTTGATGTGCGCCATCGATTCGCCGGCAAAGGCCGATTCGAGGTTCTTGATGGTTACGGATGCAACTGGGCTGGTCATGTCGGATCTCCTTGAACGCGATTGAAAGAACCGCAACGGCGGTTGACGCTGCGCAGTCTAGGCAAACCCGATCGATTGATCCAATGAATTGTCAATATCGATTGAATAGGCAATCACTATCGCTGTTTTACCGGCCGCGTTCCCGGCAAGTGGCAATCGAGCAAGGCCAGTCTTAGCAGATCTACCGCCTGATGGCGCGGAAAGCTGGAGCGCCAGACCAGGCCGACCCGGCGCATCGGCGTCGGCTCGACGAAGGGCCGCACACGCAGCAGCTTGTCGCTCTTCGGAATCCCATCGGCGCAGGACGAGGGCATGACGCTGACGCCGATGCCGGACGCCACCATGTAGCGGATGGTCTCAAGCGAGCTGCCCTCGAGGATCTGCGGCGTACCCGGGGCGCTGGTCTGGGCACAGAGGTCGAGGACCTGGTCGCGGAAGCAGTTCCCCGCGCCGAGCATCAGCAAAGGTTCGTCCAGCAGCCAGGCCGGTTCGATGCCCTTCAGCTTGGCCCAGGGGTGCTGCGCCGGCACCAGCGCGCGAAAAGCTTCGTCATACACCGGCTGGGCCACCAGGCCGGCTTCGGCCAAGGGCAGGGCGATGATGACGACATCGAGTTCCCCAGCCTTGACTTCATCGACCAATCCTTCGGTGAAGCCTTCCTTGATGATCAGCGGCATGCGTGGCGCGCGCTGGCGCAGCAGCGGCACCAGGGTCGGCAACAAATAGGGTGCGATGGTGTAGATGACGCCGATGCGCAGCGTGCCCGCCAGCGGATCCTTGCCCTGGCTGGCAACCTCGGCCACACGCGCCGCTTCGGCGAGCACTCGCTCGGCCTGGGCGACGATTTGCGCGCCGATGGGCGTGACGCTGACTTCCGCGCCGCGCTCGAACAGCACCACGCCGAGTTCATCCTCCAGTTTTTTCACCGCCACCGACAGCGTCGGCTGGGCCACGAAGCATCTTTCCGCAGCACGGCCGAAGTGGCGTTCGCGTGCCAGCGTGACGATATAACGCAGATCGGTGAGCGTCATGATGGTCGTCGCTTCATATCGATGAGATCGGCTGGAACAACACCTCGAGATCCGCGGCGGTGAGCAGATGCTGCTGAGTGCCGACACCGGCGAGAAGGTCGTCTGAAAGCCCGCGTTTGCGATCCTGCAGGGCCAGAATCTTCTCTTCAACCGTTCCCTGCGTCAACAGTTTGTAGACGAATACCGACTTGTCCTGGCCGATGCGGTGCGTGCGCGCCGTCGCCTGTTCTTCGACCGCTGGATTCCACCACGGATCGTAGTGGATCACGGTATCGGCGGCGGTCAGGTTGAGCCCTGTCCCGCCGGCCTTGAGGCTGATCAGGAACAGCGGCACCTCGCCGGCCTGGAAGCGGCGGATCGGCGTTTCCCGGTCCTTGGTCTGACCGGTCAGCTTCAGGTAGTCGATGCCGCGGCGGGAAAGCTCCTCCTCGATCAGGGCCAGCATGCTGGTGAATTGGGAGAACAGCAACACATGCCGGCCCTCCGCCAGCAGTTCCGTGAGCATTTCCAGCAACAGCTCCAGCTTGGCCGACTCGTGCTGTCTGGTTGCATGGGCGGGCCCGTGCAACTTCACCAGGCGCGGATCGCAACAGGCCTGCCTGAGTTTGAGCAGGGCGTCGAGGATCATGATCTGGCTCTGCGCCACGCCTCTGGCGGCCAGCACCTGGCGCAGTTTCTTGTCGAAGGCCAGGCGCAGGGATTCGTAGAGGTCGCGCTGACTGCCCGCAAGTTCCACCCAGCGGATGATCTCGGTCTTGGGCGGCAGCTCGGTGAGCACTTGTTCCTTGGTTCGCCGCAACAGGAACGGTCTCACCCGTTCGGCCAACTGCTGCCGGCGTTGGTTGTCGCCCTGCTTTTCGATCGGGGTGCGAAAGGTGGTGGCAAAGCGGCGCACGTCGCCAAGCAAACCCGGCAGCAGGAAATGATATTGCGCCCACAGCTCGCCCAGGTGATTTTCCAGCGGCGTGCCGGTCAGCGAGAGGCGATGGCGCGCCTTGAGCTGGCGCGCCACGCGGTGCGACTGGGCCTTGGGATTCTTGACGAACTGCGCCTCGTCCAGAACCAGCAAGTGAAATTCCTGCGCCAACAATGCCTCCTGGTCGCGCACCAGGAGTGGGTAGGTGGTGAGAATCACATCCGCCTGGGCCATCTCGTGGAAGCGTGCGGCGCGCTCCGGTCCATGCAGTGTCAGCACCTTCAGGTCGGGCGCGAATTGCTGAGCTTCGCTGCGCCAGTTGGTGATCAGGCTGGTCGGCAGGATCACCAGGCTGGGGCGATCGGCCCGTCCGCTGGATTTTTCCAGATGCAGGTGGGCCAGAGTCTGCACCGTCTTGCCCAGGCCCATGTCGTCGGCGAGTATTCCGGCCAGCCCGTAGCTGCGCAGAAATTGCAGCCAGTTGAGACCGATCTGCTGGTAGGGACGAAGGGTCGCGTTAAAACCGGGCGCCGGCAAGGCCTCGGCGATGCCGGAGAAATCCCGCAGGCGGCGACCCATCTCGCGCAATCGCTCTCCGCCTATCCAATGCCCCGGAAGCATTTCGAGCTCGACCAGGGCGCCGGCATTGAGTCGCGACAGACGCGGCCGTTCATGGTCCCCGGCAAATTCCAACAACGGCCCGAGCCACGCCCGCAAGCGCAGCACCGGGACCGGCAGGACATGCCTGTCGTCCAGCGCCAAGGTGACCCGTTCATCGTCGCCGAGCAGGCGCAACTCCTCCAGAATTTTTGGCCGGCCGGCAATCAGTCGCGCCAAGGGTTCCACCAGGCTGGTGCGCTGGCCGTCGATGACTACGCCCAGATCGAGGTCGAACCAGTCGCCGTTGCCCGCCGCCTCATCTTCCACGACTTCGACGAACCAGTCTTCGGCTTCCGTGCGGTGGAAAGGAAAGTCTTCCGCGATTTCGATGCGAACGCCCGCCGCCTCCAGCAAGGGTGCGTCCTCATCGAGGAAATTCATCCAGCCATCAACATCCTGGCGCGCCGGGACCAGGCAGTCCGATGCTGCATCGATCCGCAGATAGTTCGGAAAGCGGCGCCGGTAGCTCTCGAAGCCCTGCGCCTGCAACTGTTGCCAGACGAAGCGTTCACTTGCAAGATCCCGCAGTAGCATCACCGAACGGCCATCGCGCTGGCTGTGCAGCAGGGGGGGCGAGGTCTCCGAGCCCGCAGCGCGCGGCAGGCCGGGATATTCGAACCACAGCGTTGCCACCGCAAGTTCATCCGTCATGCTTAAGGCCGCAGCATGGCGGAAGCGTCCCGTCTGCAGGCGCAGGACGGCGGCCGGCTTGCCGGCATGCTCTTCCGGAATCGCCGCTTCCGGCAAAGGCAGCGACAGGCTGCGCGACTCGCCGAATTCGCGCAGGCGATCACGCACTAGCAAGGCGTCGAGTTCGTCCAATGCGGGCGCGGATAGAAGCCGAAGCGCCACATCTTCGGGCAGATTCAGATGCAATTCCCCGGCTTCGCCGCGCGCGCTGTTCACATACCAGAGCGGCTGGGTCGGCAGCAGACTCAGAGGACCTTCGTCATCGAGCCCCAGCCGCTGATGACCCTGCTCATCGCGCTGCCAGGCCAGCCTGCCATTCAGTGCTTCGCCCGCACTCAGTGCCGGCTGCCTGACATCTCCAAGATGCAGGCGTCCGGTCCTCAAGGTCATGCGCAGCAGTTGGGCACCTTCCTCCCCGCGCAAGGCCAGGGAATCTTCAATGGAGAACATGATGGTCTTCTGAAACGCCAGGAACAGGCGCAGGATCGGCAGGTCAGCCGGCTGGTAGTAGGCCGGCACATTGCCCCAGGTCAAGCGGTGAAAATCCGGACGGACGGGTTCCGGACGGCCGTATCCTCCATGTTTCAACCGACGCGCCTTGAAAATCTGGAGATGGCAATCGGGGAGCGACAATACGTAGAGGATGCACTGGTCGCTGGCATTCCCCGGCGTGTCGTCGGCTTGCTCCAACGACCGCAGCCATGCCAGCGCTTCGGGCGTAGGCTCCTGGCGCTCATCATTGGCCGATTCCTCCGTGGCGTCGTTTGCCGGAGACCTTCCCGTCGACTGCATGCAATTCATAGACGTTTGTTTTAAAGCACTAATTCCAGGATGTAAGGATCAAGGCCGGGCGCCGCCCTGATCGGACAAGTCAACCCGGGAGATTATCAGAGTCTGGCCCGCCACATGTTCCCAAATCTTCAAAATATTGGCGGAAGCTGCATGTCATCCTGCGGCGCTTGCTTGACACATATCAATATTCGGATGGCTTGTTGATCTAGGATGGGCAAGTCAATCGATATGTGTCTTAAGAAAAGCGGGGAGTGCCATGGAAGATCGGCTGGTGTTTGATTCCAGATATCGGGTAGGCGTTCAACAAGTCGATCTGGAACATCAGAAGTTGTTTGAACTTGCGGGCAAGATCCACGACAGCCTGTCGCTGGATGTGATTGTGCCGATGCGCGAAATTCGCCTGGCGATCAACGAGCTGATCAGATATACCGAGTCCCATTTCGCCCACGAAGAGTTGCTGATGGAGAATTCCGGCTACCCCAATCTGGAGGACCACCGGGCGCTGCACGCGAACTTGATTTCAAGGATCAGAGATTTCGAGGCGCAGATTGCAAAAGCTGATCAATTGACACCGGTCGATGCCTATGAGTTCCTCTGCGGCTGGTTGGGCGACCATATCCTGACGAGCGACAGGATGTTCGGGGACTTCGTTTCGCGTCAAGCGCCTTCCCCGGCGGCATAGCGCTACCCGCATTGCGCTTGTCGCGGCGGACCCGGGCAAGGTCGCCGGTGGAATGATTCTCCGAGCTTCGGTGTAGGCGCAGCGAACACCATCCACGCCTCAGCGGCGTGAAATTTTTCCTTTTCAAGTGGTCTCGATCGGGTCTACCCTGAGCGCGTATTGGGTCCCGTCGGAGAGCGTCCATCAATTCAAACCAGCATTGCGAGCTATGCCAGGCGCCCGGAGGCGATATCCTCTGGGAGGATCGGCGTTGCCGCGTGATTCGAGTCGGAGGTCACGAAAGCCTCGATTATCCCGGTTTCTGCCGGGTAATCTGGCGCAGCCACGTCGCCGAAATGAGCGATCTCGCCGGACCTGATCGAGGTCACCTGATGGCGCTGGTTTTCGCCACCGAGTCAGCCTTGCGGCGGCTCTATGCGCCACAGAAGATCAACCTCGCCAGTCTCGGCAATCTTGTCCCCCATCTGCACTGGCATGTGATTCCGCGATTCCTCGACGACCCGCATTTCCCCGCGCCGATCTGGTCCGTGGCCGAACCGCAACGCGTCCCGGCCATGTCCAGGCTGCTCGTCAGCAATCTTGTGCTGCGTCAGGCGATCTCGCTGGCGTTTTCCGAAGCACCGGGAGATGGTGCATGAGCGCTGTTGAAATGAACTTTGGCCTGCCGCCAATGACGGCCGAAAGAATGCCGGACTTCATCGACGAAAGTTCCTGCCGGGAGTGGCTGGCAGGCTTGCCCGTGACTAATCTGAACGTGTCACGGACGCGGTTGATGCGGCAACTGAATCTGCTCAACCGATATTCGTTGCGCGCTGACGAACGTCTGAAGATCCTCGAACTGCTGCGCAATCCGGTCAACTTCATTCAAGACCAGGGTCAAAAACGGTTTGCCGGCCGGCCCCTGCCTTTCAATGCCGTCGAGCAAGCGGCGTTCGATGCCAGCCAGGCACTCTGGCAGGAACTGGTCACCGGCTATCTGCATTGCCTGCGCGCCGACCCTGAAGGAGCGGCGGCGGCGCCCCACTTGCTCGCCTCAGTCGCGGCAACTCGCGCATTGGCGGCGATGCTGGCGATCCACCTTGATGCTTGCCACGCAAACATCCTCACTGCGCCGACTTTCTGGCGCCAGTTGCACTCGATCTATCATGCCGCGGAGGAACTGAAGCTTACCCAGTTGCCCATTGAGGTTGGTTTGCGCTGCAAGAGAACCGCCGCATCCGCCTATATCGAGGTGTTGCTCATGGCTGCGGCATTTCCGCACGAACTTCGATCGAAACAGTTGTCCCTGGTCGCGGGTTGGGCGCAACGCTGGTCGGGCAAAGTGACTATCCAGCAGCGGCCTCCTGCGGATCAAAGAACTCCCGCACTGTGTGTCGATCTGAGCTCCGATCAGACGGCCGGATACGAGCATCCCTCGGCGAAGAATGATGCGCCGCGCTGGCTGGAACTTTCCCAACTGCGCAAGAGCATCAAGAAGCGACTCGTGCTATTGGCTCAAGGCGAGTCTCCTGAGGCCCTGCGGCTCGGCAAGGGCTGCGAACCGCCTGCTTGCGAGGCTTTGTTGAAGAGGATCTATCAGTGCTGGTGCAAGGGGGGAGTGAAGGAACACTGCAGCAAGCTGCGGTCTGGGCAGCGTGTCAAATCAAGCTGCCAACTGGTCAGCGGCTTCGACTCAATCCATTATCACTTGTCCGGGCAGATGAGCCTTGAGCAGAACCGTTCGGTATATCTAGGCCACCACCAACATGAGGAAATCGCCACCTTCGGCCGCATCACCACGCATGTCGACGACGGGAACAGCGAATCGCCCGGCTTATTGCTGGAAGAATGGCGGATCGTCGATCAAAGCGCCGCCGATTTGCACCTCGAACGCCCCTTGAGTCCACCGGGCAAGCCCCTGGTCGGCGACCAACTAGTCGCGGTTCGCCTGCATGACGGCGAGGGGTTCATCCTTGGCAAGGTTTGCTGGATAGCCATGAGCGCCAGTAGAGATGGGTTGATTGCCAGGATAAGCTTGCTCCCGGGCAGGCCGGAGGGCATAACCATACGCCGCTCCGGGCCCGGCTCCAGCAATGCGCAATCCAGCCGTGGCCTGTTCCTCCCCGAGATTGGTCAACTCGGCGAAACGGCAAGCATGCTCATCCCCCCGCGCTGGTTCGCGTCCAATCGAATCATCGGTGTTGAAGTACCAGCCAAGGACCTGCACCAGATCCGCCTGAATCATCTGGTCGAGCGTGGTGTGGATTTCGAACGAGTGACCTTTGAATGGGTCTGACCGACTCGCAGAAGGGACTTCAGGCAAGCATATGCGGAACTGCCGAAATACGATAGCCGCTGCCGCGCACGGTCTGAATCAAAGAGTCGTAGCCACTGGTCTCCAAGGCAGCGCGCAGGCGGCGGATATGCACGTCAACCGTCCGCTCCTCGACAAACACATGGTCGCCCCAAACCTGGTCCAGCAGTTGGGTGCGGCTATGCACCCGTTCGGCATGGGTCATCAGAAAATGCAACAAGCGGAATTCGGTCGGGCCGAGGATGATCGGCCGGTCTCCCGCGGTAATGCGGTGAGTCACCGGATCGAGACACAGGCCGCCGATCTGGACCGGATCCTCGGTGGCCTGAGGCGCGCCGCGCCGCAGCACCGCCTTGATCCGGGCCATCAGCTCCCGCGGTGAGAACGGCTTGGTGATGTAATCGTCGGCCCCGGTTTCAAGACCGAGGATCTTGTCGCGCTCCTCGCCCTTGGCGGTGAGCATGATGATGGGCACCCTGCGGGTTCGCTCCTGGTTTCGCAGCAAGCGCGCCAGATCGATGCCGCTCATGCCCGGCAACATCCAGTCGAGCAGGATCAGGTCAGGCAAGGCCGAGTTGATCTGCTGCATGGCGGATTCCGCGTCACCGGCAGCCACTGCGTCGTGCCCGGCGCGCTTCAGGCTCGCAAGGATCAAGGCTTGGATGGCTGGTTCATCTTCAACGATCAGGATGCTGGCAGCCATGTGTTGGAACTCTCAAATTCGACGCCCTCATCATATTGCCGGGAGGTGACAGTTTGATGACAGGCTGCAAGGACAAAGATCACCTGAGATCCGGTTCTGCGTTATGATAATCCGCTCCCATTCATTCAGGCATTCAAAAATGGCAGGTCTAGACAAACATACCCCGGCGCCCACCGAGATCAAGCTGCACCAGAAATCGCGCTTGCTCGAAATCGCTTTCGCCGACAACAAGAGCTTCAAGCTCAGCCATGAGCTACTCAGGGTTTTCAGCCCGTCGGCGGAAGTGCGCGGCCACGGACCTGGCCAGGAAGTATTGCAAACCGGCAAGCGCAATGTGGATATTCTGAATATCGAACCGGTCGGCAATTATGCGGTCAAGCTGAGTTTTTCCGATGGCCACGACACCGGCCTTTACTCCTGGGACCTGCTGTACAGCTTGGGTGTGCATCAGGACGAGCTTTGGCAGGACTATCTGTCCCGCATCGAAGCCGCGGGTGCCAGCCGCGATGTGGATAGCAGCACGTCCAGCCCGGCGAAGCAGGGCGGGTCTTGCGGGCATCATTGACGATGTCGGACCAGCAGACACACTTCGGTTTCAAGCAGGTCGCGGAGGAAGACAAGGCGAGCCATGTCGCCGGGGTGTTCTCTTCGGTCGCCGAAAAGTACGACCTAATGAACGACCTGATGTCGCTAGGTTTGCACCGCTTGTGGAAGCAATTCGCCATCCAGATTTCCGGCGTCAAGGCGGGCGAGCGCGTGCTCGATGTGGCGGGAGGTACGGCGGATCTGTCGCGGGCTTTCGCCAAACGCGTGGGCGATTTCTCCAAGACCGGCGGACAAGTCTGGTTGACCGACATCAACAACGCCATGCTGAAAGTCGGCCGTGATCGCATGCTCGACGAGGGCATGCTGATGCCGGCGACGCAATGCGACGCGGAGAAACTGCCTTTCCCCGGCAATTATTTCGATTGTGTGACGGTTGCCTTCGGTTTGCGCAATATGACGCATAAGGAGCGCGCGTTGGCGGAGATGCAGCGCGTCTTGAAGCCAGGCGGCCGCTTGCTGGTCCTGGAATTCTCCAAGGTCTGGCAACCCCTGGCCGGTGCATATGATGTATATTCGTTCAAGTTGCTGCCCTGGCTGGGCAACAAGGTCGCCGGTGACGAAGACAGCTACCGTTATCTCGCCGAGTCGATACGCATGCATCCTGACCAGGATGCACTCAAGATAATGATGGAACAAGCCGGCCTGGAGCAGGTCAGATACTTCAATCTGACGGCAGGGGTGGTTGCCCTGCACCGCGGCTACAAACTATAGTGCCCGCAGTTGATTTTAGGATGCCAGTGCCCACACTTGGTTCTGGGGTACTAGGCTGCAATTCATCGCATCACTAGGAGGTTCGCATGAAGCGTTATTTGATTTCGTTGTTCGCATTGATTCTGTCTGTCGGTTTCACCCTGTCTGCTCCGGACGCTGAGGCCAAGCGTCTGGGAGGAGGATCTTCTTCCGGCATGAAACGCGACAGCGGCGTCATGAAGCGCGAAGCCGTGCCACATGCGCCCGCCGCACCGAGCCAAGCGGTCGCGCCCAAGCCGGCGACGCCGCCTGCGCCAGCCGCGCCGGCGCCCTCCGGCATGGGACGTTTTCTCGGGCCCCTGGCCGGCCTGGCCGCAGGCATCGGTATCGCGTCGTTGCTCTCGCACTTCGGCATGGGTGGTTTGGGCGAGGGCTTTTCCTCGATCATCATGATGCTGCTGATCGGCGTCGCGGTGTTTTTCGTCATCCGCATGATCATGAATCGTAGAGCTTCGCAAGATTCGTCCGCGAGTTCCGCTGAGCCCCTTCAATATGCCGGCGCGGGTGCGGTTCCGGCGCAGCAAACCAATTTTGAATCGCTGGCACCGGCAGGAGCTTCGTCCGTGCCAACGAACAACATCCCTCCCGGTTTCGATGTCGAGGGATTCGTGCGTCAGGCCAAACTCAATTTCGTCCGCCTGCAGGCTGCCAACGACGCAGGCAACATGGATGACATCCGCGCATTCACCACGCCTGAAATGTTTGCCGAGATTCAACTCGAATATCAGGAGCGCGGCAAGACCACCCAGCAAACCGACGTGGTCCAATTGAATGCCGGATTGCTCGATGTGAGCACTGAAGGCAACCGTCAAATTGCCAGCGTGCGGTTTTCCGGCAGCATCAGGGAAACCGCTGCCGCCGCGCCGGAGGCCTTTGACGAAGTATGGCATCTGGTCCGTCCCGCCGACGCCAGCAGCGGCTGGGTGATCGCCGGCATTCAGCAGAACGACCAGTAGGCATCCGTTGCTCGACCGGGCCGCGCTCGCCGCACTGAATCATCTGCTGCTGGGCGCTTCCTGGGCGAGGGCGCGCCTGGCTCCATTCGCCGGCCGGGCCGCCCGCCTGTCGCTACCCCCATTCCGCCTGGACTTCCGGGTTTCAGCCGATGGCATGCTGACGGCGTCTGAGGTGGGGCGGGAGGACTGCGATGTCGAGATCGCCCTGCCGGTTGAAACTCCGTTTCTGGCAATGCAGGGATCGGAGGCCGTGGCCAAGGCCACGAAGATTTCCGGCTCGGCCGAATTTGCCGATACGCTCGGCTTCGTGCTGCGCAACCTGCGCTGGGACTTCGAAGAAGACCTGAGCAAGGCCGTCGGCGACATTGCGGCCCATCGCATCGCGGGACAGCTCAGGGCTTTCGGCGCCTGGCAAGCGCAGGCGACGCAAAATCTTGCAGAGAACTTTGCCGAATATCTGACCGAAGAACAGCCGACTCTGGTCAACAAGCGGGACCTTGGTGCATTCTCCGATGCAGTCAATCAACTGGCTGACGATCTCGCGAAGCTCGAATCGCGCGCACAGCGATTCGGCGCTTAGCGGCCGGTTCAGCAACTTCTACAGGCCCAGTTCAGTCCCGTAGGGGTTGCTCGGGTACTGGAACGCCACCGGGCCGTCAGGCCTGGCATTGACGAACTGGTGCACGAACGGGTTGTCGGATGCAGACATTTCCGCTGCCGGCCCCTCCGCAACGACCTCCCCGCCATGTATGAAATATGCGTAGTCCGCGACTTTCAGCGACTCCGACATGTCATAGGTGACGATGATCGAGGTCACGTTGAGCGCGTCGTTGAGACGACGGATCAGGCTCGCGACCACGTTGAGCGATATCGGATCAAGGCCGGCAAATGGCTCGTCGTACATGATCAGCATGGGATCCAGGGCGATCGCCCGGGCCAGCGCCACGCGCCTTGCCATGCCGCCCGACAGCTCGCCCGTCATCATGGTTGCGACGCCGCGCAGGCCCACCGCATGCAATTTCATCGAGACCAGGTCGCGGATCATTTCTTCCGGCAGGTCCGTCAGTTCGCGCATCGGGAAAGCGACGTTGTCGAAGACGGACATGTCGCTGTATAGCCCGCCCATCTGGAACATCATGCCCATGTCGCGACGCAGCTCATAAAGTCCCGCATCATCGAGTTCGTGCACCACCCGGCCGGCGACCCTGACGCTGCCGCGCCGTGGCGTCAACTGGCCGCCAAGCAGGCGCAACAGCGTCGTCTTGCCGCTTCCGCTGACACCCAATATGGCAACCACCTTTCCTTTGGGTATATTCAGATTAATGCCTTTGAGCACCAGCCTGCCGCCGTAGTCGAAATGCAGGTCGGTGATCTCGACCAGATTATCCTGTGTCGGCTGTGTCATGGAGTATCTTCCGCGCCCCCACCCAGAGCCTTGTAAAGCTGAGCCGCCGTCGTCAGCTGCACGCGGCGCGTCTGCACCACAGCCTGCTGGGCGGCATGGTCCTCGCGCTGGGCATCGAGTACTTCCAGGTAGCTCGACACGCCAGCCTGGTAGCGGGCATCGGCCAGGCGCAAGCGCTCGCTCTGAATCTTGGCTGCCCGCTCCTGGGCGCGCAGTTGCTCGGCAAGCTGCTCCCGTGCCGCCAGCAGATCGGCCACTTCCCGGAACATCTGCTGGATGGTCTTCTCATACTCGGCGACGGCGATGTTCCTGCGCGCCTCGGAAAGATCGACGTTGGCTTCAGTGCGGCCGCTATCGAACAAGGGCAATCGCAATACCGGCTGGAAGTTCCAGGCGCCTTGCCCGGTCCCGAACAGGCTGGACAGGGCGCTGCTGGCTACTCCCATGCCGGCGGTCAAGGAAATTCGCGGCAGGAAGGCGGCGCGCGCAACGCCAATGTTGGCATCGGCGGCCTTCAAGCGTTGTTCTGCGGCGAGCACGTCGGGGCGATGCAGCATTACGTCCGAAGGAATGTTCGCGGCCAGGTCGGACAGCATGCCCTGACCGGAAAGAGCGAGTCCCGGCGGCAGATTGGCGGGCTCACGGCCGACCAGCAAGGTCAGCGCATTGTCGGCGGCGCCGCGCTGGCGCTCCAGGCTGGCCAGCTCCGCGCGTGTCAGCTCGAGGACGCCATCCGCCTGCAGATAGTCAAGGTCGCTGGCGAGTCCTGCCGCGCGTCGACGGCTGACCATGAAGCGAGTCTGCTCACGGCTGGCCACGGTCGCACGCGCCAGAACGGTCCGCTCGTCCATCTCCAGCTGGGTCAGGTAGGCATTGGCGACGTCGGCAATCAGTGTCAGACGCATCGCCTGCCGGGCCTCCACGCTGGCAAGATAGCCGGCCAATGCCGCTTCGTTGAGGCTTTTCACCCTGCCCCAGAAATCCATTTCGAATGACGGCAACGACAAACCGAGGTCAAAGCGATGACTGACGGTGGTCCGTCCGCTAAGCGAAAGGTCGCCAGGGGTTCGCGCCGATGTGCCGCTGGACGTCAGATCCAGACTGGGGTAACGGTCGGCGCGGGCGATCCCGAACAGAGCGCGGGCTTCCTCGATGCGTGCTACGGCGATGCGCATGTCCCGGTTGTTGTCGACGGCGGCGGCGATCAGCGCCTGCAGGCGCGGATCAGGGAAGAAGCTGCGCCACGGGAGCGAACTTGCCTCGCGCGCCGTATCGGCCGGGGCAGCGTGCGACCACTTTGCCGCCACCGGCAGTTCGGGCCTCTGGTACTCGGGGATCATCGAGCAGCCGGCCAGCATGGTACAAAAGGCGATGACCGAGGGTTTAGCACCCCAGACCCAACGGCAGGCACTAGTACCCCAGACCCAAACACGGGCACTAGTACCCCAGATACAAGGGCGGGCATCAATACCCCAGAGGCAAACTCGGGCACTAGTACCCCAGAGGCAAACTCGGGCACTAGTCATGGCCGTTCTCCTGATGGCGACGGGCATGGCCGGGAAATATCTTGCGCACCACGACAAAGAATACCGGCACCAGAAAGATCGCCAGGATGGTTGCGGCGAGCATGCCGCCAATGACGCCGGTGCCGATGGCGTGGCGGCTGTTGGCGCCCGCCCCGGTCGAAATGGCCAGCGGCAACACCCCCAGGATGAAGGCAAACGAGGTCATCAGGATCGGACGGAAACGCAAGCGGCAAGCTTCCAGCGTTGCCTCGAAGAGGCCCATGCCGCGCTCCTGGAGATCGCGGGCAAACTCGATAATCAGGATGGCGTTTTTGGCGGAAAGTCCGATGATGGCAATCAGCCCGACTTTGAAATACACGTCGTTGGGCAATCCGCGCAGCGTCACCGCGAGCGTCGAACCGAATATCCCGAGCGGCACCACCAGCATCACCGCGAACGGAATCGACCAGCTTTCATACAGCGCGGCCAAGGCCAGGAAAGCCACCAGCATGGCCAGTGCAAACAACAGGGGCGCCTGGCTGCCCGAGAGCTTTTCCTCGAAGGAGGTGCCCGACCACTCGAAGCCGAAACCCGTCGGCAGATCCTTGGCGACCGATTCCATCGCCTGCATGGCCTCGCCGGTACTCCGGCCCGGCGCTGGGCTGCCGGCGATCTTCACGGAAGGCACGCCATTGTAGCGGTCGAGTTTGGGTGAACCGATAATCCACTGCGCCGTGACTATTTCGGCCAGCGGCACCATCCCACCGGCTCGATTGCGCACCGGCAGGCGCAGCATTTCCTCGGGGGTGGCGCGCAATCCCGCATCCGCCTGCATCAGTACCCGCAGGATGCGCCCTTGGCGTTCGAAGTCATTGATGTAAGCGACTCCGAGAGTGGATTGCAGGGTTTCGTTGAGGTCGGCGATGGAAACGCCTAACGTTTCGGCCTTGTGCCGGTCGACCTCGAGCAGCAGTTGCGGCGCGGCTTCCTGCCCTTCCGGGCGGACGCCCGCCAGCGACGGATTCCGCATTGCCATGCCCAATGCCGCATTGCGTGCCTCCAGCAGTTTTTCGCGACCGACGCCAGCTCGATCCTGCAGGCGGAAGTCAAAGCCACCGGTAGAGGCGAGTTCCGGGATCGGCGGCGGGTTGATCGCGAACATTATGGCCTGCTTGATCTGGAAGAAAGCCATGTTTGCCCGTTGCACGACTGCGATAGAGGAGTGGCCGGCGCCGGGGCGCTCGTCCCATTCCTTAAGTCGAACAAACGCCAGCGCCGCGTTCTGACCCCGGCCAAAAAAAGAAAAGCCAACCACACCGATGACTTTGGCTACCTCAGGTTGTTTGAGGTAATATTGTTCGATTTGGGACAGAACCTCGATCGTGCGCTCCTGCGAAGCGCCCGGCGGCAATTGGACCATGTTGACAAAATATCCCTGGTCTTCGTCGGGCAGGAAGCTTCCCGGCAGCGACATAAACAGCCAGCCGGTCGCACCGATGATCACGGCATAGACCAGCAGGTAGCGCCCGGTTCGCGGCAGCATTGACCCTACCCAGGACTGATAACCGGCCCGGGTGCGGTCGAAGAAACGATTGAAAACACCGAAGAAACCAGTGCTCGGGAGGACTTCCGTGCCAGGCTCGTGCTTGAGCAGCGTGGCGCACAGTGCCGGAGTAAGGGTCAAGGCCATGAGGATGGAGAACCCCATGGCAAGCAGCAAGGTCATCGCAAATTGGCGGTAGATGACTCCGACGGAACCGCCGAAGAAAAGCATCGGCGCAAACACCGAGGACAGTACCAATGTTATGCCGATAATGGCATTGAAGATCTGATCCATCGCCTTGCGCGCTGCGTCCCGAGGCGCCAATCCTTCCTCGTTCATAATGCGCTCGACCGCTTCGACGACCACAATCGCGTCATCCACCACGATGCCGACAGCCAACACCATGGCGAACAGCGTTAATACGTTGATCGAAAAACCGAAGACATACAATCCGGCCAGCGCCCCGGTCAGAGCCACCGGCACGACGATGGCGGGAATCAGGGTGGCGCGAAAACTCTCCAGGAACAGGTAGATCACCAGAAACACCAACAGCATCGCTTCGGCCAGCGTCAGCATGACTTCCTTGATGGAAATGTCGACGAAACGGGAGGTGTCGTAGGGGACATCCCAAGTGATACCCTTGGGGAAACTGGGCGCCATCTCTTCCATCTTGGCGCGCACCGCTTTGACCACATCCAGGGCGTTGCCATCCGGTGAGACGCGTATGGCAATCGCTGCCGTCGGCTGGCCATTCAGGCGCGCAAAGATATTGTAGTCCTGAGAGCCCAATTCGACTCTTGCGACGTCTCTGACCCTGAGGGTGGAGCCGTCCGGCTGGGTGCGGATGAGGACATTGCCAAACTCTTCCGGCGTCGCCAGGCGGCTGCGCGTAACGATCACAGCGTTGATCTGCTGACCCGCGACAGCCGGTGCCTGGCCCAACTCTCCGGCAGCCAGCTCGACGTTCTGGGCACGCACCGCACGGGTCACATCACTCGGTGAAAGATTGTAGGCATGCAGCTTTTCGGGCTTGAGCCAAAGTCGCATTGAATACTCTGTTCCGAACATCAGGGCTTCGCCCACTCCTTTTACGCGCCGAAGCGGGTCCAGCACTGCAGCAGCGGCGAAGCTGCCGAGATCCGCAGCTGAGTGACTCTTATCCGGTGAATAAAGTGATACGAACATCACAAAATTACGTGAAGGCTTGGTCACTGGGACGCCCACCCGTCGCACATCGTCGGGCAACCTCGCCTCAACGCGTTTGAAACGGTTCTGCGCCTCCACCGAAGCGATGTCGATGTTGGTGCCCGGCTGAAACGTGAGGGTTACATTACCCGTACCCAATTCGGATGACGACTCCATGTACAGCAAGCGCTCGATGCCGTTCATTTCCTGTTCGATCAGGGCAGTGACGGTACTTTCAACCACCTTGGCCGAAGCCCCGGGATAGACGATGTTGAAGGCGATCGAAGGCGGCGCCACCGCCGGATACTGGGAGACCGGGAGGATACGCAGCGCCAGCACCCCGGCGAGCAGGATCACCAGGGCGATGACCCACGCAAAAATCGGCCGGTCGATAAAGAATTTGGCGATCATGCTTACCCCGGTTTCTTGCCGCCGGCCGGTGGCGAACCGACGGGCCCGGCGCCCGGATTCCAGGGCACCGGATTCACCGTCGTTCCGGGACGCACTTTCTGCAGGCCGTTCACCACCACTTGCTCGCCGCCCTTAAGGCCTTCGGCGATGATGAAGTCGCCGCCGCTCATGCCGCTGCTCGTCACCGTCCGGGCCACCAGCTTGTTGTCGGCATCCACCACCATTACGAACTGGCCCTGCGGCCCGGCCTGGACAGCTCGCTGGGGAATGCGGATCACCTGATCGGCAACGGCCTCGGGAAAACGTACCTGTACGAAAGTGCCTGGCAGCAACTCATGCCTGGGATTGGGAAACACCGCCCGCATCGAGATGCTGCCGGTCGCTGGATCGACGGCCAGATCCGAGAACAGCAGCTTGCCCGGATGTGCATAGACGCTGCCGTCCTCCAGGATCAATTCCACGTGGGCGCGCTCCGCGTCCTTGAACTTGCCTGCCTTTACCGCCTGCTTCATTTTGATCAGATCGGCGCCCGCCTGGCTGAAGTTGGCATAGATGGGATCGATCTGCTCGATGGTGGCAAGATGCGTCGCCTCGTTCCGACCCGCCAGTGCCCCTTCAGTCACCAAGGCGCGTCCGATCCGACCCGAGATCGGCGCCGGCACGGAAGTATTTTCCAAATCCAGGTAGGCCCGCGTCAGGGCCGCTTCGGCCTGTTTCACCCGGGCGTCGGCAAGGTCCACTTCCTGCCGGCTTACCGCCTTGATCTCGAGCAACGGCTGGTAGCGTTCCAGGGTCACGCGGGCGATCGCCAAATCCGCCTTCGCTGCATCAAAGCTCGCCTGATAGCTGCGTGGATCGATGCGAAACAGGGTGACGCCGGCCTTGACATCGCTGCCTTCGGTATATAGGCGCTTCTCGATAATCCCATCAACGCGAGCCCTTACTTGCGCGGTCTTCGTTGCCTGCAAACGGCCGGGCAAATCTTTGGTCACTGTGGCACGACCCGATGCCGCCCTCACCACATCTATCTCAAGAGGTGGGGGGGTTTGGGTGACAGGCGCCTGTTGTTTCTGGGCATCGCCTTCGCAGGACGTCAGCATTGCGGTCAGCGCAAGTCCGCTCAACATTCGAATGGTGCGTAGTACCATATTCTTCTCTCCGGAAAACCTCGGCCGCAAGGGCGTGGTCAGACACCCTCAAAAAACTGTCGATCATACGCCCAGTTGTCACTTCGAGCATCCTAACAGCGCCTGTTGGGCGCTCCAACCAAAAGGGCAGCCGAAGCTGCCCTTGCGTAGCGACCGCGCGCCCTCGTCAGTGGGAGCGATTACGCAATTTCTGGATCGCCGACAGTTGCGCGATGGCTTCGGCGAGCTCTGCCTGGGCACGCGCGTAATCAAGCTCGGAACTCCGGCTGGCCATGGCTTCCTCGGCCTTCCTCTTGGCGTCGAGTGACTTGGCCTCGTCCAGATCCTTGCCCCGGATCGCCGTGTCGGCGAGCACGGTCACTCTATTCGGTTGAACTTCGAGCATGCCGCCGGCAACAAAGAACAATTCCTCGACATCCTGATCGGGCAGTTTGACACGCACTGCCCCCGGCTTGATGCGCGTCATCAGCGGCATATGGCCCGGCAGTATGCCTAGCTCACCGGCTTCGCCGGGCAAGGCGACGAACTCAGCCAGACCCGAGAAGATCATCTCCTCGGCGCTGACGACATCGACATGTATGGTCATGGCCATGCTATTACCTCGTTATCTGCCAGGATCGGGGAGTTCCTTCCCGGTCCTGGCGCGTTACTGCAACGTCTTGGCCTTCTCGATGGCCTCGTCTATGGTGCCGACCATGTAGAAAGCCTGTTCCGGCAGGTGATCGCATTCGCCGTTGATGATCATCTTGAAACCACGGATGGTTTCCTTCAGAGACACGTACTTTCCCGGCGATCCTGTAAACACCTCGGCGACGAAGCACGGCTGCGACAGGAAGCGCTGCACCTTGCGCGCGCGATAGACCAGCAGTTTGTCCTCCGGCGCCAGCTCGTCCATGCCGAGAATGGCGATAATGTCGCGCAGTTCCTTGTAGCGCTGCAGGGTCTGTTGTACGCCACGGGTCGTATCATAGTGTTCCTGGCCGATCACGTTCGGGTCGATCTGGCGGGAGGTGGAATCGAGCGGATCGACCGCCGGGTAGATTCCCAGGGAGGCAATGTCGCGCGACAGCACCACGGTCGCATCGAGGTGGCCGAAGGTGGTCGCCGGACTCGGATCGGTCAGGTCGTCCGCTGGCACATATACAGCCTGGATCGAGGTGATCGAGCCGACCTTGGTCGAAGTGATGCGCTCCTGCAGACGCCCCATTTCTTCGGCCAATGTGGGCTGATAGCCCACCGCCGAGGGCATGCGCCCCAACAAGGCCGAGACTTCCGTGCCGGCCAGCGTGAAGCGGTAAATGTTATCGACGAAGAACAGCACGTCGCGGCCTTCGTCGCGGAATGCTTCGGCCATGGTCAGGCCGGTGAGCGCGACCCGCAGGCGGTTGCCGGGAGGCTCGTTCATCTGACCATAGACCAGGGATACCTTGTCGAGGACGTTGGAGTCCTTCATCTCGTGGTAAAAATCGTTGCCCTCGCGGGTCCGCTCTCCCACCCCGGCGAAGACCGAGTAGCCGCTGTGTTCGATGGCAATATTGCGGATCAGCTCCATCATCGCGACGGTTTTGCCCACGCCGGCGCCGCCGAACAGGCCGACTTTGCCGCCCTTGGCGAACGGACACATCAGGTCGATCACCTTGATGCCGGTCTCGAGCAATTCATTGGATGATGCCAGTTCATCGAACTTCGGCGCCTTTTGGTGGATCGAGCGGCGTACCTCGGTGCCGATCGCGCCGGCCTCGTCAATCGGCCGGCCCAGCACGTCCATGATGCGGCCCAGGGTCGCAGTACCGACCGGTACCGAAATCGGCTTGCCCGTATTCTGCACCGTCACGCCGCGCCGCAGACCGTCGGACGAGCCCAGCGCAATGGTGCGCACCACGCCGTCGCCGAGCTGCTGCTGGACTTCGAGCATCAACTCGGAGCCTTCCATCGTAAGGGCGTCATAGACTCTAGGCATCTGGTCGCGCTTGAATTGAACGTCCACCACCGCGCCGATGCACTGAACGATTTCACCTTGACTCATCGTCATTTCCCCAAAAATTTCGTTAGATAGCCGATATTTGCCGCGGCCTAGACGGCCGCCGCGCCGCCGACGATTTCGGCGATTTCCTTGGTAATTGCCGCCTGCCGCGTCTTGTTGTAGATCATCTGCAGGTCCTTGATGACGGTGGCGGCATTGTCCGAGGCCGCCTTCATCGCCACCATGCGGGCGGATTGTTCCGAAGCCATGTTTTCCGCCACCGACTGGTACACCAGCGCCTCGACGTAGCGCACCAGCAGTTCGTCGACCACGAGTTTAGCGTCGGGCTCGTAGAGGTAGTCCCAGCTATGCGAGTGCTCGTCGCGCAGCTGCTCGCCGGACAGGGGCAGCAGTTGTTCCAGCACGGGCTCCTGCTTCATGGTGTTAACGAAACGGGTGTAGGCGATATAAACGACGTCCAGTTCCCCGGCCGAGAAGGCGTCCAGCAATACCTTGACCGGGCCTATGAGTTTTTCCAGATGCGGCGTGTCGCCCAAGGCGGTGACCTTGGATGCCACGTTGGCGCCCAGGCGTTGCATGAAGCCGAGGCCCTTGTTGCCGACGCAGGTGACTCGGGTCTTCTTGACGCCCGCCGCATCCCACTCCTTCATGCGGCCCAGTGCCAGTCGCAGGACATTGGTGTTGAGGCCGCCGCACAGGCCCTTGTCGGTAGTAATGACGATCAGGCCGGCATTGTTCACCTGAGCCTTGCGGGTCAGGAAGGGGTGCTTGTACTCCGAGTTGGCATGTGACAGGTTCGCAGCGATGCGGCGAATCTTGTCGCCGTACGGACGTGCCGCCTTCATCCGATCCTGTGCCTTGCGCATCTTCGAGGCCGCGACCATCTCCATGGCCTTGGTGATCTTGCGCGTGTTTTGCACGCTCAGGATCTTGGTGCGAATTTCCTTGCCGCTCGCCATGGTCAGCTCCGTTGGGCGGGCATCAGGCCCAGGTCTTCTTGAAGGCTTCGACCGCTTGGACCAGGGCCTTCTCGCCATCGGCGTCGAGATCCTTGGTGCTTTCGATCTTGCCCAGCAGCGCCGCCTGGGTCTGCTTCAGGTAACCCATCAGGCCGGCCTCGAAAGACATGGCGCGCTTGAGGTCGACGTCGTCGTAGTAGCCCTTGCTGACGGTAAACAAGGTAACCGCCATCTCCGAGACTTTCATCGGCGAGTATTGCGCCTGCTTCATCAACTCGGTGACGATCCGGCCACGTTCGAGCTGCTTGCGGGTGGTCTCGTCGAGATCCGAGGCGAACTGGGCAAATGCCGCTAGCTCGCGATATTGGGCAAGTGCCATGCGCACGCCGCCACCGAGCTTCTTGATTACCTTGCACTGGGCGGCGCCACCGACGCGCGACACCGAGATGCCGGCGTTGATGGCGGGGCGAATGCCGGCGTTGAAGAGGTCGGTCTCGAGAAAGATCTGGCCATCGGTAATCGAAATCACGTTGGTCGGAACGAAGGCGGTAACGTCACCGGCCTGCGTTTCGATCACCGGCAAGGCCGTCAACGATCCGGTCTTGCCCTTCACTGCCCCGTTGGTGAACTTCTCCACCCAGGCTTCCGAGACGCGGGCCGCGCGCTCGAGGAGGCGGCTGTGCAGATAGAACACATCGCCGGGATATGCTTCACGACCCGGCGGCCGGCGCAGCAGCAGCGAGACCTGGCGGTAGGCCCAGGCTTGCTTGGTCAAGTCGTCATAAATGATCAGCGCGTCCATGCCACGATCGCGGAAGTACTCACCCATGGTGCAGCCTGAATACGGCGCGAGGAATTGCATCGCGGCAGATTCCGAGGCGGTTGCGGCAACGATGATGGTGTACTCCATCGCGCCCGTTTCGGTCAGTTTGCGCACCACGTTGGCAACGGTCGAGGCTTTTTGCCCGATCGCCACATAAATACAGAACGTGTTCTCGCCCTTCTGATTGATGATGGTGTCGACCGCCACGGCAGTCTTGCCGGTTTGCCGGTCGCCGATGATCAGCTCACGCTGCCCTCGGCCGATCGGGACCATAGCGTCGATCGATTTCAAGCCTGTCTGAAGCGGCTGTGAAACCGACTTGCGCCAGATCACGCCGGGCGCAACTTTTTCGATCTTGTCAAAGAGCTTGGCGGGGATCGGGCCCTTGCCGTCAATTGGCTCGCCCAGGGCATTGACGACACGACCGAGCAATTCGGGGCCGATCGGCACTTCAAGGATTCGACCGGTACATTTTACGGTGTCGCCTTCCGAGATATGCTCATACTCGCCCATGATGACCGCGCCGACCGAGTCGCGCTCCAGATTCAAGGCGAGGCCGAAGGTGTGACCCGGAAACTCCAGCATTTCGCCCTGCATCACATCGGCCAGTCCATGCACCCGGCAGATGCCGTCGGACACCGATACCACGGTACCCTCGGTACGGGAGGTTGCTGCAAGATCCAGCTTCTGGATTCGGCTCTTGATGAGATCGCTGATTTCAGAAGGATTGAGGTTCATTTGAAATACTCCTAGTTCTGTAGGGCTACGCTCATTGCGGCGAGCTTGCCGCGGACCGAGGCATCGATCACCTGATCGCCGACCGCGATGCGGGCACCACCGATCAGTTCCGGATCAACATTGACGGTCGCCTGGATTTTGCACTTGAAACGGTGTTCTAAATCGGCCACCAACTGAGTCAGGCTGGCAGCATCGAGAGGGAAAGCGGAAGTGATCTGCGCATCCCTGACGCCGTCATGAGCGTTCTTCAGCTCCAGATACAGTTTGCGGATCTCGGTTACGACACCGAGGCGTCGATTTTCCACCAGCAAACGCACAAAGCTTTTTTGATCCGCAGTCAGGCTGCCGTCAACGGCGTCGACGAACATTTGCGTGAGATCCCTGGCCGGCAGTCGCGGGTTGTCGATACAGACGCGCATTTCCGGATGGGCGGCAACCGCCACCATCCGTTCCAGCATTTCCGACCACTCGGACAGCGCATTTCCTGCCAGCGCCAGCTGATAGGTGGCTTCGGCATAAGGCCGCGCCAGAGTGACATTTTCTGCCATGGCCTCTCAGAGCTCCGACTTCAAGCTGGCGAGCAGCTCACTATGAACCTGAGCATTCACCTCGCGACGCAGAATCTTCTCGGCACCGGCTACGGCGAGCAGGGCGACCTGATCTCGCAAGCTTTCCTTGGCGCGCTGAGCAGCAACCGTCGCTTCGCCTTCGGCTGCGACACGGGCAAGACTGATGATCCGGGCCGCTTCCGCACGCGCATCTTCGACAATGTGGGCTGCCTGACGCTCGGCACCACCGATCATCTCGGTTGATTTCTCGCGGGCTTCACGCAAGGTATCGGTCGAGCGGGCCTGGGCCAGTTCCAGATCCTTCTTGCTGCGCTCGGCCGCAGCAAGGCCTTCCTCGATCTTCTTCTGGCGTTCGGTAATGGCCGTCAGCATTGGCGGCCAGACGAATTTCACGGTGAACCAGATAAAAACCGCGAAAGCGATCGCCTGGGAGATCAGGGTTAAATTGATATTCATGGCTACTCCCTAGCCGGTATCTGTTGGAAGCCGCCGATCAATGCGCGGTTTGAATGACGGCCAGCAGCGGATTGCCGAATGCAAATAGCATGGCAAGGCCAACGCCGATAATGAACGACGCGTCGATCAGGCCAAGCAAAAGGAATACCTTGGCCTGCAGGGCATTCATCAGCTCAGGCTGGCGAGCGGCGGCCTCAAGGAAGCGCGAGCACATGATGCCCACACCGATACAGGCGCCGGCGGCGCCCAAGCCAATGATGAGGCCGATGCCTACACCGGTATAGGCTTGGATCATAGCCAGATATTGGAGTTTGTCCATTTGCGTTCCTTTCGAACTTGCGGGTGGTTAAGAGACGATTGAAAACGGGTTAATGACTTTCGTGAGCCATCGAGATATAGACGATGGTCAGCATCATGAAGATGAACGCTTGCAGGGCTACGATCAGGATGTGGAAAATCGACCAGCCGACACCCAGAATTGCTCCGAAGATGACGCCTGTTACACCGGTCGCGGCCCACATCCCCAGCAGCATGAAAATGATTTCACCGGCGTACATGTTGCCATACAACCGCAAGGCATGTGAAAGCGGCTTCGAAACGTATTCAACCAGATTGAACAGCAGATTGAATACCCACAGGAGCGGGTTTGAGCCGAACGGGGAACAGAACAATTCGTGTATCCAGCCGCCCAATCCCTTCACCTTGATGCTGAAAAAGATCATCAGCAGCCAGACCGACAGAGCCAGGGCGAAAGTGGTATTGATGTCCGCGGTGGGAACGCCCCGCCAGTAAGTTTGCCCCAGCACCTGGTGGTAAAACACCGACATGATGTCGATGGGCAGGAAATCCATCGCATTCATCAACAGAACCCAGACGAATACGGTCAACGCCAGGGGGGCGACGAACTTGTGGCGCTCGCCATGGAAAATTGCCTTGGCTTGGTCGTCCACAAACTCGATGGCCAATTCCACAAATGCCTGTTTCTTGCTGGGTACTCCCGAAGTCGCCCCGCGCACTACCCACCAGATAAACCCGAATCCGATCACGCCCAGCAAGATCGCGGTTATCAGGGAATCGAGGTTCAAGGCCCAAAAAACGCCGTCGCCGACGGGCTTGGTCAGGAAGGTCAAATGGTGATTGATGTATGAGGTGGGGGTTAAGGCTTCAGTCGACATTTGGTTTGCCTGCATTCAGCTGCGCAGGGTTGCGAAGGAAAATTGCCATCGAAAAAATAATCACTGCAACTATGAAGGTTCCAATGAATCCCACCATCACGACTTCTTTGTAGGTTGCCAACACCAGCCCAAGCAAGATCACTATCACCAGTACTTTGGCGCCCTCGGCCTTGAGGATGCGCGTCAGACGGTCCCAAGCCGTTCCTGGATCCTGGGACTGTGCCTTCGGCGGCCGCGCAAGAAAGGCAAATACCATTCCGCCTGCAATGGCCACCGCACCCCCCAGCAGTGCGGAAAATGCTCCATGCAAGCCGGCCAGCCAGGCGCCCATCACGGCTAACAACACGGTCGCAACGGCTTGCCAACGCAGAACAATGCGCAGCGGCTTCCCTGAATCAAGCATAACTTGCGGTACTCACCGGACTCTGGAGCTTGCGCCACTTTGCAGAAGCCGCAGCTCGTAGCACAAAACCCAAGAATTGTAATCTTACGGCTTCAATCGAGTCAATCGGAAATTGGCCGAATAGGCGCCACGGTTGATTTAGATCATCCTCGCTGCCCGACCTTTGAGTCATTGATATCCGTTCATCGCAGCCGCTCAAGAATCCCTTCGAGTTGTTCGAGGCTGCTGAATCTTATTGTCAGGCGTCCGATCCCCTTCTTGTTGGCAACCAGCTTGATCGGCGCACCGATCTTGTCGGCAAGTTCCTCTTCCAGGCGCAGCAGGTCCCGGTCAGCCTTGGGTCTGGGCTTTGGTTCCGGAGGATTCAACTCCCTGTGGACCAATCTTTCCGTTTCTCGCACCGACAGACCCTTGCGCACGACCTGGACCGCCAAGCGGGACTGGTCAGCTTTGGCCAAGGGGAGGAGGGCACGCGCATGGCCCATGTCAAGTTCGCCCGAGAAAAGGTATTCCTGCACTGGCTTTGCCAAATGCAACAGGCGCAACAAGTTGCTGGCAGCAGAACGCGAACGACCGACCGCATCCGCCGCCGCCTGATGGGTCATGGAGAATTCGTCTATCAGGCGTTGTATGCCGGCGGCTTCTTCAAGCGGGTTAAGGTCTTCGCGCTGGATATTTTCTATCAAGGACATGGCCAATGCCGTTTCATCCGGGATATCCCGCACCAAGGCGGGAACTTCGCTCAACCCAGCCAGTTGCGCCGCCCGCCAGCGCCGTTCGCCAGCAATGATCTCGTACTTCCCCTCGCCCAGAGGACGAACCAGAATCGGTTGCATGACCCCTTGAACCTTGATAGACGCTGCCAATTCATTGAGGGAATCTTGATCCATGCGGGTTCGTGGCTGATATTTGCCCGGCTGCAAGGCGGTAACATGCAAGGTGTCCTGGCGGGTCGACTCTGGCCCGGTATTGGCATCCAATAGAGCGCCAAGACCGCGGCCCAGTCCCTTGTGTTTTGCTGATTTGGGGGGGTTCATTGAGATTTTGTCCCTTTAGATCGTTTTGACGCGTTCGATCATCTCGGTCGCGAAAGCTTGATAGGCTTGGGCGCCCTTTGCCAACTTGTCAAAGAGGACACCTGGAATGCCGAAGCTGGGCGCTTCGGCAAGACGAATGTTGCGGGGTACGACGGTTTTGAAGACTTTGTCGCCAAAATGTTGTTCCAGCTCGGCCGACACCTGATGGCCGAGGGTGGCGCGGGTATCGAACATGACCCTCAGTAAGCCGATGATTTTCAGGTCGCGGTTGAGATTGGCGTGAACTTTCTTGATGGTATTGACCAGATCCGAGAGGCCTTCCAGGGCGTAGTACTCGCACTGCATCGGTATGACGACGCCATGGGCAGCGCAAAGGCCGTTCAGCGTCAGCAACGAAAGGGATGGCGGACAATCAATCAGGACGAAGTCGTAGTCTGCAACATGCGCAGCAAGCGCTTCCTTCAGTCGCATTTCGCGGCGCTCCAGCTCCACCATCTCCACTTCCGCTCCGGCCAAATCTCGATTCGCCGGAAGCAAATCGAACTTGCCGGTTGGAGAAGTCGTCCGGGCTTCCGCCAGGCTGGCGAGTCCGAGCAATACCTGATAGACCGATCTTTCCAGCGCGCGCTTATCGACACCCGAACCCATGGTGGCGTTTCCCTGCGGATCGAGATCCACCAGCAGCGTACGCTGACCCTTCGCGGCAAGAGCCGCGGCGAGGTTCACTGTCGTGGTGGTCTTGCCGACCCCGCCTTTTTGATTGGCTACGGCGAAAATGTGCATGCTGATTACCTGTTACGCCCTATTAATGACGATAAGATCCCTTTGCGCATTCAACTTCGGCACGCTTAGCGGCATGCTTTGGAGCATTTTCCATCCCGACGGCAATTGCTCAATTTCCTCCTGCGGATAAACGCCTTTCATCGCCAGCAGGAGACCCCCCGGCGCGAGCAAATGTGAGGCCAGTTGGACGAATTTGGCGAGACTCGAAAAGGCTCGTGATATCACCGCGTCAAAAAGCTCCTTCGGCTTGAATGCTTCTACTCGACCGCAGTGAACGCTCACATTGGTCAGGCTGAGTTCGATCCGGGCTTGCTCCAGAAAGCTCGCTTTCTTGTGACTGGCCTCAATCAATTCAATCTTGACTTGCGGGCAGGCGATTGCCAGAGGTATCCCCGGCAAACCGCCGCCGCTTCCTACGTCGGCAAGTGATCGAATTGTCTTGGAACTCGACTGCAGGTAGGGCAGCACGGCCAACGAGTCAAGCAAGTGCTGGCTGACCATTGCGCCTTCGTCGCGCACTGCGGTCAGGTTGTAAGTCCGGTTCCATTTAGCCAAAAGGCGAAGATAGACGCCAAGCTTCTCTACCGACTCCGCCGACAGCTCAAGACCCAAGTCATGAACTCCTCCATGGATTTGTTCGCGTGCCGTCAGATTCATGCACGTCGCTTCGCATACAACGAATGCCGCTTCAAATGCACCAATAGCAGGGAAATCGCCGCAGGCGTCACACCCTGAATGCGCGATGCTTGTCCGATGGTTTCAGGTTGATACTGGCTGAGCTTTTGCCTCACCTCGATCGAGAGGCCAGGGACCGCGCCATAGTCGAAGGCGCTTGGCAGGCCCAGCGTCTCCTGGGTTTCGCTTCTTGTAACTTCTTCCTGCTGACGCTCGATATAACCCTGGTATTTCGCTTGAATCTCTATCTGTTCAATGACTTGAGGGTCAAGACTGGTTGCGTCGGCGGTCACTTGTTGTTCGGGAACCAGGGTTTTCAACGCTGCATAGCGCACCTGCGGACGGCGCAGCAGATCCAGCAAACGATATTCACGTTCCAGAGGTTGGCCGAGAACACGCACAGCGTCGTCGCCATTGACAATTTTTGGGCCAATCCAGGTCGATTTCAGCCTCTCAGTCTCGGCCGCGATGGCCTCGCGCTTGCGGTTAAAAGCCTCCCAGCGAATATCATCGACCAGGCCCAGTCCACGCCCGATTTCGGTCAGACGCAAATCGGCATTGTCCTCACGAAGACTCAAGCGATATTCGGCGCGGCTGGTAAACATTCGATACGGCTCGGAAACACCGCGGGTAATCAAGTCATCCACGAGAACCCCGAGATAAGCCTGATCCCGCCGCGGGCACCAGGCGTCCTTGCCCTGAACCTGCATTGCGGCATTGATCCCGGCCAGCAGACCTTGCGCTGCGGCTTCCTCATATCCGGTCGTACCATTGATCTGACCGGCGAAGAACAAGCCGGAAATGGCTTTGGTCTCAAGCGAGGACTTGAGATTGCGCGGATCGAAATAATCATATTCGATAGCGTACCCCGGTCTCAGGATGTGCGCATTTTCGAGTCCGCGCATGCTGCGTACCAGCGCCAGTTGTACGTCGAAAGGCAGGCTGGTGGAGATTCCTTGGGGATAGACCTCATGGGTATCCAGACCTTCCGGTTCGAGGAATATCTGATGGCTGTCCTTGCCGGCGAAGCGGTGAATCTTGTCTTCGATAGAGGGGCAGTAGCGAGGACCAATCCCCTCAATTACCCCGGTGAACATCGGCGAGCGGTCAAGCCCCTGGCGGATGATTTCATGCGTGCCAGCATTGGTATGGGTGATCCAGCAGGGCACCTGACGCGGATGTTGTTCGCTTCTGCCGAGATAGGAAAACACCGGTGCCGGATCATCGCCCGGTTGAATTTTCAGCAACCCGTAGTCAATGCTGCGCCCGTCCAGACGCGGTGGCGTCCCGGTCTTCAGGCGTCCAACCGGCAACTTCAATTCGCGTAGGCGCTGCGCCAGCGAAACCGAAGGCGGATCGCCGGCACGGCCGGCGCGGTAGCTTGTCAATCCGACATGCACCAATCCGCCGAGGAAGGTACCTGCAGTCAACACCACAGTCGCCGACTCAAAACAAATCCCGAGTTGAGTCACAACGCCCTTTACGCGGTTGCCCTCCAGCGTCAAATCATCAACCGCTTGCTGGAACAAGCTCAGGTTGGGCTGGTTCTCAAGCCGGCGACGGATTGCTGCCTTGTAGAGAATTCGGTCGGCCTGGGCACGGGTGGCGCGCACCGCCGGGCCCTTGCTTGAATTGAGAATCCGGAACTGGATTCCAGCCTCGTCCGTGGCAGCGGCCATGGCGCCACCCAAAGCATCAATTTCCTTGACCAAATGACCTTTGCCGATGCCTCCGATGGATGGATTGCAGGACATTTGGCCCAGCGTTTCGATGTTATGCGTCAGCAACAGCGTCTTTGCCCCAGCCCGAGCAGCAGCCAGGGCAGCCTCGGTACCGGCATGGCCGCCGCCGATAACGATGACATCAAAACGGGCAGGAAACAGCATCTCGGCAGGACCAAGAAAAAGAGGCGCAATCATACGCCTCTGTTTGCGGAATTTAAATTGTTTCACGTGAAACGCGGTGCATTCCTGCGCGTGCACCCGGTTTCACGTGAAACAATCTAGGCTTTTCCACCTAGTCCCAGATAACTTTCAATCACTTTTTGGTTGTCGGTCAGTTCCGCCGCCGGTCCTTCCATCGCAATCTCGCCGGTCTCCAGAACATAACCATAATCCGCTACTTGCAGCGCGGCACGGGCATTTTGTTCCACTAGCAGGATGGAAACGCCACTCTTCTTCAATTCGGCAATGATCCTGAAGATCTCACGGACGATCAACGGCGCCAGCCCCAGGCTGGGTTCATCCAGCAGCAGCAGCCTGGGTTTGGCCATCAAGGCGCGACCGACCGCCAGCATTTGGCGCTCCCCGCCCGATAAAGTGGCGGCCAGTTGGTCATGACGCTCCTTCAGGCGAGGAAAGATATGATAGACCCGCTCCATGGTTTCCTTCTGGTCGCGGTGGCCCAGGCGATGACGCATGAAAGCACCTAGCAGCAAATTGTCTGCCACGCTCATCTCGCCGAACAGTTCCCGTTTTTCCGGCACCAGACTCATGCCCCGCGACACCATACGTTCGACCTCGATTTCACCCAAAACCTCGCCGAAGAACTTCAACTCCCCGCGGCTGCGCTTCAGCAGTCCCATGACCGCGGCCAGCATGGTGGTCTTGCCGGCGCCATTCGGCCCGATGACGGTGACAATCTGACCAGGTTCGACCCTGATGTTGACCCGGTGCAATGCTTCGACCTTGCCGTATGAAACGCAAAGATCATTGACCTCGAGCACCGTCGGCACAGCGCTGACCACTGGACTTGGCGCGCTGTTCATGCCACTCCCCCGAGGTACGCTTCCAATACCGCGGGATCCTGCCGGACCTGCTCGGGCAGTCCTTCGGCAATCTTCTCACCAAATTCCATCACCACAACGCGGTCCGCCAGCCCCATGACGAACTCAACATCATGCTCAACCAGAAGGATACCCATGCCCTCCGAACGCAATCTCCTCAGCAGTTCAGCGAGAGCTTGTTTTTCCAGATAGCGCAAGCCGGCTGCGGGTTCATCCAGCAGCAGCAGGCAAGGGTCGGCCGCAAGCGCCCGGGCGATCTCCAGGATGCGTTGTTGACCTAAAGGCAGACTGCCGGCCTGGTCAAACATGTGCTCCTGGAGGCCGACGCGCGCAATCTGGCGAGCCGCCTCGGCCATCAAGTGTTGCTCCTCGGCACGCTCCAGATGCAGCAACGCCGAAATAACGCCTTTCTTGCCGCGCAAGTGAGCGCCAATGGCGACATTTTCGAGGACACTCATGGTTGGCAGCAGGCGTACATGCTGGAAAGTCCGACTCATCCCCCGCCGCGCGATCTCGCGCGAACGCAGCTTCTCTATGCGCTCATCCAGGAAGCGAATCTCACCCGAAGTGGCCGGGTCGACGCCTGAAATACAGTTGAATATCGTGCTCTTCCCCGCACCGTTAGGCCCAATCAGGGCAAGCACTTCCCCCGACTGCAACCATAGGTTCATCTTGTCGCTGGCCACCAGACCGCCAAATTTCTTCGTTACATCCTTTACGTCAAGCAGGCGTGTGCCGAACGGCGGCAAAGTCTTCTTGGACATCAGTCCGGCCTGCGGCGCCGCCCTGGCCCCATCGCTGCCATCTTTGCCAGAGTCTAGCCGGGCCAGGATCGGCCATAGACCGTCGCGGGCACGTTGCAGCATCAATACCATCATCAGGCCAAAGACAATCATTTCGAAATTCCCGCTGCTGCCGAATAACTTCGGCAGCAGGTCCTGCAGCCATTGCTTGAGGACCGTAATGACACCGGCGCCGATCAATGCTCCCCAAACGTGAGCTGCTCCACCCAGCACCGCCATGAACAGGTATTCGATGCCAATGTGCAATCCAAACGGCGTCGGATTGACGAAACGCTGCAAGTGGGCGTAAAGCCAGCCGGATAGACAGGCAAACAGCGCGGCAATCAGGAAAATCACGGTCTTGGAGCGGGCTGTATCCACTCCCATGGCCTCAGCCATCAGGGTTCCTCCCTTGAGTGCGCGGATAGCTCGACCCTCGCGCGAATCCAGCAGGTTCTGGGTTAACCATACCGCGAGCATCAACATTGCCCAGATCAGGTAGTAGAACTCACGGCCGAATTTCACCTCCAGTCCGAAAACCGACAGTGGTGGTATCCCGGTGATCCCCGTATGCCCTCCGAGTTGCTCAATATTGCCGAACAGGAAGTACAAGCTGATGCCCCAGGCGATCGTCCCAAGGGGTAAGTAATGGCCGGAAAGACGCAGAGTCAAGGCACCTAGAATAAGGGCCACAACAGCAGTAAGCGCTAACCCCGCCAACAACGCCAACCACGGTGAGGCGCCAAAAGGGGCGAGCCAGCCCGGCAATTCGCCAGCTGTGGTCAGGTAAGCAGTGGTATAGGCTCCAAGGCCGACAAAGGCCGCCTGGCCGAACGAAGTCAAGCCCCCGACACCCGTGAGCAGAACCAGACCAAGCGCTACGATTGCGTACAAGCCGATATAGTTGAGCAGGGTCACATAGAATTCGGGCAGCAAGCGCGGGACCAGCGCCAGCAGTACCAGGAAGCCGGTAAGTATGACGGTCTGCCGCCGCATCATTCCTCCTCCTCGACATGATGAGTCGTCAAGGAGCGCCAGACCAGCACCGGAATGATCAGGGTGAAAACGATCACTTCCTTGAAAGCACTGGCCCAGAATGATGAATACGATTCCAGCAGCCCTACCAGGATCGCGCCCGCTGCGGCAATCGGGTAACTCGCCAAACCGCCGACAATGGCGCCGACAAATCCCTTCAATCCGATCAAGAAGCCGGTGTCGTAATAGATCGTGGTGATCGGCGCGATCAGGATGCCGGAAAAGGCGCCGATCAGGGCGGCCAGGAGAAACGACAGTTTGCCTGCCATGATCGTCGATATACCCATCAAGCGCGCTCCGACCCGATTGATTGCGGTGGCCCGCAGTGCCTTGCCATACAGGGTACGATCGAAAAAGACGTATAGCCCGACGATCAGCAGAGAACTTGAAACCAGCACCCACAATGTCTGGCCGGTTACGCGAATACTACCGAGATCGAATGAGGCATCGCTGAAAGGTGGTGTGCGAGACCCTTCCGCACCGAAGAACAACAAACCCAGTCCGACCAGAGCCAAGTGTACGGCTACCGAAACTATCAGCAAGACGAGCACCGAGGCTTCAGCCAGCGGCTGGTAGGCGAGGCGGTAAATCATCGGTCCCAGCGGAACGACCAGCGCCAGGGACAACAATATCTGAGCCACCATCGGCAACTCGGCAGGTTTGGCAAGGAATACCAGCCCCGCTGCTGCCAGCGGATAGGCAAGATTCCACACCAATATTCTCGGCAGGCGGCGCAAGGCGCCAGCATGGAAAGCCAGCACCCCATCGATCAATGCAATGGCAACGCCGGCGCCGAGCAACAACCACAAGGTGCCAGGCGTCTTGCCTGCCTGAAGGCTGGCCAAGGTCAAGGCTCCAAAGGCTACGAACTCACCCTGCGGAATGTAGATCACCCGGGTGACGGCAAAAATCAACACCAATGCCAGTGCCAATAAAGCGTAGATGGCGCCATTGGTAATGCCGTCCTGTCCCAACAGGAGCGCAATTTGAAAATCCATGCAGCGGGCCTTCGAAAAAAACAAAGGCGCCAGGAATATCGAGGCGCCTCTGGAAATCGATCAGCGTGTCAAGATGTCAATCAGCCACGCCTCCCAGACATCACTGTTCAAGTTTCCACTTGCCATCCTTGATCTGGACCATGACGCGGGCGCGCTCGTCGAAACCAAGATGATCCTGCGGACTCATGTTGAAGACTCCATGGGCGCCGGCAAGCTCCTTGGTGGTTTCAAGAGCATCGCGCAAGGCCGCGCGGAACTCCTTGCTGCCAGGATTGGCCTTCTTCAATGCGATCGGAATCGCATTCGACAGCAACAACCCCGCGTCCCATGCGTGCGCACCGAAAGTCGAGACGCTGCCGGGACCATAGGCCGCTTCGTATTTTTGAACATAGGTCAGAGAGGATTTCTTCAGCGGATTGGTATCCGGCAATTGATCTGCCACCAATACCGGTCCAGCTGGCAGTATCGTGCCCTCCACGTTCTTGCCGCCAACCCGCAAGAAATCGTTATTCGCTATCCCGTGGGTTTGATAGACGGTGCCCTTGTAACCCCTTTCCTTCAGCGTCGCCTGTGGCAAGGCTGCAGGCGTTCCTGAGCCGGCAATCAATACGGCGTCCGGGTTTGCGGTCATGAGCTTGAGGACCTGGCCGGTTACGGAAGTATCGCTGCGGTTATACCGCTCGTTGCCGACGATCTTGATCCCGCGTGCCTCTGCCGACTTGGAAAACTCGCCCCACCAGCCTTCCCCGTAAGCATCGGAGAAACCGATGAAGGCGACCGTCTTCACCCCAGCCTTGCTCATGTGCCCGGTGATCGCCACCGCCATCTGTGCGTCGTTCTGGGGTGTCTTGAACACCCAGCGGGTCTTGGCACTCGCCGGGTCGATGATGCGCGCCGACGCCGCCATTGCGATCATCGGCGTCTCCGCTTCCACCACCACATCAACCATCGCCAGCGAGTTGGGAGTGATGGTCGAACCGATGATCACGTCGACCTTGTCCTCGCTGAGGAGTTTCTTGGTGTTAGTAACCGCCTTGGTAGTATCCGAGGCATCATCAAGCACGATGTAGTTGATCTTCTGGCCGGCAATATTGGTCGGCATCAGGGCAAAGGTGTTCTTCTCGGGGATGCCCAGAGAGGCCGCCGGGCCGGTCGCGGACACCAGCACACCCACATTGACGTCGGCCCGCGCCAAGCTGGCGACCAAGGCCAATCCCAGCGCTACTAGCAAAGTTCTATTTTTCATGCATTCCTCCTGTGATTTCCATTTTTGCACATTAATGTAATTGGTGAAACGAATGCCGCCTGCCAACAAGGAATCGAACGATCAGGCCTCAACTATTTATGATACAAGATTGTTAACTATTCTGTTTTTTTTGAATCATAACGTATTAATCCTGGCTCACGCAAATGTATCGTAGCCGAATTTGCCGATCAGTGCCGTCGCTACGCCCAGAAATACCCGGCGAACAAATCCGCTACCGTATCGCAATGCCAAGCGGGAACCGACCAAGGCGCCGCCGACGTTCAACAACGCCAGCAGAACCGCCACTCCCCACAGGACATGCCCCGTAGCGGCGAAATAAATCAACGCTGCGCCATTGGTCGCAACGTTTACGATTTTTGCCGCGGCTGACGCCCGCAAGAAATCGAAACCGAAAAAGCGAATAAACAGGAAGAGCAGGAAACTGCCGGCACCCGGGCCGAAAAACCCATCATAGAAGCCGATGGCAGCGCCCAACAGCAAGGACAAATAGGTATCAAATGTGGTGTGTGGTCGATTCTGATCGATGCCTCCAAAATCCTTGCGTGAAAATGTATACACGGCGACCGCGACCAGCATCACCAGCACCAATGGTCGGAATTGCTCTTTCGGCATCATTGCCACCGACATGGCTCCGACGTAGGAAAAGCAGAATGCGGCAACCGCCGTGGGCAGCGCCGCCCGCCACGGCACCTGGATGCGCAGCGCATACCGCCGGGCAGCGCTGGCGGTGCCGAAGATCGCGGCAAATTTGTTGGTTCCCAGGATCGTGGCCGGAACCGCCTGCGGCAGCGCCATGAATAACGCCGGAATCAATACCAGGCCGCCGCCGCCCACCACGGCGTCAACCAGTCCGGCAAGAAATGCTGCGCCAAGCAGGAGCAACATATCAATATCCATGGCCAGTCACTTTCCTATGCAGAATCGCGAGAAGATCTCGCCGAGCAGGTCGTCCGGCGTGAATTCTCCGGTGATGCTGTTCATGGCTTCCTGCGCCAGACGCAATTCCTCGGCACACAGCTCGACCCGAGCCAGTTCAACTGCTGCCTGGGCCAGATGGGCATCGGCGGCTGCAAGCGCACCAAGATGCCTTTCCCGCGCCAAGATCGAATCTTCACCGTGTCCCTGCCAGCCGGCGATATTCAAGAGCTCCTTGCGTAGCAGCTCGACGCCAGCTCCGGTAAGGGCTGACAACAGCAGATGTACCTGGCCGTCCTGGTCGCGTCGCCCCGCCGGCAGATTGCCAAGATCACACTTATTGTGCACAACGACACGTCGCAATCTCTGGCCAGCGGGAAACCGGCCGGCGATTTCCTCATCCTCAGGCGTCAGACCGATCCGCGCATCTACCATTTGAACAATCACGTCGGCCGTCTCAATTTCCCGCCAGGTGCGCTCAATGCCAAGTTTCTCGACGAGGTCGCCGGGTTGGCGCAACCCTGCAGTGTCAATGATATGCAGCGGTATGCCTTCGATCTGTATCGTTTCACGAATTGCGTCGCGAGTGGTGCCGGCCATGTCGGTAACAATGGCGCGCTCCTCACCGGCAAGCCGGTTTAGTAACGACGACTTGCCGACATTCGGTGGCCCGGTCAGAACCACCGCCAAGCCATTCCTTAGCAGGCTTCCATGCCGCGCCCGGACACGAATTTCCGCCAGGTCAGCGCGCAGTTGTGCCAAGCGATTGGCAGCATTGCTGGAGCGCAGAATCTCTCCTGCATCGAGTTCCTCTTCAGGAAAATCAAGGCTTGCCTCGATCAGCATGCGCAGTTCGATCAAGCCCTTGACCAATCCATGCACGGCTCGCGAAAACTCGCCCGACAGCGAGCGCAGGGCCGAACGCGCGGCTTGGGCGGTGGACGCTTCGATGAGATCGGCGACGGCCTCGGCCTGAACCAAATCCAGCTTCTCATTGAAAAAGGCGCGGCGGGTGAACTCTCCGGGTTCGGCAAGCCGCGCACCGAGTTCCAGACAGCGTTGCAACACCATCTCCAACACCACCTGCCCACCATGTCCCTGCAGTTCGAGTACGTCCTCGCCGGTAAATGAATTCGGCGCCGGAAAATGAAGCATGATTCCCTGGTCTATCGGCAGTCCGGTGGCATCACGGAAGTTAGTCAGGGTGGCGAAACGCGGCCGCGGTCTGCGGCCACAGAGTCTCACCGCCAGATCGCCCAATGACTTGCCTGAAATGCGGACCACACCTATGCCGCCGCGCCCCGGGGCAGAGGCAACAGCCGCAATGGTGTCATTGGAAAGACTAGGTCTTGTTGCCACCCTCGATCAGGCGGGTGATCTGCCACTGCTGTGCGATCGACAGCAAGTTATTAACCGTCCAGTAAAGCACCAGACCGGACGGCATGAACAGGAACATGCCGGTGAACACGATCGGCATGAACATCATTACTTTGGCCTGGATCGGATCCGGCGGTGTCGGGTTGAGCTTGGTCTGTACCAACATGGTCGCGCCCATCAACAGCGGTAGGACATAGTAGGGATCCTGGGCCGAGAGATCCTCGATCCAACCGAGCCAGGGGGCGTAGCGCATCTCCGCAGTTCCCAGCAATACCCAATACAGCGCAATGAACACCGGGATCTGCACCAGGATCGGCAAGCATCCACCCAGCGGGTTGATCTTCTCGCGCTTGTATAGCTCCATCATCTCCTGGTTGAGTCGGGCGCGGTCATCGCCGTAGGTCTCCTTGAGCTTGGTCAGTTTGGGGGTGACTAACTTCATTTTTGCCATTGATTTGTAGCTCGCGGCGGAGAGCGGAAAGAAAACCAGTTTTAGCAAGACTGTCAAGCCGATGATCGCCCATCCCCAGTTGCCGACCAGCTTGTGGAGCATCTCCAGTATCCAGAACAAAGGTGCGGCGATTACCGTGAGCCAGCCGTAGTCGACCACCAGGTCAAGTCCGGGTGCGACTTTCGCCAGCTTGTCCTGTTCCTGGGGACCGGCAAAGAGTTGCACCGTCAGCTTGCTCGCGGTGCCCGGAGCAATCGCGGTCACCGGCAGGATGACGCCGGCGCCATACAGATCGTCGCCCAGCTTGCGGGTAAAAAACTCCCTCTCAATCTTTCCTGCTGGCAGCCATGCCGAGACAAAGTAGTGCTGAACCATGGCGATCCAGCCGTTGTCGGCTTTCTGTGCATGTTTGGCTTTGCCCTTGGCGATTTCCTCAAAACTGACTTTCTGGTATTTTTCCTGCTCGGTAAAGATGGCCGGACCGGTAAAAGTGCTTACTCCCATCGCTCCGCCGGTGTTGTCCTCGGGAGGCTTGCTGTCGCGTACGGTCTGGAAATAGACATGAGTGCTGATGGGATTGGCAGACTGATTGACGATCTCGTGGCCGACATCGATCAGATAGCTGTCGCGGCGAAAAGTATATGTCTTGCTGACCTTCATTCCGTTGGTCGCGGCCGTCTCGAGACGGACTTCGAGAAGGTCTTGGCCATCCTTGAGTTCGCGATTGCCGGCAACGAACCGGTAGATCGATTTATGGTTGGGCAGATCGCTCCCGATCAAGCCGCTCTGCGCCTCGTAAACATGCTTCGCGCCGTTGTCGAACAAGACAAAGTTCTTCGTCTTGTCCTCGGTGGCGTGGTGCTTGACCAATTCAAGTCGGGTCAGATCTCCCCCTTGGGAGGAAATCTCCGCGATATACAGATCTGTCTTGATCACTGCCTTGGCAACAACTGCGCTGCCTTCACCCGGCACGGCGACGGGTGCAGGCAATGTGGCAGCCCCGTTCGCCGGGGTTGTTGCAGTCGGTACCGGAACAGCGCTGCTACCGACAGCTGTCGCGCCCTGGACTGCGGCCGCTGGGGCAACCTGCTTGGGCGTGCCTTGCTTGAGCCAGGCATCCCAGAGCATTACCAGGGAAAATGAAAATACCAGCAGCAGAATCAGACGTTGATTATCCATCGACGGTCTTTCGGTTAAGAAAGCCAGAATCGGCAGGCGATTATATAGAGTCTAGGGAACAGGATCGAATCCGCCCGGATGCCATGGATGACAATGCAATACTCGTCGCAACGCCAGCCATAGACCCCGCCATGCCCCGTGGCGTCTCAATGCTTCCACGGCATACTCGGAACAGCTTGGGTCAAAACGACAACGGTTCCCCAGATACGGACTGATCAGGTACTTATAGAGACGAATCAGGCCGATCAGCGGAAAACTCGGGGAGAACTTCATCGTGGCAAGCGGATCAGCAACTGCTCGATATCAGCGCGCCAAGTCCGGCGCGCTGCTCTATCCAAGCTGTTTCCCGGAGGCTTGGCGAGCCGCAACACCAGGTCGCAGGGTGGCAACTCCCGGCGCGCATGGCGAAAAGTCTCGCGCGCCAAGCGTTTCAGTAAATTACGCTGAACTGCGCGATGCGCCAGTTTCTTGGCGATGACGATGCCGAGCCGGGCACCGACAGGTCCGGAGATCACCGCGAAGCCTTGCGAACGGTAATGCAGATCAAAAATCTCGCCGCGTAATCGGCGCCTATCCGCAAATACCAGCGAAAAATCCCCTGCCGTCCGCAACCTGTGCTGTTTACGGAAGCCGAGGTCTACGGTGTCAATTCCCGCAATGCCCTCTCGCTGATCAACCACCGGTTGTTTTTTTAAACACCCAAGCGGCTACGACCCTTTGCGCGTCTTGCCCGGATGACCGCACGGCCGCCTTTTGTGCGCATACGCACGAGAAAACCGTGG
>Ga0208566_1000088_pt1 | contig 66981 bp, 63 predicted proteins | sample PL_2010_150m_FD_184159 | JGI IMG/M metagenome (GOLD analysis project Ga0208566, IMG submission 184159) | Freshwater microbial communities from Powell Lake, British Columbia, Canada to study Microbial Dark Matter (Phase II) - PL_2010_150m... | ecosystem: Environmental > Aquatic > Freshwater >...
CCAACTCGTTCACCCAGTTCGTGCCGGGGCATGTGCATCTCAAGGACATGGGGCAGCTGGTGGCGCGCGAGATCGAAAAGGCCGGCGGCGTGGCCAAGGAATTCAACACCATCGCCATCGACGACGGCATCGCCATGGGCCATGCCGGGATGCTCTACAGCCTGCCGTCGCGCGACCTGATCGCCGATTCGGTGGAATACATGGTCAACGCCCACTGCGCCGATGCGCTGGTGTGCATTTCCAACTGCGACAAGATCACCCCCGGCATGTTGATGGCGAGCCTGCGCCTCAATATCCCCACCGTGTTTGTTTCCGGCGGCCCGATGGAAGCCGGCAAGGCGGTGATCCACGGCAAGACGCTGGCGCTCGATCTGGTCGATGCGATGGTGGCGGCGGCGGACGCCAGCGTCAGCGACGCGGAAACCGACACCATGGAACGCTCCGCCTGCCCGACCTGCGGCTCCTGCTCGGGGATGTTCACCGCCAACTCGATGAACTGCCTGGTCGAGGCGCTGGGGCTGGCGCTGCCGGGCAACGGCACGCTGGTGGCGACCCATGCCGACCGCAAAGAGCTGTTCCTCGAAGCCGGGCGGCTGATCGTCGCGCTCGCCAAGTCGCATTACGAGCGCGACAATTATTCGGTGTTGCCGCGCTCCATCGCCACCTTCCACGCTTTCGAAAACGCCATGATGCTGGACATCGCCATGGGCGGCTCGACCAATACCGTGTTGCACCTGCTCGCGGCGGCCAGCGAGGCGGGGGTGGATTTCACCATGTCGGACATCGATCGCTTATCCAGGAAAGTTCCGCACCTCTGCAAAGTGGCGCCGTCGATCCAGACCTACCACATGGAAGACGTGCACCGCGCCGGCGGCATCGTCGCGATTCTGGGCGAACTGGATCGTGCCGGCCTGCTGCATCACGACCTGCCCACCGTGCATAGCGCCACCATGAAAGACGGTCTGGCGCACTGGGATATTCGCCAGACCGACGACGAGAACGTGAAAACCCTGTTCCGCGCCGCGCCGGGCGGGATACCCAGCATCACCGCCTTCAGCCAGGCCCAGCGCTATGCCGAACTGGATGACGACCGGGTTGCCGGTTGCATCCGCGACAAGGCCCATGCCTACTCGCAGGACGGCGGTTTGGCGGTGCTCTACGGCAACATCGCAGTGGACGGCTGCATCGTCAAGACCGCCGGGGTGGACGAGAGCATCCTGAAATTCACCGGGCGGGCGCGCGTGTTCGAGAGCCAGGAAGACTCCGTGGCGGGCATCCTGGCCGACCAGATCCAGGCCGGCGACGTGGTGGTGATCCGCTACGAAGGCCCGCGCGGCGGGCCGGGGATGCAGGAAATGTTGTATCCCACCAGTTACCTCAAGTCCAAGGGGCTGGGCAAGCAGTGTGCGCTGCTCACCGACGGACGCTTCTCCGGCGGCACCTCCGGCCTGAGTATCGGCCATGTCTCGCCGGAAGCGGCGGAAGGCGGCGCCATCGGCTTGGTGGAAGAGGGCGACCTGATCGAAATCGACATCCCCAACCGCACTATCCAGCTTAAAGTTTCCGACGACGAACTCGCCCAACGCCGCGCCGCCCGCACTATCAAGGGCTGGCAGCCGGAAAACCGCCAGCGCGTGGTGTCGGCGGCATTGCAGGCCTATGCCGCGATGACCACCTCCGCCGCCAAGGGCGCGGTGCGCGATGTGTCGCAACTGAGCCGGAACTAGTCCGTGTCCTCCGCCGGTCATCAAGGCAAGCTCAATCGCAAGCTGGAGCTTGCCGATCTGCTCGACTGGCTGCTCGCCGACGGCATGGTCAACCCGGCCGACGTCGACAAACTGAAACTAACCCGGCGCGCGGTGGGCAAAAGCGAGTTGCATCCGCTGGTGATTATCGCCACCCAGAAGTGGAAAAGCTTGCAGCCGCCGCACGCGCTGCTCGACCAGGAAGTTCTGGCGGAATGGCTGGCCAAGCACGTCGGGCTGCCCTACTACCATATCGATCCGCTCAAGATCGACGTGGTCACGGTGACGGGCGCGATGTCGCACGCCTACGCCGAGCGCTACAAAATCCTGCCGGTCGATTTCACCGCGCGCGAAGTGGTGGTCGCCACCTCCGAGCCCTACGTGCTGGAATGGCAAAAGGAGCTGGAACAGGCGCTGCACGTGGCTGTCAAGCCGGTCATCACCAATCCTTCCGACATCAGCCGCTACCTCGCCGAATTCTATAACCTGGCGCGTTCGGTCAAACGTGCGATGCAGTCGAAAAATGTCAGCGTGCCGTCCGGCATCACCAACTTCGAGCAGTTGGTCGAACTGGGGCGTAGCGGCAAGCTCGATGCCAACGACCAGCACGTGGTGCAGATCGTCGACTGGTTGCTGCAATACGCTTTCGAGCAGCGCGCCAGCGACATCCACATGGAACCGCGCCGCGAATACGGCGACGTGCGTTTTCGTATCGACGGGGTGATGCACCCGGTTTACCAGATTCCCAGCGCCGTGTTGAATGCAGTGACCAGCCGCATCAAGGCGCTCGGACGGATGGACGTGGTCGAGAAGCGCCGCCCCCAGGACGGCCGCATCAAGACCCGCACGCCCAACGGGGAAGAAGTGGAATTGCGTCTGTCCACCATGCCCACCGCCTTCGGCGAGAAGCTGGTGATGCGCATTTTCGACCCCGAAGTGCTGGTGCAGGATTTCAAGGACATGGGTTTCGGCGAGGAGGAACTCGCCAGCTGGAACCGCCTGATCGCCCAACCCAACGGCATCATCCTGGTGACCGGGCCGACCGGCTCGGGCAAGACCACCACCCTGTATTCCACCCTGCGCCAGCTCGCCACCCCGGAAGTCAACGTGTGTACGGTGGAAGACCCGATCGAGATGGTGGTGCCGCAGTTCAACCAGATGCAGGTGCAGCACAATATCGGCCTGGATTTCGCCAGCGGCGTGCGTACCCTGTTGCGCCAGGACCCGGACATCATCATGGTGGGCGAGATCCGCGACGCGGAAACCGCCGAAATGGCCATCCAGGCGGCGCTGACCGGCCACCTGGTGCTGTCCACCCTGCACACCAACGATGCGCCCTCGGCGATCACGCGCCTGCTGGACATCGGCGTGCCGCCCTATTTGATCGACTCCACCCTGCTCGGCGTGCTCGGCCAACGTCTGGTGCGCACCCTGTGTCCGCATTGCAAGACGCGCGGCACCCTCGACGAAGAACTGTGGAAAGCGCTGGTGGCGCCATGGAAGTCGGCCTTGCCGGCGGCGGTGAACCAGCCCAAGGGGTGCCTGGAATGCCGCATGACCGGCTACATGGGACGGGTCGGCATTTATGAAATGCTGGTGATGACGCCTAAGCTGCGGCGCCTGGTTAACGCCAGTTGCGACCTTGCCGCGCTACGCGAGCAGGCCTACAAGGATGGGATGAAACCGCTGCGGATCAACGGCGCGCAGAAAGTCGCCGCCGGCATGACCACCATCGAGGAAGTGCTGAAGGTCGCTCCGCCGCAAACCAGTAGTTGATAAAATAACTCAAGTATTGCATCATGGCGCATCCTCCCCGGAGATGCGCCATGTCCAACCGTCTCGCCAGCCAAGCCAGCCCTTACCTGCAACAACACGCCGACAACCCCGTCGATTGGTATCCCTGGGGCGATGAAGCGTTTGCCGCAGCGCAACGCCTGAACCGGCCGATCCTGCTGTCGCTCGGTTACTCCACCTGCCATTGGTGCCATGTCATGGCGCGCGAGTCGTTCGAAGACGAGGAAACGGCGGCGCTGATGAACCGCTATTTCGTCAGCATCAAGGTCGATCGCGAGGAACGCCCCGATCTCGACCAGATTTACCAAACCGCCCACGCCATGCTTACCGGTCGGCCCGGCGGCTGGCCCCTGACGCTGTTCCTGGCCGCCGACCGCACGCCGTTTTTCGGCGGCACCTATTTTCCCCCTCATGCACGCTACGGTCTGCCCGGCTTTCGCGAGTTGTTGCCGCAGGTGGCCGCATTTTTCCACGAGCAGGGCGGCGAAATCCGCCGGCAAAACCAGGAACTGCTGGGTATGCTGGCCAACTCGCTGCCGCGCGCGGCAGTGGCGGGCGAACTCGACGGCAGCCCGTTGCACGCCGCGCGAGCCCGGCTGGAGCGGGCATTCGACACTGTTCACGGCGGTTTCGGCGGCGCGCCGAAATTTCCCCAGCCCGCCGACCTGGCTTTCCTGCTACGCCGCCATGCCGCCGACCACGATCTGCAGGCGCTGGCGATGGCGCAGTTCACCCTGCGCCGGCTCTGCGAAGGCGGCATTCAGGATCAGCTCGGCGGCGGTTTTTACCGCTACAGCGTGGACCAAGGCTGGGCGATTCCGCATTTCGAAAAAATGCTCTACGACAACGGCCAACTGCTAGTCGTGCTGGCCGATGCCTGGCTGGCCAGCGGCGAGAGCTTGTTCCGCGAAGCGGCGGAACGCACGGTGGCCTGGCTGGAAGGGGAAATGCGCGCGCCGGCAGGCGGCTACTATTCCGCGCTGGACGCCGACTCGGAACACCGGGAGGGCAAGTTCTACGTCTGGACGCCGCAGCAGGCGGCCGATTTGCTCGGCGCCGAGGAATACGCCGTCGCCGCACCGCACTACGGCCTCGACCGCGAGGCTAATTTCGAAGGGGAATCCTGGCATTTGCACGTCGTCGTCCCGCTCGCAGAAATTGCCGCCGGCCTCGGCATTTCACCCGAAATCGCGCAACAACGCCTGGAATCGGCACGTGCCAAGCTGCTGGCGGGACGGTCTCGGCGCCCCCGCCCCGCTTGCGACGACAAGATTCTGACCGGCTGGAACGCCTTGACGGCAAAAGGTCTGGCCCACGCTGGACGAATTTTCGGCAGGGACGACTGGATAGTCCTGGCGCATCACACGCTAGAGTTCCTGTGCGCGGCGCTGTGGCAAAACGGGCGGCTGAAAGCCAGCTACCAGGACGGAACGGCACATCTCGATGCCTACCTCGACGATTACGTTTTCCTGTTGGATGCTCTGCTGGAACTGCTGCAAGCCGAATTCCGCCTTGACGAGCTGAATTTTGCCCGCGCCCTGGCAGATGTGCTGCTGGAGGAATTCGAGGATCAGGAAAACGGCGGCTTCTATTTCACTGCACATCGCCACGAAAAACTCATCTGCCGCACCAAGCCGGGCGGCGACCATGCCCTGCCGGCGGGCAATGCCGTGGCGGCGCAGGCGTTGCAGCGCTTGGGGCATCTGCTAGGCGAGCCGCGCTACCTCGCCGCCGCCGAGCGCACCTTGCGGCTGTTCTATCCCGAAATCGCCGCCGAACCGGCGAATCACGCCAGCTTCCTGGCGGTCCTCGAAGAATACCTGGCCCCCCCGCGCATCGTGGTGTTGCGCGGACCAGCAGAAATGATGAGGGAATGGCGTGCGGCGCTGCGTCGAACTCACCCCCCGGCGACGTTGGTGCTGGCGATCCCCAACGGCAGCGGCGCATTGCCGGGCTGCCTGGCGAAACCGGAAAGCGCTGCTGTCAACGCCTGGCTCTGCCAGGGCGTTAAATGCTTGCCGCCGATAACAAATCCAGATGATCTGGCCGATTTGCAAAGCCGGTGAACTTGTATAATATAGCAACTTTTTTGTGTGACTGATTTTTAAAGGAGCGTTTTTGATGAAAGCACGTTTGTTGGGTATGGTTGCCGCTGCCGGTATGCTGGTTGCGGGTTCGGCTTTGGCTGCGGATGAAACCGCGCTGGCGCAAAAGAGTGGTTGCATGGCTTGCCATCAAGTGGCTGCCAAGGTGGTTGGCCCGGCCTACAAGGACGTGGCGAAGAAATACGCCGGCGACGCCGGTGCTGTCGACAAGCTGACCAAGAAAGTGATCGCTGGCGGCAAGGATACCTGGGGTCCGGTGCCGATGCCTCCTAAGGGCGGTAACGCATCAGTTTCCGATGCCGACATCAAGAAGATCGTTGCTTGGGTTATGTCTCTGAAGTAATCCTTGGTTTGAAAAAAGAAAAGCCGGCTTTGCGCCGGCTTTTCTTTTTCTGAAAGACAATTATTTGTAAATAATCACTTCATCCTGCTGCGATTCCTGGCTTCGGTCTGAGGAGGCGCCGCCCGCCGAAACGCCGGTAAGCTGTTCCTGCAATTGGCGTATCACATCCGCGCCGAGGGCCTTGGAGGTCTCCGAGATTACCTTGCCGCGATTGAGTACTACCCGTCCGCCGGCAGAACTCAACAGCTTCACGTCTTGTCCTTCGCCCATCGCGCTGAAGGCCGCCTTGATTTTGTAATTCTTGGTGTTGATCAGGCTGAAATCGACCACCAGTTCCAGGCTCAGGGTATGCGACACGGTGTTGGTGTTCATCACCGGGTTGGCCTCCTGGCGGAACTGGATGCTGCTGATGGTGCCGAACAGCACGTAATCCGCGCCGGGATAATAGCCCTGCTTGATGCGTGCGATGATGTCGTAAATCTTTTCGGTATTTTTGGTCTCGGTGAACGGCTTGCCCTGCATCACCTGGCAGCAGCCCGATTTCAGCATCTCGCCCTTGACGTCGGCGGTGAATTTGCGCAATTCGCCGCGGTCGATGTAGGTGTAGGTACCTTCCGCTTCGAAATACTGGCTTTCCGACTTGGCGTTGACCTTGCCGCTACGCCGTGCGGAATAGCCGTAATCCGACTCGCGTTCGCTTTCGCGCCCGGAGGCCTTGAGCGAGGATTTTTCGCTGGCGGAAACCACGCGGAAATACTCGCTGACCTTTTCCTCATAGGTCAGGTCGGTCACCGCGACCTTGGGCGGGCCGGACGGCACCGGCGCGGCGAACACCGAGGCCGACAGCAGCAAACCTGCCGCCAGCCAACTGGCTGTGAATCTCATGATAGGCTCCGTGGCGAAAAATTAACGACGCGAGGTCTTGCGGATTTCCTTCTCGTCGGCCCATTCCATCGTGCCGGATTCATTGTCGATCAATTGCAGGCTGAACTTGTACCAGACGTCCTTGATGTCGGCATTCTTCTTCACGATCGAGACGATATTGCCTTCCAGGCGGAATTTGGCGCCTTCCATCTTGCCCATTTTGGCGGCCTTGTCCTTACGGTAAAGGCCGCTCTGGTTCTGGCGGGAAACTTCATCGACCTGGCTTTGCATCGCCACGGTATCCACGGCAAAGCGCACCGTACCGCTCTTCAGCAATTGCGCGCGGATGGTGTCGGTGATGGCACGCGTGTCGATGTACTCGCTGGTCTTGTTCTTGACTTCGGCGACGGTGATCAGCGGGCGACCTTTGAGCAACGGGGATTGCACCAGCGAACGCGACATGTTTTCGGCTATCGCCTGCAAATCGGTCGAGCCGAATTCGTTGCTGACGGTTTCTACCGCTTTGGCATCGCCGTATTTGGTCGTGCCTGAGCCGATTTCCGGGGAGCCGGTAGAAACGCAACCGCCGAGGAACAGCGTGGAAGCGGAAAGAGCGATCAGGGTTTGGCTAACGGAGAGATTTTTCATTTGAGTTCCTTAAAGGAAAAAGTGACTAAAAAGGGGAGCCGCTGCCGCTGTCGCTGGCCTTGTTTTCCGGGCTTTGCAGCACCAGCCTGAAATCGCTGGCTTTAGGGGTCGGCGCGACCAGGGTGATCAATTGCTTCTGTTTGCCGTAGATTACCAAGGGTTTCCACGGCTCGTCTTCCCACACGCTGAAGCCGGTGTTGTCGAGCCATTTGACGCGGTAATACAGCTGCTGGTTCTTGTGGTCGGAGTTGGTCACTTCGGCCTGGATGTTGAGCAATCCGTTGCGTTTGGCGGCGCGCAGGTCGGTGATCTTGAGATAGGTCATGGTACCCATTTCCTCGATCTTGCTGGCGATCGAGCCGCCGCCGGAGGACGGCGCCGAGGGTGCGGCGCTGGCGATGGAAACCGCCGGGCGAGCCGGCTCGTTGTCGGCAGAACGGCCCTTGGCCGATCCTTTGTCCAGCGCGGCAATCTTGTTGCGCGCCAGCGCCGAGTACTGGCCGTTCGGATATTTGTCCAGGTAAGCCTTGAAGTCGCTGGGGTCGCCGCTGCTCTTGATGCTGTCCCAGAACGACAGTTCTACCGCCATCGGATCGACCGCCTGGATGATTTGCTGCGCCGGCGCGCCGCCCGGTTGCGCGCCGCCTTTCGCCTGAAGCGGCGCCGGCACAAAGTAAAAGTCGCCGTCGGTCTGGTCGTAAATCGCCGGATTCTGGTCGTGGCCGACTCCTTTGGCCTTCTGGATCACCGCGGAACGGACTTTCTTGACCGCATCGTCGATACGGATGCCCGGTGTGGTGATGGCCGGCAGGAATTCGCGGGTGAACAGGCCGTTGGGGCTTTTGTCGCCGTCAGACAGCTTGTCCAGCGCCTGTTGGTTGACCCCGGCGGAATAAACCACCATGGTGCCGCTCGGGGTTTGCGGCATCGACAGGCCGCGCGTCCCGCCGATGCTGCGCCCGGCTTTTTTGGGGAAGGGGTTGTCGCGGCAGGCGTCGATGATCAGCAGGCTGAGCTTGGCCTTGGCGTCGGTCAGGCGCTCGGTGACCTTGAGCATGTCGATCGCTTCGTCGTCGAGGTCGTTGGGTTTGTCCACCCGGATGTCCACCGGCAACAGAAAATTGCGCCCGTCGAGTTGCACGCCGTGACCGGCGAAGAACAGCACGCCGACGCCGCCACCCGAGATTTTTTCGATGAATTTATTGATCGCCTGATTCATGCCGCGGCGGTCGAGGTTGGTGTAGGACATCACCTCGAAGCCGACCTTGCCGAGTTCCTTGCCGACCGCCGTCGCGTCGTTGGCGGCTTTTTCCAGTTTGGGGACGCCCTGGTAGGCATCGTTGCCGATCACCAGCGCCACGCGTTTTTCGGCAGCCGCCAGCGCGGCATGGGATAAACCGAAAAGCAGACACAACAGCCAGATGGCTTTTTTCATGACAGTCCTTTACTGAGCCGGAGGTGGGGTGTTCTTGCTGGAAGCCGCTTTCTTCTTGATGGTTCGGCTTTTTACCGTGCTTTGCGTGCCGCTCGTTGCGGGCTGCTCGGCCTTGGCTGCGGCTGGTTCAGGCAGGTATGCCTGCTTCTGCACGACCGGTTGAGCGGCATAGGCAGTGGGGCCGACCAGACGGATCGGGAATATCAGGTAGCGTCCATCGACCTCGACCTCCAGCTTTTTCCCGGCAATTTCGACAGTATGCTTGCCGACCGGAAGCTGGACGCGGGCAATCGAAATGTCCGCCGGCAACGTGCGCCAGGCGCGCTCGTCCGCCGACTCGGTCGCCACCGCAGCGATCGAAACGACCGCGCCCAGCAACCCGCCGCCTTTCTTTTGCGCCTGGTCTTGCGCCACGGTTTTGGTGATGGCGCGGATGGTGCCGCGCAAGATAACGCCCGGCATGTCGTCCTTCAACGCGCGCCGCGACATGGCGTCGATGTTGGTCACCGACGAAAGTCCAATTCTGGTGCCGTTATCCAGGGTCAACCCGGCGGGGGGGGGGGATTTCGCGGATTTGATCGTCGGGAAGGAGATCGGGACGACCACCAGGGACTTGCCGGTCGGGACCGGGATCGGAATCGAGACGGATTGCCGGGCCGGTGCATTGCCCGATTCCACGACGAACAGCACATCGGTCAGGCTGGTCTTGCCGATGCGCGCACCGCCGGTGCGCCGGTCGAGGTTGCTCAGGCCATCCTCGAGAATCTTGATTCCCGGCCGCAACTCGACCGCCTTGCGGTACCCGGGCGCCGCCAGGCTGGGCTCGTTCAGCGCTTCGTAGACGAAACCGGCAAGGTAATGGCTGAACGCGCTCTGGTAGCTGTTTTTCAGCCTGGTGACTTCAGGGTCGTTGAGGGTTTCCACCGGATAGCCCTTGAGATCCTTGACCTCGGTTTTGACGTTGCGGGTCTTGGCCTCTTCCTCGATTTTTTCGACTTCCTTGGAGCGGATATCGGCAATGATCGCTTCGCGCTCGTGCATTTTCTTGATTTCGGTGCGCGCCATGTCCCAGTCGCCGAGCAGGATATGGTCGAGCGCCAGATTGGTGGAGAGCATGACTTTTTCGAAATCCTGGCCGTCGTAACGCAGCATCTTGTCGTTGACGATGGCGGTACCGATGTAGCTGAGGATTTTCGCCGGGTTGGTTTTGGCTTCCTCTTCCCAGATGCGCACTTTCTCGTCGGCTTTCAGCCAGGCGTCGCGGCTTTCCGGGAGCTGGTTGTTGAAGCGCAGCAGATTGCCTTTTTCCAGGAAGTACAACAGGTCTTTTTCGCCGGAACTGTTTTTCTCATGATCGGCCAGTGCCTTGGCGACGTTGTTGGAGGCCAGGTCATTGCCGGTCTGCTTCAGTTCCGAATCGTAGCTGCGCATCGGGTTGGTGGCGCAGCCGGACAGGCCGAGCGTGGATAAAACGATAGCCGCCAAGAGTAAACGAGAAAAGCGCATTATTGGGTTCCCTGAGAAAACGGACAACTATTTATTTTAGAGGCGATGCAACCTGAATACTCTTCCACGGGGAATATATTACAACGCCACCAGGGTGGCAAGCGCGTGACAGCCGAGACTCTGCTTGGCTTGGCAGAGGTCGGCAAGATGGCCGGAAAGTCGTTTCCATGACCGGCTTTTACTGAACTGCCGGCGGCGTTTTCTTGCCGGCAAGCGCTTTCTTCTTGAGGTTGCGGGTTTTTTTCGTGGGCTGGTCAGTTGGACCCGGTTCGGCTTTTTCTGCGACCGAATCAGTCAGGTATGCCAGCTTCTGCATGACCGGCTGCGCGGCATAGGCTGTGGGGCCGGCCAGGCGGATCGGGTACACCAGATAGCGCCCGTCGACCTCGATGTCCAGCTTTTTCCCGGCGATGTCGACGCTATGCTTGCCGGCCGGGAGTTGGACGCGGGCAATCGAGATGTCCGCAGGCAAGGTGCGCCAGCCGCGCTCATCGGCGGACTCGGTCGCTATGGCAGCGATCGAGACGGCGGCACCCAGCAATCCGCCGCCATGCTTTTGCGCCTGATTCTGCGCCACGGTTTTGGTGATGGCGCGGATGGTGCCGCGCAAAATAATGCCAGGCATGTCGTCTTTCAGCGCGCGCCGCGACATGGCATCGATGTTGGTTACCGATGAAAGTCCGACCTTGCTGCCGTTGTCCAGCGTCAATGAGGTGGGCGGCGTGAATTTCGCCGATTCGATGATCGGAAAGGAAATGGGGACGACCGTCAGTGATTGCCCTCCCCCCAGCAGCGATCCCAGCACCGCTCCTGCAACTGCGTTCTCGGTCGCGCTGGATGCGGTTGTGGCGGCGGGCTTGCCAGAATCTGCGGAGGGATTGCTGCCCAACAAGGCGCCCAGGGAGGCGCCCAGAACTGCTCCCTGTGCCGCGCCGGAAGCCGCCCCTTGCCCCGGGATCACGCCGGGAATGGGGATCGAAACGGATTTTCTGGCGGGGGCGCTGCCCGACTCCACGACGAACAGCACATCGGTCAGCCCCGCTTTGCCGGCCCGGCTGCCGGTGCGTTTGTCGAGGTTTTTCAAGCCATCCTCGAGAATCTTGATGCCCGGCCGCAGCTCGACCGCCTTGCGGTAGCCGGGCGCCGCCAGGCTGGGCTCGTTCAGCGCTTCGTAGACGAAACCGGCAAGGTAATGGCTGAACGCGCTCTGGTAGCTGTTTTTCAGCTTGGTGACTTCGGGATCGTTGAGGGTTTCCACCGGGTAGCCCTTGAGCTCCTTGATCTCGGTTTTGACGTTGCGGGACTTGGCTTCTTCTTCGATCTTCTCGATTTCTTTAGCGCGGATGTCGGCGATGATCGCCTCGCGCTCGTGCATTTTCTTGATTTCGGTGCGCGCCATGTCCCAATTGCCGAGCAGGATATGGTCGAGCGCCAGATTGGTGGAGAGCATGACTTTTTCGAAATCCTGGCCGTCGTAACGCAGCATCTTGTCGTTGACGACGGCAGTGCCGATGTAGCTGAGGATTTTCTCCGGGCTGGTTTTGGCTTCCTCTTCCCAGACCCGCACTTTCTCGTCGGCTTTCAGCCAGGCGTCGCGGCTCTCCGGGAGCTGGTTGTTGAAGCGCAGCAGATTGCCTTTTTCCAGGAAGTACAACAGGTCTTTTTCACCGGAGAATTTGCCGGAATTGGCTGCTTCGTGATCGGCCAAAGCCTTGGCGGCGTTGTTGGAAGCCAGGTCGTTGCCGGTCTGCTTCAGTTCCGAATCGTAGCTGCGCATCGGGTTGGTGGCGCAACCGGACAGGCCGAGCGTGGCTAATACGAAAGCCGCCACGAGAACACGTGAAAAATCCATTTTTGGTTCCCTGAGTAGTGGGCAAATTTATTATTTGACGGCGGCAACCTGGATGCTTCGGAAGCCCAGGCTCTTACCCATGAATTACCTGGGGGAATATATTACAACGCCGCGAGGGTGGCAAGCGTGGGGGAGCAAGGATGCTGCTCAGAACCGATGGGCGCTGCTCACCAGTTCCGCTATCGACCTGACGGTGAGATCGACATAGGCGGGGCGTTGCCTCGCCGGGCTTACCCAGACGGTTTTCATGCCGAGTTTCTTGGCGGTTTTCAGGTTTTCCAGGGAGTCCTCGACCATCACGCATTGCGGCGCTTTCAGGCGCATCCGGGCGAGCAGCCGGTAAAAGCCGGCAGGGTAGGGTTTCGGCATAAACCTGAGGTGCTCGATGCAGAAAATCGCTTCGAACCGGCCGGCGATGCCGAGGATGTCCAGGATGCGCCGCGAATATTGTTCCGGTGCATTGGAAAACAGGATCTTGCGTCCGGGCAGCCGGGCGAGCGCCCGGCCCAGGCCGCGCTCGCTACGCACCATGCCGGGCAAGTCGTGAAACTGGTGGGTATGCCAGAGGAAATGCCGCGGATCGACGTTGTGGTGGCGCACCAAGCCCAGCAGCGTTGCGCCGTAGCGCTGCCAGTAATCTACCCGCAATGCATCGGCGTCAGCTTCGTCCAGCGCCAGGTGGGTCTTCAGGTAGTCCGTCATCGCCCGGTTGATGTGCGGGAAAATGTGCGAATTGGCGTTATGCAGGGTGTTGTCGAGGTCGAACAGCCAGACTTTGTCGAAGTTCAACAGCGGCTCCAGGGAGTCACATCGACCGCGCCAGCCGTTCGATTTCCTCGGCGGCCAGCGGTTTGCTGAACAAATATCCCTGGTATTCGTCGCACTCGCGTTCGCGCAGGAAGGCCAGTTGTTCCTCGGTTTCTACCCCTTCGGCGATCACCGAGAGTTTGAGGCTGTGCGCCATGGCGATGATGGCGCTGGTAATGGCGGCGTCGTTGGGGTCGGTGTGGATGTCGCGGACGAAAGAGCGGTCGATTTTCACCGTGTCGATCGGGAAGCGCTTGAGGTAGCTCAAGCTGGAATAGCCGGTGCCGAAATCGTCGAGCGCCAGGCGGATGCCGGCTTTATCCAATTCCTCGAGGATCTCGATGGTCTTGCCCGCACCCTGCATCAGCAGGCTTTCGGTAATCTCCAGTTCGAGATGGTGCGGGTCGAAGCCGGTTTCGCGCACAATGCGGAATATCGGTTCCAGCAGGTTTTTGTGGCGGAACTGGCGTGCCGACAGGTTGACGCCCATACGCCACAGCGGCAAGCCCTGTTCGCGCCAGCGCCGGCCCTGTTCGCAAGCCGTGCGCAACACCCATTCGCCGATGGGAATGATCAGGTTGGTTTCTTCGGCGAGCGGGATGAACCGGGCCGGGGATACCAGGCCGAATTCGGGGTGCTGCCAGCGTACCAGCGCCTCCACGCCGATTATGCGCCCGCTGCGAATGTCGATCTGCGGCTGGTAATGCAACAGCAACTCATCGCGCTCCAGCGCGTGGCGCAAGGCATTTTCCAGCGTGATCGATTCCATCGCACGGGAATTCATGTCGGCGGTGTAGAACTGGTAGTTGTTCTTGCCCAGGTCCTTGGCGCGATACATCGCGATGTCGGCGTTCTTGATCAGGGTCTGGGTGTCCGTGCCGTCGTCGGGATACAGGCTGATGCCGATGCTGCTGGTGATGTGCAGTTCCTGGTGATTGAGCAGGAAGGGCTCGGCCAGCGTGGTGAGGATTTTTTGCGCGACGAAGGCGGCGTCCTCGGCCTTGGCGATGATCGGCAGGATAATCGTGAATTCGTCGCCGCCCAGGCGCACCACGGTGTCGCCCTGGCGCGTGCAGTTGACCAGGCGCTGGGAAACCGCCTTCAGCAGTTCGTCGCCGACGTCGTGGCCGAGCGTGTCGTTGATGATCTTGAAGCGGTCGAGATCGAGGAACATCACCCCCATGATATGTTCTTCGCGCACCGCCTGGCTGAGCGCCTGCTGCAGGCGGTCGTGAAACAACATGCGGTTGGGCAGGCCGGTCAGCGTGTCGTGGTAGGCGAGATGCTTGATCTGCTGTTCGGCACGCTGGTTTGCCAGGATATGGCGCAGGCGTTGCAGCAGCAGCGGCCAATAGATCGGCTTGGTGATGAAATCGCTGGCGCCGGCTTTCATCGCACGATCCACCGATTGTTCGTCGTTGAGTCCGGTCACCATCAATACCGGAATGTTTTCGGTACCCGTCTGCTGGCGCAGGCGGTCGCAGGCTTCGAAACCATCCATGACCGGCATCAGCGCATCCATCAGCACGATATCCGGCATCAGGCGGGTACAGAGGTTCAACGCTTGCGCGCCGTCTTCTGCCTGCTCGACGCGGAAACCGCTGCCGGCCAGGACTTTGTGGATCATCTGGCGCATCGCGCGGTCGTCGTCCACCACCACCACCATGGCGTTGTCGGTCAGCGGATTGAGGGCGGGCGCCGCCCCCGCGATATGGACGCTGAAGGCTTCCAGTTCGCGGCGCAGGCGCTGGAACTCGTCGTCAAGTTGCGCGGCGACGTCGCGGACGGTGGCGTCGACCACCCCGGCGCGCGCCAGTTTTTCGATTTGCAGGCACAACTCGGAAAAATTCCGCGCGCCCATGCTGGCGCTGCCCGATTTCAGGCGATGCGCGATTCGCATCGCCGATTCGGAATCGCCGGCGGCTGCCGCTTGCTGCAGGGAGAGGATCAGCTCGGGCGTTTCATCGAGGAAAATGCGCAGGATCTCGGAAAACTCGGTACCCACCAGGCCATACAGTTCTTCGGTGGTTTGGGTATCCAGCGTGGCTTTTGGTTTGGAGTCGCCGGCGATTTTTCCGGCCAGGGTTTTCTCTGCTCCCGCCAGCCAGTGGGCCAGCAGCGCTTTCAATTCATCCATCACCACCGGTTTCGCCAGATAGTCGTCCATGCCGGCCAGGATGCAGGTTTCGCGGTCGCCTTGCATGGCGTTGGCGGTCATCGCGATGATGGTCAGGTGTCCGTCCTGGCCTTTTTCGCTTTCACGGATGGTGCGGGTGGTTTCGAAGCCGTCCATCACCGGCATCTGGCAGTCCATCAGGATCAGGTCGTAGTCCTGTTCTTGCATGGCATCCAGTGCCGCTCTGCCGTTTTCCGCCACATCGGCGCGGTAGCCCAGCTTGGCGAGTTGCGCCAAGGTCAGTTTCTGGTTGATCGGGCTGTCTTCGACGACCAGTATTTTTGCCGCGGTGGCGCCGGCGGCTCTGGGTGCGGCAGCCGTTACACTCGGGCGGCGGGTAAGCGGTTGCGCCTTTTCCCTGCCCTGGCGGCTTCCCAGCACATCTTCCACGGCGCTGAACAGCAGTCCTTTTTTGACCGGCTTGACCAGGTAAGCGGAGAAGCCTTCGCTGAAGGCGCGGTTGCGCATCCCGGGCTGGTCGAAAGCCGTCAGCATGATCAGCTTGGGCGGTTTGAGCGCAGGAATCTCCCTGATCGCGCTGGCAAGAGAAAAACCATCTGCGCCGGGCATCATCAGATCAATCACCACCAGTTCGAAAGGTTGATTGTCACGGACGCTGGCGCGCAACAGTTCGAGTCCCTGGATGGCGTCGCCGGCGATACTGCACGGCAGGTTCAAGGCGGTCAGATAGCGCGCGAGAATGTCGCGGCTCATTTCGTCGTCGTCAACCACCAGGGTGCGCGCCGATTGCGGGTGTGCGGGCCGCTCTGGCAAGCTGGCGGCGGCCAGTTTGAGCGGCAGTTTGAACCAGAAGGTCGAGCCGCGCCCTTCCTCGCTGTCCACCCCGATCTCGCCGCCCATCAGGTCGACCAGGCGATTGCAGATCGCCAATCCCAGCCCGGTGCCGCCGTATTTGCGGGTGGTCGATCCGTCGGCCTGGACGAAAGGCTGGAACAGCCGGCCCAGCGCTTCCTTGGCGATGCCGATGCCGGTGTCGTTGATCTCGAAGCGCAGCACGCAAAAATCGCTGGTACGCGAGGAAATGGTGGCCCTGATGGCGACCCGGCCATGCTCGCTGAATTTGATCGCATTGCCGAGCAGGTTGAGCAGTACCTGGCGCAAGCGTCCCGGGTCGCCCAGCAATACTGCTGGAATTTCCGGCGCGACGAAGGTGACCAGCTGGATTTTCTTCTCGTGGGCGCGCGGCGACATCAGTTCGGCGGCGTTTTCGACGATTTCCAGCGGCGCGAGTTCGACCACTTCCGCGACCATCTTGCCGGCATCCATTTTGGAAAAATCGAGGATGTCGTTGATGATGTCCATCAGCGAGTTGGCCGAAGTATGGACGATGCGGGTGTAATCCTGCTGTTCCTGGGTCAATTCGGTGTAAGACAGCAATTCGTTCATGCCGATGATGGCGTTCATCGGCGTGCGGATTTCATGGCTCATGGTGGCGATGAATTCCGACTTCAGCAGCGAGGCTTCCTGCGCATCGCGGTGGGCGTTGCGCAGTTCTTCCAGCATCTGTTTGCGCTGGGTGATGTCCTGGATTTGCGAAATGAAGTACAGCGGTTCCTGCTGGGCATCGCGCAGCAGGGTGGTGTTCAGCAGCGCCCATACCTCGTGGCCGTCCTTGTGGAGATAGCGGATTTCCAGGCCGAAGGTGTTGATTTCTTCTTCCAGCGCCTGCACCACCAGGAATACCCAGGATTTCAGGTCGTCTTCATGCAGCAGTTCCTGCATCGGTTTGCCGGTCAACTCGCCCGGCGTAAAACCGAGGATGTCCACCAGCGCGTTGTTGACTTGCAGCAGCTCGCCGTCCAGCCCGACCAGCGCCATCCCGATCGGGGCCAGGTCGAAAGTGCTGCGGAAGCGCTCGTTGCTGGCTTGCAGCGATTCTTCGGCGAGCTTGCGCTGGGTGATGTCGGTGCGCACCGAGATGTATTGCGCGATGTCGCCGTTGCCGTCGCGTAGCGGCACGATGGTCGAGGCGACCCAGTAGAACGAGCCGTCCTGGCTGCGGTTCTTGGTTTCGCCATGCCACACCTTGCCGGAAGAAACCGTCGCCCACAGGTTGCGGAAAAATTCCTTGGAGTGATAGCCCGAATTGATGATGTGGTGATCCTGGCCGAGCAGTTCTTCGCGGCTGTATTTGGAGATCTCGCAAAACTTGTCGTTGACGAAGCTGATGATGCCGCGTTTGTCGGTAATGCTGACAATCGCATGTTCATCCAGCGCGAACTTGAGGTCTTCCAGCGAGCCCATGGTTCTCGCCATTTCGGCATAAGCGGTCACCAGTTCGGCATTGAGCGATTCCAGTGCCTGGGTGCGTTCCTGCACCCGCTCTTCCAACTCGTCGCGGGCTTTCAGCAAGGATTGTTCGGAGGCCGTTACCTGTTTGAACGAGCGTTCCAGCTTGTCGGCCATGTGGTTGAAGCTGCCGGCGACTTCCGCCATTTCGTCGCGGGCGTCCACCTTGATACGGCTGCTGAGGTCGCCGCCGGCCAAGCGCTCGGCGGCTTGGCGGATCTGGCGGACCGAGCGGATCATCGCGAGGTAGCCGCCCATGAAGAAATAGCCGACCAGCAGCAGGGTTGACGCGGCAAAACCCAGCGTGGCGGTTTTGCGCAAATTCAGGCGCTCTATGCGAGCTTCCAGCAATTTGTTGAGCGTGACCACGACGGTGTCGTGCAGCTTGATGTTCTGTTCGATGGCGTTGGTGACATCGTTAAAGAAATCGGCGGAGTTCAGGTCTATGGTGCGCGCATCGATAAACTCCTGTTGCACCGAATGCATCACCGACATCGCTGAAGCCAGATTGATGCGGGAGGCTTTTTGCAGCGTTAGGCGCAACGACGGGTTGGCTTCCACGGTGCGCTGGATGTCATTGTTGAGCGCATCGGCAGAGGATTCGATCTGGCCGATCAGTACGATCAGGCGGGTTTTGTCCTCCGCGCCGCGCGTGCCGCGCGCTGCAATGCCGCTCCCCAGGGCGCGAATCTGCCCCATGTTTTCAACCAGTTGGAGTAAATTCACGGTCATGGCTTGCGCCAGATGATGACTATCGACTTCGCCATCCAGCGCCAGCCCGGATTCGTCGGCGACATGGGCAATCAGCGCGAGGAGTTGCTTGATCAACTCGGTGTGGACAATGTAACTTTGCTGCGGCGCAATGCCGTTCATGGCTGCGCCGAGTTGCGTGTGCCGGGCTTTCCACTCGGACCATTTGGCCGTGGAGTGGAACGATGTACCCATGCGCTTATCGAGCGCATCCAGCGCCTTGATGCCGTTCTCAATATCCTGCCGCTTGGCGACCAAAGCCGATTTGAAGGAGTGGTCTCCGTTCAGGTAGGCACTTGACATGCCGCGGTGCTGCTGCACGTCTATCAGCAGATTGCGCAAGGCCTGGACGTGCTCGACGCCAAGCTGTTCCGCGCGGGTGATGTCGATGCCGCTGTTAAGGCCGGGGAGTATCAGCACCAGACCGATCGCCAGGGTAAGGGCGATCAGCAGCGTCGCGACAAAGAACTTGTGCGGATATTTGAGGCGGTTGGCTAGCGCGATGGCTAGACCGAAAAACTCATTCATTGAGTCGAAGGAATGGATCCGTAAAGTTTGGAGAGCAGCACGCAGGGTGGGTTGAGCGTGGCGATACCCATCGCGTTGGCGGTTGATCGATGGGTATCGCTACGCTTAATCCATCCTACCCTGCCTTGATCAGGGTGCCGACCCCGGCGTCGGTGAGGATTTCCAGCAGCAACGCATGTTCTACCCGCCCGTCGATGATGTGCACGCTTTTTACCCCGCTGCGCGCGGCATCGAGTGCCGAGCCGATTTTCGGCAACATGCCGCCGGACAGCGTGCCGTCGGCGACCATGCGGTCGATGTCGCGCGGCGTCATGCCGGTCAGCAGCTTGCCGTCCTTGTCCAGCACGCCGGGGGTGTTGGTGAGCAGAACCAATTTTTCGGCCTTGAGGATTTCGGCAATCTTGCCGGCGACCACGTCGGCGTTGATGTTGTAGGTTTCGCCGGATTTGCCTACGCCTATCGGGGCGATCACCGGGATGAAGGCGCCGGAATCGAGCAGCGCGATCAGCGAAGGGTCGATCGAGACGATTTCGCCGACCTGGCCGATGTCGATCAGGTCTTCGGGGTTGTCCTTGTGCGGAATCATCAGCTTCTTGGCGCGGATGAAAGCGCCGTCCTTGCCGGTCAGGCCGACCGCCTTGCCGCCGTGTTGGTTGATCAGGTTGACGATGTCCTTGTTTACCTGGCCGCCGAGCACCATTTCCACGATGTCCATGGTTTCGCGATCGGTGACGCGCATCCCCTGAATGAATTCGCCCACCTTGCCGACCCGTTTCAGCAGATCGTCGATTTGCGGGCCGCCGCCGTGGACGATGACCGGGTTCATGCCGACCAGTTTGAGCAGCACGACATCGCGGGCAAAGCCTTGCTTGAGCTTCTCCTCGGTCATGGCGTTGCCGCCGTACTTGATGACCAGCGTTTTGCCGTGAAAACGCTGAATATAGGGGAGCGCCTCGGCGAGAACCCCGGCTTTTTTGAGTGCGTCGGAATGGTTGATCGGCATGATTGTTGTCTCTTGAATTACAGAATAGTTGATCCTCGGCAATTTTACACGCAAACCCCAAGGAAAGTCAGAGGAATCCGGGACATGGCGGCAAATGAACCTGACCTTTTTCCCGTGGGTGCTATAATAAATTCAGGAGGTACCCGAAATGTTAGGAAATATTTCAAGCCTTTACGGCAGCAGTTATAGCCAGTACGGTGCCTTGGGCGCTATACCAGGTATAGCGCAGTCTTCCCTGTTCGGGAGCAGCAGTTCGGTTTCCGCCCTGAACCGGCAGGAGTCGAGTTTCCAAGTAAAATTGTCTGCATACGGCAAACTCCAGTCGGCGATGGATACTTTCAAATCGGCGTTGGGCGATTTTAAAACCGCTCAGGGTGCTGCTCCCTTTAAAGCGACTTCCAGTGTCAGCAAGACGCTCACCGCGCAGGCCGGCAAGGATGCCGGCGCTGCCGGCTCCTACAAGGTCGACGTCAACCAGTTGGCGACGGCGCAGACCTTGACCAGCGGCGTATATGCCAACAAGGATGCGACCATCGTCGGTACCGGCAGCATTACCATCCAGACCGGCGCTTACAGTGCCGGCACCAACACCTTCACCCCGAACGACAGCGGCAAAACGATTTCGATCAGCGCTTCCAACGGTACCTTGAGCGGCATCGCCAATGCGATCAATGCGGCCGGCGCGGGCGTCAAAGCGAGCGTGGTGTCGTCCGGCAGCGGTTACCAGCTGTCGCTGACCAGCGCCAAAACCGGCGCGGACAACAGCATCAAGCTCGCCGTTTCCGACAACGACAACACCAACGGCGACCTGGCCGGGCTGTCGGCCTTCGCCTTCAATCCGAGCGCCGGTCCGAGCGGCTACAACAAAAATCTCACTGAAACGGTTGCGGCGCAGAATGCTCAACTGACCGTCGATGGTGTTTCCGTCACCAGTCAGTCGAATTCGGTAACCTCGGCGGTGAAAGGCGTGACGCTGAATCTGGCCGCGACCGGTAGCACCACGGTCGGAGTGGCGCGCGATGCCGAAGCCTTCGCTGCCTCGGCGCAGAAGTTCGTCGAGGCTTACAACGCGTTACAGAAGAGTGTAGGCGGGTTGTCCGGCACCTCTTCGCTGAGCAGCGCTTCACCGTTGGCAAGCGATGGGTTGACCAGCAAGCTGATCAATGAGGTGCGCAACACTGTGACGCAGGCCTCTTACGGATACGGCAACAACAAGACCACGCTGGCCGATATCGGGATTAGCAAAAAGTCGGATGGCACGCTGGCGCTGGACAAGTCCAAGCTGCAAAGCGCTTTTGCAGCCAGCCCGGACAATGCTGCCAATTTGCTTGCCAACACCGCCGACCGCCTGACCAATTCGGTGACGCGTTCGACCGGCGCCAACAGCGAGTTGCAATACACCACGCGCGGCCTGAGCAAGGCGGTGCAAAGCCTGCAGAACCAGAAAGCGATACTGCAAAACTACACCTCGCAAACTTACTACGGTCTGCCGGCGCAACCGCCGTTGTCCAGTTACCTTTCGAAAACCAACGCCGCCACCCAAGCCGGGCGGTACACTCAGGTTTCCGAGTTGTATTGAGTGACGGCTCGGCGCCGAAAAAAGGGGCGGCCCGCAAGAGCCGCCCCTTTTTTGCTGTGCGTTCGGCCGGGCTTACTGCACCGTCAGCTTCTTGGAACTCACCGCTTTCTTCTTCGGCAACTCCAACTCCAGCACGCCATCGTTATATTTGGCCGATGCATTCGGTTCGAATTCAACTGTCCCGGAAAAACATGACGATGTTATTTTTTTTCTTCGCCCGCTCTAGTAAGATCGTGTAAAAATCATCGGCTGATGGTTCAAAAATTACTATAAAAGGAGGAGTGACGATGTTGAACAATCTCAAAATCAAAACCCGGCTGTATGTCCTGATCGGCTTTGCTTCATTGCTGCTGGTGTGGGTGGGGGTGACCGGGCTGTCAGGCATCAACACGACTTCATCGGCGCTTTCCTCGGTTTACAACGATCACCTGGTCGCTATCGACCAACTCAACGAAGTCCGCAACAACCAACTGCAAGCGCGTCTGGCGTTATCCGCCGCCCGCCAGGAAACCGACTCTTTCGAAATCATGGGTCATGCCGACCGCATTCGGAGCTACATTTTCAAGATCGAAAACATCCTCAAGGTCTACACCAGCCGCGCCATGCCTCCCGAAGAAAAAACCCTGACGGACGCCTTCATTGAGGCGCGGGTCAATTTCGGGCGGACCGGCATCATGCCGATGATCGACCTGCTTCAGGGGGAGAAATTCGACGAGGCGGACAAGCTTCGCAAGGAAGTCATGGACCCCGCTTACGCCAAGGCATCGGCGGCCATCGATGCGCTGCTCAAATATCAAGTGGAGAGCGCCCGCAAAGAGTTCGAACAATCTGCCGCCTATGCCAAAAAAGTTCAGATCATCACTATCGCCAGCATCGTGGTCGGCCTGCTACTGTCGGTGGTGGCGGGGTTGATGATCACCCGCTGCATCGCCTACGGCGTAATGACCTTGGAAGACGCCGCCGTCAAGCTGTCCGGGGGCGACCTGACCACGCGGGTAACCTTGCGCAGCAAGGACGAATTGGGCCAGGTGGCGCTCGCCTTCAACACGATGGCGGAAGAATTCGCCGCGATCATCGGCCAGGTGAACCAGGCAGCGATGCAAATCACCGCCACTTCAGGCCAGCTTTCCGACTCGGCGGAAAAAGTGGCGCTGGGTTCCGACAACCAGACCCGGGAAGCGGCCAGCGCCGCCGCCTCGGTGGAAAACCTCAACCAGGTCATCCAGGAAGTCGCCAACCGCAGCCAAGTTGCCACCTCGGCCTCGGCCGAAACCGGCGATCTCGCCACCCACGGGCAACAGGTGGTCAACAGCGCCGCCCAGGGCATCCGCGAAATCGCCGAAACCTTCAGCCAGTCGGCACGCCTGATCGACGCGCTGGGGCAGCGTTCGCAGCAGATCGGCCAGATCGTCAACGTGATCAAGGACATCGCCGACCAGACCAACTTGCTGGCGCTCAACGCCGCCATCGAAGCCGCCCGTGCCGGCGAGCAGGGACGCGGTTTCGCGGTGGTGGCCGACGAAGTGCGCAAGCTGGCCGAACGCACCGGCAAGGCCACCAGCGAAATTTCCACGATGATCACCACCATCCAGTCGGAAACCGGCAATACCGTGAACAACATGGAAAGAGGCAGCAAGCAGGTGGATGCCGGGGTGAAAATGGCGGCGCAAGCCGGCGAATCGCTGGTGCAAATCAACAGCAGCCTGAGCCAGGTCGCCGAAATGATCCGCCACATCGCCGATGCCACCCGTCAGCAAAGCGAGGCCAGCGGCGAAATCACCCGGCGGGTGGAAGGTATCGTGCGCATGGCCGAGGAAAACAGCGCCACCATCGGTTCCACCACTGGGGCCACCCAGGATTTGCGCCAGCTTTCCGCGCAGATGCAGGAAGTCATCAGTCGTTTCCGCCTTTCCGCCGCATAGCGCTTAGCGGGGCGTCTGTTATCATAGGCGCCCCATGCTAAACATCCAGAATGTAACCTACCTGCAGGGCGGCAAAACGCTCTTTCAGCAGGCGTGCCTGCAAGTCTTCGCCAACCAGCGCATCGGCCTGGTGGGCAAGAACGGCTGCGGCAAATCTACCCTGTTCGGCCTGATCCGCGGCATCGCCAAGCCGGACAGCGGCGAGGTCTCGCTGCAACAAGGCAAGACGCTGGCCTCGGTCGAACAGGAAATCGCCAATTCCGACCAGCCCGCGCTGGAATTCGTGCTCGACGGCGACGCCGAACTGCGGCGGCTGGAAAAAGAACTGGCGCGCGCCCATCACGACGCCGCCTGGTTCGAGGCGCAGCACCGTTTCGAGGCCATCGACGGCTACGCCGCCCCGGCGCGGGCGGCGCAATTGCTGAGCGGCCTGGGCTTCGCCAGCGACAGCCTGAGCCGTCCGGTGGCGAGCTTTTCCGGGGGTTGGCGGATGCGCCTGAACCTGGCGCGCGCGCTGATGCATCGCGCCGACTTGCTGCTGCTCGACGAACCGACCAACCACCTCGATCTCGAAGCCATCATGTGGCTGGAACAATACCTGGCGCGCTATCCCGGCAGCCTGATCATCGTTTCCCACGACCGCGAATTTCTCAACGCCTGCGTCAACCGCATCGCCTATGTGCATGACCAGGTCATCGACAGCTATACCGGCGATTACGATGCCTTCGAGCGCACCCGCGCCGAGCGTGCCGCGCAGCAGAACGACGCGTTTCAACAGCAGCAGGTGAAAATCGCCCATCTCGAAGACTTCGTGCGCCGCTTCCGCGCCAAGGCCACCAAGGCACGCCAGGCGCAAAGCCGCATCAAAGCGCTGGAACGGCTGGAACGGCTGGCCCCGGCGCATCTCGAAAACGGCCATTTCGAACTGGAAATCGAAGCCCCCGAGCGTAGCCCGGACGTGCTGCTGCGCCTCGAAAACGCGGCTTTTTCCTACGGCGACAAGCTGCTGTTCGACAAGTTGAACATGGTGTTGCGCGCCGGTGCGCGCATCGCGCTGCTGGGGCCTAACGGCGCCGGCAAATCGACGCTGATCAAGCTGCTGGCGGGCGAACTGGCGCCGTCCGCAGGAACCCTGGAATTCGCGCCGGACGTGCGCATCGGCTATTTTGCCCAGCACCAGCTGGAAAATCTCGATGTCGCCGCCACTCCGTTGGCCCACCTGGAGCGGATCGCACCCAAGACCACCACCCAGGAGCTACGCAATTTCCTCGGCCGTTTCGGCCTGGCCGGCGAAGGCGAAGACCGCCCGGTCGGCACTTTTTCCGGCGGCGAGAAAAGCCGTCTTGCCTTGGCCCTGCTGGCCTGGCAAAAGCCGCACCTGCTGTTGCTCGATGAGCCGACCAACCACCTCGACCTCGACATGCGCGACGCCCTCGGGCTGGCCTTGCAGGAATACGGAGGCGCGATGGTGCTGGTGTCGCACGACCGCAGCCTGATTCGCGCCACCGCCGACGAACTGTGGCTGGTCGCGGACGGCATGGCCGCCCCTTTCGAAGGCGACCTCGACGACTACAAGCAATGGATAGAGACGCGCCGCCCGCGCGAGAGCAGCAAAGCGCCGGTCGAAAAAATCCGGCGCGAGCCGGGGATAAAAAAGAAGGCGTTGGTGTCGAAGAAAGACAAAGCCGAAGCCGAATTGACGCGCTGCCAGACGGCGCTGGCCGACCTCCATCGCCAGTTGGCCGATCCGGCGCTGTATGCCGATGCCGCTGGCACGCGCATCGCGCAATTGAATGCCGAGCGCGAGACGCTGGAAGCGCGCATCGAAACGCTGGAAGAGGAATGGCTGGAATTGGAGATGGCGCTAGAGGATGCTTCGTGATTTCGTGACGTAACACCCTCTCCCGCGCTGTCGCGCACCCCTCTCCCTAACCCTCTCCCACAAGTGGGAGAGGGGACAAACGCCCTCTCTCCTTTATGCCCTTAGGGTGCTTTGGGAGAGAGTTGGAGAGAGGGTTGGCGGGTGAGGGGTTGGGGGAGAGGGAAATTTATAGGGTGAGGGCAAGATGGCAGGTTCCAGGAAAAGTTTGCTGCATCTAATCATCGATTTCGCATTGTTTTGCCTGATGCTGATCGGGGTGGGCGGCACCGTGTTCAAGGTGCTTATGCCGGATGGCTGGCTCAAGAGTTGGATGCACGAAATCTGGCTGCTCGGCGTCGGTCGCACCTTGGTGCTCGTCGTGGTTGCCGCGATCGCTTTCATTCTCGCCAAACGCTTCCTCGATGCTTTTGACGCCAAGGCCGGCTTCGGCAACCTGATCATGTACACCTGGATCGCACTCGGGCTGTATTTCGCCTTCAGCTTTGTGACTGGCGGCAGTTTATAAGCGGACCGCAACTGGATAAGTCATCATGAGTTTTTATCGTTCTCCCCGTTTCCCCTTTTATCTGGCGCTGGCGGTCGGCATCGGGCTGACTTGCTGCGGTGCTTTGCTGGCGTACACCTTGCGGCTGGCCGCCTGCCCGCTGTGCATCATCCAGCGGATGTTGTACCTGTCGCTCGGGCTATGCGGAATAACCGGCATTCTGTACGGCCGGATTTGGGGAATCCGGCTGGCGTTGCTCTCGTTGATGACTATTGCCGCCGGGACGGGGGTGTTCGTGGCCGGTTTTCAAACCTGGCTGCAACGCTTCGCGCGCTTTGCCTCGTGCGCCGCCGATTACCCGTGGTGGGAAGCCATGGTGGATTGGGCCGGCGAGCGCGTGCCGTTCTTGTTCCATGCCAGCGGTTCGTGCAGCGATCCGGCCTGGAAGTTGCTGGGCCTGTCGATCGCCGAGTGGTCGCTGGCGGCGTTTTCCGGGCTGCTGGTGGTTTTCGTGTGCGCGCTGTTCAAATCATTAGCGAAACAGTCAGCCTAGAAACATCAGTTGGCTATTTCGCTGCGTCCTTGCGATTGGACAGGATCGAGCTGCCCAGCGAGAGGGCGATCAGCGCGGCGCCGAGCAGCCCGGTAACCGCTTCCGGGATGTGATATTTCGCCCCGGCGAGCATGATTACCGCCAGCGCGCCGATGGCCCAGAATGCGCCGTGTTCGAGGAAACGGTAGGTGCTGAGCGTGCCGCGCTCGACCAGCAATAGCGTGAAACTGCGCACGAACATCGCGCCCGCGCCCAAGCCCAGGGTGATGATGAACAGGTTGTTGGTCAAGGCGAATGCGCCGACCACGCCGTCGAAGGAGAAGCTCGCGTCCAGCAGTTCCAGATACAGGAAGCCGCCGATGCCCTGGCGGACGACTTGCTGCCCGGCTTCTCCTTCGCCGCCGACCAAGGCCGCAAGCCCCTTGGCTAGAATGTAGACGACCACTCCCCACACCCCGGCAGTGACGAATTCGCCGCGTATGGCGCCGTCCAGCAAGCTGGCCACCAGCATCACCATGCCCAAGGTAAGCGCGGCCTCGATCGCTTCCATCTTGCCGATGCGCGTCAGCGGCGCCTCAATGATATGCAGCCAGTGTTCGGTCTTGTGGCGATCGACGAAGAATTTGAGAAACACCATCATCAGGAAAGCGCCGCCGAAAGCGGCGATCTGGTGGTGCGCCGAGGCGAGGATGCGGGCATAGTCGTCCGGGGCGTTGATCGCCATGTCCAGCGCGCGCAGCGGGCTGATGTCGCCGACCAGCCCGACGATCAGCAGCGGAAACACCAGCCTCATGCCGAACACCGCGATCAACATCCCCCAGACCAGGAAGCGGCGGCGCCAGACTTCGTCCCAGTTATTCAGCACGGCGGCATTGACCACCGCATTGTCGAAGGAAAGCGAGGTTTCCAGCACCGTCAGGAACGCGACGGTGACGGCGCCCTGGATGCCGCCGACGAAATACGCGGCCACCACCGCGAACGCGCAAAACAGAAAAGAACCGCGGAAGTAGGAGCGTTGCGATTTCATAAAGCCGTTTCTCGATTTGTTTGATTTTGACAGGCCGGCTATTAGACCGGCCTGTTATCCATTGTGCTGGCGCAATGCCGCGATGCGCTCGTCCAGCGGCGGATGGGTCATGAACAGGCGTTTCAGGCCCGCACCCACGCCGCCGGAAATGCCGAAAGCAGCCATTTTGTCCGGCAACGGCGCCGGCTCGTGTTGGGCCTTGAGGCGTTCCAGCGCGGCGATCATCGCGCCCTTGCCGGCCAGTGCCGCACCGCCCGAATCGGCGATGAACTCGCGCCGGCGCGAGAACCACATCACGATGATCGAGGCGAGGATGCCCAGCACCACTTCGGCGACGATCATGGTGATGTAAAACGCCGGCCCCTGGCCGCGCTCGGTCTTGAACACCACCCGATCCACCAATTGGCCGATGACCCGCGAGAAGAACATCACGAAGGTGTTGACCACGCCCTGGATCAGCGCCAGCGTCACCATGTCGCCGTTGGCGACGTGGGAAATTTCGTGTCCCAGCACCGCTTCCACTTCCTCCTTGCGCATGGCCTGCAACAGGCCAGTGGATACCGCCACCAATGCGCTGTTTTTGCTCATGCCGGTGGCGAACGCGTTGACGTCGGGCGAGTCGAAAATCGCCACCTCCGGCATCCCGATCCCGGCAATCTGCGCCTGGCGCCGGACGGTGTCGACCAGCCAGGCTTCGCCGGGCGTTTCCGGGGTTTCGATTACCCGTGCGCCGACCATGCGCTTGGCGCTCCACTTGGAAATCGCCAGCGAGATGAACGAGCCGCCCATGCCCATCACGGCGGCGAAAATCAGCAGACTGCCGAGATTCAGGCCGGCTTGGTTGAGATACGGCTCCACCCCGAGCAAGCGCATGGTAAGCGACAGCACCAGAACGATCGCGAGGTTGGTGGCGAGAAACAGGACGATGCGTTTCATGATTTAGTCTCCAGAATGTTCGCTGTCTTTTCCGTGCGCTTCGGCCTTGTGGGTCAGGAACAGTGCCGCGCCGATCAGGGCGATGGCGCCGCCCAGATAAAGCAGGTCGAGCGGAGTGGATAGCTTCATGTTCAGCGCTTCCTCGAACAGGGTGACGATCAGGATCATCAGGATCACCTTGGCCAGCCGCGCCTTGAGGTCGTCCAGATTCTCGATCACCAGGATCTTGCTGGAGGTCTTGCTACCATGCGCTTCGTCGATGTCGCTGACGAATAATTCATACATGCCGAGTGCGAAAATCAGCATGAAGGTGGCGAGCAGGTAGCCGTCCACCACTTCCACCACATGGGTGATGGTCTGGTCGTGCAGCAGCTTGCGCGCCTCGTCGTTCAGTGCGGAGTCGGCGTAATGCAGCATGTGGCCGACCAGGTAGACTACGTCCACCGTGGCCATGTAGAAAATCGCCGTGGCGGCGGCCATGCTTGCCACCACCGCCACCACCACCACGAAGCGCCCGTTCCAGAGCACGCCTTCGAACCATTTTTCGAGCAATTTCAGCATGTCGGCGGGTTCCTAGTCGTCGCTGCTGATGAAACCCAGCAGATGCAGCAGGCTGGTGAACAGGTTGAAGATCGACACGAACAGCGTGACCGTGGCCATGATGTAATTGGTTTCGCCACCGTGGATGATGTTGCTGGTTTCATACAGGATCAGGCCTGACATCAGCAGCACGAAGATCGCCGAAACCGCCAGCGACAGGCCGGGAATTTCGAAGAAGATCGCCCCGAGTCCCGCCAGGAAGGCCACCAGAATGCCGACGGCGAGGAAGCCGCCCATGAAGCTGAAATCCTTGCGGCTGGTCAAGGCATAGCCGGACAGGCCGAGGAAGATCGCGCCGGTGAGCCCCATCGCGGTCGCCACGATTTGGCCGCCGTTGGGCAGGGCCAGGTAATGGCTGACAATCGGCCCCAGCGTATAGCCCATGAAGCCGGTGAGGGCGAACACCATGCCCAGCCCGAGCGTGCTGTCGCGGAACTTGGTGGTGAGGAACAACAGGCCGAAATAGCCCACCAGGGTAATGATCATGCCCGGGTGCGGCAGTTTCAGCGCCACCGAAACCGCCGCCGTCGCTGCGCTGAACAGCAGGGTCATGGACAGCAGCAGATAAGTGTTGCGGATTACCTTGTTGGTGGCGAGCGTCGCGGTCGCCTGGGCCGGCAGCGCCTGATTGAGCGAATGGATAGTGTTCATGCGGAATTCTCCTGTCGAAATATTAGGGAATGGAACAATGCGATTATAGTCGCACTTTGTGTATCTAAAAATACGAATATAATTGGCATTTAATTCGAAAAAATCGAACGCACATGGGCGCGCTGAATTACAAGCATCTGCATTATTTCTGGGCGGTCGCCAAGGCAGGCGGGGTGACGCGCGCCAGCGAGCGCCTGCACCTGACGCCGCAAACCATCAGCGGCCAGTTGAGCCTGTTCGAGGACGTGCTGGGCGAGAAACTGTTCGACCGCAGCGGTCGGCACTTCGAGTTGACCGAGGCGGGGCGGCTGGTGCTGGGCTACGCCGACGAAATTTTCGCGTTGGGGCAGGAACTGGAAGAGACCCTGCACCACAGCCCAGGCGGACGGCCCCAGCAATTCCGGGTGGGGGTGACCGACGCGGTGCCGAAATCGGTCGCCTATCAGCTGCTGGAGCCGGCGATGCAGCTTGCCGACCCGCCGCGCATGATTTGCCGGGAAGGGAAGGTCACCGACCTGCTGGCGGAACTGGCGGTGCACCGGCTCGACATCGTAATCGCCGACGGCCCCATGCCGAGCACGGTCGATGTGCGCGGTTTCAGCCATTTCCTCGGGGAATGCGGCATTACTTTTTTCGCCACGGCGGAATTGGCGCAGCAACATCCCGGCCCGTTCCCGGTGTGCCTGGACGGCGCGCCGCTGCTATTGCCGGGCGAGGACGTGGCGGTGCGTTCCCGGCTGACACGCTGGTTCGCCGACCAGCAGATCCGTCCGCGCATCGTCGGCGAATTCGACGATGGCGCCCTGATGAAAGCCTTCGGTCACGCCGGGGTGGGGTTTTTCCCATTGCCTACGGCGATCGCCGAGCAAATGGCGCAGCAGCCCGAGATGGTCAGGGTCGGTTCGACTGAAGCGGTGATCGAGCAGTTCTACGCCATCTCGGTTGAGCGTAAGCTTACCCACCCGGCGGTGCTCGCCATCAGCCACGCGGCACGGCAGGAGTTGTTCGGAAAACGGTAAACGCGTTGTAGAGGTTCAAGCGATTGGCGGGTGGTTGGGTTTCATCGATTCAGCCCGGTTTGCGAAGGATGTTTTTCTGCGCGGGTCGCGCCGAGTCGAGTAAGGGAATCTCTGATTAAGCTTGTTCGAGTAGCGATCGGCTAAAATATCGATACAAATTCCGGCTGGGTCGTCGACGATGAAACAAGCAGCCGGCGGGATTTTCCCCGGGTGGTGCATGGCGGGGAAGAACGAGTGACGCTACACGCGGCTATTGTCGGTATGCCGCAAACCGACAACAATACTTCCGTATTGGCCGAAATGGTGCAAACCCAGCTTTGCGCCATTGCCGCATCTAGATTTCAAGCCACTCCCAACCCCTTGATTAAAACCAATCCCCTCGCGCTGGCACGTTCCTTGTAACTCAGTTATAGGATTAGCTTTCCCCGCCCACCCTGGGCAACCACTTCAATGCGAGATGGAGTTGAGGCATGAAAAAGCAAAAAATCGAAATGCTGGAAAACCACGACGGCCTGTTGGCGATGGAAAAACGGCTGGGGGTTTCGCGGCGGGAGTTTCTCCAGTTGTGCTCCGCGATGGCGGCCACCATGGGTTTGCCGAGCGGTGCGGAAGCGGCGATGGCGGAAGCGGTCGCGACCAAAAAACGTCCCTCGGTGATTTGGCTGCACTTCCAGGAATGTACCGGCTGCACCGAATCCATGCTGCGCGCCGAGCATCCGACCCTGGAAAAACTCATCCTCGACGTGATTTCGCTGGATTACCACGAAACCCTGTTCGCCGCCGCCGGTCATCAAGCCGAGGCGGCGCGCCGCGATGCGATGAAAGCCAACAAGGGTAAATACCTGCTGGTGGTCGAAGGCGCGATCCCGACCAAGGACAAGGGCATCTACTGCAAGATCGGCGGCCAGACGGCGATGGACATGCTCAAGGAATGCGCCTCCGACGCGGCGGCAGTGATCGCCATCGGCTCTTGCGCCTCGTGGGGCGGGATGCCTTCCACCAACCCCAACCCGACCGGCGCGTCCAGCGCGGGAGAAGTGCTGGGCAAGGTGATTCCCAACATCCCCGGCTGCCCGCCCAACCCCTACAATTTCCTCTCTACCGTGGTGCATTTCCTGACCTTCGGCAAACTGCCCGAGGTCGATCAACTGGGGCGGCCGAAGTTTGCCTACGGCCGCCTGATCCACGACAACTGCGAACGGCGCGCCCATTTCGACGCAGGCCGCTTCGCGATGGAATTCGGCGACGAGGGCCATCGCAAGGGCTACTGCCTGTACAAACTGGGCTGCAAGGGGCCGGAAACCTACGCCAACTGCCCGTCGATCCTGTTCGGCGATGTCGGCAACGCCAGTTGGCCGGTCGGCACCGGGCATCCGTGCATCGGCTGCACCGAGAAGGGTATCGGTTTCGCCAAGCCGATCCACGCGCTGGCCGACCTGAAAAACGTCGCGCCGCCGCTGTCCTTCCCGCGTATCGTCGAGGAACAGGGCAAGGGCGCGAGCATCGGCGCGCTGGCGCTGACCGCCGCGATTGTCGGCGCAGCCGCCGGCGGGGCGGCGATGCTGGCGAAAAACCTGGGCAAGGGACATTGCCCCGAAAACAGCGAAACGCCGGCCAAGCCGCAGGAAGAAAGGGCTGAATCATGAGCATAAACCGGCGCGGATTCCTCAAGGGGGCGCTCGCCGGCGGCACGTTGCTGGCCACCGCGCAACCGGTTGCGGCGCGCGACAACAAAACGCTACCGCCCGAAGCGCTCGGGCTGCTCTACGACGCCACCCTGTGCATCGGCTGCAAGGCTTGCGTGGCGGCGTGCAAGGAAGTGAACGGGATGCCGCCGGAATTTTCCACGGCGGAACAATACTGGGATACCCCGCTCGACATTTCCGGCAAGACGCTCAACGTCATCAAGATGTACAAGAGCGGCAACGGCGAAACCAAGGACAGCGAGAAGGACGGCCATGCCTTCATGAAGGTCTCGTGCCTGCACTGCGTCGATCCCTCGTGCGTGTCGGCCTGCCCGGTATCGGCGATGACCAAGGACCCGCTCAACGGCATCGTCGGCTACGACAAGGACATCTGCATCGGCTGCCGCTATTGCGTTGCCGCCTGCCCGTTCGGCGTGCCGCGCTTCCAGTACGACACCCCGTTCCCGCAAATTTCCAAGTGCCAGTTGTGCCGCCACCGCATGAAGGACGGCAAGTACGCCGCCTGCGCCGAGGTTTGCCCGACCGGCGCCACCCTGTACGGCAAGGTCGGCGACCTGCACGCCGAAGCCCAACGCCGCATGGCGCTGAAACCCGGCAGCACCACGGTTTATCCGCGCGGCAAACTGGGCGGGGTGGACCAAAGCTACGAAGGCAAGGTCGCCCAGTACATAGCGCACATTTATGGCGAGAAGGAAGTCGGCGGCACCCAGATGCTCAAGCTGTCCGCCGTGCCGTTCGAGAAACTGGGGATGCCGAAGCTGCCGGAGCGCTCCTACGCCGCCACCTCGGAAACCATGCAACACACGCTGTACGGCGGACTGGTGCTGCCGTTGCTGTTCCTCGGCGGCTTGAGCTACATCGCCAAGCGCAACATCAAGGACGACGAACATGAACCGCCGAAAGGAGACCTCGATGTCTAATGCACTTCATCCCGCACCCGCGCCGCTCGGCGGCAAGCTGGTCACGCCGACCACCATTATCCTGGCGGTGCTGGTAGCGATTGCCTTTGTGATTCTGGGCATACGTTTCGTCTTCGGTCTCGGCGCGGTCACCAACATCAACGACGGCTACACCTGGGGTATCTGGGTGGTCTACGACGTGATGATCGGTTCCGCCTTTGCCTGCGGCGGCTATACCATGGCCATGCTGGTGTATATCTTCAACAAGGGCGAATATCACCCGATGGTGCGGCCGGCGCTGCTCGCCAGCCTGTTCGGCTACACCCTGGCCGGCGCCTCGGTGATTTTCGACCTGGGCCGCTATTGGAACACCTGGCACATGTTCTGGCCGGGCTATGCCCAGGTCAATTCAGTGATGTTCGAGGTGGCGGTGTGTATCACCGCCTACATCGTGGTGATGTGGATCGAATTCTCCCCGGCGTTTCTGGAGAAGTTCGGCCTCAAGGATCTTAAGAAAAAGCTCAACAAGGTGCTGTTCCTGATCATCGCTCTGGGCGTGTTGCTGCCCTCGATGCACCAGTCTTCGCTGGGGTCGCTGCTGGTGGTGTTCGGCTACCAGGTTCATCCCTTGTGGCAAACCATCATGCTGCCGCTGCTCTATCTGATGACGGCAGTGACCATCGGCTTCGCCATCGTGATTTTCGAGGCTTGCCTGTCTTCCTCCGGCTTCAAGCGTCCGCTGGAAATGGGCATCCTGACCAAGCTGTCGCGCCTGATGACCTGGTTGCTGGCGGCCTACGTCGCGGTGCGGCTGGTCGATCTGGCGGTGCGCGGTGCGCTCGGCTACATGTTTGAGATAAGCGTGGAAGCCTTCTGGTTCTGGGTTGAAATGGCGCTGTTCATTGCACCGCTGGTACTGCTGGCGAAACCCGCCGACCGCATGAAACCGGCCAAATTGTTCATCGCCGCCCTTTGCTTGCTGCTCGCCGGTTTCATGTTGCGCATCAACTCCTACCTGGTGGGATTGGAAACCGGGCCGGGCTGGCATTATTTCCCCTCGGTGCCTGAAATCATGGTGACGATCGGCATGATCGCGCTGGAGATCCTCGGCTATATCGTGCTGGTGCGCTACCTGCCGATTCTGCCGAAAGAGGAAAGCGCCATATCGTAGGAGCGGGCCACGCCCGCGAAAATCGCCCGCATGGCGGGCTCCTACATGCCGTAGAGAAACATGCAACGCAACACGCAAACAGATTTTTCAGGAGAGATTAAATGGGAAAAAGAATCACGATAGACCCGATCACTCGGATTGAAGGCCACCTGCGCATCGACTGCGAAGTCAACGACGGCAAGGTCACCAAGGCCTGGGCGTCCGGCCAGATGTGGCGCGGCGTCGAGCAAATCCTGATCGGGCGCGACCCGCGCGATGCCTGGGCGATCACCCAGCGGATTTGCGGCGTGTGCACCACGGTTCACGCGATGGCCTCGGTGCGCGCGGTGGAAAACGCGCTCAATCTGGAAGTGCCGCTCAACGCCCAATACATCCGCAACATGATCATGACCGCGCACGCGATTCATGACCATATCGTGCATTTCTACCACCTCTCCGCGCTCGACTGGGTGGACGTCACCTCGGCGCTGAAAGGCGACCCCGCCAAGACTGCCCAACTGGCGGAAGGGCTGTCGAGCTGGAACCGCAACAGCAAGCACGAGTTCGCCGCGGTCAAGGAACGCCTCGCCGGCTTCGTCGGCACCGGCCAGCTCGGCATCTTCACCAACGGCTACTGGGGCCATCCGGCGATGAAACTGTCGCCCGATGTCAACCTGCTGGCGGTGAGCCATTACCTGCAAGCGCTGGAAATCCAGCGTTACGCCAACAAGATCGTCACCATCCTCGGCAGCAAATCCCCGCATATCCAGAACGTCGCGGTGGGCGGCGTATCCAACCCGATTTCGCTGGACTCGCAATCGGTGCTGACGATCGAACGCCTGCTGGCGATCCGAACCCTGATCGACCAGCTCGCCGATTTCGTCAAGAACGTCTATGTCGTGGACGTTTCCGCGATCGGCGCGTTCTACGCCGACTGGACCGCCATCGGCGGCGGGGTTACCGATTACCTGTCGGTGCCGGACATGCCGCTCGACACCAAGGGTACGGTGTTCGATACCCCCGGCGGCTACATCACCGGCGGCGACCCGGCCACCTTCAAACCGATCAAGGCCTTCGGCGACCCGTACTTCCGCGACGGCGTCGAGGAAAGCGTCAAGCATTCCTGGTACAAGGGCGGCAAGGGCGCGCTGCATCCCTACAAGGGCGAAACCAACCCGGATTACACCGATTTCCAGGATAACGGCAAATACTCCTGGGTAAAATCCCCGACCTTCTACAGCAAGCCGGCGCAAGTCGGCCCGCTCGCCCGCGTGATGGCGGGGGTCGCCACCAAACACCAGCCGACCATGACCTATTTGAACAAGGTCATCGACACTGTCGGCGCGCTGGCGCACACCAAGATTCCGCTGTCCGCGCTGCATTCCACCATCGGCCGCCACGCCGCCCGTGCGGTGATGTGCGCGGTGGACGTGGATTCATTGAGCCGCCAGTGGGATCTGCTGATGGCCAATCTCGCCAAGGGCGACACCAAGACCTTCAACAAGCCGACCTTCCCCAAGGGCGAAATTTCCGGCTTCGGCTTCCACGAAGCGCCGCGCGGCGTGCTGTCGCACTGGGTGGTGATCGACAACGGCAAGATCAAGAACTATCAGGCGGTCGTCCCGACCACCTGGAATGCCGCGCCGCGCAACGAACACGACGCCATCGGCCCGTACGAAGCCTCGCTGCTCGGCACCCCGGTGGCCGACCCCGAACGTCCGCTGGAAGTGCTGCGCACCGTGCACTCCTTCGATCCCTGCCTGGCTTGCGCGGTACACATCGTGGACACCGAGCACAAGGAAATCGTCAAGGTCCAAGTCCTGTAAGGCAGAAATGGGTGATGAGGGATGGGTGATGGGATAGAATCCCCACCCATTACTCATTGCCCATCACTCATTCCCCCCATGAAAATAGTCGTTTTAGGTGTCGGTAATATCCTGCTGTCCGACGAAGGCGTCGGCGTGCGCGCCGTCGAACAGTTGCGCGAGGACTATCTGCTGCCGCCCGAAGTGGAAATCATCGACGGCGGCACTTCCGGCATGGAAATGCTGGAAGACCTGGCCGGCGCCGATCACCTGCTGATCGTCGATGCGGTGCGTAGCGGCCAGCCGCCCGGCACCATCGTCAAAATCGCCGGCGAAGACGTGCCGGTGTTTTTCAAAACCAAGCTGTCGCCGCACCAGATCGGCCTGTCCGATGTGCTCGCCACATTGGTGCTGACCGGCGAACAACCCGGCGCCACCACGGTCATCGGGGTTGAGCCGGAATCGCTGGAAACCGCGATGGCCCTGACCCCCACTGTCGCCGCGCAGATGCCCAAGCTAGTCGGAATTCTGGCCGAAGAGTTGCGCGCGCTGGGACTGTCTATCACCGGGAAAGCCTGACCATGTGCATGGCCGTTCCCTCCCAAATCATCGCCATCGAAGGCATGATGGCCACCGTCGAAGCCTTCGGCGAACAACGCGCGGTTAGCCTGATCCTGCTCGCCGAAGAGGTCGAAATCGGCGATTACCTGCTGATCCAGGCCGGCAGTTTCGCCTACCAGCGGGTCGAACCGGAAGCCGCCGAAGCCTCGCTGCGCCTGCTGCACGAAATGCTGACCAGCGGAGCGGCATGAGTTCACAGGGCCACGCAGCAAATCCGGCGGCCTTGCTGGAAAACACCTTCGACGCGATTCTGCAACAGCGCATGAGCGGTCTGCCGTTCCTCAACCCGGCACTACGCGTCGAAGCCGTCGGTTTCACGCGCCATCGGGAAGACTGGCTCGGCATCCTGATCACGCCATGGTTCATGAACCTGATGCTGCTCCCCGGCGTCGATAATGACTGGCCGGCAGCCACGGAAGGCTATCGCCAGGTCTGGCGCTTTCCCGCCGGAGAAATCCAGTTCATCGCCGCCTGCGAAGCCGGCATCGGCACTTACCAGCAATGTCCGTTGTTCACTTCGATGCAGCCATTTGCCGACCAAGCCGCGGCACGCACCGCCGCCGGAGACGCCCTGACCGCGTTGCTGACGCAGCCAGTCCCGGAACCGGCGGCGGAAAAAGACACGGTATCCCATTCCAAACGCAGCTTCCTGCGCGGAAAGTTTTTCGGGACATGACCCTGGAAGGCAAAATCCGCATTGCGCTGGCATGGGACGGGTACAGCATCTGCAAAGTGACTGTTATTCCGCGCCCGCTGCTCGACGCCAACCGGCTGGTGCGCGGCAAGCGCGCCGCTGAGGCGGCACACATCATCCCGCTGCTGTTCAGTCTGTGCGGCCAGGCGCAAGGCGTCGCCGCCGCGCTGGCGCTGGCTGCCGCGCAAGGCCGGCTAGGCGTATCGCCCGAGCAAGAACGGCGGGTGATGATCGAAGCGCTCCAGGAAACCGCCTGGCGGTTTCTGGTTGACCTGCCGCAACTGTTCGGCCTGCCCGGCGATCCGCAAACGCTGGCGGCGTTACGCAAACGCTGCGCCGAAAACCCGAGCGGCGAAGCGCTCGCCGTTTACCTGGAAGAACTGCTCGAACGCCATCTGTTCGGCATCTCCAGCCGCGCATGGTGCGCCTTCACCACCGCCGCGCAACTGGAGGATTGGCTGGCGCAGGCGGAAACCCCGCTCACCGTCATGCTGCGCCGGCTGTGGCACGGCGCAGGCAACTGGGGCGACAGCGACATCGCTCTGTTGCCGGAATTCAACACGGCGCAAATGGTCGAAGAACTATTGCCGGCCCTGCTTGAAGACGCGAATTTCGCCGGCCTGCCCCGCTGGCGCGGCTTGCCGGCGGAAACCGGCGCACTGGCGCGCTTGAACCGCCACCCATTGATCGAAGAAATGCTGCGCCAGCAGCGCAACACCGTCACGGTGCGCCTGCTGGCGCGCCTGCTCGACCTGGCCGGCTTTACCGACCGGCTGCGCGGCGGTGATACACTGTGGCTCAGGCAAGCCATGCTGCCGGACAACGCCGGGCTGGCGTGGCTGCAAACCTCGCGCGGCCTGCTGATCCACTACGCGCAAGTGGAGAACGGGGTAGTCGCCGATTACCGCATCGTCGCGCCCACCGAATGGAATTTCCACCCGGCCGGCGCTTTTGCCCGCGGTTTGACCGGCAAAGCCGCCGCCAGCGCCGAAGAAGCCCGCCACCACGCCGCCTTGCTGCTGCACGCGCTCGATCCGTGCGTGGCTTACGAAATCGGAATAGATCATGCATGAAATGTCATTGGCCGAAGGCATCATCCAGCTCATCGACGACAGCGCCGCCAAGAACCAATTCCAGCGGGTGAAAACGGTGTGGCTGGAAATCGGCCAACTGGCGGGGGTCGAGGCCGAAGCGATGCGTTTTTGTTTCGACGCGGTGACACGCGGCAGTATCGCCGAAGGCGCCACCCTGGAGATCATCGCAACGCCCGGCCAAGGCCGCTGCTACGACTGCGACAAAACGGTGTCAGTGGCGGCGCGCTACGAACCTTGTCCACAGTGCGGCGGCTATAGCGTGGAAGTGACCGGCGGCACGGAAATGCGCGTCAAGGAACTGGAAGTCGAATAGTCGAACAGCGGAAATGCGCTCCGTCATGAAAAGCACAGGGGTTCCCCTAGTCCCGAACCAGCCAACCCCTTACGCCTGGTACCGTAGACCCCATGATTTACCGGGGTTGCAGGCGCCCCGTATAATCTGTGGCCCCCTTGGAAGAATTTCCGGTAAATTTTCTCGGGTTCACGCCGCCTTGATGCGGCACCACAGGATACCCTCATGAATTCCGCCCTTCCCTTTCTCGACCGCGTGCAGGAGATTTGCCGGGAAATCGACCAAGCCCGCTCGCTCGAAACGCTATTCGACAATCTGGTTCATTGTCTTGCCAAGGTCAGCGTAGCCTCTGGGCCGACATCGGCTTTCATGACCATGGTCGAATTCAGCGCAGCCGAATATACCTTCCAGGTTGCCCAAGGGACGGGACGCTATGCCGCCGCAACCGGCGCCATCCTGCATGACGAAACGATCCGGAAATGCCTGAGCAGCGCCGTCCGCCAGCGTGCTAACCACTACGAGCCAAACTCCGTGACTTTCTGTTTTCTGCACCCGGAAAACCTGGCGATCCTCGTTCATGTCGAACTGGCGCAGGAAATCGATGCGGGAAAACGGGAATTGCTTAAATTCGTCAACGACAAGGTAGCCAGTTCGATCCAGACCCATAGCTGCGCCAAACAGACCGCGCGCACCGGTCGCGCCATGGTCATCGCACTGGCCAGCCTGGCGGAACACAAGGATCAGGATACCGGCGAACACATCCTGCGCGTGGCCATCATGACCGACGAGATCGTGCAGGTTCTGGGAGAACTGGGCCATTACCGGGAAACAATCACGCCGGAATTCGAACACGCCATCAGCACCGCCAGCATCCTGCACGATGTGGGCAAGGTGGCCATTCCCGAGAGCATCCTCAGCAAACCCGGCAAACTGGAGCCGGAAGAGCGCAAACTCATTGAAACCCACACCCGGAAAGGCCAGACGGTGCTGGAAAAAGCCAGCCGCATCCTCGACGGCAACAATTACCTGCTCGGCCTTTCCAGCGAAATCGCCTTGCACCATCACGAACACTACAATGGACTAGGGTACCCGGCACGGCTCGCCGGACAGGCTATCCCGTTGGCCGCGCGGATAGTCGGGCTGGTCGACGTGTTCGATGCGCTCACCTCGGCGCGGCCTTACAAGAAGGCCTGGCCTGAAGCGGAAGCGGTCGAGTATATCCGCAACCAGTCTGGGCTACAGTTCGACCCGCTGGTGGTCGAGGCCTTCCTCAAGGTCATGGAATACCGCCAAGGCGTAGCCCTGATCCAATGGACGGAAGCGATGTCGGTGAAGGTTCCCAGCATGGACAACGACCATCGCGTTCTCATCGACCTGATCAATCAACTGGCATCGGCGGAAAAAATCGGCAACCGGCGCATCGCCGAATCGGTGCTGGACGAACTGGTCAATTACACGATCGATCACTTCAACCGCGAAGAACAATTCCTGCAGGAAACCGGCTATCCCTTTGCCGATTTGATAACGCACAAACTGCAACATGCCTCGTTCACCGAAACCATCCAGGACATTCGCTGGCAATACCTGCATGGATTCCGCCCCAAAATCAACCGGGAAGTGCTACTCTTCCTGCGTAACTGGCTCAGCAAGCACATTCTTGTCGAAGACAAGAAATACGCGGTTTTGCAGGAGGCTAGCCAGGCAACGGCTGAGGCCTTCCCGTTTCCGGGGAACGGATAGCCGGATCATTCAGGAGAAAGAACATGTGTACAGTCTGCGGCTGCGGCGAGGGCGAAACGAAAATCGAGGGGCATGACCATCCCCACAGCCATGAACACGAGCACGAAGGTCACCCCCATAGCCACGAACATGGTCATTCCCACGGGCATGAGCACGACCACGAGCGCAGCCACGCCGACCAGGATCTGCATTACGGACACGGCGCCGCGCACGCTCACGCGCCCGGCATGTCGCAAGGGCGCATGGTGCAGATCGAGCAGGACATCCTGGCCAAGAACAATACCTATGCCGACGAAAACCGCCGCCATTTCGGCGAACACGGGATTTTCGCGCTGAACCTGGTTTCCAGCCCCGGCTCCGGCAAGACCACGCTGCTCACCCGCACCATCGGCCAACTCAAAGGGAAAACCCCGGTCGCGGTGATCGAAGGCGACCAGCAAACCGCGCTCGACGCCGACCGCATCCGCGCCACCGGTGCACCGGCGATCCAGATCAACACCGGCAAGGGCTGCCACCTCGACGCCCACATGGTCGGCCATGCCGCAGAACGGCTGGTTATCGCCGACGACAGCCTGCTGCTGATCGAGAATGTCGGCAACCTGGTATGCCCCGCCGCCTTCGACCTGGGCGAAGCGCACAAAGTGGCGATCCTCTCCGTCACCGAAGGCGAGGACAAGCCGCTCAAATACCCCGACATGTTCGTCGCCGCCGACGTGATGCTGTTGAACAAGATCGACCTGCTCCCCTACCTGAGCTTCAACGTGCCGCTGTGCCTCGAATTCGCCCGGCGCGTCAATCCCAACATCAAAGTGATCCTGATCTCCGCCGTCACCGGCGAAGGCATGGGCGAATGGCTGGAATGGCTGGAACAGGGGCTGACCAATGCCCGTCAGCGCAAGGCCGCCGCGGTGGAAACCCTGCACCGCCGGATTGCCGACCTGGAGGCCGAACTGGCCGAGTTAAAAGGAAACTTGTAGGAGCGGATTTATCCGCGACCATCGCGCATGAATGCGCTCCTACAGACCCGCCGCATCCGCGTTCACGGCACCGTTCAGGGGGTCGGCTTTCGCCCCTTCGTCTACCGGCTGGCGCGGGAACTCCAACTCGACGGCTGGGTGCGCAACGACGGCGAAGGTGTCGAAATCGCCGTGCGCGGCGACGAGGCGAGCATCGCCGCGCTGCGCGCCCGCCTGAAAAGCCAGGCGCCGCCGCTGGCGCGGGTGGATAGTGTCGAAAGCGCTACTGCACCGTCCGGCCTGGTGACGGAACCCGGTTTCGCGATCCGTGCCAGCCGCGGCGGCCCGGCCCGCACCGCGGTCACCCCGGATGCCGCCACCTGCCCGGAGTGTCTGGCCGAGTTGCTGGCCCCTGCCGACCGGCGCTACCGCTACCCGTTCATCAACTGCACCCATTGCGGCCCGCGCTACACCATCACCGCGCACTTGCCCTACGACCGCCCCAACACCAGCATGGCGGGGTTTGCGCTGTGTCCCGCCTGCCAAAGTGAATACGACGACCCGCTCGACCGGCGCTTCCATGCCCAACCTAATGCCTGCCCGCTGTGCGGTCCGCAACTGGCGCTGCTCGACGCAGCAGGGAATCCTCTCGCAACGCCAGACATCGTGGCTGACGCGGTGACCCGTCTGCTGCGCGGCGAAATCCTCGGGATCAAGGGACTGGGCGGTTTCCACCTGATGTGCGACGCGCGCAACGCCGGGACGGTAGCCGAACTGCGCCGGCGCAAGCAACGCGACGCCAAGCCCTTCGCCGTGCTCGCCGCCACGCCGCAGGCGCTGGCCGGGTTGGCGCAATGGAGCGCGCCAGAAGAAACTTTATTAACCAGCCGCGAGCGTCCTATCGTACTGCTGGAAAAAAGCGCTGCCTGCGACGCCGCCCTGCCCGGCGTAGCGGAAGGCGTTGCCTGGCTAGGCGCGCTGCTGCCTTACACGCCGCTGCACACCTTGCTGTTCCATGAGGCCGCCGGGCGAGGCGAACAACCGCCGTTGCTGCTGGTCTGCACCTCCGCCAACCCCGGCGGCGAACCGCTGGTCACCGGCAACGCCGAGGCCGTGACGCGCCTGGCCGGGATCGCCGATGCTTACCTGGTGCACGACCGCGACATCCTGGCGGGTTGCGACGACAGCGTGGTGCGGGCTTCCCACGAAACGCCTACGCTCCTCCGGGGAGAGGCAACCATTCCCTCTCCCCCAACCCCTCCCCCGCGAGCGGGGGAGGGGAGCCAAGCGGGGTTCCATTTCATCCGCCGCGCTCGCGGCTACACTCCGCGCGCCATCAAGCTGCCGCATTCCGGGCCGCCGGTGCTGGCGTGTGGCGGCTGGTACAAGAACACCGTGTGCCTGACGCGCGACGACCAAGCCTTCGTCTCCCAGCACATCGGCGACCTCGACAACGCCGCCACCTGCCGCGCGATGGAGCAGGCGGTATCGCACTTGATGGCGGTACTGGAGATCCGCCCGCAAATCGTCGCCCACGATTTGCACCCGGATTTCCACAGCAGCCGCTTTGCCGCTGCCTTCGCGGCGAAACAGGGCTTGCCGCTGCTGGCGGTACAGCATCACCACGCCCATTTGGCGGCGGTGTTGGCGGAGCACGGCGTCACCTGCCCGGCCCTCGGTTTGGCGCTGGACGGGGTGGGATTGGGCAGTGATGGCCAAGCTTGGGGCGGCGAGTTGCTAAGGCTGGAAGAGGGCGGATTCGCGCGGCTCGGCCATTTGCGCGAACTGCGCCTGCCCGGCGGCGACCGCGCCGCGCGCGAACCGTGGCGCATGGCGGCCAGCGCGCTTTATGAAATGGGGCGCGGTGCAGAAATCGTGCGCCGCTACACCGCCTTTCCCGCCGCCGCCACGGTGGCGCACATGCTGGCACGCGGCCTCAATGCGCCGCCGTCCTCCAGCTGCGGACGACTATTCGACGCCGCTACGGGACTGCTCGGGATCATGCCGACGATGGCTTTCGAGGGTCAGGCGGCAATGCTGCTGGAAAGCCTCTCCGCCCGTCATGGCACGGTGGCGCCGTTGCCGCAGGGCTATCTGCTGGAAACGGACGGCACGCTGAATTTCCTGCCGTTGCTGGCCGAGTTGACCGAAATCAAAGAGATCGAACGGGGGGCTGCGCTGTTCCATGCCACGCTGGTCGACGGTCTGGCGGATTGGGTGAGACAGGCCGCGCAAAACAGCGGTTTGGATACCGTCGCACTGGGCGGCGGCTGTTTCCTCAACGCCATACTGAGCGGAAAACTGGCCGAACGATTACGCGTAGAAGGATTGACGGTGCTGGAAGCGCGTCAGGTACCGCCCAACGATGGCGGCATCAGCCTGGGACAGGCGTGGGTGGCGCTGCAATCGGCCTAAAATTCCAGTTCGACGTCCTCGTCGGTAGACGCTTCGCGCAGCAAGACCAGGAACAGCACCAGGGTCACCGGGCCGATGATCAGGCCGAGAATGCCCATCGAGGCGATGCCGCCGAAGATGCCGAACAGGATGGCGAGGAACGGCAACTGGGTGGAACTCTGGATCAGGCGCGGACGAACCAGGTAATCGGCCAGCAGCAGCACCGTGGTGCCGAAGGCAAACACGCTGATGCCGACGAGCGGCTCCCCTTGGGCAAACAACACCAGGCCGATCACCGCGAGCAGCAAGGGGCCGGCCATGGGTACCAGGGAAACCGCGGCGGTGGCCATGCCGAGCAGCAGCGCCGAATGCACGCCGGCCAGTTTGAGCATCAAACCGATGATGACGCCCTCGGCCAGGCCGACGATGACCAGCCCATTGACCGCCGAGCGTACCGCCGAAGGAATATGGTAGGCATAGGACGGCCAGCGTTTTTTCAACCATTTGAAGCCGACAAAGCTGATCTTGCCGAGCAGTTTGTCGCCGTCGCGGTAAAAGAAGAACAGCACCCACAGCGCAAAAAACAGCATCGCGGCGCGGGTTGCCACCTCGACCAGCGCGGACTGGGTCACATCCTGGATCATGCTGAGCTTGGCCGAAAACAATTGCGACAACTGGTTGGGCTCGCCGAGATAAGCCGCCCACTGTTGCGTCAGGAATTCTCCGAACAACGGCATCCCCGGCAGCCAGAGCGGCACGGCGACTCCCTCGCTGTTGGCGCGGATCAGGTAGGTCACGAGGGTCTGCACGTCTTCCACCACGAAAAACAACAGCGCAATCATCGGCGCCGCCAGCGTCAGCGCGACCACGGTGGTGGTCGCCATCGCCGCCATATCGTCGCGCCCGGCCAGACGGGATTTGATCCTGAGATGCATCGGCCAGGTGGTAATGGCGATCACCGCCGCCCAGATCATCGGCAACAGGAAGGACTGCAACACGGTATAGGTTGCCAGCAGGATCAGGCAGGTGAAAATCAGGCTGGCCAGGGACAGGTACAGATTATTGCTGGACATGTTTCAACCACTTGACCAGCGGGGAAGATTGCCAGAAGCGCCACATCATCCATGCCCGCCCGCTCCAGGCGGCGACCCGGCGCGGTTGCCACAGCACCAGCACGGCAAGCGGAAAAGCCAGAAAAACCGGATGGGCCTTGAGCGTGCGCACCGCATCTATGGTGTGGTCGATCGCCGCAACGGGGACGCGCCAGTGCCGCACGATGCCGGCCAACTCGTCGCGTTGCGCCTCGGCGCGCACCAGCAGGCGCTCGCGCCGACGAATGAGCTCAATCAGCCGCGCGTCCATGCTCAAGCGTCGAGCCGGCGGCGATCTTTGGCCAACTCGCCCAGGCTATCGGCAAACAGGCGGCTTTTCTCGCGCGTTTTGCCCAACAGCAGGCGCAACGCAACCGCCCCGCCGGCCAGGAACAGCAAGGCCAGCGCACCGAGGATAAACAGGCGGTGCGTTTCCCAGAACAACACGGTGAGGAAGACCGCCGCGAAAACGATGCCGAGCCCTAGCAGGAACAGGGCCGCGACGGCGAACAGCAGCAGTTGCCCGAGGCGGAGCTTTTCTTCTTCGACTTCGGTGGAGAGGATTTCCAGGCGGGTGTGCGCCACGCCGACCAGCGTGGCAGCCCACTCCTTCAACGAGCCGAGCACCCCGGCAGGAGGATTCTCCGCCATCGCGCCGTGCTTAACGACGGCTGATCAACATGCCGAGCAGCAGCCCCACGCCGCCGGCGATGCCCACGGCTTTCCAGGGATTGTCGTGGACATATTGGTCGGTCACGTCGGCGGCTTGCTTGGCGCGAACCGCAATGGCCTGCTCCAGATCGGCCAGCTTGACCTTGGCGTCCTGCAAATGGGTTTCAATTCTGGCGCGGGCGGCAACGGCCTTTTCGCCGGCATCCTGTGCGGTGGCTTTCAGCAACTCTTCAGCGTCAGCAATGACCACTTTGAAATCGGCCATCAGTTTTTGTTTGGTGACGGTGTCGGTGTTTTCGAGTTCGGTGTACATGATCGCTCCCTTAATTAAATTGCTACTAAAAGTATAGGCTACAGTCCTTCCCCCGGCAAATCAATCGGGCCAAGAAACTTTAGCCGTAGCTCTGTATCACAAATGCCGTATTCACATGATATGCTGGCAATATTGCATGGAGAAGTCGCATGTGCCTGGCCATACCCGCGCGGATCGCGCAAATTCTGGAAAACGATGCGGCCATCGTCGATCTCGGCGGTGTCCGCAAGGAAATCTCGCTGGCGCTGGTGGAAGGCGTCGAGGTGGGCGATTATGTAATCGTTCATGTCGGCTACGCCCTCAACCGGCTCGACCCCGAGGAAGCCGAGAAAACGCTCAAGCTGTTCGCTGAAATGGAGCCACTAGCCATTTCCGCATGAAGTACGTCGACGAATTCCGCGACGGCGCCCTCGCCCGCAAGCTGGCCGAGGATGTGCGCCGCGAAGCCAATCCCGCTCGCAGCTATAACCTGATGGAATTCTGCGGCGGGCATACCCACGCCATTTTCCGCTACGGCATTCAAGACCTGCTACCGCCCAGCGTACGGATGATCCACGGGCCGGGTTGCCCGGTGTGCGTGCTGCCGATCGGTCGGGTGGACAGCGCGATCTGCCTGGCGCGGATGCCCGGCGTGATTTTATGTTCCTACGGCGACATGCTGCGTGTCCCCGGTTCCGAGCGCATCAGCCTGCTGAAAGCCAAAGCCGGAGGGGCGGACATCCGCATGGTCTATTCCAGCGCCGACGCACTGAAAATCGCCCAGGAGCACCCGGACAAGCAGGTGGTGTTCTTCGCCATCGGCTTCGAAACCACCACCCCGCCCACTGCCGTGGCGATCCTCCAGGCGGAAAAACTCGGGCTGAAGAATTTCTCGGTGTTCTGCAACCACGTCCTCACCCCCTCGGCCATCGCCAACATCCTCGAATCGCCGGAAGTGCGCAAACTGGGCATCCTGCCGCTGGACGGCTTCATCGGCCCGGCGCATGTCTCCACCGTGATCGGCAGCCGCCCTTACGAATACTTCGCCTACGAATACCAGCGCCCGGTGGTGATCGCCGGTTTCGAACCGCTCGACGTGATGCAGGCGATCCTGATGCTGATCCGCCAGCTTAACCAGGGTCGTGCCGAGGTGGAAAACGAATTCGCCCGCGCGGTCACCCGCGACGGCAACCTCAAGGCGCAGAAAATCGTCGCGGAAGTCTTCGAACTGCGCAAAACCTTCGAATGGCGCGGCTTGGGCCAGGTTCCTTACAGCGGCTTGCGCATCAAGGAAAAATACGCCGCCTTCGACGCCGAATTGCGTTTCGATCTGCCCTACCGCGCAGTCGCCGACAATAAAGCCTGCGAGTGCGGCGCGATCATCCGCGGGGTGAAAAAGCCGCTCGACTGCCAGTTGTTCGGCAGCGTCTGCACCCCGGAGAATCCCATCGGCTCGTGCATGGTCTCGTCGGAAGGAGCGTGCGCGGCTTATTACACTTATGGACGTTACAAGGAAGTTCAAAATCATTGAACCGCAGAGACGCGGAGGCGCAGAGGAAACGGCGTATGCAGGGATGGGCGACATGCAGCCCAACTCGCAAAAACCAGAAATTGATTTTCTCCGCGTCTCTGCGCCTCTGCGGTGAAAAATCGGAATGAAACATGACCAAAATTAGAACCGGCTACATCCGCCCCCTCGACCTGAACCACGGCCGGGTGGACATGACCCATGGCAGCGGCGGGCGGGCGATGGCGCAGTTGATCGACGAGCTGTTCATTGCCGCCTTCGACAACGAATTCCTGCGCCAGCACAACGACCAGGCCAGCTTTACCGTGCCGCCCGGGCGGATGGTGATGGCGACCGATGCGCACGTGGTGTCGCCGCTGTTCTTCCCCGGCGGCGACATCGGTTGCCTGTCGGTGCACGGCACCATCAACGATGTCGCGATGGCGGGCGCGGTGCCGCTGCACCTGTCCGCCGCCTTCATCCTCGAAGAAGGCTTCCCGCTCGCCGATCTGGCGCGCATCGTCGCGTCGATGGCGCAAGCCGCGCGCGCGGCCAATGTCTGCATCGTCACCGGCGACACCAAGGTGGTCGAACAGGGCAAGGGCGACGGGGTGTTCATCACCACCACCGGCATCGGCGTGGTGCCGCCAGGCGTCAACATCTCCGGCGACCGCGCCCGCCCCGGCGATTGCATCATCGTCAGCGGCCACCTCGGCGACCACGGCGTCGCGATCATGTCGCTGCGCGAAGACTTGCGCTTCGAGACCGCGATCAGTTCCGACACTGCCGCGCTGCACGGCCTGGTCGCCGCGATGGTGGCGGCAGTGCCGGACATCCATTGCCTGCGCGACCCGACGCGCGGCGGCCTGGCCACCACCCTCAACGAAATCGCCGGCCAATCCGGGGTCGGCATGATGCTGCACGAAACCGCCATTCCGATCCGCGGCCAGGTCAAGGCCGCCTGCGAATTTCTCGGCCTCGACCCGCTGTACGTCGCCAACGAAGGCAAGCTGATCGCCATCTGCGCGCCGGAGCATGGCGAAATCTTGCTCGCAGCGATGCGCGCCCACCCGCTCGGACAGGACGCCGCCGTCATCGGCGCAGTCATCGAGGACAGCCACCATTTCGTGCAAATGGAAACCGCCTTCGGCGGGCGGCGCATCGTGGACTGGCTGACCGGTGAGCAGTTGCCGCGAATTTGCTAACATACGCCTAACCGGATCGATTTCCCCCCCAACACCATGGCACAACCCAATAGCGAAAACTGGAACCAGGAACTGGCGACATTGGCGGCGGCTTACCCCGGCCATCCCTTGCTGGCCGAACTGGAAACCATGGCCGAGCGTTACAGCAAGCTGGAACGGCGCCTGGGAAAGGTGGTGAGCATCAGCGACAAATTGCAGCGCGACATGATCCAGCTCAATCAGACCCTGGAAAAAATGGCGCTGACCGATTCGCTGACCGCCCTGCTCAACCGCCACGGCATGAACAAGTGCCTGCAAGCGGAATGGAACCGCATGAGGCGCGAAGCCTTGCCGTTCGGCCTGCTGATCCTGGATATCGATCATTTCAAGCGCGTCAACGACACCTTCGGCCATGCGGCCGGCGACCGGGTGCTGGCGGAAATGGCCAGACGACTCAAGGACATGACACGCAACTATGATTCCTGCTGCCGCTGGGGCGGCGAAGAATTCCTGGTGCTGTTGCCCGATACCGGCCGCAAAGGCGTCGATACGGTTTGCCAGAAATTGCGTGAAGCGCTGCTCGACCATCCCATTGTCGAGGACGGTCAGCCGATCAGTATCACTTTCAGTGCCGGCGCCCACATTGCAACGGCGGACGAAACGCTCGACCAATGCATCAAGCAGGCCGACGACGCGTTGTACCGGGCGAAACGCAAGGGGCGCAATTGTCGGGTATGGAGTACCTCCAGCGGCACGAAACGAAAAATCGAAGAACAAACCGTTGAACCGCAGAGGCGCAAAGGTGCAGAGGAAAAACAATGAGTTATAGCATTGCGCAGCCTCACCCATGTGAAGATGCAAAAAACTGTTGTAAACCATTCAATTCTCTGCGCCTCTGCGCCTCTGCGGTTAAGCAATTACCGTTTTTTGGATAAAGTCATGACCTTTGCCGCAAGCAGTCTACGCTCCCGCTTCCTGCTCCTGACGGCGTTCATTTTTCTGCTGCTGGGAATCGGTGCCGCGCTGGTCTTCGAGCGGGTTGCGGAACCGATCGCCTTCGGTCTCGGCACCCGCTTTGCGGAAAAACAGGTGCTGTACGACCAGGCGAAAATCGAGGGCCAGTTGAGCCGTGAAATCGCCCTGGCGCGCAAGCTCGCCGATTCGCCGCTGCTGCACGACTGGGCCGAGCACGAAGACGATCCCGCGCGCCGCGGCATGGCATTACGGGAACTCGAAAGCTACCGCCGCCTGTTCCGCGACCAGAGCTATTTCTTCATCATCCGCAGCTCCCTGCACTACTACTTCAACGACCGGAATAACACCTACGCCGGCAAGGAACTGAGTTATACGCTCGAGCCGGGCAACCCCAGGGACGCCTGGTATGAGACCTCCCTGAAAGACAGCCGCCCTTACCAGCTGAATGTGGACTACGATGCGGTGCTGAAAGTGCTCAAGGTATGGATCAACACCCTGGTCTACAACGACCGGCACGAAGTAATCGGGGTTGCCGGTTCTGGCATCGACATTTCCGATTTTCTCCGTGATTTTCTTTCCGCCGGCAGTGCCGGGATGACGCGGGTGCTGGTCGACGACAGCGGCGCCATCCAGGCTCATCCCCGTATCGAATTGATCGACCAGAACACCAAGGCCAAGGCCGCCGCCCACAGCACGATCTTCCAGTTGCTCGGCAGCGAGGACGAACGGCAGCGTCTGCGCGCAACCTTCGCCCGGCTGGCCTCAGGCAAGGAAAGCGTGGCAACGCTGCCGCTGTCCATCGAAGGGCATAAATCGCTGGTCGGCGTGGCGCATCTCAAGGAGTTGGGCTGGTTCGTGCTGACCGTGATGGACACCGAGAACCTGGTGCCGCGCTCGGCGTTCCTGCCGCTCGGCGCGCTGCTGCTGGTCAGCCTGCTGCTGACCATCGGACTGCTGCTGTGGTTGCTGAACCGCTTGATCATTTCCCGCATCGAGCGGATGGATCAAGCCGCCCGGGAAGTCGCCCGGGGAAATTATGCGATCGACCTGCCGGCGGTCGCCAACGATGAAATCGGCCGTCTCTCCGGGGAATTCAACAACATGGCCGGCGCCTTGCGCGACTACACCGGACGCCTGGAAGAAAAGGTGAGCGAGCGTACCGCCGCGCTGGCCGATGCCAACCGGCAATTATCGTCAGTGAATGCGAAAGTGCAGGAATCCATCGCCTACGCCTCGCTGATTCAAAGTTCGCTGCTGCCCTCTGCCGGCGATTTTGCCCTTTCGGTCGGCGAACTGGCGACCCTCTGGCGGCCGCGCGATACCGTCGGCGGCGATTTCATCCTCGCCGAACAGGCCGGCGACACTTGGTGCCTGGCACTGCTGGACTGCACCGGCCACGGCGTGCCGGGCGCCTTGATGACCATGGTCGGCGACAGCATCGTGCGCCGCGCCATCTCCGAACAAGGCCTGAACCACCCGGAACGGCTGGCCCGCGCCATCGACCAGCTGATGCGCGAGTCGCTCAATCGGAGCGACGCGCCCGGCGGCTTCGATCACGGCATGGACATGGGGCTGCTGATCTTGAACCCGTCCGCGCGCAGCGTGCTGTTCATCGGCGGAGGGATCGACCTGTACCTGGCGCAGCAAGGCAACCTGACCCGCCTGAAAGGCGGGCGCAAAGGGCTGGGTTATGCGCGGCGGCGGCCCAGCGGCTTCGGCGTGCATGAACTGCACCTGAAGGCGGGTGACCGGTTGTTCATGAGCAGCGACGGACTGTACGACCAGTCCGGCGGAGAAATGGGCTACGGATTCGGGCGCAGCCGTTTCGAAGCGCAACTGCGCGAAACCGCCGCACTGGCGCTGGACGGGCAGATGCGCGCCTTGGAAGCCGCGCTGCTGGCCTACCAGCAGGGCAATCCGCAGCGCGACGACATCTCGATCGTCGGCCTGATGCTCAACTGACGCCCTCGCCGCAAAATCTATGCAATACCCGTGGTAGCCAGTAGAATCCCTTCAACTAACCTGTGAGCGATACGATGTATTTCAACCTGTTGCAACTGAAAAAAACGCTGGAGGAAGCAAACATCCTGATTTGCTTCAACGGGCCGTTCTCGCAGAGCATCATCGAGGAACTCGGCAACGCGGTGCGGCGCTATCTCAGCAACGACCAGATGGAATCGGCGGTGCTGATGGATGTGTTTGCGGTGTACATCGAGCAGACCCAGAACATCCGCAACTATGCGCGCCGCCGCGAAGCCCTGGGCGACCGCAACCCGGCCTATGAAATGGCCACGGTGCTGATCGGGCGCGACGGAGACCGCCACATCGTCGCTTCGGGCAACACGGTTCACGTGGACGATGCGGATGCGCTGGCAGCGACCATCGACGAGCTCAATAGCCTGGATCGCCAGGAACTGCGCGCCCGCTTCAAGGAGCAGTCGCGCAAGCCGGCCAGCGACGAGATCGGCCGGGGCGCCGGCCTCGGCCTGATCGATATTGCCCGCAAAACCTCGGGGCCGATCCAGCACATGATGCACCCGCTCTCCGAACAGCATGTTTTCTTCCAAATTATTGCGGCCATCTGAAAATGAACAATTACCTCGTAGAATCGACCAAATCCTCGCCTGAAGTCAATTTCGATGCCGCTTCCGGCGTGCTGCGCCTGACCGGCGAAAGCTACCCGGAAAATTCCTTCGAGTTTTATGCCCCCCTGCTGGCCTGGCTGCAGGAGCTTCTCGACACTTCGACCCTGCCGGTCCGCCTGGTGCTGCAACTTTCCTACATCAACACCGGCACCGTCAAATGCCTGCTCGACATCTTCGACCAGCTCGAAGAGGCCGCCGGCAATGGCCGCGATGTGGGGATTTCCTGGCATTACGATCCCGCCAACGAGCGCGCACTGGAAACCGGCGAGGAATTCGCCGAAGACCTGAAAATCCCCTTCGAACTGGTCGGCGAGAAATTCTGAGGCCATGTCGCAACGCAAATCCGAGCGCTGGAACCGCAAGCTGGCGGACTTGACGGCGAGCCACGCCGGCCATCCGCTGCTGGCCGAACTGGAAGCCCTGCTCGGCAACTATGGCAAGCTGGAACGGCGCCTGGACAAAGTCGCGAGCATCAGCGACAAAATGCAAAGCGAAATGTTGCGCCTCCACGAGGCGCTACTCGCCAGCGAAGCCCGCTTTCGCCTGGTCGCGGACAACGCCCAGGACGTGCCGTGGAAATTCGATCTGACGCAGGAGCGCATCAGCTATGTCAGCCCGTCCATCGAGCGCTTGACCGGCTACACGGTGGAAGAGTCGATGGCACTCTCCCTCGATGAATCGTTCACGCCAGCCGCGGCGCAACGCCTGCGGGAAACCCTCGATTACCTGGCCACGCACGGACAGGCCAGGAAATCGGTGGTCACGCTGGAACGCCGCTGCAAGGAGGGTTCCACAGTGTGGACGGAAGACACCGTCAGCGTGGTCCAGACCGAACAGCAGCGCCCCACGGAAGTGGTCTGCGTCGCACGCGACATCACCGCCAGGCGCAAATCCCAGGAAGAACAGAAGCGCTTCGTCGCGATGGTGTCGCACGAATTCCGCACCCCGCTGGCGATTATCAGCACGACGATAGAGTTGTTGATGGTCACTACCGCCAATATCGAGGATGCGACCCAGCGGGAATTCAGCAAAATCCAGAAAGCGGTCGCCCGCCTGACCGCGCTGCTGGATTACTACCTGACCGAAGACCGCCTGGACGCAGCGCGGCGCGGCTTGGCGCTACAGGACGGCGCGCCGCTGGCGCTGCTGAAAGATAGCCAGAAATCCGCCCAGGCCCTGTCGAACGGACACTGCATCAGCGTGGAAAACGCCGGCATCCCCGACAGCATCCTGTGCGACATCGACCTGATGCGCCTGACCCTACGCGTGCTGACCGACAACGCGGTGAAATACACCCCGGCAGGATCGCACATCGAACTGGTTTGCCGTCCGGCTGCGCAAGGCGGCGTAGAATTCGTGGTTTCCGACAACGGCCCGGGCATCCCGGAAGACGAACTGGCCTATGTCTTCGATAAATTTTTCCGCGGACGGCGGGCCGCCGACAAACCCGGCTCCGGCCTCGGCTTGCACTTGGCGCAATGCGGCGCCAAAGCGCATGGCGGCACCCTCGCCGTCCGCAATCGCCCAGACGGCGGCGCTGAATTCAGCGTCTGGCTGCCGGGCAAAGCCGTCGCTAACGACCATAATTAACCCGTACCCATCGCAACGGCTACCATCGGCCGGTAACTTCATGCCAACCCGACTCCGCACGGAAAGCCCCAAAGGAAAAATTGCCCAGTTCAGGGATGCCGGCGCAGCCGTTCTGAAACCGCTACGCGAGATTCAGGAACGGGAGCGCCGGCACCTGCGCCACGAAATCTCGCAAGTGCGAGGGCTGATGCCGCTGCTGATGAAGCCGCGCAACCAGCAACACTGGACTAGCGCCGAACGCCAGGAACTGCTGGGCCAGCTGCGCAGCCTCTCGGCACTGAGCCCTTACCTGATGCTGCTGCTCCTGCCGGGGGCCTTCATCACGCTGCCGCTGTTCGCCTGGTGGATGGATCTGCGGCGCAAGCAGCGCAGCCAGGAACGTCAGGAATACCTGGCCGCCAAGGCTGTTCAACTGGCGGCCTCGGACACGACCGAGCCGAGCCCATAAGCAAACCGGTTTTACCCTTGGTTTTCGTAACTCGACGGCGTCACCCCGGCGCGTGCAAGGAATTCACGCAGGTGTTTGATCACAGTCCGATCGCAGACATTGCTTTGGTGGGGATGGTGCAGCATATCCTCGACGCCGTTCAGGCTGACGCGGAAGCTTGCACCGTGGGTGGGCGTGACGCTGGCGCCCAGATGGGTCAGCAAGGATTCGATTTCGCGCCAATGGATGTTGCCGCTGATCGGATCGTGGAAGATGGTGCGGATCAGGTTGCTATGTTTGTGGCTCATGGCAGTGCTCCTTCATGAAGTCCTGGCGCTTAGTATCATCTCCTGCGGCGGGATGGTAAAGCATATAATTGCGCCGCCAAACTATCCGCTTTGCTCAACAAGGGTCAACCTGTATGAAATTCCACGACATCGCCATCGGCCAACGCTTTGAAGCATCGGACGGCGCGGTCTACCTCAAAACCGGCCCGCTGCTCGCCAGCCCGGAAGTCGGCAGCGCCTCCCGCTTCATGGCCCGCTCCGCGCAAGTCAAACCGCTGGACGGCGCCGCATCACCGGCCAAAGTAGCGCAGGACAAACTGCTGCGGGCGGATGACGTCGTCGCTGCTTTCGACGTATTCTACGGCTGCTGCACTGAGGAACTGGCTCGCTGCGAAAGCCTGCTTTCCGCCGAAGCGCTGGCCGGCCTGCGCGCGGCCATCGAAGCGGGGCGAAGCGATTTTCTCGGCACGCTTACCCGGCACAGCCGGACAAAATAAACTTGAAACCATAGCAGGGGAAATAAACCATGAACCATCTGGAAACACTCAACAGCCGTTTTGCCATCGCCGACCAACTGCGCTTCAAGCTCGCCGGAGACGGGCTGGTCGTCGCGGAAATCGCCAATGCGCATTCCAGCGCGACCATCTGCCTGCAAGGCGGCCATGTAATGACCTGGAAACCGGCAGCTGCCGGCGCGCCGGTGATATGGCTGTCTAAACTCGCCAAACTGGCGCCGGGCAAATCGATCCGCGGCGGCGCCCCGGTGTGCTGGCCGTGGTTCGGCGCGCACGCGAGCGAAGCCGGCTTTCCCGGCCACGGCTATGCCCGTACCGTACCGTGGGAAGTCACTGCCACCCGCACGCTGGCCGACGGCGCGACCGAGATCGCCCTGACGCTGGTCGAGAGCGACGCCACCCGCGCCATGTGGCCCCATCCCAGCAAGGCGGAAATCCTCGTCACGGCGGGCAAGACCCTGAAAATCGCGCTGACCACCCGCAACCTCGGCGATACCGATTTCGTCATCGGCGAGGCGTTGCACACCTACCTGCAAATCGGCGACATCGCCGAAACCCGCGTGCTCGGCCTGGAAGGCTGCGAATACATGGACAAGGCCGGCGGCGGCGTGCGCAAGCAGCAGCAAGGCGCAATCAGCTTCAGCGGCGAAACCGACCGCGTCTACGTCAGCACCGAAGCCGAATGCGTAATCGAAGACGCCCGTCTGCAGCGCCGCATCCGCGTCGCCAAGAGCGGCAGCCGTTCGACGGTGGTGTGGACGCCGTGGACCGAGAAGGCCGACAAAATGGGCGATTTCGGCCCGGACGGCTGGCGCGAAATGGTCTGCGTCGAAAGCGCCAACGCGCTGGAAAATGGGGTGACGGTGAAAGCCGGTGCCAGCCACACGTTGGCGGTGGAATATAGCGCTGAGGCCATGTAATAAATCAGTCGGCCAGCAGGGGCGATCGAAGGATCGCTCCCGTTCAATATTCGCCGATCACTTTATCCAAAGCGGGTTTAATCTTTGCCCGGTCACCCTTGCTCAAAACGCCGACCGGCTGTTTGAGCCGGGCGTTATCAATGGCAAAGATTTCATCGGCGGAAAGAACGAATTGGCCCTGACCGGGTACGTCCACCCAGGGCGCCATGATTTCCACCGGTTCGGCATTCGCACGCAGGGGGATCACCAGCGATGCGCCCGTTCTGCTGGTGATGTGGTCGTTTTGCACGACGACCAGATAGGGTATCTCGGTCTTTTTCAAACCCGGATTGGGGTAGATGTCGAATTGGGCCAAGATATGGTTAAATCCTGTCGAACTCTTCGCCGGCCAGACCGGTGGCGGCAATATTCCGTCCGTGCTCCAGCAGCGCCGCTGCATTGCGCTTGACCCAGGACTGGTTCTCCAGCTCTTCGAGCAAGCGGGCAAATGCCAGCTCTGCCTGCGCCGAGAGATTGATCTGCTGCTTGTAGGGCTCAAGACGATCCAGCAGGTCTTGATTGATCGAAAGCGACAAACGGCCTTTTTTGGCCGCCGTATCGTAGCGGGTTAGCATGGCATGATCCTGCGTATGTTTATACGCAGGATCATGCGCAACCCGAGACGCATTGTCAAGCGGTGCGGCGCGCGCGAGAACAAGGAAAAATCATTTTGAAATTTGAGACAACGCCATGCTGACCCACCAACAAGCCCATCAGCTCTACCGTCTGCGCTGGACGGCGTTCGCCATCGTCGGGCTGGCGTACATCCTGTCTTTTTTCCACCGCTTCGCCCCGGCGGCGATTGCCGCGGATTTGCAGCAGACCTTCGCAGCGAGCGGAGCGGAGCTGGGCGGGCTGGCGGCAACCTATTTTTACGTGTACATGGTGATGCAGGTACCCACCGGGGTGCTGGCGGATACGCTGGGGCCGCGCCGCATCGTGACCATCGGCGGGGTCATCGCCGGGATCGGGTCGCTGCTGTTCGGGCTGGCCGACACGCTCGCGCTGGCTTCCGCCGGGCGTTTGCTGGTGGGGCTGGGGGTCTCGGTGACCTTCATTTCCCTGCTCAAGCTCAACGCCGCCTGGTTCCACGACCGCCATTTCGCCACGATGACCGGGCTGTCGATCCTGCTCGGCAATGTCGGCTCGCTGCTGGCGGCTTCGCCGTTGGCCTGGGCGTTGGCATTTACTTCATGGCGCACGGTGTTCGTTGCCGTCGGCGTGCTGTCGTTGCTGCTGGCGGCGCTGGCCTGGGGGCTGGTGCGCAATCATCCGGGCGAAGCCGGGTTGCCCTCGTTGCGCGAGATCGACGGCAAGCTGGCCCATCCGCCCCATCAGGGGCATTGGGTCGACGGGCTGCTGATCGTGGTGAAAAACCGCGCCACCTGGCCCGGCTTGTGGGTGAATACCGGCCTGTCCGGTTCGTTGTTCGCTTTCGGCGGGCTGTGGGCGGTACCGTTCCTGCACGACGTGTACGGCATGGATCGCAGCGCCGCCACCGGCCATACCACCTTGTTGCTGGCGGGCTTCGCCCTCGGCGCGTTTTTCATCGGCACGCTGTCCGACCGGCTGGGCAAGCGCAAGCCGGTGATCATCGCGGCGGCGCTGATCTATTGCCTGTGCTGGCTGCCCTGGCTGTTCGGCTGGAACATGCCGGGCAGCGTCAGCCACACGCTGTTCTTCGTGATGGGGCTGGGCGCTTCGAGCTTCACCCTGACTTGGGCCTGCGCCAAGGAAGTAAACCGCCACGCGCTGTCCGGCATGGCCACCAGCGTGGTGAATACCGGCGGCTTTCTCGGCACCGGCATCCTCCAGCCGCTGGTGGGCTGGGCCATCGATCTGGCGCAGCGCGAGCATGGCAGCGCGGTGCGCAGCCTGGCCGACTACCAGGCCGGGCTGGCGATTCTGCTCGGCTTTGCGCTGATGGGGCTGGTCGCCGCACTGTTCATCCGCGAAACCCATTGCCGCTATATCCATCAGGACTGAAGGGAAATAGCACGGCCGGAGCATTTCTATATTAGAATACGTCTATGCGTTTCATTCTTTTGCTGAAACGCCGCCTTTTTAGTTACGCCCGGATTCCCGTTTTTACTGATTCGCGCCGTTGATTTGCCCGACTCAGCCTGTCCGTTTCCCCGGATCGTTTTGCAAATACCCCGCTGCCGCGGCTGCGGCTGACGGGTAATTTTCGCCGATAGCATGGCAATGCCGGTTTTTTCTGCGGTATAGAGAAATTTTCTGAGAGATGAATAGCGATACAACAAGAATGCCCTGTTTGGATGCGCTCAAGGCCATCGCCTGCATCGTGATCGTACTGCACCACCTGGCGGTTTACGGCCCGATGTCGGAGATCGCCTATCCGCTGATTGCCGGCCTGCTCGACGGACTTTACCAGTACGGACGGATGGCGGTGCAGGCCTTTCTGGTGATCGCCGGCTTCCTCTCGGCGAAAAACCTGGCGCCGTTCGGCATCCCCCACGGTGCCGATCCGCTGCACGCCATCAAGCGCCGCTACGACCGGCTGATCATGCCGTACCTGGCCGCGCTGACGCTGGCGATAGTCTGTGCCGCGCTGGCCCGGAACTGGCTGGAGCGCGACTATATTCCCGGTTTGCCGGATATTCCCCAACTGCTGGCACATGCGCTGCTGCTCCACGATCTGCTGGACCAGGAGGCACTTTCGGCAGGGGTCTGGTACGTGGCGATCGATTTCCAGCTGTTCGCCCTGATCGCACTGCTGTTCTGGCTGTCGCGGCGGGTGACCAGCCAGTACGCCGTGCTGGCGCCGCTGTTGGTTGCCGGTATGACGGTCGCCTCGCTGTTCGTTTTCAACCGCGACGCTTACTGGGATGAAACCGCCCTGTATTTTTTCGGCGCGTACGGCCTCGGGGCATTGAGTTATTGGGCCGCGACCCGGCCGCGCGGCACCCTGCTGCTGCTCTTGCTGAGCGTGCTGGTGGTCGCAGCGCTGCTGGTGGAATTCCGGGCGCGAATTGCAGTGGCCGGAGTCGTGATGCTGCTGCTGGGGTTCGCCAGGCGCTACGCCGTCCGCGAAAGCCGCCCCGAGTTGGGCTACCTGACCTATCTCGGGCGGATTTCCTATTCGGTGTTCCTGGTGCACTTCCCGCTGATCATGCTGGTCAATGCGGTATTTTTCCATTTCTTGCCGCACCAGCCGCTCGCCAACCTGGCTGGGCTGATCCTCGCCTTGGGCCTCAGTATCTGGGGCGGCGCGGTGTTTTACCGCTGGGTCGAAAACCGCCGCCACACCCACAGCACACGTCTGCCCATCCTCGCCGGGTTCATGGCGAGCAGCTTGTTTTCGACGATGTAAGACATATTTGACATTGGTTCTAGTTAGAACTATTATTGTTCTAACTAGAACCAACTGATCGAATCATGTCGCCTGCTCTCTTTCTGCCGTTGCTGCGCGAACTCGCCAGCACTTACCAAGCCTTCGAGGTGTATTCGTCGGCGCATATCCGCACCCTCGACCTGACCCCGCCGCAATTCGACATCGTCGCCACGCTGGGCAACACCCCCGGCATGTCGCCCAAGGAGCTGGGCGAGAAAACGCTGATCACCAAGGGTACCCTGACCGGGGTCGTCGACCGCTTGGCCGACAAGGGGCTGGTGCAGCGCAGCGCCTCGACCAGCGACAAGCGCAGCCAGCTTGTCCAGTTGACCGCACCCGGCGAGGCGCTGTTCGCCAGCATCTTCCCGGCGCACTTGAGCCACATGGAACGCGCTTTCTCCCGCCTGCCGGCGGACGAACTGGCCGCCATGACGGCCAGCCTGCAACGTTTGCACGCGGCTTTCGACGCCGCCTACGACTCCCTGGAGGAAACACGATGAGCCCCGCCAGCCGTTACACCACTACCGCGATTGCACTGCACTGGCTGGCGGCGCTGCTGATCTTTGCCGCCTTTCCGCTGGGCGTCTACGCGCACGAATTGGCGCTTTCGCCGCTCAAGCTGAAGCTGCTCAGCTACCACAAATGGCTGGGCGTGACACTATTCCTGCTGACCGTGGCGCGCCTGGCATGGCGGGCCACCCACACCCCGCCGCCGCTGCCGGCAACCATGCCGCGCTGGCAGCAACGCGCCGCTCACGGCCTGCACCACCTGCTCTATCTGCTGCTGCTGGCGATACCGCTGTCGGGCTGGCTAATGAGTTCGGCCAAGGGCTTTCCGGTGGTCTATCTGGGTCTGGTGCAGTTGCCCGACCTGGTCGGCAAGAACGTCGAACTGGCCGAGCTGTTCAAGGGTGTCCACCAAGTGCTGAATTTCGGGCTGCTGGCCTTGGTCGGGCTGCACGTCGCCGCTGCCCTCAAGCACCATTTCATCGACCGCGATGCCACGCTGCGCCGCATGTTGCCTTTCGTTAAGGAGGTTTAGCCATGAATCCAGATTGGCCATTAGCCAAAAAATCCATGAATTTCCGTGTAGGAGCGGCCTTGGCCGCGATAGCCGACTATCGCGGCCAAGGCCGCTCCTACAACCTCGGCTTACCGCTACTACCACTATTATTGGCAAGTCTGGCAGGCAACGCCGCTGCGGTCGAGTTCAACCAGGTGCAGACAGACAAAAGCACGCTGAGCTTCGGCTACAAACAGATGGGTGTGCCGTCCGACGGCAAGTTCCGCCAGTTCGCCGCCGCGATCGCCTTCGACCCGGCCAAACCCGCTGCCGCCACGACCCAGCTGGAGATCGACTTGGCCAGCATCGACACCGGCAGCAAGGAAGGCAACGACGAGGTGGCCGGCAAGCAGTGGTTCAACGTCAAGAGTTTCCCCACCGCCAAATTCGTTTCCAGCAGCGTCAAGCCGTTGGGCGGCAACCGCTACGAGGTTGCCGGCAAGCTCACCCTCAAGGGCAAAACCCAGGCGGTGAGCGCCCCCTTCACCGTCAAGCAGGAAGGCGCTGTCGCGGTGTTCGACGGCGGCTTCACCCTCAAGCGTCTCGACTACGCCATCGGCGAAGGCCCATGGGCAGATGTCGGCACGGTGGCCAACGAAGTCCAGATTACGTTTCACGTCGTCGCCGGGGCTGCCCCGGCCAAAAAGTAAGTTTCATCCCGTCATCCACCCAGGAGAACCATCATGAATAAATTCGCCGCCCTCGCTGTTGCCGCCACTTTCGCCGCCGCTGCCGTACCGGCTCTTGCCGCCCCGGAAACCTACACCATCGAAGGCTCCCATACCTTCCCGCGCTTCGAATACAACCATCTCGGCTATTCCATCCAGGTCAGCCGTTTCGACAGGACCAGCGGCAAAATCACCCTCGACCGCGCCGCTAAAACCGGTTCCGTCGATGTCGTCATCGACATGAAATCGGTCAACACCGGCTCGACGCTGTTCAATAGCCATATCCAGGGCGAAGAGTTGCTCGATACCGAAAAATTCCCTACCGCTACCTTCAAATCGACCAGCGTCAAGTTCGACGGCGACAAGCCCAGCGCGGTGGACGGCAACCTGACCATCAAAGGCATCACCAAGCCGGCGACGCTGACCCTGACTTCATTCTTCTGTATGCCCCACCCGATGCTGAAGAAAGACGCTTGCGGCGCCAACGCCACCGCCAAGATCAAACGTTCCGAATTCAACGCCGGCAAGAATGCGCCCTTTGTCGGCGACGATGTAACGCTGACCATCGCGGTCGAAGCGTACAAGGAATAAGCGGATCAATTTTTCAAGGAGGATCAAAATGTCAGACCAGCAACCCGTGATCGCCCAAAAATCCCCCTTTGCCGTGGCAGTGGAAGCCGGCAAGAGCTACTGGTGGTGTTCCTGCGGCAAAAGCGCCGGCCAGCCGTTCTGCGACGGCAGCCACCAGGGCAGCGCATTCACCCCCGTCGAATACAAGGCGGAAAAGTCCGAAACCATCCACTTTTGCGGCTGCAAACACAGCGCCAACGGGGTGAAGTGCGACGGCAGCCACCAGAAACTGTGATTCTTGCGCGACGGAGATCGCTGCCGGCGCAATAACTTCCGGTGGCAGCGTAAAATAGGGGCTCATTAATTGGGCCCCTTTCCATGCGTTTCGATGTCATCGTAATCGGCGCCGGCGCTGCCGGCATGATGTGCGCCGCCCAGGCCGGACAACGCGGCCGGCGCGTGCTGCTGCTCGACCATGCCGCGGCCATTGGCGAGCGCATCCGAATTTCCGGCGGCGGACGGTGCAACTTCACCAACCGCTACGTCGGCGCGGAAAACTACCTGTCGCAAAACCCGCATTTCTGCCGCTCGGCGCTCGCCCGTTTTTCGCAGCACGATTTCATCGCGCTGGTGGAACGCCGCCGCATTCCCTACCACGAACGCGAGCACGGCCAACTGTTTTGCGACGACAGCGCGCAGCAGATCGTCGACCTGCTCAAGGACACTTGCGACGAAGCAGGCGTGCAGTGGGCGCTAGCGTGCGCGGTGAAGAGCATCGAACGCGGCGCCGACGGCGGCTTCAAGCTCGCCACCGGCGGCGGTACTTTCCGCTGCCAGTCGCTGGTGATCGCCACGGGCGGCCTGGCGCTGCCGCAGATCGGCGCCAACCCGTTCGGCTACAAAGTCGCCGAGCAGTTCGGCCTCCACGTGGTGCCGCCCAAACCGGCGCTGGTACCGCTGGCGCTGGCGCCGGAAACCCTGGCGCCGCTGCAACCGCTGTCGGGCGCGACCATAGACGCCGTCACCCGCTGCGCGGACTGGCCGGTACAGTTCCGCGAAAACCTGCTGATCACCCACCGCGGCCTGTCCGGCCCGGCCATCCTGCAAATCTCCAGCTATTGGCAAATGCAGGACTACACCCTGCGCGGCGCCAGGAAGCAGCCGCTGGAAATCGACCTGCTGCCCGGCCTCGACGCCGCCGCCTGGCTCGCCGAACACGGCCGCAGCAAGGCGCTGCTCGCCAACCTGCTGGCCGAACATTTGCCGCGCCGCTTCGCCCAGGAATGGTGCGCGCTGTTCGGCTGGGCCAAGCCGCTCAACGAGCTGTCGCGGCGCGAACTGGATGCCGCTGCGCAGACCCTCAAGGGCTGGGCGCTGATGCCTTCCGGCACGCTCGGCTACGCCAAGGCCGAAGTCACGCTGGGCGGGGTGGATACCGGCGAGCTTTCCTCGAAAACCATGGAATCCCAAGCGGTGCCGGGGCTGTACTTCATCGGTGAAGTGGTGGATGTCACCGGCTGGCTGGGCGGCTACAACTTCCAGTGGGCCTGGTCGTCGGGGTGGGTGGCGGGGCAGTTCGCCTGATTTGCTGTTCCTTGCGAACTACAGTGGATCCCTCGGTCAAGACAATATTGAGTCGAGCTTGATATAGCCTTTCACATGCGGCGGCACAGCGTTGCCCCGGTTTGGTTTCTGGATTTAGGCGTAGCCTCGGGAAACAGCTTTCCCGGATTGAGAATATTGTTGGGATCGAACACCCGCTTGATCTCGCGCATCAATACGAGCGCGGCGGGGTCGATTTCGCGGGCAACGTAGGGGCGTTTTTCGCGGCCTACGCCGTGTTCGCCGGAGAGGGTGCCGCCGAGATGCAGCACCAGGTCGAAAACTTCGCTCAGGCAGGCTTCGGCGCGTTGCATTTCGTCGGCGTCGTCGGGGTGGGCGAGCAGGTTGACGTGGATGTTGCCGTTGCCGGCGTGGCCGAAATTGGCGTTGGCGATGCGGTGTTTTGTGCTCAGTTCGCGCAGGCCGCGCAGCAGTTCGGGCAGGCGCGAGACCGGTACGACGATGTCTTCGTTGATTTTGCGCGGGGCGATGTCGCGCAGCAACGGCGACAGCGCCTTGCGCGCTTTCCATAGCGATAGTGTGTCGGCCACCGCGGCGGCCTGGATCAGGCCTGGGTTTTGGCAGGCTTGCAGGATCAGCTGGGTGGCGCCGACGATTTCCGCGGCGGCGCCGTCCACTTCGATCATCAGCATCGCGCGGGTGTCGTCGGGCAACATCCCGGGGTGTTTGGCGCGGATCAGGTTGAGCGAGGCGTCGTCGAGGAATTCCAGCGCGCTGGGGATCAGCGGCTGCGCCATGATCGCGGCGATGGCCTGGGCGCAGCTGTCGATGTCGCGGTAATGCGCGGTCAGGCCGCCGACGGCTTGGGGCAGCGGGGTGAGCTTGAGGGTGGCCTCGACGATCACCGCCAGCGTGCCTTCCGAGCCGATGATCAGGCGGGTCAGGTCGTAACCGACCACGCCCTTGGTGGTATAGCAGCCGGTCTTGATCAGTTCGCCCGTGCCGCTGACGGCTTGCAGCCCCAGCACGTGGTCGCGGGTGACGCCGTATTTGACTGCGTGCGGCCCGCCGGCGCAGGTGGCGAGGTTGCCGCCGATGGAGCAATAGGCCGAGCTGGACGGGTCGGGCGGCCAGAAGAAGCCGTGCTCTTTGGCGGCGTCCTGGATTTCCTGGTTGAGTACGCCGGGCTCACTGACGATCACCCGGTTGGCCGGGTCGATCTTGACGATACGCCGCATCCGTTCCAGCGACAGCGCCACCCCGCCGCGTTCCGGGATGCTGCCGCCGGCAGTGCCGGTGCCGCGTCCGCGTGCGGTGAGGGGGGTTTTATGGGCATTGCACAGCTTGACGGTTTCCTGCACCTGGCGGCTCTCCGTGGCGAAGGCCACCGCCTGCGGCGGGAAGAACTTGCGGCTGTTGTCGTAGCTGTAGGCGTAACAATCCACCGGGTCGGTGAGGAGGTTATCCTTGCCGACCACGCCGGCGAGGGCGGCCAGGAACTCGGCGGGCAAGCTCACTGCGGCAACGGCTTGAGCTTGGCCAGTATTTTCCCGCTGTGATAGTCGTAGAACCACACTTCCAGCAGGTCGGCGTAGAGGTAGCGCTTTTTCAGCATGAAGTCGTAGGGCGCGGTATCGGTGGCTTTCCAGAAGGTGCTGCTTTGCGCGTGCCAGGGCGGTACCAGGCGGCAGACTGCCAACATGCGCAGGCTCTCGCTCTTGAGCAGCTTGAAGGCGTCGTCTTGAGCCAGCGGCATCATGGCGACGAAACCCGCCTCGTCGTCGAGGGTGCGCGGGTAGAAATCGTAGAGGTTGGCGAAGGTCACCATGTACTCGAATTTCCACACGTCGTCGGCTTGTTTCTTGATGGTGTAATCCTTGAGCGGCAGGTATTTGTAGCGGTAGTAATCGGTGGTTTGCGGGTCGGCGTCTTGATTCCAGTTCCAGCCTTCGGTGACCTGGTTGCCGGTCATGATGTAGCGCAGTTCGAGGCGGCGTTCGAGCTTGTTGTAGCCGCGTATCCAGTTGTTGACGGAGCCTTCCAGGTCGACGGCGAAGGCGAACAGGTCGTCCTGCGGCTTCAATTTGCCGGTTACCGCCGTGGCGGCCACGGCGTTTTCCTTGAGTTGCGAGATGGCGGTGTACATGGACTCCGCGTCGTGTCCTTCGAAATGGGCGGGCAACGCGTCGGCGTTGCGGTCGAAGGCGGCAGGCGAGTATATCGGTGCCGCAACGGATTGGCGGATTTCCACCGCCGGGGCGAGCGTGACGGCGTGCACGGTCGGCTGGAAAACCAGCGCGGCGAAAAGCGGGAGCAGTTTTTTCATGGGGGGAGGGTCAGCTGTTGTTGCGGATTTTTTCCAGCGTGGCGGTGGTCGAGCGCTCGAACAGGAACGGGATCGAATGGACTTTGCCGCCCCAGCCCAGCACTTCGCGCGCGCCGACGATGTTGTCCACCGTCCAGTCGCCGCCCTTGACCAGGATGTCCGGCCGGGCCTCGAGGATCAGTGCTAGCGGGGTGTCTTCCTCGAACCCGATAACCAAAGATACGCATTCCAATGCCGCCAGCACCGCCATGCGGTCTTCCTGGCGGTTGACCGGGCGGTCGTCGCCCTTGCCGAGGCGTTTCACCGAGGCGTCGCTGTTGACGCCCACCAGCAGGCTGGCGCCCAGCGCGCGCGCCTGCGCCAGATAAGTGACGTGGCCGCGGTGGAGGATATCGAAACAGCCGTTGGTGAAGACCAGCGGGCGCGGCAGTCCCGCGACGCGCTGCGCCAGTTCACCTGGGGCGCACAGCTTGGCTTCGAAAGCCGGGGAGGAATGCATGGCTAATCGAGATATTCGAACAGCTTCACCACCTTGCGCACGCCGCTGGTGGAACGGGCGATTTCGGTGGCGGCGTCGGCCTCGCGGCGGGTGACCATGCCCATCAGGTAAACCACGCCGCCTTCGGTGGTGACCTTGACGCTGCTGATCGGAAACTTGTTGGCTTCGATGCAGCGTATTTTCACTTTCGAGCTGATGTAGGTGTCGTTGCTGCGCTCGGCCAGCGAACTCAGCCCGGCAATCGCCAATTCGTTGAAGACATTTTTTACGTTGGTGATGCCGCGCACGACTTTCTCTGCATCCTCTTTCATCGCCGGATCGGCGACTTCGCCGGTCAGCAGGGCCTGGCGGTTGAAGCTGGTGGTGTTGACGTGGGCGTTCTTGCCGAATTTTTCATCGAGGCGGTGAAAGGCTTTCAGTTCGATGCCTTCGTCCTCGATGTAGGTACCCGTGGTGCGCCGGTCGTCGAGCATGACCGCGGTGGCGCCGACGCCGGTGGCGACCACCGGGAAACATCCTTGCAGCGCGGGTAACAAGGCCAGTAATGCGATCCATCCGATTCTGTTCATTCTTCGACTCCTAGTAGCAAGCAATCCACCGCATCGCACAGGCAGTGGATGGCGGTGATGTGAATTTCCTGGATATGGGCGGTGCGGTCGCCGGGAGAGCAGATGTGGATGTCGTCTTCCGTGAGGATCTCCGCGATTGCCCCGCCGCCCTTGCCGGTCAGTGCGATCACCCCCATCCCGCGGTCATGGGCGGCGTGGACGGCGGCGACCACGTTGGGTGAATTGCCGCTGGTGGAAATCGCCAGCAGCAGGTCATTGGCTTGTCCCAGCGCGCGGACTTGCTTGGAAAATACCTGTTCGAAATTGAAATCGTTGGCGATCGAGGTCAGCGTCGAGGCGTCGCTGGTGAGCGTA
>Ga0208566_1000089_pt1 | contig 66285 bp, 49 predicted proteins | sample PL_2010_150m_FD_184159 | JGI IMG/M metagenome (GOLD analysis project Ga0208566, IMG submission 184159) | Freshwater microbial communities from Powell Lake, British Columbia, Canada to study Microbial Dark Matter (Phase II) - PL_2010_150m... | ecosystem: Environmental > Aquatic > Freshwater >...
GATCGCTCTGGATCTTTGGCAAGAGGGCTGAGCGGAAAGAAGAGGAAGAAAGAGCCTTGTTGGCGCAGACGGCAAAGTGAAAGTGAGCGCACGATCATCGTGAAAGTTCATCTCGCATACGGCAGGATCGGCCTGGATATTGAAGTGCCGGAGAAGAATCTGGCGAAAGTACTCACGCTGGGTACAACGGCACCGCTGGTCGAGCCTGTCGGGGCCATCGAGAGCTCTCTTGTCAGCCCCATTGGCTCACCCCCTCTGGGCGAGCTGGTGCGGTTCGCGAAGAGTGTCTGTATTGCTGTCTGCGATATCACGCGCCCGGTTCCGAATAAGCAACTCCTTCCTCCAGTACTGCGGATTTTGGAGGACAACGGGGTCGCGCGGGAGAAGATCACGATCCTTGTCGCGACAGGGCTCCATCGGTCAAACACACCTGCTGAGCTGGAATTCATCCTGGGCTCCGACATTCTTTCGCGATACACCGTCGTGGATCATCACGCGAGCATTCGTGAAGAGCAAGCATTCCTTGGTACCACTCAAAAGAGCACGCCGGTATATATCGACAAACGCTACGTTACGGCGGACTGTAAGCTGACCGTGGGGTTCATCGAGCCGCACCTTATGGCCGGGTTTTCCGGCGGCCGAAAGATGATAGCGCCGGGGTGTGCCGGAGAGGATACGATCAAGGCATTGCATAGTCCGTTGTTCCTTGACGACCCGCTGTGTTGCGAAGGCTCTATCGAAAAGAACCCTTTGCATCACGAGTTGGTTGAGATTTCCCGCATGGCTGGTCATGATTTCATGCTTGACGTATCGCTCGATGCGGACCGGAATATTACCGGTGTTTTTGCCGGTGACCCCCGGCAGGCCCATGCTGTCGGAGTTCAAACTGTGCGGAAATCCGTCCGCGCCACGATTTCAGAGCCAGCGGACATTGTGATTACAACAAGCGCCGGCTTCCCGCTCGACCTGACCTACTACCAGGCTATCAAAGGAATGACCGCTGCGCTTCCCGTGCTGAAAAAAGGGGGAATGCTCATCCTGGCGGCGGAGTGTGCGGAAGGATTGGGGAGTGAAAAGTTCAGCACGATGGCTACCCGGTTTCGGACAGCGCATGAGTTTGACGGGTGGATACATGACCATCCCGTTGAAGTGGACCAGTGGCAGCTGCAGGAGTGTGTCAAAGCCGCCCGCACCGCAGACGTTGTCGTGGTTTCTCGCGGCATTAGCGATGAGCAGAAGGACAGGCTCTTCGTCCAATCGGCTCCGAGCGTTGAAGAGGCGATCGAACGCGGGTTGCAGAAACTCGGGCCGAACGCGACAATAGCCGTGATCCCAAAGGGGCCCTATACTCTCGTCGAGGTTGAATAGACTCCCGCGTGAGAAGAAGCCACCGGGAACGGTGAATAACAAGGCATTCCAGTGATATTCCCTTGAAGATTCCATCGGGCGGTTTCCTTGACATCCGCCTCTTATTCCGTTATTTTCTTTCATACCTTAATTAAACACCATTCAATTAGCAAAATGATACCCTATGGCACTCAACTACACGGTTCCTGCCGTCGATCGTGCAATCAGGGTTCTTGAGCTCCTTTCGTCTGCCCTGAACGGCATGTCGCTCGCCCAACTGGCTGTTCAAACCAAAGTCCCGAAGAGCACCATGTTCCGCATTCTCCACACGCTGCACCAGCATTCCATCATAGTGGAAGACCGGGAACGCAAGCTCTTCTCCCTTGGTATGAAGCTTCTCGGCTGGGGCAACGCGGCGCTCGCGACGATTGATCTGAAAACCATCGCGCATCCGCACCTGCAGAAACTCGCGCACGAAACGCGGGAAAGCTTCTATCTCGCGCTGCTCGACCACGATGAGGTCGTTCTCGTCGATCGGGCTGACACGCCCGAGGTCTGGAAAATGGTGACACGATTGGGCAGCCGGTCTCCCTTCCACTGCACCGCCACCGGTTTGGTGATTGCTGCCGCTATGACCGATGACGTCGTGCAAAATATGATCGAGCGTCACGGCCTCAAAAAGTTCACGTCCAAGACAATCACCAGCGTTCCGAAACTCAAGAAGCGCCTGAGAGACGTCCGGCGTCTCGGCTATGCTATTTGTGACGGAGAGTATAAGCCGGATCTTTGTGCGATTGCCGTCCCGCTCTGGGATCATACGGAGAAGGTCGTTGCATCGTTGATGACCGCCGTTCCATCGGAACGTATCGGTAAAGACAAAAAGCTTGTCGAAAACCTGATCGCTATTTTGAAACGCGAATCGGAGTTGATCTCCAAGCGAACCGGGTTTGAAAGGGTGCTGGCCAAAGACTAACGGGAAGCATCGGGGGGAGAGCGCTGCACCGAAACGATGCCAGCGTTGACCGTGGCACAAGACAACAACAGAGAGAATATTTCCATGAATCAGCTCGCACTGGGCATTGTCAGCGATGAAGTATCACCGGATTTCGGGGAAGCAGCGCGCCACGGAGCGGAGTGGGGAATTTCCATCTTCGAGATCCGCGTCCTGAAAACTGGTCGGATTCCAGCGGTCGATCAGGGAGAACTGCGGGAAGTGAAAGCGCTTGTGAACAACAATGGCCTCGCCGTCACCGCCCTCTCGCCCGGCATTTTCAAATTGCCGATTTCCCAGACCACAAGCCTGGAGAGCGAGCTCAGAAACGCACTCCCGAAGACACTGGACCTGGCGCGCGAATTCGGTGCATCGATGGTTATCGTTTTCGGATTCCAGCGGGAGAAGGAAGAGAGCCCCGACAATTTCTTCCGTGCCGTGGAGCTGATGGGACGTGCGGCAGAAGTCGCCCAGAAGGAAGGCGTCAGGCTCGTCATCGAGAACGAACCGGGGTTCTGGTGTGACTCGGGCGCAAACACCGCTACGTTGCTTGAGAAGGTAGACTCCCTCTCCCTTCGCGCAAACTGGGATCCGTGCAATGGATACGGGACTCCCGAAACGCCCTTTCCGGACGGCTATGAATCCGTAAAGAAATTCATCGCAAATGTGCATGTCAAGGACACAGGTGAAGGGGCGCTCATTCGGTGCGTTCCTGTCGGCGAAGGGGCGATCGATTGGAAGGGGCAGCTGAAGGCGATTGTCCGGGATCAGATCGTGAAACACGTGACGATCGAAACACACTGCTTGCCGTTAGTCGAGAAATCCAAACAGAATGTGAACACCCTGACACAGTACCTGGCCGAAATCTATGGCAGACAGGAGACATCGGTATGAGTCTTGAGCGGCGTGACTTTCTGAAATATGCAAGCATGGGTGCTCTTGCAACAACGCTCAGGCCGTCCCTGGGCGAGTCTCAAGAGCCCGCCCAGGTGAATGAACAGAAGATTCACCCGGACTTTCGAACGAACAACCCCGGGCTGGAGTACTATCTTCTTGGTAACGGACAAATCCTCTGTGCGATCCAGACATCGCCGAAATCAGAATCAGGAACTCACTGCGGATTGCTCGTTATGTCGTCGGAGCACTTCGCACGAAAAATGAGCACGTACCTCTTTCATCCCGAACGGGGCCTGCAGAATACCAGATTTACCGCGATTATTGATGGCAAGGGCTTTACGCCCGAGTATGAGAAATCCACTGTCCATTGGGAGTTTCCGGACCGCGTCCCGACGATTGTGATTGAATGGGAAGCCGGAAACTGCCTTGTTCGCGAAGAACTTGTCTGTCCCAGCCACGACTCTGCTTTGGTCAGAACGGTTACGATTGAGAACAAATCGTCGATCGCGGTCAACGCATCCGGTGTCATTCTTCTCTATCCCAATCTTATGTTCTTTGACGATTACCATGTTGACCGTGAGCGCGCTACGCTATCTGCAATGGGATACGAGACCTTGGAGCTGTTCTGTCTCAGCGAAGCGACCCCCGGCGACAGGCATCTCAACATAGCGATCGGGAAAATTCCTGCGGGCGGCAAGAAATCCTCTGCAGTTGTCCTCACGCTGAACCTGCCGCGGGCAACGTTTGAGAAGAAGGGGCTCCCGGCGATGATGAAGGAGTCCCGGAAATACTGGAGCCAGCGTGCCCTTTGCGAAACGAACCATGAAGGACTGAATCATCTTTTTCACAGCTCCGTGACAGGCTTGCGCACTGCGGTTGCCCAATCCGGGAAAATGGATGCCGGCATCTGGCAGTACAATTTTGAGTGGGTGCGCGATCAGAGCATGATTGTCCTCGGAAGCACTCTCTGCGGCCATACCGATGTCGCCGAGGTTTCATTGCGCCGGATTCTCGATCGGTCGATCGATAATGAGGGACGTGCAAGGGACGCAAGCCGTCAGAGACCCGCCGAGACAGCGGAACTCGATCAAAACGGCCAGCTTCTGTATGCTCTCTGGACGCACTGGATCTGGACCGGCGACCAGTCTATTATCAAAAAGTATTGGCCCAAGATCAGGGCTGTGGCGAATTATGTCTTGAAGCCTGAATTCCTTGATCCTGCAACCGGACTCGTGAAAAACTCCCGGGAGTTTTGGGAGCGTGATCCCGCGTTCGGCGTCAAAGAGGGTTATGAACATACCTATCAGGTCTGGAACATCGTTGGCTTGCAGGTTGCCGCCGATTTCGCCCGCCAGATGAAGGATAGTGCGAGCGCGAAGAAATGGCTTGAGGCATCTTCAAAGATGAAGAGCTCCTTCCTCAACCATCCCAAGTTCTCGTTCGTGGATGATGGCAAGTTTATCAAGCGACGACTGATGAACGGCGACGTCCAGAAGACATTCGAGCCGCCGAATCGGAAGTCGATGCCTCCCGGAGTTCCCCTCAACGTTGAAAAGGTCTCGTATTGCGATCCCGACAGCGCGAGTGTCTATCCAATCATCCTGGGCTTGGTTGATTCCAAAAGCCCGATATCGATGAAGACGCTGGAATCAATGGAGCTTCTCTGGAATCAGCGATGGACAACCGGGGGCTACGCACGCTACAATGTGACATCGGAGCCTGATTCGCCTGGGTCGTGGCCGTTCGCCACAATGCTGATCGTGCGCGCGTACTACGAGTCCGGCAACGATGAAAAGGTCTGGCGCTCGCTCGACTGGCTCTTGAAAGCGCCGGGAGGCAAACCCGGGGCATGGTTTGAGTGTTATGCGGACCGGCCGGTGCCGCCACTGCCTCCGCTGGGAATCGTTCCATGGACGTGGGCGGAAATCGTGATGTTCTTTGTCCACCATCTCCTGGGTGTGCGCCCGTCGCGGAACGAACTCGTTGTGCGTCCGAGACTGTTGAAGGGATTGGACAACGTGAAGGCAACCATCATTCTTCGAGGCCAAACGATCGACATAACACTCGGCCGGGCGGAAAAGGAACCGGTGGCCATTGTAAACGGCAAGCAGGTGCCCCTGGTAAATAGAGAACTGAGACTTCCGCTTCCACAGAAGGGACTCAATATTGAGATGAAGGTGTGAAGAAGCAGCAAGCAGTAAACGGTAAACGGTAAGGAGTAAGAAGGTGAGAGATTAAGAAGTGAGACACACGTCTAACTTGAAACTCTCGACTTCAAACTCGAAACTGTAGAATCTCTAGTCCGCAAATCGTACATCGAACTTCCACGAATCCTTTCTTCATAAACCATGCCAATACTCAACGGGAAACACTACAGCCGGCGTGAGCTCGAACAGCGCGTTGGTCACCTCTCGCAGGTAGCGGGAGTACGGATGATGGAGCTGCAAGACGGCCCTGAGGCGGGGGTGCGGATAGCAGAGGTGAGAAGCGGGTCGGGACTGCGATTCCAGGTCTCGCTCGACCGGGGAATGGATATATCTGTCGCTGAATACAAGGGTATTCCGCTCGCCTGGCGCTCTCCGAACGGAGACGTCCACCCGAGTTTCTATGATCCGAAAGGATTGGGATGGTTGAAGTCATTTCCGGGTGGACTGGTGACGGGCTGCGGACTGACGCATCTCGGGGCTCCCTGTATTGATGACGGAGAGGAACTCGGCTTGCATGGCCGCTTGTCGCACACACCGGCAAGCCATGTCGAAACGAAGACTGAGTGGACTGACGAACAATGCCTGTTCAGGATCAGCGGAATCATCCGGGAGAATACACTCTTTAAGCACAACCTCGTGCTTCATCGGTCTGTCGAGGTGGAACTCGGAAGCTCGATCTTCACGCTCCGGGATACCGTTGTGAATGAAGGGTTTCGGCAATCGCCACTTATGCTCCTGTATCATATCAATCTGGGCTGGCCGCTGATCGATGAGGGGGCTGAACTTCTGCTCAACGCAGCATCGATGACCCCACGGGATGCGGAAGCTTCCAAAGGAGTTACAACGGCAACAACCATTCCGGCGCCTGTACCGGGATACAAAGAACAGGTCTTTTTTCACGATCTTGAGTCTGACAGCAGTGGATTCGCTTCAGCCTTGTTGGCGAACAAGAAGCTGCAACTGGGTCTCTGTGTCCAATACCGTCAAAAGGAACTGCCGAAGTTCACACAGTGGAAGATGGTGGGAGAAGGAGAATATGTCTTGGGGATGGAGCCTGCGAACTGCCTGGTTCAGGGGCGTGCAAAGGAACGGGAACGCGGAACGCTTCAGTTCCTCGAGCCCGGCGAGAAGCGTGAATTCATCGTTCGCATTGGCGTTCTGGATGGGGACGCCGCAATCGACCAATTCAAGCAAGGGAAGAATCTGCGATGACAGATAAAAAAGTACGCATAGGGCAGGCGGGGATTGCGAACCATGGGAAAACCATCGTGCATGCGATTCGCGATGCCGGAAACCTGCAGCTTGTTTCATGCTTCGATATCAATGCTACGGCAAACAAGCAGGTGGCTCAGGAGTTTTCCGCGTTAGCGGCTTCGGGCTACGACGAGCTCGTTACCGATCCAAACATTGATGCTGTTGCGTTGGTGACCCCGAATCACCTTCATGCGGAGCAGGTGGAGAAAGCCGTGAAAGCCCGGAAGCACATTTTCGTGGAGAAGCCGATTGGGAACACGGTGGCCGAAGCACTCACAATGATCAATCTCGTGAAAGGAACGAATCTGACCTTCATGGTTGGTCATAATACGCGGCGGCGTCTGGTCTTTCGTCGGGCCAAGCAGCTGCTCGAGGAACGGCGCATCGGGGAGATCGTGGCGGTCGAAGCAAACCTCTCGCGTCCCGCTGGTTTACAGGCCGGCCTTCCGGCATGGAAAGCAGATCAAAAAACGTGTCCTCTCCTGCCGATGATACAGCTTGGGATTCATTTCGTCGACACGGTTGAATACCTGCTCGGCCCGGTAGCCCGGGTCAGTTGCTTCGCAGCGAACATCGCCATGCCGAACGCGGCACTCGATTCCACGGCAGCCATTCTTCAGCTTGAATCCGGCATTCCTGTCTCGCTGACGTCGTACTATGTCTCTGCAGACGCTTATTTCTTGCGCATCTACGGAACAAAGGGGACGATTCACTGCTTCCCGATGAAGCTTCGGTTGGAGTTGCTGGAGAACGGTGAGCTCAAGAAGGCAATCGAGGAAGACACCAGCAGTGAGGGTGCCGGGAGCTACGTCTTGCAGATGCGTGAATTTGGCGATTGCGTTCTGCGCGGGACTCAACCCGAAACAGGTGGCGAAGAGGGACTTCGCGCTCTTGCAGTGGTGGAAGCAATGAGTCAGTCTGTCGAAAATCACGTTGTCGTTGAAATGAAAGAAATTCTAAGAAGGGGATAACGATGCGATCATCCCGACGGAGATTCCTGAATACAGCGGCTCTGACTGCAGCCGGTGTTGCGCTGAGCCCGTGGAAAGCCATCGCGGGGTACGTTCCGACTCCTGTTCAGGGAGCGGCCCAACGCGGCATGCTCTTTGACAAGGCCGATATACCGCGCATTCGTGAGACATTCAAACTCCCGCGTTTTGCCCCGTACTGGAAGTCCCTAATTGACGCCGACCTTGAAGCCGATAAGAAATATCTTCGCACAGGGGTCAAGCTGAACAATCACGCAGTGGATTTCCTGAAAGTACGGCAAATTCTCGAGCGGACAGCATTTGCGTACACCATTGGCGGCGATAAGCGTCATCTCGAGGTCGCATTGATGGCGATCGGGAAAATGCTCGAATACAAGAAGTGGGATTACTTTCTCGAAGGGGGCGAATTCACCATGGGGTTGCAGCGTGCTCCGGAGGCCACCATTGCGATGAGCTTTGCTCTCGAATGGTTGAACGACGACCTCAGCGTCGACCTCAAGAAGGAAATGGAAAAACAGATAGGAGAAAAAGGGGCGCCCGCCTGTTATCGTACGCTCTACGGCATGAAGTACCCTGATCGCGTCCGGGGCTGGAAATTCGACCCGGAAAGCAACTACCCATATGCCGTTGACATGAAGCGATGGCCACTGATCCTGAACTCCACCAACCTCAAAGTCATTCCCATCTGTGGACTCGGAGTCGGTGCCTGTCTTCTATATGACAAGCATCCGCAGGCGAAACAATGGCTCAACCTGGCCATTTCCAGTGCAAAAGCATTTGCGCCGATGTTTGGTACCGACGGCTGCTATGATGAAGGGGTGAGTTATTGGGGATACACAGCTCTCCACCTTACGATGTTTCTGGAGATCATGTACCGGACGCTAGGGATCGATGAGCGAGGCTTGATGAACTTTCCGGGCACCGTCCGGTATGGTCTGCAGATGTCCATGCCGACGATCGGAAAGCCGGATGATTGTGTAAATTTTGGTGATGCAAGCGTCGTGGGTGATGTCTCCGTTGCGGCATGGGTGGCGCACAGGAATCGCGATCCGATCGCCCAATATGTCACAACATCAGTCAGCGAAGTCAAGACCCACTATGGACCGATATGGTATGATCCCTCCGTCGAGGTCAAGACACCGGGGCCCGAACTCTACGATGTCCGATTCGCAAACGACATCGTCGTGTCGCGCACCGGTTGGGATACGGACAGCTCCGTTGTCGCTCTTCGCAGCGGTGGACCCGCGAACCATGAACATGCAGACCGCAACAGCGTCGTCTTCAAAGCGTACGGTGAACGATTGCTGCACGATCCGTTGAAGGCAGCGTATCCGTACACATTGCCGCACTGGGTGCTGCGTCTGACAGAAGCACACACCGCCGTCCTCATCAATGGCAAAGGACATCAGTATCACGACGGTCACGAAGGAACAAACGCGTCATGGGCCGAGGCAAGTGTGGTTCAGTACAAACCGTCAGAACACTCACTCATCGTCACAAGCGACGCCACTGAAGCGTACCGACTTGTCAATCCGGATGTCTCTCTTGTGCAACGCACCGTGGTGTTCCTGAAACCAGACATCCTCCTGCTCTTCGATCGGGTCAAAATGGTATCAGCAAAATCGAAAGTGCAGCTCCGGTTCCAGATCTACAACGGAGATGGAAAAGGAGAGTCGGAAACCATGCAGACCGGTTTCCTGATCAAGCGGCCTCAGGCGACGTTGCGGGGAACGATCATCGCTTCCACGCCGTTTTCGATGAAATCTGGAGTTCATACGACACCGAAAGAAATTGGGGTTTACCCGTATCTCGAGGCTGAGGCAGGAGAATCTCTCGATCATCAAATCATGACCGTATGTACCGCACAGCGCGTGGGAAAAGAGCACGGCAAGGTCACACACACGGCAAAAGGGTCGGTGGTCATAGTGAAGGTAGAGCATAACGGTCAGTCAAAGACGGTGACGGTGCGTGGAGACGAAGATATTCCAACAGTGACAATTATCTGATGACAAAGAGTAGTCAGGTGTGGTGCATATGAAAATCTCTGACAGGCATTTCGAAGAAGCCCTCAAGCTTATTCCCTGGGGGACTCAAACGAATGCGAAACGCCCATTTCCCCAGTTCGAAGAGATGATGCCGAAATTCATCGAACGCGGAAAAGGCTGCCGCATCTGGGATATGGAAGGGAAGGAGTACATCGATTTTCGGCTGGCGCTGGGACCCATTACACTTGGGTACTGTTACGATGAAGTCGATGACGCCGTCCGGGAGCAGATGAAGAAGGGCGTGTTGTTCAGCATGGCAAGCCCGCTGGAGCTCGAACTTGCGCAATTGCTCCATGACGCAATCCCGAATGCCGAGATGGTCCGCTTCATGAAGACGGGAGAGGATGCCAACCTCTGCAACGTCCGCATTGCGCGTGCATATACACGCCGGGACATGATCCTCATCAGCGGTTACCACGGGTATCCCGATTGGTTCGCGGTAGATGACAGTCCAAAGAACGGGGTCCCCGAGGTTCTCAAGGACTATGTCAAGATTATCCCGTGGGGAAATTGTGACGAAGCGGAAAGGCTGATCAAGCAATACAACGAGAGGATTGCATGCGTTGTGTCGATTCCCTACGACCAGAACGAAGACATCAGCGGTTCCTACATCAGGCATCTCCGGAAGCTGACGCAGGAGTACGGGATTCTCCTGGTCATGGATGAAGTGTGGACCGGTTTCCGCCTGGCATACGGCGGAGCGCAGGAGCTGTTTGGTGTGAAGGCAGATCTCGCGAGTTACGCCAAAGCAATGGCCAATGGCTACCCGATCTCCACGTACGTCGGCAAACGTCAATACATGGAAACGCTCAACACATTCAGGATCACGACGACCTACGCGGGCGAAACGCTGTCGATCGCCGCTGCGATTGCGACGTTGAAAATCATGAAGCGTGAAAAAGTGCATGATCACCTCAACGCGATGGGGCGGAGGCTGATGGACGGGTTCAACCGTATTGCGGCCGAGTGTGGCATTCAAGCGTACGCCGCAGGGCTGCCTCCGGCACCGTATTTGAAATTCAACACGCCGGACAAGGCGTACAACGAACGGTTGGAATACCTCTGGTTCAGAGAATTGTTCCGGGATGGAGTCTTTGTAGTACTCCGCTGGTTTATCTGCTATTCGCACAAACCGTCTGATATTGACGAGGCACTTGAGAAGGCACGGGAAGCTCTGAAGCAGGCTCTTGTAGCCGAGCCGAAGGAGCGCGAGACGACGAAACCGTTCTATTGGTAGCACATTCTCAACTCACAGAACGCTTTGAGAGGCAGCATGAGCAATCGCATGTACATCGACTGTTTTGCCATGGTAGGGAAGCGCGGCGCTAAAGATGTCGAAGCCCGCTGGATGACAGAAGATCTCATCGAAGAGATGGAATGGTGTGGAATCCATGGCACGTTCATCACCCACGGAACGGCAAAGGAGTACGATCCGACGTATGGCAACCGTATGATGCTGCGGGAGTTGAAGAAAAGCCCACGGCTGTACGGCGTCTGGACGGTGATGCCGCATCAAACGGGCGAAATGCCGGCGCCGAAGGACGTGGTGAGCGAAATGAGGGATCACGGCATCCGCGTTGCGAAGATGTACCCGCGTATCCATCGGTATCCGTTCAATATCGATTTCTGCGGCGGTCTGTTAAGGGAGCTCGAGCGACATGAGATACTCCTGATGGTTGAAGGAGGTCACCTTTACAACTTCGACATCTTCGAGCCGAGCAACCAGGTTCTCCTTTCCGATCTTGATGTGATCCTCACGACTTTTCCCAACCTGAAAGTCGTCCTGCAGGGATCACGCTGGGAGTCGACCCGATACACCCAGCCGCTGATGAAGAAACATCCCAACCTCCATCTTGATCTCTCGGCACACCAGGGAAATCATGCAATTGAGCTCTTCACTGAGTGGTATGGAGCGGACCGCATTCTTTTCGGGACCGGGGCCATGGAAAAATCCCCTGGTGCGGCCAAGGCCTTCATAGATTACTGCACGCTGAATGACGCAGAGAAACAGCTCATTGCAGCCGGGAACATTTCGAGGCTTGCCAAGCTCGAGACGCCGCCGATGCCATATCGTGGCGCAAAGAACCCCGATTGGATCGTCGAGCGAGCCAAACAAGGTAAGCCACTTGATAATATGCTCGTCATCGACGCGCATGCACACATGTCCCACGACGGGGCTGCTGGCGTGGGTTTTATCCACCTTCCGTACGGTGATGCCACAAGCATGGTTGAACGGGCGAAGCTCATGGGAATCCAGAAAGTGTGCATCTCAGGATTCCTTGCGGTCTGGGTCGATTACGAAGAAGGGAACAAGATTGTCTGGGATGCGATGAAACGGTATCCGAAGTTCTATTGCGGCTACGCCGCGCTCCAGCCGCAGTATGTGAAAGATTGGAAGAAGGAAATCAAGAAGGTGCACGGCAAGTACAAAATGGGGGGATTGAAGCCGTACCACCCGAGGACGAATCTGGCGTACAACGACAAACTCTGGGCTCCCTGGTTTGAATATGGCAACAAGATCAATGCCTTCGCCCTTATCCATCCCTCTCCCAACGTGGTTGCCGAGGTGAACGACATCGCAGCGAAGTATCCGAACATCGCGTTCATCATCGCCCACTGCGGAGGATCGTTCCAGGATGCACGCAATGGGATTGAAATGGCAAAGAAGAATCCCAATGTCTATCTCGAAATCACGCTGACATCCGTTACGTACCGGGTAATCGAATTCATGGTCGAGCACATCGGTGCCGACCGGGTCCTCTTTGGAACAGATCAGCCGATGCGCGACCCTATCCCGCAGTTCGGCTGGATGGCGTATTCGCATTGCACGGTTGCGGAAAAGAAGAAGATGTTCGGACTCAACATGCAGCGCATTTTGAAGAGGGTAAAAGTCTAGGACCCATGTCAAAAAACGCTGTCTGGATTCCCCGCCAGCCTCATAGAGCATCGAGGCGGGCTGGCCGCCTAGGACGTGCGGGAATGACAGGTATTTCTTGGGAAGTGTTTTTGAGATCGCTTTTCATTGGTGTTCATGAAGACATCGCTCATTTTTATACTACTCATGGCGTTCCAGGTTCCAATCTGGAGTGAAGATCTCGCACGGGGACAAGATCGTGTGGTGATCCAGAACGAGTTCATCAGGGTTGTTGTAGACCAGGGCGGAGGAGTGTGTCGCGAGACCTACTTCGTCAAGAAGGGAAAATCCTGGATCGAGATACTCGAGAACGGAAGTTCGCTGCGGTCCGACCCGTCCATCAAACAGAACGGGAAATTCGTCCCTCTGAAGAGTGATTCAATCTCGCAGGGATCGGAAGAAAGACAATCAGTGATCGTGAGAGAGTCGGCCGGGAAGGGTGTAACGTCGAAATCGATCACTGTCCGGAAGGGAGAACCCTTTGCGCGCGTGATGTTCGCTTACCGTACCGGTGGGAATACCCGCCTCGAATCGTTCTGGTCAACATATTCTTTTGCGCCGGCTGGAAAGCGCTATGCGGCGTACAAGCCACTCGATTTTGTCTGGACACCGCAGTTGCGCCCGGAGCCGGAACACATTATTGCCGACCATACGTTCAGGTCTCCGGCGCTGATCATGCAAAAAGACGGATACCTCGCGGCTCTCGTGCCGGTGCTCACCGAAGTGGATGGCAAGGGGCGGCAGATACGAACCGTTGCAGATCTTCAGGTTGAGACCGCTGATCGACCGTTCTTTTCAATCGGGCTGCAGAACTGGATTCCGGAACCGTACCGTCTTCGCAACACTCATGTCTTTTATGTCGCTCCGGATTCACTTGCGCCTACCGTGAACGATACAACAGTCACGCTGAACTACCTGCTATTTCTTCGCGCCGATGCGCCGAAGCGGGAGGGATATCGTGAAGTCGTGCGGTATCATTGGATGACTTCCGGCGCCGCGAACATGCAGCGGCCGGCAGGACCGCAGGAAGAGCCCTTTTCGTCATACATACAGAAGGCATGGTATCAATTTGTGCCGCAAATTGCGCTGGATACACAGTATCAGGGAGTTCCGGTTACACTTCTGCGCCAGGCCAGACTTGCGTGGAGCAATAAACTTCCCAAGTCAGCCGACGATGACAGCTGGTTCAACGTCTGGTTCAATGCGCTGCGCACAGCGTATGGAATGTACATGCATGCGAAGGCTGTAGACGACCAGCATCTTATGCGTCAGGCAACAAATGTTCTCAGCCTGGCACTTCTGGCGCCGCAGCAAAATGGGATTGCGCCATCAATCTTCTATATCGATAGCGCAGGTGGCCATTGGGTTGCAGATCATGCGTGGGGAGGTATCGGTGATGGCCAGAATCTTCCAATGTTCCATAACGCATGGACCTGCTACTGGTTACTGCAATGGATTGATCTTGTTCCTGAAAGAAAGTCGGAGATTCTCCGCTTCACGAAAGCATTTGCGGATTTTCTACTCCTCAATCAGCACCGCACTGGTGTCATACCATCCTGGTATGATCCGGTGACGCTGAAGCCAGTCGAAGTCTTCCGGGATGAAAATGCTGAGACTGCCGGTGCGGCGCTCTTTCTGGCTGAATTCCATGCACGGACGAAAGGGGTCAGATACCTGCGCGGAGCAGAGAAGGCAATGCAGTACATTTTCAAATCTGTTCTTCCGGAGCACAAGTGGTTTGATTTTGAGACATTTTTTTCCTGCTCGCGAAAACCCATCGGTTTCTACGATTCGTACACGCAGCAGCATCCTCAGAACACGCTTTCCATGCATCAGGCCGCAGAAGCGTGCTATGAGTTGTACAAGTTGACAGGGAAGAAGGAATACAAAGACCGCGGCATCGCGATCATGGACTATCTCTGCTTGTATCAGCAGGTGTGGAGCCCCCGTTGGTTGTCGCGAGAGCTCTTCGGCGGGTTCGGAGTTCAGAATACCGATGCGGAGTGGAGCGATTCCCGTCAGGGCTACTTCGCGGTGACACTGATGAATTACTATGAATTGACAGGGCAGAAAGAATACTTCGAGCGGGGTGTGGCGGCGCTGCGGGCCATGTTCTCGCTGTTCGAGTCGCCAACCTCACCGAGTGCGGCGGAAAACTACGGACACTCAGGCTACGACCAGCCTGCAGGTGTGACCGGACTTCATTGGGGAACCGGAAGCTCTGTTGTCTCGATACACCTGATAACGGGGCAATATGGCGATGCGTATGTCGACGTGAAAGGGAAGTGGGGAGTTGGTATTGATGGGTGCAGGATTCCGTCCGTCACGATCTTGGGAACGACAATTCACGTTGAGGTTCAGGACAATCTGGTCAAAGCAAGAACGATCAGGTTGAAGTTTGGCAATGTGACGAAGCCGCAGTATGAAATCACGGTCAATAGCAAGCCGATGGGACGAATGTCCGCAGCAGCATTGAAAGAAGGAATCAATGTCACGATCTAGGTTTCTGATACTGATCATCGTGCTGGTATGGGGATGGAGTGACTCGCTATTCGCGCGACAAGACACTCTTTATGCGTCCATCCTCAATTCCCGCAAACATCGGCTTGGTGCACTCGACAATCCAACGGTCGGCTTGTTCGTCAGCACCGATGCGGGCGCTACGTGGAAACACAGGGGATGGACCGGATACACGAGAACATTCTACACAGAGGCGGGACCCGACGGCGTTCTCTGGTCCGCGTGCGGCAACGGTGTGCTCCGATCGAAAGACAAAGGAGTGAGCTGGAGAATCACGACCGGTTGGGAGATCACCGAGGTGCTGAAGGTGAAAGTCGATCCGTCGAATCCATCGATTGTGTATGCTGCAACCGCGTATGGAGTCTTCAGGACCGAGAACAGCGGTGAGACATGGAAAGAGAGGAATGTCGGATTTCTCAAGCCGTTTGTGTCTGACGTTGTTCTGGACAGGGGCACGACAAACAGACTTCTTGCTGCAAGCGAAGACGGCGTATACCTGAGCACGAACGCCGGAAAACGCTGGCAGCTCGCCGGATTGAAGGGCAAGGGTGTTCGGACTATTCTACAGCATCCGAATGAAACGAACATATTTTTCGCCGGGACAGAGGATGATGGCTTCTTCTTTTCATCGGACGGAGGCAAGACCTGGCAACAGTCGAACAGGGGTCTCTCACAGCTTACCGTCTACACGATTGCGTGCGATCGTTCAAATGCTGAGGTACTATATGTTGGAACACATGGCGGCGGCGTGTATTGCTCCTCTGACCGAGGAAAAAGCTGGCGGCAAATAATCAATGGGTTGGACAATCTGGTTGTTCACTCCCTTCTTGTTCTCCCTTCAAATCCATCGATATTGTTTGCCGCGACGCTGAACGGCGGCCTCTTCAAGAGCACGGATCGTGGGGAACACTGGAGCTTTAACAGCCAGGAAGAAGGACAGGTGTGGGGGCTCTCGGCGCGTTGAGAACTTCAAAGGTCATACGGTTTTCTCTTTGTGTGTTGGCGCTGACGTGCCTGAGCGCCCGGTCACTCCCCGCTCAGGATGGGTCATCCCCGGCTGCGCAATTTGAGCAGCGCCGGCAGCGTCTTCTTGATGTGGTCAGTCAGGAGCGGGATCGTGGATTCTTCACCGTGACTGCGAAGTTCATCACAGGACGGGACACAGAGTGGGCGATGGCGATGCTGGATTCTCTGACAACGGATGAGAGCATCGGCGGGATGTTCTACTCCTATACGGCAATTGGAACGTACCTGCGTCTCAAGGACCAACTGCCGGATTCCATCAAGCGGAAGATACGACGGGCGTTTCGGGAACGAACGATGTATCGGGGCGATACGGAAAACCACTGGGTGATGTACTACACTGGCCTCTATCTGGCTGCTCAGACGTGGCCCAACGAAGATCGATCCCAATGGTTCAATGGCAAGAGTTCAACGGAGAATTTCAAAGAGGCCGAAGCATGGCTGAACCGCTGGATGAACATCACCTCGACCATCGGTCAGGGGGAATTTGATTCTCCGACATATTTCATCGTGTTCATGACACCGATGTTGACGCTCGATGAATATGCAAAAGACCCGGTGATGAAACGCAAGACTCAGATGATGGTTGACTTGCTGTTCGCCGATTATGCAGTCGATCATCTCGGGGGCAACTACTCCGGCGGGCACGCCCGTGACTATCCGGAGGACATTATCAATCCTCTGTCGGCACCGGCTGCTCTCTGGGCCTGGCTCTACTTCGGTGAACCCAAAAGCGAACTCTGGGGCGAAACCCGCTATCATCCGCGTTACAGAGGAGGGTGGGAGACTGCTTTCGGAGCGGCATCGTCCTATCGCCTGCCCGAGATCATCTACCGGATTGCCACAGACCGCTCGAAGCCGTACATCCATACGGAGACCAAACGTGTCCGCAACATCATCCGTTTCGGACTCGAAAAAAATCCACCTGTGTACAAATACATGTACATGACCCGATCATATGCTCTTGGATCGCTCCATGGGGGAATTCTTCAGCCAATCCAGCAGCACACGTGGGACGTCACGTACATTTCTGAGAAATCGAACAACACCATCTTTACACTGCATCCGTTCTATTCCGGCAAAGAACTGGCGATGTTCTTCCCTGAAGAGCAGAAGTTCCTCTCTGATGAGGTCAATCGGTACCATCTTGTGTACACGGATCCGAACAAATGGAACTCCAGCTCTCCGTACGAACAGACGTTTCAACACAAAAACACCATTATCGTTCTGTACAATATCGACAAGGACGCAAAGCAATCGCATGTTGACGGTTTCTTTCCCAAGACTCTCGATGAACGGATCGAACACAACTCCGGTTGGGTCTTCTGCAGGGCCGGATCGGTCTATGTTGCATTCTTTCCTCTGAAACCGTACGAGTGGATTGAGGAAAAGGTGAACTGGCGGTGGCGAAGCAGCGTAGTCAAAAATGGAGTTGTCACAGAAGTTGGCTCCTCCGATGAGGATGGCTCGTTTGAGGAGTTCCAACGTCGGATCGCGAAATCGAAACCGGCATTCAATGATTTTGATAAGACCCTCACGGTTCACTACCAGACCCGGGGAGGCGACAAGATGAAATTCACATTTGGTGGAGACAGAACGCTCAACGGAAAGACGGTGGACTTCCGTACATACAAGTTCTTCAACGGCCCATTCATTCAGAGTGAGCGTGGGAGCGGGATCGTGAAGATGACCTACGAGAACCAGGTGCGCGAGCTCGATTTCAAAAAGGTGACCATCAAGGAATGGCGACAATCAAAGCAATAGTTCCCGTCGTGCTGGTCTTGGTGTTTGGCGGCACAGCGCCACCGGATTCTGATGCAGAGAATCGCGGCGGCGAGCCACAGAACAGCTACTACGCCGCTGTCTTTCTGAATCGTGGACACGTCTCCGGTGGAGGGATCAGCAACCTTGGTCTCTTCCGGCGAGGTCTGGGCGATACGGCATGGAGTAACATCTATCGTCGGAATCTCTTTACGTTCGGGCTCGGACTCTGGAAGAGCGGATCAACGACGCGGCAGTACATTGCCGCAGGAAATGGCCTGCACCGGTCTGACGATGGACGGAAGACGTGGCGGGTTCTCACTGACTGGCGTACAGAGGAAGTCCTGTCGGTGGCGCTCGACCCGGTGGACTCGGCCGTGATTTATATTGGTACGCCGTTTGGCGTGTTCAGATCGACAGATGACGGTGCCCGATGGCAAAAGAAGATGTCGGGAATGAACAGCTGGTTCGTAAGAAAGGTGATTGTCGATTGGTCTAACCGGTCCGCCTTGTTCGCAGGAGCAGAGGACGATCTCTACCGAACAACAGACAAAGGCGAACACTGGACTCCTCTGCACGTTGGAGTTCCAGGAATGGAAGCGGTTGTTCAGCATCCGGCAGACCCGAAGCACCTGTTGGTCGGTACCAGCGACGACGGCGTGCGCGTCTCGGTCGACGGAGGCAAAAGTTGGAAGGAAGGCAAAGGCCTTCCGAACACAGCATTTTACGCGGTCTGTGTCTCGTCAGACAAACAAACCATCTATGCCGGCGGCTACCAGACCGGTCTGTGGAAGAGCAGAGATCGCGGTTTCTCCTGGAGTCTCCTCTGGCAGGACCCTGAAATTGAGGCGGTGTATGCGATTTTCGTGCATCCGGACGATCCCCGGCATATGATGGTTGGGACGAGCGGACAGGGAATTTACGAATCACGTGACGGCGGGAAAATCTGGAGCAATATTGGATTGAAGGGTTGTCACGTGAAGCAAATAGAATTGTATCCTTAAGGAAACACAGTTGTTCTAGACGATGGTCAACTCTCCAGTTATCTCAGGTGTCGAATGAAATCTACCTTCTCGCTTTTGTTCGCAGGTCTTCTGATCGTTGTGAGCCCGGCAGAACTCTTCTCCCAGGGATCCACAGTCTATGCTTCTGTTCTTTCCACTAAACTCTTTGTTGTGGGAGCGGCCAACCCGGAGACGGGTCTCTACCATCAACAGTCGTCGGAAGACACCGTATGGCACCACATGGGGGCCAGGAACATCAGAGAGTTTGGAGTCGCAGTTCACACGCCATCCCGCGGTCAGCTGATCTGTCTGGCTTCGGGCAATGGTGTTCACATGACAACGGACGGAGGGAGCACCTGGAAAGTCACAACCGGCTGGCAAATCACCGAAGTCCTTGCAGTGACAATTGATGTTGCCAATCCAGACTTCATGCTCTGTGGGACGCCGTACGGGGTTTTTAGAACACTTGATAGGGGAACCACGTGGGTGGAATGCAATAACGGCATTACGCAGAAGTTCACATCGTCGGTTATTATCGATCACTCGAATTCAAGCATTCTGTATTGTTCCACAGAGGACGGCGTGTATCGAAGCGAGGACCGGGGGAATACGTGGAAGCGCACCGGCTTGAATGTCGGCGGTGTGCGTGTTGTTGTCCAGAGTCCAAAAGATCCGAATGTGCTTATCGCAGGGACCGAAGACCACGGCATCTATGTCACCCGTAACGGTGGCCGGTATTGGGAGAAGTGCGAAGCCGGATTGGATCATTTGACCTTTTTTACTATCACATTCGATCCTGTAAACCCCAAAATTCTTTATGCGGGGGGATATATGACCGGTGTATACAAATCAACCGATGGGGGCGTGAGCTGGATGCGCAAGAATGTCGGCTTATCGAATCTGAACCTTCACTCGATTGCCGTTGATCCGACGACCAGCAATCGCGTGTTTGCAGGAACCCAGTGGGGGGGCGTATTCCGGTCGGACGATGGCGGCGACACCTGGCGAAACGTTGGATTGAGCGGCTCGCAGGTGTGGCAAATCACTGTGCAACCATTCTAACGAGGAAACCCGAACAATGAAACAAGTGACGTTCGTTCTGTTCCTGATCCTTGCTGTATGCGCGGGTGCGTATGCTCAAATCGTAAACCGTGAAACGTACCTCAAGGAATTCGAAAAACGCGTGGCGTTCGTGACATCGGTCTACGACACGATGCAAGCGACGGGATATTATCAAATTGCCGTGCGGTACGCACACAACAAGGAAATTGCGGTCGCCGACCGGATGTTCAAGGAACTGCTCCGCGATCCGCGTGGTGACATGTTCTGGATGATTCCGTCCATCGGTGCATATCTCGTTGGTAAGGACAAGATGTCCGCGGAGACGAAAGCTATTGTACGCAACGCCTGGAAAACATACGCCCCGTACCGCGGCGACACGGAAAATCACTGGTGTATGTACTATTCGGCTCTTTTCCTTGCCGCAGAGCAATTTCCGAATCTCCCCGGCTCGGAGTGGTACAACGGAAAGAGTTCCGATGAAAATCGCCAGGAGGCAAAAGAGTATCTGATTCACTGGATGAAGATCACAACGACCATCGGTCAGGGTGAATTCGATTCGCCGGACTATTTCCCGGAATACGCGATGCCGATGACCCTGCTTTCAGAGTTCGCGAAAGATCCAGAGATGAAGACCCGCGGCACGATGATGGTCAATTTCATCTTCGCCGACTTTGCGACGGAACATCTTGCAGGACAATACATTGGAGGATATAGCCGGATCTACCAGCCGGCGGTTTTCAAGCCGCTGCTCTCCGGAGCGTCGCAGTTCGCCTATCTGTATTTCGGAACCGGTGAGCCGACGAATTCTGGTTGGATTGTCCTCCCGGCTCTCACCTCCTATCGCCTGCCCGAGATCATCTACAGCATTGCGCTCGACCGCAGCAAGACGTACATCCACAAGGAGCGCAAGAGAGTTCGAAACGTCATCCGGTTCGGCAGCGAGAAAAACCCGCCAGTCTATAAGTATTCTTATGTTACGAAAGACTATGGCATCGGATCACTCCAAGGGGGCATCCTGCAGCCAATCCAGCAACATACATGGGGAGTGCGCTATCTGTACGGCCGGCCGTACACGACGATCTTCGGTCTGCATCCATATTGGTCGGGGTACGAAGTCGGCATGTTCTTCCCGGAAGAGGTGAAGACGCTCATTGCCGATGTCGTTGCATCGAAGGGGACATACAACAATCCCGACAAATGGACGGGGGGATCCCCGTTCGAGAGGACCTTCCAGCACAAGAACACACTGATCGTCCTTTACGATATCAAGCCGGGTACAACCACCGAACACATCGATGGTTTCTTCCCCAGGAACCTCGAAGAGCGGATCGTCGATCCCTCGGGCTGGATACTCTGTAAAGCAGGGGATACATACGTCGGATGGTATCCACTGCAGGAGTATGAATGGAAAGAAGAATTCGAGACTCCCTCAAACTCCCTGAACGATATTGGCCGGCCGCAGTTGGAGCGTGTCAAGGAGACAGGAAACTGGCGTTTGCGCAGCTACAAACTCCAAAACGGGTATGTGATTGAAGTGAGGTCAAAAGACGAAATCGGATCGTTCGATCGCTTCAAATCAGAACTTCGATCGCACGTCCCGAAAGCAACGCTCACACCAGGCTCGGTGTCCGTTCGGTATAGCACACTTGGCGGGGACAAAATGGATTTTGCCTTCCCAGAAAAGCGAACGTTGAACGGAACCCCCCAGGATCTTTCAAAGACGAAGCTCTTTGACGGACCCTTCCTGAACGCCGAGGTGGGGAGTGAGAAACTAACGATCACCTACAAGACCAAAAAGTTGATCCTTGATTTCAAGGCAGTGAAGGTCATCGAATGAAACAAGGACATTGAAGGGCGCTCCAAGCCATGAATCAGTCAAAACATCTTGATGTCGTTGTTGCCGGCCTTGCGCTGGCCGATGTCATCGGCCGCCCGGTTGAATTCAGCAAGCCCCCAAAACGCGGCGCCCTGAAACTCATCGACTCGATTACTCTGACAACCGGCGGCAACGTGTCGAATGTCGGTATCGACCTTGCGAGGCTCGGCTTTAGAGTCGGAGCAATTACAAGAGTGGGAAACGACTCGATCGGAAGGTTTGTGACCCAGCATTACCGGACATTCGGGATCGATACGGAGGGGGTCATCATCGACGCGAAAGCGCAGACGTCTGCAACCATCGTAGGAGTTGGTGACGACGGTGAGCGGACCTTCCTTCACACCCGGGGCTGCATGAAAAACTTCCGCGCGAGCGACATTCTTTCCCGCCTCCCGCTGATTCAGAAAGCTCCCATCTTTGCATTTGGCTATCTGGGCCTGCTTCCGGAGACGGAGAAAGAATTCAAGAACCTCTTCCGGACGTTGAAGCATGAAACGCCCGTAAAGATCTTTCTGGACACCGCCGCCTCGCCGCGTGTGACAGCAAGAGCGCTCAAAGAATTTCTTCCTTATGTCGATTACTTCATACCGAGCTACGAAGAAGCAGTGTCAATGACAGGGCGCAAGACGCCGGAATCAATCGTTGACGCTTTTCTCCAGGCAGGTGCTCCCTACATCGTTGGAGTCAAGCTCTCCGAACGGGGGTGTTACATTTCGGATGGCCGTCATGCCGAGTTTGTGAAAGGGAAACGCGTAAAGAAGGTTGTCGATGCCACGGGGGCAGGGGATGCATTTGTGGCGGGATTCATCGCAGGAACACTCAAAGGGCTCGATCCGTTCAGAGCAGCCAGGGTTGCGAACGCCGTTGCCGCAAGCTGTATATCGGCGGTCGGTGCGTCAACTGCAATTAGAACGCTGGATGAATATCTGTAGTCGACTGTTGTGCCGCACTCGGTGAATTCCGTTTACGATCGTCTTCCTATCGTCCTATGAAACCAACGTATCATATTGTTTCACATTCACATTGGGATCGCGAATGGTATTTTCCATTCGATCGCTTTCGGGCGATGCTCGTGGATATGATCGAAGATCTCATTGAGCTCATGGAAAAGGATCCCGAGTTCAAGTCGTACACGCTCGACGGTCAAATGGCGGCCGTGATGGATTTCCTGGAGACACGCCCTGATCGGGAGGAGACCGTACGTCGGCTGGTGGAGGAGAAGAAGCTGTTCATCGGTCCCTGGTACATCCTGAACGATGAGTTTCTTTCGAGCGGTGAATCACATATCCGGAATCTCTCCCTTGGATTTCGCCTGGGAAAACGCCTTGGCGGGGTGATGCGCGTTGGGTATATCCCGGATCAGTTCGGTCACATCGCTCAGATGCCACAGATTCTTCATGGATTTGGCATCGATACGGCGCTGATCTATCGCGGATTCGGTGGCGAACCTGGGCAGGAAGCGTCCGAGTATTGGTGGGTGAGCCCGGACGGAACACGCGTCCTGATGCATCATTTGCCAAGGGATGGGTACAGCGCGGGGTATTTCGGCACCCAGGACGGGAAGGTCATCCTGCAAAAGTTCGACCGTCTGCGCAAAGAGCTTGACGCCAGGGCCACAACCTCACAGCGCCTTTTCTTCAATGGCGGCGATCACCATTGGCCTGACACAGAAGTCACCATTGCCCTGGGACAATTGCGCAAACAGTACGATGCGGAATTCAAGCATAGCAACTTTCCGGATTTCTTTACCGCGGTGAAGAATGAAATGAACGCGTCGACTCCGTTGCCCCGACTGGAAGGGGAGACGCGCTTTGGCTTCCGCTATGCATTTGCCGTGCTTGGCGGAGTGTTCTCGAGCCGGATGTATCTCAAGCAACTCAACGCCGAATGCGAAACCCTCCTGGAACGGTACCTTGAGCCGCTCAACGTGCTTGCCATGGCTGCGGGGTTCCGAAGCAGGACACCGCAAATTGAGCAGGCGTGGAAGTACGTTATTCAGAACCAGGACCATGATGCGATCTGTGGCACCAGTGTTGACGACGTTCACCGCGAAATGGTGGTGCGCTACAGCAAGGCAAAGCAAATCGGTGAGCATGTCAAGGCCGAATGTCTTGGCCGGCTGCTGCCGTACGATGAGCGTGAACATCACGACGACCGGTTTGTGTTCGTGTTCAATCCCTCCACGTGTACGCGCAGCGAGGTGGTGCAAACAGACATCGAGTTCTTTTTGCAGGACATTGTGGTTGGTTTGAATCCTGAAGTCAAGGCGGATGCGAAGCGCCCTCCGGTGAAGGGATTCAAACTTCTCGACACGCGGGGAGCGGAAGTGCCGTATCAGGTACTTCAACGCAAAGAAAATTTTGGCGTGACGTATTCGAAGCACGATTATCCCCATCAGACGCTTGTTGATCGCTTCTCGATTCTCCTCGCGGCGAACGACCTCCCGGCGCTCGGATGGAAAGGGCTGACAGTCGTCAGGACGGAGGAGATGCCCCGCTACACGTCCGAAGTCCGCCTCGGTGACAATTTCGTGGAAAACGATTTTGTCAGGGTGGAAGTGGTCGAGAATGGTACGGTTCGCCTCATCGACAAGTCTACCGGCCTGAAGTATGAACAGATCAATTTCTTCGAAGACTCCGGAGACGTTGGTGACGAATACAATTATTCATATCCGGAGCGCGATGAATGGATTTTGTCAGACCAGGGCCGTGTGCATGTGACGCTTGAGGAGAATGGTCCGTTGAGGGGAGCGCTCAGGATCGACCATCAAATGATGGTGCCAGTGTCGGCCTCGCAGGATGAGAAATCCCGTTCAACGGAAAAAGCCGAGCTCGCAATCTCCACTGTGTTGACGCTGACACGCTTTTCGAAAAGGGTCGATATCAGGACGACGGTCCACAACACGATCAGGGATCATCGCCTCAGAGCGTTGTTTGACACCGGCATCAAGACGAGCGAGTCGTTCGCTGATACACCCTTCGCCGTCGTGCAGCGAAAACACCAGAACTACGACTCAACGCAGTTCTCCATCGAGCACCCGGCGATGGTGGCACCGATGCAGCGGTTTGTGACAATACGGGATGAACAGAAGAGTTTCACGCTGATGGTCAAAGGACTGCCGGAATATGAGCTCAAACTCGATCAGCCGGGCGTGCTGGCGTTGACGTTGCTCCGTTGTGTAGGAAAACTCTCGGGTAGAGACCTCATCACACGCCCCGGCGGCGCTGCTGGCTGGTGGAATGAAACACCGGATGCGCAATGCCCGGGAAAGCACACGTTCGAGTACTCGGTATTGCCAGGTTCAACACAGGATGCATCGGACTGGTCTTCGATTCTGAAGGAGGTCGAACTCTTTACCGTTCCCCCTCTGGCTGTGAACCGGAAGAATGATCAATCGGTTCTTGAACAGGGCTTTGTTTCGATCACACCCGACTCGCTGACTCTTTCAGCGCTGAAGGTGGCTGACGAAAAGGAAGGGATTGTGCTTCGCTTGAGCAATCCGGTCGGTCGAACAGTTGAAGGAACTGTTCATTTCGAAACGAGCGTGAAAGAGGCGTTTCGTGTGAAGATGAATGAGGAGATGATCGAAGCGGTCGTGGTGTCAAATGGCCACGACCTTCGCCTGACCGTAAAGCCGTACGAAGTCGTCACGATGTTGATCAAAATCGGCAAACAGTGAACCGTTGAAATCTTAAACTCAAAACTCACAACTCACAACTTCTATGTCTACTCTTCCTGGAAACCAACTTCGAACCAGCAGGATCCTGAACCCATCGACAGGCAAGGGGATCGTTGTAGCGATTGATCACGGACTCTTCATTGGCCCGCTTCCGGGTATTGAGGATTCAAGCAAGGCGATTGATGTGCTCCTTCCCGGCCAACCTGACGCAATTCAGATGACGCCCGGTACGACACGCGCCAATCTTCACAAATTCTACGGCAGGAACAAACCGGGTGTGATTGTTCGTCTCGATGCAACGAACATCTGGCGGAAGAAACCAGCTCCGAAAGAGGGATACTATACCCACGTCGCCACCGTGAAGGATGCGGTTCAACTCGGCGCTGATGCAGTTGTCACATTTCTGTTCGCGGGCTACGACACCGACGCGCAGGAGGCAGATAACCTGCAGACGCTGGCGCGCATCGGGAGCGAGAGCCGCGAGTATGGCATTCCATTTATCGTTGAGCCTCTGGCGATTCAAAAGGGGACGAACGTCGTACGGGACTTCGAAATCATGAAGCTGATCATCCGCATGGCGTCAGAAATAGGGGCGGATCTGATCAAAGCGGATTTCCCCGAATCGAAGAAGCAATTTGAAGAGCTTATCAGAATCGCATCGGTGCCGATTCTTGTGCGCGGCGGTCCGAAGATGGATTCCGACCGTGAAATGCTGCAGATGGTAAAAGACGCAATCGATTGCGGGGCGAAAGGCATCGTGTTTGGGCGGAATGTCTGGCAGCACAAGGCTCCGGCAAAGATTCTTCAAGCCCTGGCAGCCATCGTGCATGAAGGTCAGAGCGTAACGAAGGCGCTAAAAGTTCTCTAAGCGGGCGGCTGTTGCGCCGGTGCGATACGAGAATATGTGTGACAATCGATGAAAAGGGGTTAGACTATGCAGAAGGAAATTCGTGTCGGGATGATTGGGTTCGGGCAAATGGGACGTATCCATTCGTATGCCTATCGCTCCATTCCGCTCTACTACGACGGCAATCCATGTAAAATCACACTCAAGTGTGTCTGCGATACCAACGAATCTCTTGCGAAAAAGGGGGTTGAACAGGCCGGCTTTGAGTCCTCTACGACCGACTACCGTGAGCTCATCGCGCGCAAAGACATCGATGTTGTCAATATTTGTACGCCAAACAAGATGCACAAAGAGGCGGTGATCGGCGCACTCAAGAACGGCAAACATGTGTATTGCGAGAAACCGTTGGCGTTCAACGAGGCAGAGGCAAAAGAAATTGTCGCTGTCGCGGATCAAACCGGGTTGAAGCACCAGATCACCGCGGAGTATCGGTTCATCCCTGCGATCATGAAGGCAAAGGAACTGATCAACGCGGACTTTGTGGGGCGCGTGTTTCATTTCCGAGGATTCTACCTTCATTCGGGTTATATCGATCCGAAACGCCCGCGGGAATGGCGGCTGATGAAGGAAATGATTGGTGGAGGCGTGCTCGTCGATCTTGGTCCGCACATCCTGGATATCATGCAGTACCTCGTTGGAGATGTTGACATGGTCTCCGCAACGATGGAAACGTTCTTCAAGGAACGTCCGTTGCCCGAGAATCCGAAGAAAAAGGGAAAGGTGGACGTGGAAGATACCATTACCGCAATACTACGGTTCAAGAACGGTGGAATAGGAATTGCAGAAATGTCGCGTGTTGCCACCGGTGCTGAAGATGAAATGCGCTTCGAAATCAATGGTCAAACCGGCGCTCTGGCATTCAACCTGATGAAGCCGAACGAGCTCCTGGCCTTCAATGCGAACGACCCAAAGGGTGTTCAGGGCTACAAGGCCATCAGCACGGCTCAGAAGTATCCTGCCCCGGCTATTATGCCGGCTCCCAAATTCACGATGGGCTGGGTGCGGTCGCATGTGGCAGCACAATACAATTTTCTCGACTGCGTCGTCAATAACAGGATGCCGTCACCGAATTTCCACGACGCGCTCCGACTTCACCATCTCATGGAAGCAATCTACAAGGCGGTTGAGGCAAAGAACTGGGTAAAGGTGTAAGCTCCGAGGTCCAGGCAGCGGTAGGGGTAAGTCGATACGCATGACAACAAGTGAAGGGCAAGCTCGCATGGCAGGGACGTTCACCGTTCAACAAAACCTCGAACTGCTCGGCAGGTATCGCTACGCCGAGATTCAACTCATGGAATTGATGGGGAGTTGGGCCTATACGATGGTCGATCCGGAGATCAAGATTGGATTCGGGCGCCACATGTTCCAGGATTCGGTCCACGCCGACCTGCTGGGAAAAAGGATTCCGGAACTGAAAGGAAGATCCCAACATTTTCATTCCATTCCTCCAAGCGATGAGTTTGTCAAATTGCTCGAAACAATTTGGAAGGAGCCAGACGAACTCCTCCGGATGGCCGGACTGTATCGTGTGTTGAAACCCGAGCTTGTCAGCGTCTATCGCCGCCATATTGACCGCCTTGAGCTTCCGGCAGATGAACCAACAGGTTACATCCTGCGACTCATAGCCGATGAAGAGCAAGACCACATAGAGTGGGCAGAGAAGGTTATTGAACGGTTGCTCGCTGCCACGAAGAGAAATGACGAGGTCGTTGCGTGGCAGAAGAACCTATCGCGGGAACTGCAGGAAACCGGAGGAATCTGGGGCGATGGGAAGAAGTCGAGAACATACTCGTTCAAGAAAACGCACCCATACAGTAAGCTTCCCGTACGCGATGGGCGATGGAATATTATGCAAAACGCCTCCGAGTTCAAGGAAAAGGACTGGTCGTTCGACACAAACGAGGGAAAACTCCACCTGCTCCACGATCTTCTCAACAGCGAGTTCATTACGGTTGAGAGGATGGGGCGGATTCTGGCGGATTGTCCCGAGATCCCCTGGCAGATGAAACTCGACATGGCGCGCCAGGCATGGGATGAAGCGCGTCACGCGGAGATTGTTCAGCGTCGGCTCGAAGAGCTTGGCGGCCACGTCGGGATGTTTCCGACAAGTTGTTTTGGCTGGGAGCAGGATGTCAATCGTGCGGATCCGCTTGAACGCCTGGCGTTGTCGAATATGACGTTCGAGAGCGAGAGCTGTAAGCACCTCCGTGACTGGATCGCGAAAGCCAAAAGCACCGGCGACGTGCGTTCATTGCAGCTGGTGGAGTTTCTTCTCGCCGACGAGGTGAACCACGTGCTCTACGGTGTCCACTGGATCGATGAGCTGACCAAGGAAGATCCCGAGCACCGGAAAAGGGTGATGGCGTATCCCGATCAGGTTCTCGCAGACCAGCACCCCGTTGGTGTCTATTTCAAGGAAACAAAGAACGCCTGACCAGAAATCTGGTCGGGAGATATGATACATCCCGAAGGAATATCCTTATGAAGGTCGCACAATTCGAAGATACGCAGGGCTTCTGCATAGGCCTTTTTGACAATGGCCGATGGGTCAACTACTCCGACGCAGAGGCAGCATACACATCGATTACACACAAGGTCGTCGTTGAACCGACGACGACCATCCTACAGCTTCTTGAAGATGGCAGGCTTGATCCAGCCGAATTCAAGATTGTCCTGGAGTTTCTCAAGACACACAAGCTGGAGAAACAGTACCTCATCAGCAAAGATGCGGTGCTGAAAGCCCCCGTTCTGCGTCCGCCGAAAATTGTCGCTCTCGGGCTCAACTATGCCCTCCACGCCAAGGAAGGTAACGCGGCCGTTCCCAAAGAACCGATTATTTTCATGAAAGCCGGATCATCGGTCATCGGCCCGGGCGAAACGATTTTGCTCCCAAAGGGACTGGGGCGAATGGATCATGAAGTCGAGCTGGCAGTGATCATTGGACAGCGTGCAACGGCGGTAAAGAAAAAAGACGCCCTTGGGTATGTTGCCGGATACACAGTCCTGAACGATGTGACGGCGCGTGAACTGCAGGCGCTGGATCTCGAGAAGAAACATCCATGGTTCCGGTCGAAGAGCTTCGATACGTTCACCCCTCTTGGCCCGTGGATCGTGACAGCCGACGAAGTCGGCGCGCCGATCGAGCTTGGACTCGAATGCCGCGTAAACGGCAAGCTGCGTCAGAAATCGAACACCAAAAACATGGTGTTTGATGTTCCGACACAGATTGAATTCATCTCCAGGTTCATTACGCTGGAACCCGGAGACATTATTTCAACGGGCACGCCACACGGCATCGGGCCGATCGAACATGGCGATGAAGTGGTGTGCCGGATTCAGCACATCGGCGAACTCAAGAACCCGGTTCGGGATCGATGAAGATTGATCAGATCACGCTGACGCATGTTCGTGTGCCGCTGTTGGAGCCGTTCAGGATCAGCAGCGGCGAGATTGCTGAAAAGGATGCGATCCTCGTCGGCGTGTTCAGCGAAGGCATCGTGGGATACGGAGAATCGTCTCCCATGTCGGGAACATTCTACTCTGATGAGACGCCGGAGTCGGCGTGGAATTGCCTTACGAATGAATTGATTCCCCGCGTGCTTCGATCTGTTCCCGGCTCGATTGGAGCAGTGAATTCATTGCTCGACCAAACGAAGGGAAATGCCTTCGCTAAGGCGGGGATGGAGACAGCCTTCTGGGATCTGGAAGCGCAGAAAGGGAGGAAGCCGTTACATGTTCTCCTCGGAAGTGACCGCAAACAAGTTGAATCGGGTCTTGCCGTAGGGATCTATCCGACGATTCGAGAGCTGCTCCTGGCGATCGAGAAACATCTCGTCGAGGGATACAAACGGGTCAAGATCAAGATTCAACCGGGTTGGGATATGAAACCGCTATCCGAGGTTCGGGGGGAGTTTGGCACTATCCCGTTGATGGTCGATGCCAACTGTGCTTACACACGAAAAGACCTTGACTACCTCAAGGGTCTCGATGACTTTGATTTGATCATGGTTGAACAACCGCTTGCGAAAGATGATCTGGAGGGACATGCAGCTCTCCAGTCCATCATGCGAACACCGGTTTGCCTTGACGAGAGCGCGAAGGATGTCGCAACGGTGCAGAAGGCGATTGAAATGAAGGCTTGCAAGATTGTGAATATCAAGATCCAGCGCGTCGGTGGACTTCAGAACGCGAAAGCGGTGCACGATCTCTGCGCGGAGCACGAAATTCCTGTCTGGGGAGGCACGATGCCCGAACTCGGCATTGGCGGAGCTCAAACAGTTCACCTTGCCACGCTCGGCAATTTCTCGTTCCCGACGGACGTTGAATCGTCCAGGAGATGGTTCATCGATGACATCATTAATCCGCTTCTGGAAGTCCAAAATGGAATGATCACCATTCCGGAGGGAATCGGCAACGGTTACATCGTTGATTCCCGAAAGGTGCAGCGGTACAAAGTTCGCGAGGAAAGCTTCAGGTGACAAAAACAGCAGTCTCTGGACAAACGGCAAAATCAATGGAGCCTGTTCGCTTGAAAAGAATTTTTTCATTCATTTGCCTGGTGATGATGGTCGCACATATGAACGTGGATGCGCAACAAAACGGTTGGGTTGAATCAACAATTGCCCCGATGACGCTGGAAGAAAAGGTCGGACAACTGTTTGTTGCCGATCTCATAGCCGTTTATTCGAACAGGGAGAGCCCCAGCTTCATGCTTGCGAAGGAATTTATTCACAAGTACCACGTGGGCGGCTTCATACTCGCCGGCGGCACTGTCACGGATATCGCCATCGTTACAAACGCGCTTCAACGGGAATCAAAACTTCCGCTGTTAATCAGTGCTGATCTGGAGGGAGGTCTATGGTTCAACCATCCATATCGCTGGATGATGGGCCGTGGACCGGAACTTCCCAGGTTTGTGGGTGGCGGAGGAACCCCGCTGCCGTCGTGCATGGCAGTCGGAGCGACGGGCAATAAACATTTTGCCTACGAATTCGGCAGAATAACTGCCCGGGAAGCCCGCGCCGTTGGCATTCAGTGGATCAACACGCCTGTTGCCGATGTGAACAGCAATCCCCACAATCCCATCATCAACACCAGGTCGTTTGGCGAAGACCCGGCACAGGTGGCTGCGATGGTTGAGGCGTATGTGCGGGGAGCTCAGGAAGAAAAGGTGATTGCCACGCTGAAGCACTTTCCCGGGCACGGGGATACAGAAGAAGACACGCACATGAAGCTTCCCTCGCTGCCGTTCGATCGCGCGAGGCTCGATGCGGTGGAGTTTGTTCCGTTTAAGGCCGGCATCAAGGCGGGCGTGAAAGCAGTGATGACAGCGCACATAGCGCTCCCCAATATCGATCCGGAAAAACGTCCTTCCACACTCTCGCCCGTTATTGTGAACGAACTGCTCCGCGGGCATCTTGGCTTCAACGGGCTCGTTGTCACCGATGGCATGACCATGCAGGGAGTGACCGATCACTTCAGCGCCGCTGAAGCTGCGATCCGCTCAATCGAGGCGGGCGTCGATGTAATCCTCGTTCCGGCCGATCTGGCGCAGGCCTACAATGGCTTGCTCGGTGCCGTCAGGTCGGGTCGAATTTCAGAGGCACGACTTGAAGAGTCCGTTCGACGTGTGCTTGCTGCAAAAGCCTGGGTGGGCATCGATCGCCAACGACTGGTCAACGTCGACGATATCACGAGCATCGTAGCACCCCCGCAGTCAGAAAAGATCGCCGACTCCATGTTCAGCGCGGCTGTGACGCTTCTCCGGAACAATGGCGCCGTCCTTCCTCTGCGCCCGACTTCGCGTGTTCACATTGTAACGGTGACCGATGAACCGAATCTTCAAATGGGAGATGCGCTACTCGAGGTGCTGGAGCCGAAGGTTCGATCGGTTGCGCTGTCGCACCTGTGGAACGAGTCATCCCCTGAAGTAATCAACCGCATCGGAACCGAGGTTCAGTCCGCCGACGCGATTATCCTGGGTATTTATCTTTCGGTCGGATCGTGGAAAGGGCAACTCGGTTTCTCGCCCGGGCTGCAGGAGTTTTTTGACAGAATCACCTCATTGAAGAAACCTGTGGTCACAATCACATTTGGCGATCCGTATGTGGTCGAGAAGCTTCCGACCACCGATGTAATACTTGCGACATATACCGAAGTCCGAAAAGCGGAAGAAGCGGTTGGGAATGTGCTGCTCGGCAAGGCCGAAGCTCAGGGGAAACTCCCCGTCACCATCCCGGGCAAGTTCAAACGAGGCGAAGGGATTCACCTGACACCCGTTGCACGCTAAGAGATCAAAGAATGTCCCTGACAACAAGATTTCTAGGTTTGACGCTGCAAAGCCCGGTTTTCGTCGCGTCTGGTCCCGCCAGCCACGACGTGAATCAAATACGACTTGCCGAAGAACAGAAAGCCGGTGCCGTGGTGTTGAAGACCGCGTGCTCGGACAAGTACGAGCACATGCGATCCTGGCCCAGACCGCGCTACAAGTTGCTGGATTGGGACAAGCAAATTGCAGGACGCTCGAAGTCCTTCAGTCTCTACTCGTACGAGCAGGGATACAGCGGGACACTGGAAGACTATTGGGAATTCATCCGCGTCTGCAAGAAGCACGCTACAATTCCGATCATCGGGAGCATCTTCGCCGATGACGCCCGGGATTGGCAGGAAATGGCAAAACAGGTCGAGCAATGTGGCGCAGATGCCGTCGAGTTGGACATTTCCTCGCCGCACAGGCCCGGCAGCGTGGCATTCGAAACGACCTTTGTCGCTGCGATCAAGATTGTCGTGAAATCTGTGAAGATCCCCGTGCTCGTAAAACTGGGTCCCGGCCACGAAGTTGTACAGCAGTGTCTGGTTGCCGAGGAATTCGGCGCTTCTGCGGTGAGCCTCTGCAATCGGATGCGCGGGTTCGATGTCGACATCGAAAGCCAGCGCCCGATTCTTCACGGTTACTACGCTGGAATCGGCGGCCCATGGGCGAAGCATTACACGCTCCGCCATGTTGCCGAGGCTGCACAGGAAATCAAGATTCCCATCAGCGGCACCGGAGGCGTGATGTCCGGTGAAGATGTCATCAAGTATGTGCTCCTCGGTGCATCAACGGTGCAGATTCTCTCTGTGATCATGGTCAACGGTTGGGACTCAATCTCACGGATCAATGCTGAAATTGAAGAGTATCTTACACGAAAAGGGCTGAATTCGCTCGAGCAAATACGCGGAAAAGCTCTTGAAGCGATGACATCACCCGAAGACATCATTCGCTGGTCGGGGGAACCGAAAGCAGGAGCACGGAACGATTGGAAAAAAAGGGGGATGGAATGATCATTGCGGTATCCAGAAGCCAGCTGCACGTAAGTCTCCTGAACCCATAATGGGAAACGAACAGACAAAATATCCAGGTTTGCCTCCCCTCCCACCGCCGTTCGTGAAGGAATTTCCGCCGATCGCAGTGGTTGTGGAGGAAAAGTGCATTGCGTGCGATCGCTGTCCGCCACTCTGTTTCTTTGATGCGATCATCATGGAGAATCGCCCTGAACACAAGTACAAACGAACGGCGGTTGTCGTTCCGGAAAACTGCACGGGCTGCGGGTTGTGCTTCGAGGCTTGCCCCGTCGATGCATTTCTCTGGACTCCCGACAAAACCGCGGGGAGCGGACCATTGAGAGCCGCGCAACGAACCGACAAGGATATGGACGTATGAACGTTGTTGACCTGACACATCCCATCAGCAGCGAACTGCCGGTGTATTTTCCATGGCATCCAAAAACAGACCTGGAACAAACGGCAACATATCAGAATAACCGCTGCGAGGTTCGCCGCTTGAGCATCGGCACTCACAGCGGGACTCATATCGACGCCCCGAGCCATGTCTTTGAAGGAAAACCAACGTTGGATCAGTACGATCCGGCGCTCTGGTATGTGGATGCACAGGTTCTCGATTTCACCGGCCGTGCGCCGAAGCAGGAGATCACAAAGGATGAAATCCGGAACAAGTTCCACACAAAGGGAATCGGGGTCGTCGTGAAAACGGGGTGGGATGTTCGGTTTGGACAAAAGGACTACTACGCGACCTATCCGCCAATCTCCAATGAGGCAGCTGAGTACCTGGTCGAGATGGAAATCCCAGTGCTTGCAGCGGATACACCGTTCACTCTCGATGTGCACTATATTATCCTGAAGCATGGAATACCGTTGATTACGAATCTCAACAATACCGCCCGGCTGAGCGAAGGATTGATCAAGCTTATTTCCGCGCCGCTGCTCATCAAGGGGGGCGACGGTGCGCCGGCTCGCGTTCTGGCGGTTACTGCATAAAGGCCTTCTCAACAATAGTCACGCAAAGTCGCGAAGGCGCAAAGCACAAAAGTATTTACCAATTCTTGGCGACTTTGTTTACCCCGACGTTCCTTGTCGGGGCGGCTTGGCGTGCGATGCTTGTGCTTTCAACAGGTGTTCTTGAGATAGGCTCTAAGGAGATCATGGATCCAGTCGTATCGCTACTTTCAGACCTTGTGGCCATCCCCAGCATGAATCCGATGGGGAGGGGGCGCACAGGTCCGGAATATTCGGAGCAATCGCTCGCGGAATTCGTCCGTGCGTTCCTCACGAAGAATTCGATCGATTCCGAGCTGCATCGGGTTCTGCCGGGGCGGCCCAACGTTCTGGGGCACGTTGACGCCCATGCGTCTCAAACGATCATGCTCGAAACGCATCTCGACACGGTTCACGCGGACTCGATGACAATCGATCCGTTCACACCCGTCATCCGCGATGGGAAACTCTTCGGTCGGGGATCGTGTGATACAAAGGGATCGATGGCGGCGTTTCTTCAGGCGGTGATACAAGCGCTGAAGACGCCCGGTCGGCTGCGGTACAACGTTCTCCTCCTTTTCGTCTCTGACGAAGAATACCGGTTTACGGGAGCGCAGCATGCAGTCAGGAAAGGCCTGAAAGTAGATTTTGGCATTGCCGGGGAACCGACCCAGTTGAAGATTGTGAGGGCACATAAAGGCGTTACTCGATGGAAAATGGCGACGAAAGGCGTGGCAGCGCATTCGGCATATCCTGAACGCGGAAAAAATGCAATCTATGCGATGTCAAAAGTTATCAACCGGCTTGACAAATACGCCGCAGAGCTCTACTCGGGCCCCGGTCACCCCGTGCTCGGCGCTCCTTCGCTTAGCGTAGGAGTGATCGAAGGGGGACAGGCGGTCAACGTCGTCCCCGAACGGTGTTCGATTGAAGTAGATCGGCGAACATTGCCGGATGAAACGATGCACAGTGTCATCGGGCCCATTCGAGCGCTTTTGCAGGACCTTCCTGACTGGGAGATGAAAGAGCCGTATTTGTCCGTTGCCGGGATGGAGGTCTCGGAGCATGCTCCTGCGCTTCAAGCTCTGGCTGGTTCCATAAGGGCTGTGCAGGATGATGTTACGATAGAAGGAGCACAGTATGCAACGGATGCGGGGGTCTATAACGCCGCGGGCATTCCGACCCTCGTGTTCGGTCCCGGCGACATAGCGCAGGCTCACACCGAGTCTGAATTCATCGACCTGCGTCAATTGGATCAGGCGGTTGCAATCATTGAAAGGCTTCTGACAACGTGATCCTTGGAGTGGACATAGGCGGCACGAAAACAGCAGTCGTCGTCGGGACGGAGCGCGGTGAAATCCTTTCGCGTCTGCAATTCGCTACCGATTCACAACGCGGCTTTGAGAAAATCTTTGCCGAGCTTTCAACAACCATCACGCAGGCAATGTCAGACTCACCGAAGCCCCTCACGGCGATCAGTGTGTCGGTCGGCGGACCGCTCGACATTTTGAAAGGAGTCGTTCATTCCCCCCCCCATCTTCCCGGATGGAATAATATTCCGTTGAAAGATCTTCTTGTAAAGCAGTTTTCTCTTCCTGTGTTTGTAGAACATGACGGCAACGCCGGGGCGCTTGCTGAGTTCTACTTCGGGGCAGGCAGAGGGTATCGCAATATCGTTTTTCTGACGATGGGAACTGGGCTTGGGGCCGGATTGATTCTTGATGGGAGGGTGTACAGGGGAACGACTGACACTGCAGGAGAGCTGGGACACATCCGCGTCGCTGAAGATGGTCCGCTCTGTTATGGAAAACCGGGATCCCTGGAAGGATATGGAAGCGGAACGGGCATGGCGAAACTGGCAGGCATGATGTTTCCATCCCTGTGGAATGATTCGACGACAGTATCCGACGTCTACTCCGCGTGGAAGCAAGGTTCTCCTGAAGCGCGGCAGGTGTTTGAGAGAGCGGGATTCTATCTGGGGCGCGGGTTCGCGATGATCGCCGATCTTATCAATCCCGAACGTATTGTTCTGGGAGGGCTTGGTATTCGGATTGGAGATGCCTTTCTGCCGTCGGCAGAGAAAGTCTTTCGCCGGGAGGCCCTGCCGCAGTCCAGCGCCGCATGCAGTATCGTGCCGGCTCAACTCGGAGAAGCAATCGGTGACATCGCATCGCTCTGTGCAGCGCTTGATCAGGGCGGCATGATGGAGAAGGTCGGATGATGGTGGAAAGTTGCTGTCAATTCTTATCGAAAACATCGGGGAGGCTTGAACAATGAATAGATCAATTGGATTTATCGTGATCACACTCGTGTGCTTCTGCACCGCGTTGTCGCAAAAGTCGCTGTATCTTGATGAAATAAAAAAGGCGACCACTCGCGGCTGGCAAGAGTACCCAGCTCAAATCGAACGATGGAAAAAAGACTACCAGCCTAATATCCTCTGGGGCTACAACCCGCCCGGAGGTCCCGCGTACCTTGCAGGCGCTCTCGGCTTCCTGTATGAAGAGACGAAGGACGTAAGCTACGCGAAGAAGGCGGCAGAGATACTCGCCTCCTATGGCGACCTGCGAAATGCGTATCCGAAAGACTACGCCAGGACACGGGCTGAATATGCGAACGGCATTCCGGCCATCTCCAATTTTTTCTTCATGCCCCCGTTTATTCGGGCATATGTGAGAATCAGGGATTGCGGAGTGCTCGATGCGAACACGCGCAAGAAGATCGAGGACAATGTTGCAGGCAGCGCCGATTTTATCTTCTATTTTCCCGAATGGGGAACGCACAACCGGGCAATGCTTCGCGCAGAAGCGCTGATGTATGCCTCTCTCGCTTTGCCACAGCATCCTCATGCTGCAAAGTGGAAACAGATGGCGCAGGTTCTTGGCGGCGACAACCTGAAACAATGGGAAATCGAAGACGCGACCGTATATCACCCGGTATGGCTAACAGCGCTCTATTCCTATGCAGATGCAGCGGGGAGGAAGGAGCTTTTCGATTCTCCCCTGACGAAGTACTATCCGCAGTACTTTCAAAAGCTCATCGGCCCGCATGGAACACTGCCGGAATATGGCGACGCCCGCTGGTCTTCGGGCTGGGAAGGACTCCGCTGGGTGGCGATTTTCGAGAAGGCTGCCGCCGTCTACAAAGATCCGCAGTTGAAATGGGCTGCCAAATCGGTGTTCGAGTCGTTCAAAAACAAGGGTGGAGAGGTTGGAGTCGGCGAAGCGTATTACCTGGCCGACGCCTATCGCTGGGCGGACGAATCTGTCAAGCCGTTGAAGCCAAGCAGCCTGTCGCAGGAGGTGCTTGATGACGTTGTTGGCAAGAAGATTGTCTTTCGAAATGGGTGGGAGCCGACCAGCACATACATGCTCCTGAACTATCGGGATGAAGGAGACGGAGGGCTGCTCTATCGCGATTTCCTCCGCCAGACAATCTCGGTTGAAGAGGAAAAGATGCATCACGGGCATGCCGATGAGAACAGTATTCCGCTCCTGATGAGTGAAGGATCAGTTCTCCTGCACGATGCGGATTATAGGAACGATCTGCCGAGTGGACCGTATGGAGCGTGGCGGCAGGATTACTTTCACAATCGGCTCATCGCACGTGCAAACAAGCGCGACAGCCGCCAGGGACTTCTCGACTTTGTTCAAAACTCGGGTGCCTATCATGCCGTCAGGACTCAGAAGATCGACTTCCTTAACCTGAAGGAAGTGGACATGAGCCGGACACGACTGGTTGATCAGGATCTTGGATATCAGTCAGACCGGGTGATCACCTACCTCAAAGAAGAAGGATGGTTTGTCGTCGTCGATGCGATCAAGATACTTCGAACCGGCTATTTCACATTTGCGAACCTGTGGCATGCTCAGAACATTCTGGAAAAAGGGAGTAACTACTTCGATGTCGTAACGGATTCGATTCAGGGAAGACAACTCCCAACGACCCGGTCGCTCCTCCTCACATTCCCCGAAGGATATCAGAAAACTGTCGGCGTTGAGCCCATCTCCAGAAGTTACCAGAAAGAGAACGCGATATACCAGACAGTCTCGAGTCAGTACAAAGCTGGTGACACGGAGCTCTTTGTTACCGTTCTCATTCCACATGTCCGTGGAGAGGATGTTGGAAAATTGAAATCGAGGGTCAAACTCGTAGAGGTCAGCGCACCGTACAAGGCGGTCGGGCTTCAGATTGATCGGGGCGAGCGTACTTCGTACCTCTGTGTAAAAGTCGATCTCGATATGGATCTTGCCCGTGAGAATATCCGCCCGCGCTATCTCTACTCGTTGGGCAAGATCGGGTACGGAGAGTTTGAAACTGATGCGAGCTATCTCTTTGCGACAGTCAATAAAGGAAGTGTGACATACAGTGCCTCGAACGTTTTGAAGGTTTTGTACAAGAACAAGCCGCTGTTCGAGGCGCTTGCCGATACCCATCCATTGCAGCTCGATGGCACCGTGGAGAGAATTGGCTTCGTGAAATGGAGATATTGGGAAGACACGGTCGAAAACAAGTGAGCATCAGAAACCTGGACTGACATGATTGTGACGATTACATTGAACCCGATGCTCGACAAGACAGTGTACATCGAGCGGCTTGAACGAGGCGCAATCCATCGGGCGCAGAGGATGGAAATGGTCGCCGGCGGCAAGGGGATCAGTGTCTCCCGGCAGCTGAAGCACCTGGGGCTCAAGACAATAGCGACGGGCTTTCTGGGGGGAGAAGTGGGGGGGATGGTGGCCCGGCTCCTGAGCGAAGAAGGGGTCGATCACGATTTTGTCATGACGGACGCGATCACACGGGATGGGGTTACCTACCTCGAGCCCGACGGAACATGGACCGCGGTGTTTGAACCCTCATTGCGGATTGATGTACGCTTTGTCCACGAATTGAATAAGAAAATTGAAGCACTTGTTTTCAAAAGCACCTGGGTTGTGTGCAGCGGAAGCTCACCTGGTCACGAAGCAGATGACCTGTTCTACGGGGCAATCGTCAATGCACACAAAGCCGGTGTCCCGAGCGTGCTCGATTCCTATGGCAATGCTTTCGAGCTCGCGATGAAGGCACAACCCACGCTGGTAAAGCCGAACAAGAGAGAATTCGAAATCACATACGGCCGGAAGCTTGAGACCCCTGTCGACCACGTCGATGCGGTCAAATTCCTTCTCAGCCGGGGAGCACGGTATTGCGTTATTTCAGACGGGGGAACAGACTTCTTTGCAGGTGTTCAGGGACATTTCTGGAGGGTCACGCCGCCGAAGGTCAAAGTGGTGAATATGACAGGTTCCGGTGATGCTATGGTCGCCGGGATTCTCTACGGTTTTCGCCAGGGCTGGAAATTTGAGCAATGCCTCGCATTTGGAGCAGCTGCTGGTGCCGCGAATGCGCGCACGTGGGATGTTGCAACTCTCAAGCTGGAAGATATCACAAGCCTGGAATCAGAAGTCGTCATGCAAAGAGTCTAAGGACAGGAAGCACCATGAACAAACGACTCGAGCACGCTCTCAATTGTGAAGTTCAGGATCAGGTTCCTTTTCTGCCTGCCATCTATGAGCACAAAGCATGGTTTGTCGGCGCAACGCCGTCGCAAGTGGCACGCAATGCTGACCTGCTTACGTCGGCCGTACTGGCGGAATACGAGCGTGTTCAATCCGATGCGCTCATTGTCGGTATCGATGTCTACAACGTCGAGGCCGAAGCGATCGGCTGTTCCGTGAACTACTACGACGGCAATGACAACTCTGTCCCGGCTATTGGATCTAAAGGGGCCGTATTTCAGGGAACGGAAGGTGTTGCGTCTCTCAGGATGCCCGATCCTCAAAAGGACGGCAGAATGCCGTTGAACCTTGATGCGGCGCGGAATATTGTGAAATTGCTCGGAAAGGAAATCCCGATTCGGGGGGCGGTTTCGGGACCCTTCTCGCTGGCTGCGCACTTGGCGGGACCTGGAGCTTTCTTCTTGCTCACCATGACGCAGCCGGATCTGGCGAAAGAGCTTCTGAAGTTTGCGTCAGAAGTCATCAAACAGTACGGAAAGGCGTTTATTGAACTCGGCTGCGGTGTCATTGTGTTCGATTCGCATGCTTCGCCCGATCTGCTTTCGCCGCAGATGTACCATGAGCTTGTGCTTCCGCCGACACAGGAAATCATCAGGTATTTCCGTGGGCTGGGCCTGCAGGATGTGCCGTTGATAATCGGGGGAAACACAACCAGGATCCTCAACGCCTATCTTGAAACTGGTGCGAACAATATTCTGTGTGACACGAAAGCAGATGTAAAAGAATTTCTTGAGAAGTGCTCAAAGGCCCGCCGTGCTTTCCGGCGCAACATCGATTCATCTGATTTTCTTGAAGTGAATTCGGATGAGGTGTTTCATCGTGCTCTGAACAGCCTCGAGGAATCAGGCAGATACCCCGGGTTCATACTGGGCTCCGCGGTTCTGCCGTACGGAACCCCCTTGTCTCATTTGACAGCGATGAGGGAAGCGATACGGGAGTACAAGAAACGAGCTTCCTCCGTCTGAACCTCCATCCGGAGATCCGTCGGCCTTATCACTAAACGAACAAGAAGACAAAACTATGAAGGAACTTCAAGACCTCGCTCAGTCAGTAGAGCAGGGGCAAGTGCAAAAAGTCTCCGGACTGACGCAGCAACTGCTAGATTCCGGCGTGTCGCCGCAGACGATTCTCAATGATGGCCTGATTGCCGGGATGACTGTGGTGGGGCAGAAGATGCGAAGCGGGGAAATGTACTTGCCGGAGGTGCTTCAATCGGCAAGCGCCATGCATGGGTCTCTGAAAATCCTGAAGCCGCACCTTGTCCGGGAAGGAGCACAATCCCGTGGAAAAATCATGGTGGGAACGGTGAAGGGGGATATGCATGACATCGGAAAGAACCTCGTCAGTATCATGCTTCAGGGAGCCGGATTCGACATTGTTGATTTGGGGCTCAATGTTTCGCCGCAAAAATTCGTTGAGGCGATTTCGGCTCATCAGCCGGCGATACTCGGGCTGTCGGCAATGCTGACAACCACGATGCTGAACATGAAGACGACGATTGAAGCAATCAATGCTGCAGGGCTCCGGTCAAGTGTGAAAGTCATTATCGGCGGTGCTCCGGTGAGCCAGAAATTTGCGGATGAGATTGGCGCTGATGGGTACGCTCGCGATGCAGTCCTCGCAGTAGATAAGGTCAAGCAGCTCCTGGGCGTTTCCGCATAACTAATCGAACACAGGGAGGCAGTACATGTCGGTGTCTTTCAGGGCGTTGTCTGTTCCAGATCCATCGGCCTTGATGTTTGGGCGGGCCTCGAAGCCAGTCTCGTGTGGATTTGGCCTGGAACTGGGGAATGGGCAAGTCTATCCGGAGCTCAACTTCACGCTTCCAACCATGGTGCTTGATGAATCGAACTGGACGGCGGTCGTTGCCCACTATGAGGAAATTGGAACAAGTATTCAGCGTGCTGCGAAGCGATTGAAACTTCCGGGCTTGATGGTTGAGTTTGAACTCTTGCCGCCGATGACCGAGCATCCGTCGTGGGGAGCTGAAATCACTGCCATTCTGCACCGTCACCTCAAGCAGGCGCATGAGAATTTTGGCCTGCCATGCGCTCTCCGCGTCACACCAACGGATATCCGTGACGTTACCAGGCCCCCCGAGCTGAGATCAGGCAAGCCTCTCGAGGCGCTCCTGCGATCGTTCGATGAATGCGCAGCAGCAGGGGCAGATGTGCTCTCGATCGAATCCGTGGGGGCAAAAGAGGTTCACGATGAAGCTCTTCTCTATGGCGATCTCGAGGGGGTGATCTTCGCACTCGGAGTTCTTGCGCCGCGGGACATGGATTTTCTCTGGAACAAAATTGTTGCAGTCTGCTCTGCCCATACGGTGGTCCCCGGTGCCGACTCGGCATGTGGTTTTGCAAACACGGCAATGCAGCTTTCATCGCAGGGCATGCTTCCGGAAGTTCTCGCCGCGGTTGTTCGGGCGGCAAGCGCCGTCCGAAGTCTGGTGGCCTACGAGTGTGGAGCGCGCGGTCCATCGAAAGATTGCGCGTATGAAGGTCCGATCCTGAAAGCGATTACCGGAACGCCGATCGCCATGGAAGGAAAATCCGCAAGCTGTGCTCATTTCAGTCCCGTCGGCAACGTTGCAGCCGCAATGTGCGATCTCTGGAGTAACGAGTCGGTTCAAAACGTCCGTCTCCTTTCGGGACCGGCGCCAGAAGCATACCTTGAACTGCTTGCGTATGATTGCCGTCTCTTCAACCAGGCCCTCAAGTCGGGAACGGAGCGCGCGTATCAGGACCTTCTTGTAGAATCAGACGTACACCTGAGTCCGCAGGCCTACATCTTGTCGCCTCTCTCAACAGGGAGAATAGCGTCCGCCATCGTCAAGGAATCAAACCACTACGCCATGACGCTTGCTGCTGCGAGGGAATCCGTTTTGATTTTGCGCGAGGCCGGGCAAAAGAAAGAACTTGATTTGAATTCCCGGGAGGTCGAATGGCTTGAAAGAATAAGCAGGGATCTTGACGCCCTTCCTGTCGATGAACAGCAGCTTCTCGTATCGATGCAGGAGCGATACGGCCATCTCTTTTCCGCAGCGAGTTATGGCCTCTGAATCGAATTTTGTCTCATCATCAAACACTTAGTCTGAAGGACTACCATGCCCACTATCATTGAAGCTCTTGCGCAAACCAAAGTCATTCACACCACCTCGACATCGATACAAGTCGAGCAAACCGTGGCACATGAACTCCGACAGATCATCGGAGGTCGGGCGGAGGCGAAGCACGCGTCGGGCTTGAGTGCTCCGGCCGGAAGCGTGCGGGTTGCTGTCATCCAGGAGAGGAAGAAATGGGCCTCGATCCATCCAGCGCTTGACGGAACAAAAGACTGGATCATGGTGCGGATGAAGAACGGATCAGGCATTGAATTGCTTGCGTCACGCCCACACCTGCTGTATTATGGCTTGACGATGTTGACGGAGGACTGGAAAACCCTGGGAATCGGGGAGTTCACGGTGGGCAAGATCCTTCATCCGTCATTCCGGAATCTTCGCCCCGTGTATGACCTTTTCCTCACACAGCACGCAAGGACAGTACGGAACTTCAACCGGGAGGAACATGTCCGCAACCTTGCCAGGCTCGGGTTCTCCCACGCTGAGGTCAACGGGCTTGCGTTTGCAGTTCCGTTTGAACGCGGCCCGAAAGGGGAGTTGCTCCACCGGTTCTACACGTACTGCCCCTCTCTCGATCAGTTCGTTTCGAGCCGCTTGAATAAGGGGATCTATGACGATGACTATCTCCAGGCAAACCTCAACTTCCTGAAGACGAACGCTGCGTTGGCGGAGAAATACGGACTTTCGCCCGGTATCGTGTGCTTCGAACCGCGATCGGTTCCTGATAATCTTCTTGAGCGATATCCGATGTTGCGCGGTGCTCGCGTTGATCATCCAATTCGAAGCTGGCACCCGCGGTACAATCTCTCCATCGCCCATCCGGTCGTGCGGGAACACTATGCAGAAATGATGGAGAATCTCCTGCGGGAGGTACCGGCCCTCGAATACATGTCGGTTTGGTCAAATGATAGCGGGGCAGGCTTCGAGTACACGAACTCGTTGTACGTTGGACGCAATGGAAGCGGTTACGTCATTCGTGAGTGGAAAGGAGACACGGAGATCGCAGAGGCCGCGGCAAACAATCTCGTGCGCTTCATGAAAACACTGCGTGATGCGGGTCGCAAGGTGAATCCGAAGTTCAGGACCCTCATCCGCCTTGAACCGTTCTGGGTCGAACACGATTACATCTGGAAACAATTGGATGACGGGCTTGACGTCGAAGTGTCCTCGCTCCTGACAAAAGGATGGAAATTGGCATATCAACACCCGAAATACAAGGAAGCGCGGGAAATCCACGGCACGGCGCTCCATAATAGATTTATTGATGCAGAGAAACCCATCATCGAGGAGCTTCGGAAGAAGAAATCCGAGGCGGATGTGTACTTCAACCCCGGCACGGTGTGGAATCATGAGCCTCTCCTGGGAATACCGTTCCCGCAGCTTGTGCATGACAAATTAACGGACATGGCAAAGCAGGGAGTGACGACACCGTGTTTCAACGGGAGCACAACACCGCCATCCTTTGCTCCATACAACATCAACCAGGAGCTGGTCAGGGCGTTCCAGGCGGACAGCAATCTTGAACTTGATGCCTTCCTGCACCGGAAAGCGGCAGAATGGATCGGAGAACCGCTTGCGGCCGACCTGGTCAAGGTATGGAAACACTCTGATGAAGCATATCGATCATTTCCTCTGCCGATCTGGATCTATTCGTCATGGGGAAACTGGTACCGGCTCGCAACAAGGCCGATTGTTCCCAATATCGAAGCAGTCTCCGAAGAAAACCGGGAGTATTATGAGAAGTTCCTCCTTGCAACATCTCACAATCGATGCAGGGTGGACTTCCGTTATGATGTCGGATTCGACCTCGTCGATCCGGCTCACGCACTCCATTGTTTGAAACTGATCAATCGTGATTTGTTCCCGGAAGTCGAGGCAGCGTTGAAGCTCCTCCGGCATATGAAGACGAGGGTAACGACGGATGCGGCTGCGGCATGCATTGAAGACACGACAGATCGTATGCGCGCACTGCACTGCTGGTATCGGACGCAGCGCAATGTCACCGCGTGGGTTGCCGGTGTGCACGGTTACCTCGAGACGAAGGACAAGAAGGTAAAGAAGGAATCACGAAAGCTCTTGAAAGAAATGGTCCTCGACGAAATCGCAAACACAAGAGAGCTTCTCGTGCTCTGGGAGACTTCGAAAACAAACTGGATGATACTTTCCGATGTCGGCGAGACGACGTTCATCTACTACAAGAATTTTGGCGAGCAGCTCAAACGTAAGATTGCCCTGATGAAAGGACATGAAAACGACGAGCCGTACGTGGATCCGGATTTCCAGTGGCGCGTTCCGGGATTCACCGATGCCAAATCGTAACCTGTTTGTTGCCGGTCAGGGGCGCCGATAGACTTTGGGAATGCACATTCTTATAGCACCGGATTCCTTCAAGGGATCGCTCAGCGCCCACGAGGCGGCATCCGCCATTGAACGCGGGGTGCTCCAGGCATTGCCCGATGCGACCGTCGTCAGACATCCTGTCTCTGACGGTGGAGAAGGATTGGTCAGCGTTGTTACGCCGGTCCTTGGCGGCCGCATGATGACGACGAGTGTGAGTGGTCCGCTTCCCGGTCAACGTGTGGATGCCCGGTGGGGATTGTCCGCTGACGGATCTGTGGCGCTCATCGAGATGGCTGAAGCGGCAGGATTGCAGCTCGTTCCCCCGGACGGACGGGATCCGAAGATCACAACAACGTACGGAGTTGGTGAGCTCATCAAGGCGGCCCTCGACGCGGCGATTTCGTCTGTCATCATTGGTATCGGAGGAAGCGCAACGAACGACGGCGGTGCTGGAATGGCGCAGGCGCTCGGGGTCAGGTTTTTTGACTCCTCGGGAAACCCCGTCGGACGCGGGGGCGCAGCACTGTTGAATGTTGCGGGAGTGGATATTGGAGGGAAGGATCCGCGTCTCGACAGCGTGGAAGTGCTTGTCGCATGCGATGTTCAAAACACACTTTGCGGGAAGCAGGGTGCTTCGGCTGTCTACGGACCTCAAAAAGGGGCAACACCTGCTGACGTATCGTTGCTGGACAAAGCGCTCGAGCAATATGGTACCATGATTCATTCGGAGATGGGTATTGACGTACTGGAAATCCCTGGGGGCGGTGCTGCAGGAGGATTGGGGGCCGGTCTCGTTGCGTTTTGTGCAGGTACGCTGATGCGCGGCATCGACCTCGTCTTACGGGTCACGAAATTCGATGAGCGAGTGCGCGAATCAGACCTCGTCATCACGGGTGAGGGGAAAATCGACCGTCAGACATATTATGGAAAAGCTCTGTCAGGCGTGATCGAGCGCGCTCATCGCTTCAACGTACCGGTCGTCGCAGTGGTGGGCAGAGTCGAAGGGGAAAGAGAGCTTTTTGTGAACAACGAATCGTTCGCTGATCTTGAGACGCTGGTGGATTCTCAAACGACGGAGGCCGATGCCATCAGGAACGCGCCGCTGTTGCTTTCAGAAAAGACGAAACTATTGCTTCAACGGTATTTAAGTCGTACTTAGTATGCCTGAGGGAGTAGAACAATTCATCATTGAGGGGAACTTTTGTCAGCTGCGACTCCGTTGAAGCACACTCGTTTTCTCGATACCGTATCCGTCGCTTTTCTCGCTGTGGTGTGGGGGATGGCATGGCCGGTCGCTAAGGTTGGTCTTCGTGATTGTGATCCGATTCTCTTCGCAAGCCTTCGCAGCATCATCGGTGGCGTCTTCCTGTATTTCTGGCGCAGCACAAGAAAGGACAAGGAACCCCTTGATAGGCAAACGTTCTGGGTGGCGTTCATCTCGGGGACATGTTGGGTGGGGATCCCCATGGCGCTTACCTCCTGGGCGCTTCTCTATATCAATGCTGGATTGGGGGCAATCATCCAGAGCACAACCCCGTTCTTTGTGGCGATCTGTGTCTATTACTTGTTGGGCGAGAAACAGTTTACGTTTGCCAAGACCGGAGGTCTTGTTGTCGGTTTTCTCGGAATCGTGATCCTTTTCTCGGACAAGCCGATCACGGACTTTACGAGTATGACCGTCCTCGCCGGCTTCGCCATTTTGATTCCTTCAATCCTGAATGGATTCGGGCAGGTCTACGCGCGAAAGCATTTCAAGGGGAAAGACCAATTTGGATTCATGATGGCGATTATGCTCATAGCCGGACTTGAGACCCTGCCATTCAGTTTTCTCGGCGGAATACCCAGAATGGATCTGACGACTGATCTTGTGCTTGCCACCCTGTATCTCGGTATTGTCGCATCCGCCATTCCGTTCGCGGTGTATTTTGCTCTTCTCGTTCGCGTCGATATCGTTGTATTGTCAATGGTCGGATATGTCATACCCGTGATCGCTGTTGCCGCGGGAATTGTATTGTTCGGCGAACGAATGTCGCCTACCGAAATCACAGGGTCGGCCCTTGTGCTCGTGGGGGTTGTTCTTGCTACACAATATGACCTTGTGAAGACGAAATTCCTATCCCGGAAAACCTCGTAAAGGGTTCTCTCATGACTCGCATTGGCCTGGTCGATCTCGACACGTCGCATCCGAAAACCTTCACGAAAATCCTTAACGCCATGCCAGGTGTCAAAGTCAATGCACTCTGGGACGGGCGCGATGTGTGGCCGGAAGGCTATGACGAGCGTTTTGCGAAGGAGAATGATATTCCGCACGTGTGCAAACGGCTCGAAGACATGATCGAACACGTCGACGCTGTCATGGTGCACGGGGTGAACTGGGACAAACATGTCGATCGGGCATATCCATTCATCGAAGCCGGGAAGCCGGTGTTGATCGACAAACCGATGGTGGGAAAAGTCCGGGATATCTACACCCTCCTGGAGCTCCATGTCGCCCACGGTACGGCGGTCTATGGGGGCTCCGCTCTGCGCTATGCACAGGAGATCGGCATGCTTCGATCTCAAGCCGATCGGATTGGTGAAGTGTTGACGGCAATTGCCACCGGTCCGGGTGACTTTTTCAGCTACGGCATTCACACGACAGAACTGGCACAAGGGATGGTTGGCACCGGGGCAAACTGCGTTGAATACGTTGCTGAAAACAAATCATCCTTCATCGCTGTAACCTACCATAACGGATTCGTTCTGATTCTGCAGCTGCAGCAACCATTCCATGAATGGTCGATGTGTTTGTATTCCACGACAGGCATGCATACCATGCGAGTGGATCCAACCCGCATCTACGAACCGTTCCTGCAAAACTTTATTAATATCGTGAACAAACAGGATGTTTCCTTCTCTCTCGAAGCACCTCTCGAGGCAGTGAAGATTCTCATCGCCGCAAAACTCTCCCGCCAGCACGGCGGCAAGATCTATCTGTCGGAGGTCCCTGCGGAAGAGGGCTTCGATGGAGCGGCATATGCGGCTGAATACGCTGCCGCGAAACGTCGGGGGCTGTAACCCTTGAAAACAGGCGATAAAAGAGCAGTGATTCTTGCCGGCGGAATCTCATCAAGGATGAAACAATCGTCGGTCGAGTCTGGTCTGGAACCGGAGCTTGTTCGGCAAGCCGAGGAACGGACCAAAGGGATGATCGGCGTCGGTGACGGGGGACGGCCCTTCCTCGACTACTTGCTGTACAACATGAAAAAGGCAGGACTTCAGGATGTCGTGATCGTCATTGCAGAACGCGACGCTGAATTGCGCCAGTACTACGGTCCAAAGGATCGTGACAATGAATTCCACGGCATTCGCATCTCGTATGCGATCCAGCGTATTCCACCGGGAAGAAAAAAGCCAATCGGCACATCCGACGCGCTGACACAAGCGCTCGTGAGTCGGCCCGATTGGGAAGCCGGGGATTTCATCGTCTGCAACAGCGATAACCTGTACACCATCCGCTCCTTTACAATGCTGCTTGAGTCCGACGCACCCAACGCGCTCATTGACTATGACAGGTCGGGACTGGAGTTCGATCAAACGAGGATCTCCCACTTCGGTATCACACGAAAAGACAAGGACGGATTTTTGGTGGAAATTGTCGAGAAGCCGAAAATGGAGGAGCTGGAAGGCCTGCGATCAAGCGATGGAACACTCCGTGTCAGCATGAATATTTTCCGATTGAACTATTCCATGATTTTCGGACCCTTGAGAGACTGCCCTGAGAATCCTGTCCGCCAGGAAAAGGAACTTGTCGCGGCGGTGACAAACATGGTTAAGGCAAACCCGCAATCATTGAAAGCGTTGCCTTTGAAAGAACACGTGCCCGATCTGACATACAAGGAAGATATTCTCATAACGCAGGAATATCTCCGAAAGCATTTTGCTACCATGGAATGGTAGCCGCCCCCACATTTCATTACAATCAACGCTAACGACTCCAGTGCACTCTCTGCAACACGGCCCCCTGGAAGTACTGCAAGGAATTTACAACTGTTCTTCGGGGGAGCTTTCATCTCACCTGGCACGCTACGAACGTCTCTACAAACTCTTTAGTGCCCGTTTCCCGGGATATGGACCGCAATTCATTGTTCGAGCGCCGGGCCGCGTCAACCTCATTGGTGAACACACAGACTATAACGGCTATCCCGTCCTCCCGATGGCGATTGACCGCGATTTCGTTTTCATCATTGCGGCCCGACCAGATTCCTCGGTTGAACTGCAAAACGAGAATCCTCTGTTCGGACAAAGGACGTTTGCGGCTGGATTTCCAGTGGCCCCCTCTCATCAGGGAGATTGGGCAAATTATGTGAAAGCCGCGGTTCACGGGGTTCTCGAAGCCGGCCTGGTGGATCCGAAGAACGCGGTCGGCTTTCAAGCGCTTGTGGGAGGCACAATTCCCGAGTCTGCAGGTCTATCTTCATCCTCAGCCCTGGTTGTCGCTTCAGCCCTTGCTTTTCTCGAGGCAAACAAGGCAAAGGTGGATCGCGAAATTTTGGCGGACTTGCTTGCCCGGGCAGAGCGCTACGTCGGCAGTGAGGGGGGCGGAATGGATCAGGCCGTGTCTCTGCTGGCGGAACGGGGCAAAGCACTCAGGATTGATTTTTTCCCGCTGCGGACAGAAGCCATCCGTCTCCCTGAAGAAATTACATTCGTGGTGTGCAATAGTCTGATTCGGGCACCAAAGAGTGATACTGTTCGTTATGCCTACAATCGGCGGGTGATCGAGTGCCGGCTCGCAAGAGCACTTCTTTCGAACGTCGTTGCACAGAAAACGGGCAAGATCAACGCGGCAATTCGCCTGTCTGACCTCTCAGCAAAGCGTCTTGGGATGGATCCGGGACTTCTGAATGAAATGGCGTTGGAAGGAATTGGTGAGCTTCCCCTCTCACTGCAGGATATTGCGCATCGTCTTGGGGAGACCGTTGAAACGGTGGAGAGGGATAACTGCGCATTGCGGGATGGAACTCTCTTGAAAGAACCTTCTGAAGGCTTTCGCGTTTGGAATCGATATCGCCATGTTGTTACAGAAGCGGATCGAGTAAACCTGGCTGCCAAAGCTCTGCAGGATGGAACTATTGCTGAAATCGGGTCGCTGATGAATCACTCCCACGCGAGTTGCAGAGACGACTACGAAATTAGCTGCCCGGAATTGGATGCTCTGGTATCCATCGCGCGCGATCATGGAGCTCTCGGTGCACGCCTGACCGGAGCCGGATTTGGCGGTTGCACGGTGAACGCAGTCCCTTCTGAAAAGGTTGAACAATTCGTACAAGGCGTGACAGCTGATTACTATCAGGGGTACGTAAAACAAGAGAAGGGAAGAGAGTTCACGGGCTATCACGACCTTCGTGATGTGATCTTTCCCTGTCGAGCCACAACGGGAGCCGGAGCCTGGCCGGCCGAACAACTTATCGGATAGTCCTCTATGCCTGTTTTCAATACCGTTAATCTCCTCGACTATATAATAATCACCCTGCATTTTGTCGTGATCATTTGGGTCGGAATTTACGCGGCACGACAAAACAAAAACACCGAAGAATACTTCAAAGGAGGAGGACAGATTCCGTGGGTCATCGCCGGGCTGTCAAATTGGGTTGCGGGTTACTCGGCGTTCATGTTTGTCGCAGCAGCAGGCTTCGCGTATTTAAATGGGATTGGTGCTGCGCTCATTTTTACATCTGCCCTCTGGGCGTACATCCTCGGCTATTTTGTCTTTGGCAGGCTCTGGCGGCGTGCACGGCTCGCTTCTCCGCTTCGTTTTCTTACGCGCCGCTATTCAACTTCGACGACGTACTTCTATTCCGTAACCGCCATCATTCCGAATATCGTCGGGATCGGTCAGGGACTCTACATTCTGTGTATCTTCATTTCAACGGCACTCGGGTTCAATGAGCGGATATTCGATCTCGGCATCGTCACGCTGAGCGGTTTTCAGCTATCGATTGTCCTTGTTGGAACTGTGATGGTGGTATACTCTGTCATCGGTGGACTCTGGGCTGCAGTTATCTCCGACTCCGTACAGGCGATCATCGTCACGATCATGACCTTTATCATCTTTCCAGTTGCGTTCATATACCTGGGAGACGGGCATGGATTGATGGCCGGCTTCAAACGGTTGCTCGATGAAGCTCCGGACGGCTTTCTGCGATTGAGCGGAGACACGGCAAAGCCGTTGTTCCTTCTCGCATATTTCATCAACGTGATGTTGGGATACAATGTGGGGTGGGCGTTGGTTCAACGATACAGTAGTGTTGCCGACGAGCGGGACACCAAAAAGATGGCAATTCTCTGTGCCGTACTTTCGGTTGTTGGTCCTCTCCTGTGGATTCTCCCTGTGATGGCGGCGAGGATAATCTTTCCGGATATGGGGAGACTCTGGCCATCGCTCGCAGTTCCTGCGGAGGCCTCATTCGTGAGTCTTGTGCTGATGCTCTTGCCGCACGGACTCATCGGGTTTGTGGTGTCTGCCATTCTTTCTGCCACCCTGGGACAGTCGGGCGATACATTCAACTGGCTCTCGGCTACTGTCACGAGGGATATGTATGTTCCGCTGAGCAAACGTTGGCTTAACAAGTCGCCTTCGGAGAAGAATCAGCTGCGGGTTGCTCGCGCATCCATGTTCGTCGTTGGTGTGCTTGGAATCTGGGTGGCATTCTATATTCCAAAGTTCGGCGGGGCATTTCAATTTGCACTGCAATTCTATTCTCTCACAGCGGCATTTATGATGCCGGTGTTCCTCGGGATTTTGTACAGACGCACTCCCTGGTGGTCTGGCATGGCATCGTGCAGTGCCGCGATCATCGTTGCTTTGACACTCATGGCCCTGGGACTGTGGACCGATCAGGCATTCGCGCGAAACATGCTGAGCGAATCGATCGCAGCAACAGTCGTCTTCTTCGGCTCGGCGTTCTGGTTCAAGCCGGATGATCCTCGTCACGTTGAACTGATTGCCCTGGAGAAGGACTTGCACACACCGGCGCATCGGGAGTCAGCCCAGCTAAAACCAGTCGGCCTGGGGGCATATATCCTGATTGGAAAAATCTGCGTGCTCATGGGTATCATCATGATCGCGTGTGTGTTCGCCCCATCGACGCCGATTGCATCAACCTCCCTTAATGTCGTTGCGGGAGTGCTGAGCCTGGTGCTGGGCATTGCCATTCTTTACCTAACAAGGGATCGGTCACGACCTCAGGAGGGTTCTGGTCAATGAGACAGCTCGTTCGCATCAGCGCCGCTCAACTTCCGACTGTCATAGAAGGCAAGTCGTTTGAAGAGAAACAGCGGAAGAACCTCGAGGAAATCCTTGAAATGCTGGAGCTCGCAGGGAAGCGAAAGTCTGATATCGTTCTCTGTGGTGAGTACGCCAATCTGCACCACAGGACGTGGTCTGAGGACAAGAAGGAATATGTGCCCGACCCCATTCCAGGGCCCTTCACAAAAGCCATCGCCACATCTGCCCGGAAGCTCAAGATGAACGTGGCCCTGCCGATGTTGGGCACTTACAAAGGCGTACTTTCGAGTTACGTGGTTCTCTTCAACAGGATCGGCAAGATCCTTGGATGTTACCAGAAGACTCACCCCACCATCCCGGAGCAGGCGATCGGGATAAAGGCGGGTGACGATTTGACAGTCTACAAATTTGACTGTGCCTCCGTTGGGATCATGACCTGCATGGATATCGAGTATCCGGAGGTTGCTCAGGTGCTCATGCTGCGAGGCGCGGATTTGTTGCTCTTCCCCCACGTGCAGGGAAGTTGGGGGGAAGTTGACTGGGAAATCCGCTACCGTGCGCGGGCGGTCGATACCGGACTTCCGGTTGTGTCAGCGTGTTATGGGTATCCCGAAGGAGAGTGGATGCCCGGAAAGATGATCGGCCGGAGCAGTGTGATAGGCCGGGATGGACTTGTGCTTGCCGACATGGGGCGGAGTATTGGTCTGTTGACGTACGACCTGGACCTGAGGGCCAAGCGGATTACGCCTTTCTATTTCAATGAGAAATATGATCGCACGCTCGCAGTGACGGCCTCCCGGCGACCGGAATTATATGGCGATCTGGTGAAAAAGAAGGCGAAGAAAAGGGCCTTGAAGGAAATTGCTGGAAAGAAAAAGGGGAAGGGGCGCAATGGAGCGAGCTCCTGACACTTAGCCAATCTCGCCTTCAAGCTCGCCTATACAGAGAACGAGCGCCCCGCTAGAATACATCGTGGTAAACAAGGCGGTTCACCCCGCCACGCGGGGCTTGCCGACTTCTACACGCACCGCCGTCCCATGCAACCGGTCGCAAGGCATCATGGTTCAGTCTGTCCACCCAGACTACACTCGTCTTCACGCAGGGCTGCATCGACGATTTGCCGCAGCATACCGCCGAACACCAACTGATGCAGCGGATATAGCGCGTACCAATAGGCAAGGCCAAACAACCCCACTGGATCGAAAATCGCCGTCTGGCGAATCGTTGCTGAAGAGTCGTCGCCAATGACATCGAACTCCAACCATGCCCGTCCAGGCAGTTTCATCTCAGCGGCGAAACGTAGGAGACGGTTCGGCTCAAACGCCTCGACCCGCCAGAAGTCAACTGTATCTCCAACGCGCAGGGTTTCGGAGATGGGGCGCCCGCGTCGCATACCGACACCCCCCACAAGCAAGTCAAGAAACCCGCGTAACCGCCACAGCCAATTCCACGCGTACCAACCCGTGTCGCCCCCGATTCGCTCGATTGGCCTGAAGGCGACCGCAGGCGGCTTGGCTATCTTCGCCGTTCGCGAGTCAACAAGCCGTGTTCCGAACCGCATGCCACCCCACGACGGCACATCGCCCGATGAGGACAATGCAACCGACCAGCGCGTGGCGGCATACTGCTTCTCTTCATTGGCAAGTGCGTGACGAAGGGCATCTTCAATTCCCATCGGACGAATGTCGAACATCTTGAGTGCAGCATCGTCCCGAACTACTGTGGAGTGAACGATGCTCTGAATCAGTTTTCGCCCGATACGGGCGTACAACGGTGTCACCAGCCCCAGCCATAAGCTGGAAATGAAGGGTGTCAGAACAGGCACTGATATCATCCGGATGTGCATTCCGCGGCACCGGGCATACGCGCGCATGATGTCTGCATATGAGACGATATCTGCACCGCCGATTTCGTACACGCGGTACTGGGAAATGGGCAGATGAAGAGCAGCAGTGAGATATGCGATCAAATCTTCTATGGCTATCGGCTGTGCGGGCATTGATACCCACTTCGGCGTGGTCATGATCGGCAGCCGCTCCACCAGGGAGCGAATCATTTCAAAGGACAAACTACCTGACCCGATTACAATCGACGCGCGAAACTCAAGGACAGACACACCCGACTGGCACAAGATCTGTCCTACCTCCTGCCGACTGCGCAAGTGTGGCGAGAGGGCTTTCGTGTCATCGCCCAATCCGCCAAGGTAAATAATGCGCTCTATGCCTGCTGCCTTCGCCGCCTCAGCGAAGTTGAGTGCGGCTCGACGGTCATTGTCCTCAAAAGACCCTGCAGCACCCATCGAATGAATCAAGTAGTAAGCGACACGTACCCCCCGCAGAGCCGGATCAAGGCTGATACGGTCAAGCACATCTCCCCGAACGACTTCCGTCGATGGTGCAACCTTCGGTTTGAGAAACTCAGGACGTCGAGCCAGGCAGCGAAGGTGATAGCCCCGGTTCTCCAATGAATGCAGCAGGCGCCCACCCACATATCCAGTCGCACCTGTGAGAAGTATGAGTGAAGAGTCGGATGGGTCTGCGTCTGCGTGATTGGATCTACTGTCCATATGCTCCCCGGCTGACCTGATTTTCTGATGGATTAACATGTATTGACGGGGTGTTGCACGTCAGCATGCGCTCAACGCACGTGCCTCGGTGTGTACCCGGTTTATCCCACGGCTTGGTCCTTCGACATTCTTTATCCGTCATTCGAATTTGGCTATTCATGTGAAGAAAATCTCCGCAAATATTCATGTACTCTCAGAAAGTCATTGCAGCTTGGTGAACATCTGCGCCGGAGTCGCATCCTCGCCAGCCTCACAGTTCAATGAGGCGGGCTGGCGCTTTTGGCTGAGAACACCGAACAAGGAATGTAGATGATGAAGCTTGTTTCACACGTTGAACCGTACAAACATCACGTCTCCATCTTCCATAACATACTCCCTCCCTTGAACATGAAGTAAACCGGCTTCCTTGAGCGCATGTTCGGAGCCGAGGCGATCAAGGTCGGAATACTTCAGGATCTCTGCTCGTATGAATCCCTTCTCGAAATCCGTGTGAATGACGCCTGCAGCGGAGACAGCGGTCGCTCCCTTTCGAATTGTCCAGGCGTGGAGCTCTTTGGAATTTACGGTGAAGAAGGTAATGAGTTGAAGGAGGTCATATCCTTCGCGGATAAGCTGGCTTAATCCGGATTCCTTCAGTCCAAGCTCCTGCAAGAACGGACCACGTTCTAATTCCGGCAGCTGGGCAATCTCAGCTTCGATCTCAGCGCTGATGAGGACGACCTTTGCCGATTCTTTCGCTGCAATCTCGCGGACCTGCGTCACATACTCCATCTCTGTTGAAAAGTGTTTCTCATGGACATTGCAGATATACATGACCGGCTTGTTGGTGAGGAGGTGGAGATCGCGGAGCCAGAGGTTTTCATCATCGTGCGTCGTGGAAAAGTATCGTGCAAGACGGCTCGCGGCCAGATGGTCGCGCACGCGCAGATAGAAAGCCGCTTCGTCTCGTGCCTTCTTGTCGCCCGACTTAGCGTGTTTCTCTGCTTCGGAGTGCTTGCGCTCGATTGTTTCGATGTCTTTCAGGATGAGCTCTGTCTCGACGATCTCGATATCCCGCCCGGGATTGACCGAGCCGTCGACATGGATGATATTGGGATCGTCGAAACAACGGACAATGTGTGCAACAGCATCAACAGTGTGGATGTGAGCGAGGAACTGATTGCCCAGTCCTTCCCCGTTGCTGGCGCCACGGACAAGGCCGGCGATGTCGAGAAATTCAAGCGTGGTCGCTAGAGTCTTGGCAGGCTTGTAGATTTCTGTCAGGCGAGCCAGTCTTGGATCGGGAACAGCGACGATGCCAACGTTTGGATCGATTGTGCAGAAAGGATAGTTAGCGACCGCCGCGCCTGCGGACGTGATTGCGTTGAACAATGTCGACTTTCCGACGTTCGGAAGCCCGACTATACCACATGTGAAGCCCATGATTGATTACACCTCTATCTGTGCTCAAAGTACGGATGTTGTTCTGCTCATTCATCCGAACTAATATTATTCCAGCCGACATCAAAAAAGCAATGGATAGAACAAAATACTTGCATATTTATTCATAGTGATGTATATTTATCCATCACAAGAGAACGGGAGAAGGTGACAACCACGATTTCAGCTTCAATTATTGGGGCTTCAGGATACTCCGGCGCAGAGTTGACTAAGATCCTGCTGCGCCACAAGCAGGTGAAAATTGATAAGCTCTTTGCGAACAGCTCTGTCGGTAAACGGGTTACGGATCTCTACCCGTGGTTCGGCGGCAGAGTAGATACGGCCTACGAACAATACTCCGTCGATGCAACATCCACGAGCGACATTGTGTTTCTTGCGCTGCCGTCAGGTGAAGCCATGAACATGGTCCCGGAATTACTCGAGCGCGGCAAGAGAGTGATAGATCTTGGCGGCGACTTCAGGTTCAAGGATGCTTCCCTGTACGAGAAGTTCTACAAGCATGAACATAAGGCAAAAAACATTCTCCATCAAGCGGTATTCGGATTGCCGGAATGGAACCGTCAACAGATCACATCGGCATCTCTGGTCGCCAATCCAGGATGCTATGCGACAAGCGCGATCCTGCCGCTGGCGCCGGTTCTGAAGGAAGGAATCGTTCAATCCCACGGGATTACCATCAGCTCATTGTCGGGAGTTTCCGGAGCCGGGCGCAGCGCAAGTGTCGATCTTTCGTTTACGGAAGTCAATGAATCGGTGAAAGCATACAAAGTGGGAGTTCACCAGCACACTCCTGAAATCAAGACTGCACTCGAGGCAATCAGCGGCACCACGGTGTCTCTCACGTTCGTACCGCATCTGCTCCCCATCACTCGCGGCATCTACACCAGCATCTATGCTCCGCTTGCAAAGGAAGTCACGCCCGGTGAAGTTCTTGCTGCGTTCCGAAAGTACTATGGGAGCGAGCCGTTCATACGGATCTCCGACACGGCGATACCGGAAATCAAGAACGTCAACTACACGAACTTCATGGATATCGGGTTTCGTGTCTATGCCGACAACAATCAACTTATTATACTATCAGTAATCGACAATCTTATCAAGGGAGCCGCCGGGCAGGCGGTTCAGAACATGAATCTGATGTTTGGGTTCAATGAGACGGAGGGACTTCTCTCGTGATAACAATTTCAATGGATGATTGCCAAGGGGGTGTAACCGCTCCCAAGGGATTTCGTGCGGCCGGGATGTATTGTGGCATACGGAAGGTTAAGAAGGACATCGCGATGATCGTGTCCGAAGTGCCTGCGACATCGGCCGGAGTGTTTACACTGAACAAAACACAGGCGGCCTGTGTGCTGGTGGACAAAATCCAGCTCAAGCGCTCGCCGGTATGTTCGGCGGTTGTCGTCAACAGCGGCAATGCGAACGCCTGCACGGGGGAACGTGGTCTGAATGACACGTGGGAGATGGTCAAGACCACGGCCCAGGCGTTGAACCTACCGGAAGAGCAGATCATGGTTTCCTCGACCGGTGTCATCGGCCAGTATATGCCGATGGACAAGGTCGTGCCGGCTATCGCTCAACTGGCAGCCAAGTTGAGCACGAGCGGTAACGGCGATGCTGCCGAGGCCATTATGACGACAGACACCTTTCCGAAGGAAGCCGCCGTCCACTTCACGCTTGGAAAAAAGATCGTAACAATCGGAGGCGTGGCAAAAGGATCTGGCATGATTGCCCCGAACATGGCCACCATGCTCGCATTCATCACGACCGATGTCGCGATTTCGGGGGATTTGTTGGCCAAAGCGCTGGGGGCCGCGAACAATCGCTCCTTCAATCGCATTACGGTGGATGGGGATATGAGCACGAACGATATGGTGCTCGTCATGGCAAACGGTCTGGCCGGGAACGCGCCGCTGACTGAACATTCAGAGGAATTCCAGCTTTTCGGGGCTGCGCTTGAATATGTCCTGATCAAGCTGGCAAAGATGATCGCGAAGGATGGTGAAGGCGCAACGAAACTGATCGAGATTATGGTGAAGGGTTCAAAATCGGAAGAAGAGGCTGCTCAGGCAGCCCGCGCCGTCGCGAATTCAAATCTTGTCAAGACAGCAATCCACGGCGCTGACGCAAACTGGGGACGAATCCTGGCTGCAGTCGGATATTCGGGCATCGACTTCAACCCGGACAACGTCGAGATCTCATTTGGCGATCTCCCTATTCTAAAGAAGAACTACGAAATCGTGCTGGACGAGGAGAAGGCCAAACAGCTGCTGCTGAAAAATTCGGTTGTCATTGTCGTTGACCTGAACCAGGGGAGCCAGTTTGCCAGGTTCTGGACGTGCGATTTGACCAAGGACTATGTCCACATCAATGCGAGCTACCGATCATGATCGACCCGACAAAAAAAGAGGAAGTCCTGATTGAAGCGCTGCCGTGGATCCAAACGTACGAGGGAAAGACGTTTGTGATCAAGTACGGCGGTGCAGTGATGACGGACGAGAAGCTGAAGCAGACATTTGCTAAGGATGTCACGATCCTCCGCAAGATCGGGGTCAATATCATCATCGTGCACGGCGGGGGAAAGGAAATTACCGAAACGGCGAGTGCGCTTGGTGTCGATACCACATTCATCGACGGACAGAGGTTCACGGACGAGAAGATGATCGAGGTCGTGCTGATGGTGCTCGCCGGCCTGGTCAACAAGGAGATTGTGAATCTCATCAATACGAACGGCGGCAACGCGGTTGGTCTGTGCGGTGTGGACAACATGCTGTTGAAGGCGCGTAAACTCATCACCAATGGAACCGACCTGGGACTGGTGGGAGAGATTACATCCGTCAACGTTCCTTTCCTCAGCCTGCTGCTTCAGAACGGCATGATGCCGGTGATAGCGCCGATCGGTGTTGGTGAGAACGGACAGCTCTACAACATCAATGCCGATCTTGCAGCCGGTGCCGTTGCGAGCGCCCTGAAAGCGGAGAAACTGGTCTATCTGAGCGATACGGAGGGGGTCCTTGTAGGCGAGAAATTGGTCTCCACATTGACGAAATCGGAAGCGAACAAGTTTATCGACGAAGGGGCGATCTTCGGTGGTATGATCCCGAAGGTCACATCGGCATTCGACACGCTGGCTGCCGGTGTGAACAAGGTGCATATCATCGATGGTCGCATCAAGCACTCATTGCTCCTGGAAATTTTCACCGACGAGGGGATCGGTACGCAAATGGTGCACGAGGAGCAGGGCAATACCGGTAGTTCCTCATAACAAAACTCAGTGATGTCAGACATCGATTGCGAGGACATATGAACAAACAACACAGACATTTTGCAATCAAGCAGATCATTACGCAACAAGTTATTTCGAACCAGGAGGAGCTGTGTCAGGCTTTGGAGAAAACCGGATGCACGGTGGCACAAGCAACCTTGTCGCGTGACATGAAAGAGCTTGGCATCGCGCGGGTTCACAGCGCGAACCGCGTCCGCTACGTGCTCGATATCGAGAGCGAAGAACGGAGGCTCGTACCTCTGATCGGGTACGAGATCGAGCGTATTGATTCAAACGAAACCATGATTGTCATCAAAACGCTCCCGGGGCGGGCCCAGGGCGTTGCAGAGATCATCGACAGCATTCATCACCCGGCCGTCCTGGGAACGCTTGCCGGAGATAATACCATCTTCGTGACCCCGGCATCAGTTGCGAAGATCGGCGATACGCTCAAGCTGATCAACAATCTCATGACAGATAAGAAGATGGAAGTTGCATAGAACGCAGAACGAAAACCGCGAATAGGCCACAAAGACCCAAAGGCACAAAGAAAATGCTGATTGTTTGAGAAACGGGTCGTGTTCTTTCGTTGAGGTTCCCCGAGGAATTTCCGTGGGGACGAAATCTTTGTAGTTTCAAAAAAGAAAGCACTCAAGCTCCGTCAGAAGCGGTACTCATGAAGAATAGTAGTTACACCCCACCACGTCTTACGAAGGACAAGCACATGAAGAAGCAGAGAATTGCTGTAGCATATTCCGGAGGCCTTGACACATCGGTGATTGTTAAATGGCTTCAGGAGAAGTACGATGCCGACGTCATCACGGTGACGGGCAACCTGGGGCAGAAGAAAGAGCTCACGGGCGTTCCGGACAAAGCCTACAAGACCGGAGCAAAGAAAGTCTACATTCAGGATCTGCGGGATGAGTACGTCGAGGAGTACATCTTTCCTGCGCTCAAAGCCGGAGCTCTATACGAGCACACCTATCCGATGGCAACCTCGTTGGGTCGTCCCTTGTTGGCTAAATCATTGGTAGAGATCGCCAAACGCGAGCGGTGTACGGCAGTTGCTCACGGATGCACGGGTAAAGGGAATGACCAGGTGCGCTTTGAAGCCGCGATTGCAGCGCTTGCCCCGGATCTCAAGGTTCTTGCGCCGCTGCGGGATTGGGAGTTCAAATCCCGTGAGGAAGAAATTGCCTATTGCGAAAAGCACAATATCCCGGTTTCCGCCACCAAAAAGAACCCTTACTCTATCGATGAAAATGTCTGGGGAACTGCGATCGAATGCGGCATTCTGGAGGATCCAATGGTGGAACCTCCCGCCGATGCCTTTCAGTGCACCGTTTCTCCTCAGGATGCCCCGGACAAACCGACCGCTGTGACGATTGAGTTCAACCAGGGGGTTCCGGTTGCTCTGGACGGGAAGAAGATGTCGGGATTCAACATCATTGACAGGCTCAATCAGATCGCCGGTGCGAACGGTGTCGGCCGCATCGACCTGATTGAAAACCGCCTGGTGGGCATCAAGTCGCGAGAAGTATATGAAGCACCGGCGGCCGTCGTGCTGCATTTTGCGCACCTGGAACTGGAGCGGCTCACGCTTGACAAGGAAGTGGCACACTACAAGTCGAAGATTGCACAGGACTATGCAACGATGATCTACAACGGCCTGTGGTTCACCCCTCTTCGACCCGCCCTTGACGCTTTCGTCAACGAGACGCAGAAGACCGTCAACGGCATTGTAAAGCTCAAGCTCTACAAAGGCAATGTTGACATCGCTGGACGGATGTCGCCAAACTCGTTGTACGACACGAAACTTGCGACGTACACCGTTGAAGACACGTTCGATCACAAGGCGAGCGAAGGTTTCATAAAGATCTACAGTCTGCCTGCAAAGACATTCTACCAGGTGAATCCCAAAGGACTTGCGAAGAAGCAGGTGCTGAAACGCAAAGTCAAAAAGGCCGCGGCCAAAGTGCGACGACAGTATCGCGGTACGTCATCCTAACGCTCAATTGTTTTGGTTGGCACCATTCCGTCGAGAAGCCGGTGAGATCCCTTATCGGCTTTTATCTCGCCTGATGGAAGCCTTGAATCTTTAGCCAAATCTTGGTTCATTGAACGGTTACCATTTCGTCTTAACAAAAGGGAGGTCATCTTGGCTCGCGTATTGCTCGTTACCCTGGCGTTTCTCATTCCTCTTGCTGGACTCTCAGCCCGTGATTTCCAAACACAGAACACCCAAAGCGATTCATTGTATTTACGATTTGTGTCCCCGGGTCGAGACACTATTCGAAGTAATTCTCCACGTGCTCAAGTCGCCGCATGCGCAACTCCCTCGGCGAAGGTGTTCATCAACGGGAAAGAAGTGAAGGTCTATCCCAGCGGAGCATTCGTGTCGCTCCTCAGCCTGTCGGTGGGAGTCAATCCGCTGCACGTAGTAGCGCGAGGGGTGAACGGAGATTCACTTGTGAAAGACTTTGTCTTCCTCCGTCCGGAACCGCCCAAACCCCTGACTCACGAACCGGCAGTCATTGATGCTCAGTCGGTCGAGCCGCGACAGGATCTGTGGCTGGGTAAAGACGGCATTCTGGAAGTGAAATTCAGAGGGAGCCCCGGATACAAAGCCTACTTCGACATCGAGGGGGTGGAATCGGGCATCCCCATGTTGGAGACAGATGCCAAAGATCAGAATGGCGGCCCCGGAATCTATATCGGCAGATACAAGGTGAAGGAATCTGACGAGACAAGAGAGGTGCCGATCCGTGTGCGATTGAAAAGCAGTTTCTGGGGAAGCGAGAAAGCTTTCTCGAGGGGAAAGGTGTCAATTCTGCCGCAGGAGCTCCCACGAGTGGCGGTCACAACCGGCCGAAGGCCGTTCCTGAATGCAGGATTGGGTGAAGACCGGCTGGGAGGTGCAAAGCTCGGTTACATTCAAGCCGGAGTTCGCTTGCAGGTGATCGGCAAAGTGGGTCGACAGTACAAGATCTGGCTCTCGGACGCAATGACGGGATGGCTGCCTGAGGATTACGCCCAGCTGCTCCCTGTCGAAACACCCCTGCCGCGTTCCCTCGCGGGTTCAGTCTCTGCTACCGGAAACAATACCGAGGATTTCGTCAACATTTCGGTCGGTCAGCGCCTGCCGTATCTCACCGACCAGCTTGCTGATCCTCCTGCTCTTGTTGTCGATGTCTTTGGTGCGACCTCGAACACCAATTGGATGACACACCATCTCTCGGCGAGCGGAATCAAAAGTGTCAGCTGGGATCAGGTGGGGGCCGATCACTATCGCGTGACGATCGCCCTCAACTACGCTCAACACTGGGGATATGACATCGGGTACGACCAGGGCTCGAACCTGAGGATTCGACTGCGAAGACCGCCGAAGGTCGCGAATCAAGATTCTCTTCTCGCCGGTCTTACGATCGCGGTTGATGCGGGACATGGTGGCGACGCTCCTGGCGCGATTGGTGCAACAGGTCTCATGGAGAAGAATGTCAACTTCGCCATTGCGTCATATATTCAGTCGCTACTCCAGGCCAGGGGTGCGAAGGTTGTCATGACTCGAACGGACGACACCAATGTGGGCATGCCAGATCGGACAGACGTCATTCTGCAATCAGGAGCACACGTGTTGATCTCCATCCACGGCAACTCCGGCGGGGGAGCCTCGGACGCGGAGGCTGTCCGTGGAACAAGCACCTACTATCGTCATCTCGGCTACCAGCCTCTGGCGAACATCATGTACGAAAAAATGCTCGAGCTCAGGCTGGGCCAATTTGGCGTTGTGGGCAGTTTCAATTTCTCGCTCAATGCACCCACACAGTTGCCAAATGTGCTCGTCGAGACAGCATTCCTCTCAAACCCGGAAGATGAGATGAAGTTGCTCGATGACGAATTCCGCAGAGCGATCGCTGGAAAGGTAGTGGCAGGACTTGAACAGTTTGTTCGTACATATGCCAACCGAAGCAGTGGCGAATTGAAGCAGTAACGGGGGGCAATCGAAAGCACGCTCGCCATTGATAGGCTGATGAAATTTTGGTATTTTGATGGATGAAGATAGTAAAACGGTTAAATGGTTAAATGGTTAATTAGTTAATTAGTTAATTGGTTAATTGGTGAGGCACTCACCATGTAACCGATCACCATTGACCAATTTACAATCACGAATCAACTTTCCACAATCGGAAATCCCCTTATGGCTCATAAAGCACTCTGGAGTGGACGGTTCACGGAACCGCTGGCTGACATTGCGCTGAAGTTCTCCTCTTCCATCGATCTCGACAAGCAGTTGTTCAGGGAGGATATTGCCGGGAGCATTGCCCACGTCGAGATGCTGAGCGCAACACACATCCTGACTGCTGCCGAATCCCGCAGAATCCGAACAGCGCTCAAACAGATTCAAAAGGAAATTGAAACCGGCAAATTCCGGCTGACCGAGGAACATGAAGACATACACCTGGCGATCGAGCAAAGGCTCATTCAGAAAATCGGGCCGCTGGGGGGAAAACTCCACACGGGGAGGAGCCGCAATGACCAGGTTGCGCTTGACGAACGGCTCTACCTGCGCTCAGCGATAAAGGAATTGAGCAAGCTCCTTATCCAGCTTCAGCGCGTCTTGTTGTACAAGTCTGAAAAGTACTTCGGCGTTCTCATGCCTGGATACACGCACCTGCAGCGGGCCCAGCCAATCATGCTCTCGCATCATCTGCTTGCGTACGTGTCGATGTTGGAGCGTGATTACGGACGGCTGCAGGACTGCATGGGGCGGTTGAACAAGCTCCCCCTCGGTGCGGCAGCGCTTGCTGGCACATCGTTCCCCATCGACAGAGCAAAAGTGGCGAAGAAACTTCACTTTGACGGAATTATCGAGAACAGCCTGGATGCGGTGAGTGACCGGGATTACCTCCTCGAGCTCATTTCTTCGTGCAGCATCATCATGATGCACCTTAGCCGCATGGCAGAAGAGCTCGTTCTCTGGAGCACGAAAGAATTTGGTTTTATTCACATCAGCGACGCCTACACAACCGGCAGCAGTATCATGCCGCAGAAGAAGAATCCGGATATGGCTGAGTTGGTGCGCGGCAAGACCGGGCGCGTCTACGGGTCATTGGTGAATCTGCTGACCGTGATGAAAGCCCTTCCGCTCGCCTATAACAGGGATATGCAGGAAGACAAGCTGCCGATGTTCGAGGCGGTCGGGACGACGCAGCAGTGTCTTATGATCATGGCGCAAATGCTCGTGCACTCGACGTTTGATCGGCATCGGATGGAAGAGGAGCTTCGCAACGACTTCCTGACAGCAACGGAAATTGCAGACTATCTTGTGCGCAAGGGATTGCCGTTCAGAGATGCCCATGAGGTCACTGGCAAGGTTGTCTCCCACTGCATCAACCACCGCATGTATCTTGGCAACCTCGACATCGAGACCCTTCGTCTGTTCTCGAAACTCTTTGCTCCGGACGTGCTTGATTACATATACCCGCAGAAGAGCGTGGAGCAGAAGAAGTCAGCTGGCAGCACATCGCCACATGAGGTCAAACGGCAGATTGTGCATTGGGGGAGAGTGTTGAGGGGTAGGAAGGGGTGAAGAGGGGGGAGTAGGGAGAAAGCAGAAGGCAGTAAGCAGAACGGGTAAGTGCCACGCACCTTAGGGGTAGCCCTCTGTAGGTGCGTGGCACTTCCGTGTCAGTGCATATATCCGGGTCCTCGCAAAACACGGCCGGGCAGATTCCCTGTGAATTTCCCATTTTCCCACACAGGCTTCCCGTTTACCAGGACGAGACTCACTCCTTCCGAATACTGGTGAGGATTTTCAAACGTTGCTTTGTCGGTGATTGTCTCAGGATCGAACATCACGATGTCGGCGTAGAAGCCAACCTTTAAGATTCCGCGATCTTTGATTCCGACGCGCTGGGCCGGGAGCGATGTCATCT